>Ga0308009_10001082_pt1 | contig 16982 bp, 17 predicted proteins | sample Neamet127_FD_203134 | JGI IMG/M metagenome (GOLD analysis project Ga0308009, IMG submission 203134) | Marine microbial communities from water near the shore, Antarctic Ocean - #127 | ecosystem: Environmental > Aquatic > Marine > Unclassified | place: Southern Ocean | collected 2014-07-24
GCGCGGCCGCTATCCATTCTTGCATCACGGTATTTCGCAAAATCAACGCCGCGCAGCGTGGCCAGGAAGCGTTTTGCCAAGGGCTGGTTTTTCCAATGGCGGGTACGCTGCAGCTCCTGGCCGGGGTAGCCCTTGCGAGCGATGGTTTCCTTCTCGTAACGCTCGATAGCCTCCAGCAGGGTGGTTCGCTCAGCTTCGCTGCGGTCGATATAGACGCCACGATCCATCTCATTTTCAACGGAGCGCGCCCAGACCTGGGCCTGAATTTTGGTGTCGAAAGTGCGTGAGATGGGCTCTTGCCCTTTGGTGCGCACTTGCGCGCGCCAGTAGTCGCCGCGTTTGGAAAAAGATGCCATTGATCCGCCTATGAAAAAGCACGGCCTAATTTTCCAACTGCACCACTTTTGCACCAAAGTCCGTTTTTGACGGCTCAGAAATGAAAAAAGGCCCGAGCGCTATGCGCTAAGGCCTTGATTACATTCGTTATTTTTTGGCTCCTCAACCTGGGCTCGAACCAGGGACCTACGGATTAACAGTCCGGCGCTCTACCAACTGAGCTATTGAGGAATACAGCCTAAGATTATAGCCTTAATTAATTGCGTTTCTTCCCGCCGGCAAGCATCACGCGCGCTGACAGTTCACTCGAATGGCTGCGTGGAGTACCATTCGCGCAGTCTTCATTCCGACGCTTCAAGCACCCATCGCCGGAGTGAATCGACAGGCTGGCTCCAAGCTTCCACTTTCATTTGCCTGCGATGCGCAAGTCCCCCCACACCCTGCCCTGGCTTGATGCCGACGACACCTTCCCTCTGGCTGACACGGCCTGGGGCGAGGGCGATCCGGCGCCGGGTTTGCTGGCGGCGGGACGAACGCTTGAGGTACATACCTTGCTGCAAGCCTACACACTCGGTATTTTTCCGTGGTTTGGCGTGGGGCAGCCCATTTTGTGGTGGAGCCCCGACCCCCGCATGGTGCTGCGCACGTCCGATTTCAAGCTGCATCGCTCGCTTCGCAAAAGCATTTCCCACTTTCGCGATGCGCCCCGCCACGACATACGCTTCGATACGGCGTTTGCCCAGGTGATCGATGCCTGCGCCAACACACCGCGCGCCGGACAGGCAGGCACCTGGATTGTTCCTGACATGGTGCAGGCCTACATCGCGCTGCACCAGGTGGGCCACGCGCACAGCGTTGAGACATGGATCGATGGCGAACTCGCTGGCGGTCTGTATTGCGTGAACATCGGCGGCATGGTGTTTGGCGAGTCCATGTTCGCGCACCGGACCGACGCCTCCAAGCTGGCGCTCGCAGCGCTGGTGGCTTTTTGCCGGGCGCAGGGCATCGCCATGATCGACTGCCAGCAAAACACCCGGCATCTGGCCTCGCTGGGCGCGGCCGAAATTCCGCGCGCGCAATTTGTCGCGCATGTGGCAGTGAGCGCGGCACTCGCTACACCCCGGTGGGAATTTGAGCCCCTATACTGGAATCAGTTATTGCTGCCCGAACGCACAACGAACTGATGACGTGACGCATCTCAAAGACTTGCCCCTTCAGGCGCTGCAGTTTTATGCCACGGCGCCCTACCCCTGCAGCTACCTGCCCGGCCGGCAGGCGCGGTCGCAGGTCGCCACACCCAGCCACCTGATCCACAACGCCGCCTATTCGGAGTTGGTCACCAACGGTTTTCGCCGCAGCGGCATGTTCACTTACCGCCCTTACTGCGATGGCTGCCAGGCCTGTGTGCCCTTGCGTGTTCCCGTCGACAGCTTTGAGCCCGACCGCAGCCAGCGCCGCGCCTGGAAGCGCCATCAACTGCTTCAGGCACGCGTGCTCAAGCTGTGTTTCATGCCCGAGCATTACCAGCTCTATCTGCGTTACCAGAACGGCCGTCACTCGGGCGGCGGCATGGACCACGACAGCGTGGACCAGTACACCCAGTTTCTGCTACAAAGCCGAGTCAATTCGCGCCTGGTGGAGTTCCGCGAAACCCTGCCCAATGGGGAGGCCGGCGCGCTGAAAATGGTGTCGATTCTGGACGTACTTGAGGACGGCGTTTCCGCCGTGTACACCTTCTACGAGCCCGACGCTCAAGCGAGCTATGGCAACTACAGCGTGCTTTGGCAGATTGAACAGGCCCGCCAGTTGGGTCTGCCCCATGTCTACCTCGGTTACTGGATTGCCCAAAGTCCGAAGATGAATTACAAAGCCCGGTTTTTGCCAAACCAGATTCTGGTCGACGGCGAGTGGGTTGCAGCCCCTGCCGCGTAGCCCAGCGCCTGATCGAGTTCGCCCACAGCGCAAAAGACGCGCGCTCTGGTGCTCAGTCGAATTTCACAGGGTAAAATTTGGCGCATACCACCTATGAAAAAGCCCGAACCATCCGCCCAGCCCGCCAAACCGACAGTTCAGGTGATAGAGCGCATGTTCACCTTGCTGGAAATTCTTGCAACGCGTGAAGAAGCAGTGTCACTCAAGGAAATCAGCGAAAAATCGGGCCTGCACCCGTCCACCGCGCACCGCATCCTGAACGACCTGGCGACCGGCCGTTTTGTGGACAGACCTGTCGCCGGCAGCTACCGGCTGGGCATGCGCCTGCTTGAACTCGGCAACCTCGTGAAAGCGCGCCTCAGCGTGCGTGATGCGGCCCTGACGCCCATGCGTGAGCTGCACCGCCTGATCCAGCAACCCGTGAATCTGAGCGTGCGCCAGGGCGATGAAATCATTTATGTAGAGCGCGCCTACAGCGAGCGCTCCGGCATGCAGGTGGTGCGGGCGATTGGCGGGCGTGCGCCGCTGCACCTGACTTCCGTGGGCAAACTGTTCCTGGCCTTTGATGATCCGCAGCGCCTGCGAACCTATGCCACACGCACCGGCTTGCCGGGCCAGACCAAAAACAGCATCACCCAGCTAACAACGCTGGAGCGCGAATTGTCGAAGGCCCGCCAATACGGCATTGCCCGCGACAATGAGGAGCTGGAACTCGGGGTGCGCTGCATGGCCGCCGGTATTTACGACGACCAGAGCAAACTGGTGGCGGGCCTGTCGATCTCGGCCCCTGCGGACAGGCTGGACGAAAGCTGGTTACAAAAACTTGAGGCAACCGCACACGAAATTTCGGCAGCGCTCGGCTACAGATCCGAAAATTTCAAGTAAAAAAGGGCTCTAGCCCTTTTGCAGTATGCGCAAACAGCTATCAATAAGATAGCAAGCGCTTGTCACACACGCTGGAAAACCGGCTTTACGCCGATTCAGCCGTTGCTGGGCCTACCGGCTGCGCTGATTTTCGGCACATTGACCGGCTGCGACTCGACCCAGCGTCGCACTCGTTCAGCATCACCCAAGCGGCTGAGTTTGCCGGCCGAATCCAGAAACACCATGATCAGCTTGCGGCCTGCAATTTTTGTCTGCATGACCAGGCACTGGCCCGCTTCAGAGATATAGCCGGTTTTTTGCAGGCCAATGTCCCAGTCGGGGTTTTTGACCAGCCGATTGGTGTTGTTGTACTGCAGGGTCTGCCGGCCAACAGCCACCTGGTAACCGGTGGAGGTGGAAAGCTCCCGCAGCACCGGGTCAGCGTGCGCCGCGTTGACCAATGTGGCCAGATCCTGCGCGCTGGACTGGTTCTGACTGGACAGGCCAGTGGGTTCGACATAGCGGGTGCCCGTCATGCCCAGCAGTTTGGCCTTGGCGTTCATCAGATTGACGAACGAAGGCATGCCACCGGGATAGGTGCGACCCAGCGCATGCGCAGCGCGGTTTTCACTGGACATCAGGGCCAAATGCAGCAGTTCGCCGCGGGTCAGGCTGGAGCCGACGCGCAGGCGTGAGCGGCTGCCTTTTTCTGTGTCGACGTCGTCTTGCGTGATGGTGATGTTTTCGTCCATGGGCAACTGGGCGCCGCTGATGATCATGCCGGTCATCAACTTGGTCAGGGACGCAATCGGCAACACAGCTTGGTCGTTCTTGCTGAACAGAACCTCATGCGTATCCTGATCGATCACCAGCGCCACGCTGGACTTCAGGTCCAGTGGATCCTGCGCACTGTGCAGGCCGGCGATCTGCCCAAACGAAAGCCGCGCAGGTATCGCAACGATGATGGGCTTGCGCGGGGATTTGGCGACAAAGCGAGCGCTCTTGCGGCTGGAGACAACTTTTTTGGAAACCGTCTTGGTCGCCTGGGATTTTTTGACCACCTGGCGTTTGGCCGGGGCCGCCTCCGACGCCACTGGAAAAATCAACGCGACCGAAAAAGTAAGAAGTCCAACGAGTTGTAAGCTGCGTTTGAATATCAGGTTCAGCGTGTTGGCCATTGATTCGCCTCCAGTTGCGATTAGTGCGATGCTGGAGTGTATACAAATAGAAAAAGTCACGCAATATCAATCGTTTGCGTGACTTTCCTAAACGCAACGATTAACTCGACATCAGTTTGAGCGCACGCCCCACAAAAACTTACTAAGTTATTGATTTAAAAGGAGTTTGGCGTCAACAGAGCGTTAGCCCTGCGCCGCCACCCGATCTGACTTGCTCTGCAATTTACTCAAAGCGCTCAGATAAGCCTTGGCAGAAGCCACCACGATATCCGGATCGGCACCCACGCCATTGACGACACGGCCGCTGTTTTGGAGCCTGACCGTCACCTCGCCCTGGCTTTCGGTGGAACCGCTGATCGCATTGACGGAATACAGCACCATCTCGGCGCCGCTTTTGACATGCGTTTCGATGGCTTTCAGGGATGCATCGACCGGCCCGTTGCCGTCGGACTCACCTCGGACTTCTTTGCCGTCCACAGTGAACACCACGCTGGCCTGGGGGCGCTCGCCAGTTTCACTGTGCTGTGACAGCGAGACAAAGCCGTACTGCTCTTTCTCATGCGTGACGCTCTCGTCGCTGACAAGCGCCAGGATGTCTTCGTCGAAAATTTCGCTTTTGCCGTCGGCCAATTCCTTGAAACGTGCAAACGCGGCATTGGTGTCGGCCTCGCTCTCCATCTGGATGCCCAGGTCCTGCAGGCGCTGCTTGAAGGCATTGCGGCCGCTGAGCTTGCCCAGCACCATCTTGTTGGAGCTCCAGCCCACGTCTTCCGCGCGCATGATCTCGTAGGTTTCACGCGCCTTGAGCATGCCGTCCTGGTGAATGCCGGAAGCGTGTGCAAATGCGTTGGCACCCACCACGGCCTTGTTCGGCTGGACCACAAAACCGGTGGTCTGGCTGACCATGCGGCTGGCGGCCACGATGTGCAGCGGGTCAATGTTCATGTCGAGTTGAAAATAGTCGCGGCGCGTTTTCACGGCCATGACGATTTCTTCGAGCGAGCAGTTGCCGGCCCGTTCACCCAGGCCGTTGATGGTGCACTCCACCTGGCGCGCGCCGCCGATTTTGACACCCGCCAGCGAGTTGGCCACGGCCATGCCGAGGTCGTTGTGGCAGTGCACCGACCAGATAACCTTGTCACTGTTGGGCACGCGTTCTCGCAGGGTTTTGATGAAGTTGCCGTACAACTCGGGCACCGCATACCCGACGGTATCGGGCACGTTGATGGTGGTTGCACCCTCGGCGATCACGGCTTCGAGCACGCGGCACAAAAAGTCCACGTCGCTGCGGTAGCCGTCTTCCGGGCTGAACTCGACATCAGCCACCAGATTGCGGGCAAAGCGCACCGACAGCTTGGCCTGCTCAAGCACCTGCTCGGGGCTCATGCGCAGCTTTTTTTCCATGTGCAGCGCACTGGTCGCGATGAAGGTGTGGATGCGCGCGCGGTTAGCGCCCTTGAGCGCTTCAGCCGCACGCGAGATGTCGCGGTCGTTGGCGCGCGACAGCGAACAAATGGTTGAGTCCTTGATGGCGTTGGCAATCGCTTTCACCGCCTCAAAATCACCGTTGGAGCTGGCTGCGAATCCGGCCTCAATCACATCGACTTTCAGTCGTTCAAGCTGGCGCGCAATACGCAATTTTTCGTCGCGCGTCATGGACGCACCCGGCGACTGTTCGCCGTCGCGCAAGGTGGTGTCGAAAATAATCAGTTTGTCGGTCATGGCTGGCTCCTGCTGCGTGTTCGCTGAACGTCGTTGAGATTCAAATCAGTCCGCTATGTTAACGGCGACGGCCTCGGAGGTCCGGGTGCGCTGCAGGCCCGAAACAATGGCTTTCAGTGACGCCGACACAATGTTGCTGTCCATGCCGACACCAAACAGCGTCTGGCCGTTGACGCGCAGTTCCAGATAAGCCACGGCCTGCGCGGCGGCCCCTGAGCCGATGGCATGTTCGTGGTAATCGAGGACGCGCACGGCATGACCGGTGGCACTGTTGAGCCCGGCCACAAAAGCGTCAATCGGACCCGTGCCCGTGCCGTCCACCTGGTGGCGAGTCCCGTGCACCTGCACATCGGCCCGGATATTGAAGGATTTGGTACCGGCGGTAACCACTTCCTCAATCACCAGGTGCTGTGGCGCCGGGACACTCTGCACACCGTATTCCGTCTCAAACAGCGCAAACAAATCCTGCGCCGTCAACTCCTTGCCGGTCGCGTCCATCACGCCCTGCACCACCTGACTGAACTCAATCTGCAGGCGGCGCGGCAACTCCAGCCCAAACTCACTTTCGAGCAGGTAGGCAATGCCGCCCTTGCCCGACTGGCTATTCACGCGGATCACCGCCTCGTAACTGCGGCCCAAGTCCTTGGGATCGATAGGCAGGTAAGGCATGTCCCAGATGTCGCCCTCCTTGCGTGCAGCGAAGGCCTTCTTGATGGCGTCCTGGTGGGAGCCCGAAAACGAGGTGTAAACGAGGTCGCCAGCATAAGGATGCCGCGGATGCACGGGCAACTGGTTGCAATGCTCGACGGTCCGGCGAATCTCATCGATTTCCGAGAAATCGAGTCCCGGTGACACGCCCTGTGTGTAAAGGTTGAGCGCGATGTTGACCAGATCGACATTGCCAGTACGCTCGCCGTTGCCGAACAGGCAGCCTTCGATGCGGTCAGCGCCGGCCATCAGGGCAAATTCGCCAGCGGCCGTGCCGGTGCCGCGATCATTGTGCGGATGCACCGACAGCACAATCGCGTCGCGCCGCGCAAGGTGACGATGCATCCACTCCATCATGTCAGCAAAAATGTTGGGCGTTGAATGCTCTACCGTCGATGGCAGGTTGATGATGCACTTGTGCGCTGACGTGGGCTGCCAGACCTCGGTGACGGCATCGACCACCCGTTTGGAAAATTCGAGTTCGGTGCCCGACCACATTTCAGGCGAATACTGGAAGGTCCATTTCGTTTGCGGCTGCGCTGCGGCCAATTCGCTGAAGAGCTGGGCATTGCTGGTCGCCAGCTCGACGATCTCGTCTTCGTTCATGCCCAGCACCACGCGACGCATGGCCGGCGCGGTCGCGTTGTAAAGGTGCACGATGGCGCGCGGTGCGCCCTGCAGTGCTTCAAACGTGCGCCGGATCAGCGGTTCACGGGCCTGGGTCAGCACCTGGATGGTGACATCGTCCGGAATCAGATTCTCGCCAATCAGCCTGCGCAAAAAGTCGAACTCAACCTGGGACGCGGACGGGAAACCCACTTCAATTTCCTTGAAGCCGATCTTGACCAGGGTGTCAAACATCCTGAGCTTGCGCGGTATGTCCATCGGCTCGATCAGCGCCTGGTTGCCGTCCCGCAGGTCGACGCTGCACCAGATTGGCGCCTGGGTCAGCACCACGTCCGGCCAACTGCGGTCGGACAGCCGAACCGGAGGAAAGGACTTGTATTTGCTTGAAGGTGTTTTCAACATGTTGATCTCATCCACTGTGACATTTCAAACCCAGCAACCCAAAGAAAAACGGCCCGTTGCTGGTGCAAACGGGCCGTTGAATTGGGTGTACGCGTGCGCGCTACCGTCTCCGCCCGTTGGCAGATAGCAGTAGTGCTAGCGAAATATTGTTCATGGTGTGCAATGTATCACAAACTTTTCAAATACCGTCCTCCGAAATTCCCCTCGGACGACAGGTTTACTTGTGCAGACCCCGCTCATCCGGCTCATCAGTCGAGGTTGAAATCACGCTGGTCTGCAAACCTTTGGCCTTGCGCCAGCCATAAAGTACGTAACCCGAAAAACCATAAATCACAAACAAGCCGAACATCACCGTCGGCGGGTCGATGTTGATCACGGCAATGCCAAGGGCAATCAGCACAATCACGGCGAACGGAACGCTGCGCTTGATGCTCAGATCTTTGAAGCTGTAAAACGGCACGTTCGTCACCATGGTCAGGCCGGCATACAGGGTCAGCGCAAACATGGCCCAGCGCACCTCCTCACCCCGGATTCCCGCCTCCGTCATCAACCAGATAAAGCCAGCCACCAGCGCCGCCGCCGCCGGTGAAGGCAGACCCTGGAAGAAGCGCTTGTCGACCACAGCCGTGTTGACATTGAAACGCGCGAGCCTGAGCGCGGCGCAGGCGCAATAAACAAAGGCAGCAATCCAGCCCCAGCGGCCCAAACCGGTCAAGGCCCATATGTAGGCAATCAGCGCAGGCGCCGCACCAAACGACACCATGTCGGCCAATGAATCCATCTGCTCGCCAAAAGCACTTTGGGTGTTGGTCATGCGCGCGACGCGCCCATCGAGGCTGTCGAGAACCATGGCAGAAAACACGCCAATTGCTGCCTGGTCGAACCGTCCATTCATGGCCATCACGATGGCGTAAAACCCGCCGAAAAGTCCCGCCAGTGTGAACAGGTTGGGCAGGATGTAAATGCCCTTGCGCCGCTTGCGCGGAACAACTTCCTCGGCATCGATGTCAGGGTCGTGGCCGTCATGCATGAAAGCTGCTCCGGGTTGCAGGGAAGAAGGTGCACCAGGAGTGCGGCGCAGAGAGTGATTCAGTCATGCCCAGAGGATACCAAACGGTGGTCCGCAGAAACGAAAAAGCCGCGCAAGTGTTCTGCGCGGCTTGAAGCTGAACCTGGCCGGGTCGGGTGAGACCCGGCAGCTTCATCAGTTGCGGGTCTGGTCAACCAGCTTGTTCTTGGCAATCCAGGGCATCATGGCGCGAAGTTTTTCACCCACGACCTCGATCTGGTGCTCGGAATTGAGGCGGCGACGGCTCAGCAGCGTCGGTGCGCCGGCACGGTTTTCGAGCAGGAAGCTCTTGGCGTATTCGCCGGTCTGGATGTCCTTCAGGCACTTGCGCATGGCCTCTTTCGTGGCCGAGGTCACGATGTTCGGGCCGGTCACATACTCGCCGTATTCGGCATTGTTGGAGATCGAGTAGTTCATGTTGGCGATGCCGCCTTCGTAAATCAGGTCAACGATCAGCTTGAGCTCGTGCAGGCATTCGAAATAGGCCATCTCAGGGGCGTAACCGGCTTCCACCAGCGTTTCGAAACCGGCCTTGATCAGCTCGACAGTGCCACCGCACAGGACGGCCTGCTCGCCAAACAGGTCGGTCTCGGTTTCTTCGCGGAAATTGGTTTCGATGATGCCGGCCTTGCCGCCACCGTTGGCCATGGCATAGCTCAGCGCCAGGTCACGGGCCTTGCCGCTCTTGTCCTGGTGCACAGCCACGAGATGGGGCACGCCGCCGCCCTGGGTATAGGTGTTGCGCACAGTGTGGCCGGGTGCCTTGGGCGCCACCATCCAGACATCGAGGTCAGCGCGCGGAATCACGGCACCGTAGTGCACGTTGAAACCGTGTGCAAACACCAGCGAAGCGCCCTGCTTGATGTTGGGAGCCACGTCGTTGGCATAGACCGAACCGATTTGCTCGTCAGGCAGCAGAATCATCACGACGTCGGCCGATTTGACGGCATCTGCGACTTCAGCGACCTTCAGGCCGGCTTTCTCGACCTTGGGCCAGGATGCGCCACCCTTGCGCAGGCCGACCACGACCTTGACGCCGCTCTCGTTCAGGTTCTGTGCGTGGGCATGACCCTGGCTACCGTAACCGATGATGGCAACAGTCTTGCCTTTGATCAAGCTCAGGTCGCAGTCTTTGTCGTAATAAACTTTCATTTCTCTCTCCGTAGATATCGTTGATGGTTCTGGCGAAAATGCCCATCGACAGGCTCAGGGCGAACGATCAACGCTTGTCGCCACTCCAAAAATCCGTTCGCGTTGAGCCTGTCGAAACGCGCGCACGGACAGATAAAAATCAGACCCTGAGAATCCTCTCGCCGCGGCCAATGCCACTGGAGCCGGTACGCACGGTTTCCAGGATCGCGCTGCGGTCAATGGCCTCCAGGAAGGCATCGTTTTTGGACTGGTCGCCGGTCAGCTCGATCGTGTAGCTTTTTTCGGTCACGTCGATGATTCGCCCGCGGAATATATCAGCCATGCGCTTCATCTCCTCGCGCTCCTTGCCAACGGCGCGCACCTTGACCATCATCAGTTCGCGCTCGGTGTAGGACCCCTCGGTCAGGTCTACTACCTTGACGACCTCAATGAGCCGGTTCAAGTGTTTGGTGATCTGCTCGATCACGTCGTCGGAGCCGGTGGTCTGGATGGTCATGCGCGACAGACTGGCGTCTTCGGTCGGCGCCACGGTCAGGCTTTCAATGTTGTAGCCACGCGCGGAGAAAAGACCAACCACGCGGGAAAGTGCGCCCGGCTCGTTTTCGAGCAGAACGGCAATGATGTGTTTCATGTTGAGTGATTCCTCTTTTCGGTGCCCTCCCCGTCCGGCGGTAACCGGACGGCTTGGCAACCAATAGATTCTTCGGATTTGTCATGCCGGACCTGATCCGGCATCCATGCAGGTGCACCAGCATGGATTGCGGGTCAAGCCCGGAATGACAGGCTTCTTTGCTTACAGGTCTTCGCTCCCCAGCAACATTTCAGTGATGCCCTTGCCGGCCTTGACCATCGGGAACACGTTCTCGGTCGGGTCGGTGCGGAAGTCCATGAACACCGTGCGGTCCTTGAGCTTGCGTGCCTCGCGCAGCGCCGGCTCGACGTCCTGCGGCTTTTCGATCAGCATGCCCACGTGGCCGTAGGCCTCTGCCAGTTTGACAAAATTGGGCAAGGCGTCCATGTAGCTGCTGCTGTAGCGGCCTTCGTAATCGATTTCCTGCCACTGGCGCACCATGCCGAGGTAGCGATTGTTCAGCGAGACGATTTTGATCGGCGTGTTGTACTGCAAGCAGGTTGACAACTCCTGGATGCACATCTGCACCGAGCCTTCACCGGTGATGCAATAGACCTCGCTGTCAGGCTTGGCCAGCTTGATGCCCATGGCATAGGGAATGCCGACACCCATGGTGCCCAGGCCACCCGAGTTGATCCAGCGGCGCGGCTCGTCAAACTTGTAATACTGCGCCGCCCACATCTGGTGCTGCCCCACATCAGACGTGATGTAGGTGTCGGCGTCCTTGGTCATGTTCCAGAGCGTCTCCACCACATATTGCGGCTTGATCACATCGCCCTTGCCCAGGCTGTATTTCATGCAGTCGCGCTTGCGCCAGCCTTCAATGGTTTCCCACCAGCCGCCCAGGGCATCGCCGTCGGGCTTCAGGCCAGACTCACGGATCATGGCGATCAGCTCTGTCAACACGTCTTTCACGTCACCAACGATGGGAATGTCCACCTTGACGCGTTTGGAAATGCTCGACGGATCAATGTCGATGTGAATGATCTTGCGTTCGTTCTGGGCGAAGTGTTTGGGGTTGCCGATCACGCGGTCGTCAAACCGTGCGCCGACGGCCAGCAACACGTCGCAGTTCTGCATCGCGTTGTTGGCTTCCATGGTCCCGTGCATGCCCAGCATGCCAAGAAACTTTTTGTCGCTGGCCGGGTAAGCGCCCAGACCCATCAGTGTGTTGGTGCAGGGGTAGCCCAGCATGTCCACCAAAGTGCGCAACTCCTGCGAGGCATTGCTCAGCAGCACGCCGCCGCCGGTGTAGATGTAAGGCCGCTTTGCCGTCATCAGCAGTTGCAGCGCCTTGCGGATCTGCCCGCCATGACCCTTGCGCACCGGGTTGTAGGAACGCATTTCGACGGTTTGCGGGTAACCGTTATACATCGTCTTGTTGAAGGACACGTCCTTGGGAATGTCCACCACCACCGGGCCGGGCCGACCGCTGCGCGCGATATGGAAAGCCTTTTTCAGCGTTTCCGCCATCTGCCGCACGTCCTTGACCAGGAAGTTGTGCTTGACGATGGGGCGGGTGATGCCGACGGTGTCGCACTCCTGGAAGGCGTCCAGGCCAATCGCATGCGTGGGCACCTGGCCGGTGATGATCACCATCGGAATGCTGTCCATGTAGGCCGTGGCGATGCCGGTGACGGCGTTGGTCACGCCGGGACCGGAGGTGACCAGGGCCACACCGACCTCGCCCGTGGCCCGCGCATAACCGTCGGCGGCATGCACCGCCGCCTGCTCATGGCGCACCAGGACGTGCTGAATCGTTTCCTGCTTGTAAAAAGCGTCGTAGATATGCAAGACAGCGCCGCCCGGATAACCCCAGACGTGTTTGACGCCCTCGGCCTGCAAGGCCTTGATGAGGATTTCCGCGCCGCGGAGTTCTTGCGGATGGGTGGAGGCAGACGCTGCCGCCGCTGCCGAAGCAAATTCGGCCTTTGTGATTTCCATGATGAACCTTTGTGAATTTCTCTAACGAAATACCTTGGGTGCCTCTTCACTGACTCTTGTGGAGTAGCGTCGAGACTTGAGGCCAAAACCATGGGCGGAAACATAAACCGCCGGGTCATGACCCGTTTGCTGTTTGAATTGCAAGCGGAATTATAGGGCACAGGCTGGCGCGCAGTCGCTGGCAGCAATAATGTCCGGCCGAGTGGTGCTTGATGCGATAATTTTGCTGCCGGTGAACGTCACTGGCACAAGGCCTGTCGGGCCGGCCGTACCCCAAAGCGGCCGGCCACAAGTAAAACAAAAACAGCGCCGGGACAAACCGGAAATCAACCGTTGGCAACCGAACAAGAACTTTCCGACTTCCTGAAAAGCGTTGAAAAACGCGCTTTCAAGCGCAGCGTTTACCACGTTCGGGATGACGAGGCAGCGCTCGACATTGTTCAGGACAGCATGATGAAGCTGGCGCACCACTATGGCGACAAGCCTGCCGCTGAGCTGCCCATGTTGTTCCAGCGCATCCTGTCCAACACCACGCTGGACTGGTTCCGGCGCCGCAAGACACGCAACGCGCTTTTCTCCAACATGAGCGACTTCGAATCGGCCGGTGAGGACGGGGATTTTGATTTACTTGAAACTTTAGAGTCTTCCACCAACTCAGAAGGAACGGAGAGCGCCCAGGACGCGACGGAGCGGGCCCAAATCTTGCGCGAGATAGAAGTGGAGATCAAGGAACTGCCCGGCCGTCAACGGGAAGCCTTTCTCATGCGTTACTGGGAGGAAATGGACGTGGCTGAAACGGCTGCTGCCATGGGTTGCTCCGAAGGTAGCGTGAAAACGCATTGTTCGCGAGCCGTCCATGCACTCAGTAAAGCTTTGGCCGCCAGGGGAATCAAACTATGAACCGCTCACCGCAAAACCGCACCGACATCCTGCAAGACCGTTACGGTCTGAAAGCCGCCTCCTACCTGTCTGCCGGCACTGCCGACCTGCCCTACGATATTTCCGAGCGCCTGCGCGCCGCGCGCGCCCAGGCCGTGGCCGCGCGCCGGATCGCCAAAGTGCTGCCTGCTCGCGTTGGCGCCACGGCCAGCATGGACGGCGGCACGCTGGCCTGGGGCTCAGACGAAGGTTTCAGCTTGTGGAGCCAGATTGGCTCCGTGCTGCCGCTGATTGCATTGGTGGTGGGCCTGCTGGCTATCAGCTCCCTGCAAACCGACAAACTCGTGCAGGAACTGGCCGAGGTGGACTCGGCCCTGCTGACCGACGAGCTGCCGCCGGATGCTTTTTCTGACCCCGGCTTTGTTCAATTTCTCAAAACAACGCTTTGAACCTGTAATTGATTTTTGCCTGTGTCAAACCTGTCCCTACCTGTACTCATGACTGTGCCAACCCTCCTAGCTAACGACGTGTATTGCCTGCCCGGCAAGCAGCGCGCGCGGCCGGTGGGCCGGTGGGCGCTGCTGCTTCTGTCAGCGGCCTCGGTGGTGTCCACCGCCCAGACCGTGAGCCCCGCACCAGTGGCGGCCCCGGCCAAAACTGTGGTTGCCCAGGCTTCTGCCGGGCGGGGCTGGCATGAGCTGAGCCCAGCGCAGCGTGAAATCCTCAATCCCCTGGCATCGGCCTGGCCCTCCCTGAGCCAGAGCCACAAGCGCAAGTGGCTGGAAATGACCCGCAGCTATGGCTCTCTTCCGGCTGACGAGCAAACCAAAATGCAGGGCCGCATGAAGGAATGGGTGGCACTCAGCCCCCAGCAACGGATTCAGGCCCGATTGAATTTTGCAAAAACCAAAGAGTTGTCCAAAGAACTGACGGCCGAAGAGAAAAAAGCCAAGTGGGAGGCCTACCAGTCGCTCAGCTCCGAGGAAAAGCAAAAACTGGCCGACAGGGCGCCGGCCAAGCCGGTCGGTGCAGCGCCGGCCTCCAAACCCGTCTCCCGTCAGAAACTGGCCACCATCCCTTCATCTGCGGACCAAGCCAAGGCCAAAGCTGCGCCTAAAATTGCGGTTTCGCAGTCGATGGACACTCCGCCCGCTCTGGCGCCTGCCGCCACACCCGCCAGCCCGAACGGCACGCCGGCTCAGCCCCAGTAGGCTTGAAGGGCAGCGTGCCGTACGGCGTGTCCTATTTGTAGGGTTAAATCGTGCTGTAGCCCATATCCGCCTTCACCTGATCGCTACAAAATTGATAGTAAATTCGGTCCCCCAAGCTGTTACACCGTCGCTGCGCAGGCGCATGACCTGCTGGATGTACGAGGGCCTGCTGATGTTCGGTGTGGTTTTTATCGCCGGCTACCTGTTCGGCACGCTGAGCCAGACGCGCAATGCGTTGGACAACCGCCATGCGCTGCAGGCCTTTTTATTCGTTATTTTCGGGATTTACTTTGTCTGGTTCTGGGCCAAAGGCCAGACCCTGGCCATGAAAACCTGGAACATCCGAGTGGTGGACAGTCAAGGAGCGCCCATCACTCAACAACGCGCTTTACTGCGGTACGTATTGAGCTGGTTGTGGTTTTTGCCGCCGCTGGCTGTCAGTTGGGTTTTGGGTCTACCTGGCCGTGAAGCCGCTGTGCTGACCCTGGGCTGGGTGCCGATCTGGGCGATTCTGGCGCGTTTTCATCCCGACCGGCAGTTCTGGCACGACGCCCTCGCCGGCACCCGGCTGGTCACAAGTCTGCCGGCTGGCAAACCGCCCAAAGCGGCCTGAGGCGGGCTCGGCATGCAGGATGCACATCAAACTGCCACAGAGCCGGGCCACAATCGCGGGATGCCCGATTCCGCTTCTTTCCGCGTCGCCGATGCCCCCTCTGCCGCACCGACCTCCCCCGCCAACCCCCAGAAAGACCGCAAGGGCTTGAACCGCGTCTGGCACGCGCTCGGTTATTCGGTGGCCGGCCTACGCGCCGGCTGGCACGAAACCGCTTTCCGCCAGGAGGCCATCGCCTCGCTGGTGCTGCTGCCGACCGCCTTCTGGCTGGGCCGCAGCTGGGTCGAAACCGTGCTGCTGGCTGGCTCGGTCATTCTGGTGATGATCATCGAGCTGCTCAACACCGGCATCGAAACCGCGATCGACCGCATCGGCCCCGAGTGGCACGACCTGTCCAAACGCGCCAAGGACATGGGCAGCGCCGCCGTGTTGTTGAGCCTGCTGCTGTGCGCCGGCACCTGGGCGCTGGCGCTGTTCCACCGGTTCCTTGCATGACGCCGGCTTTTTCGCTGTGTGTGTACTGCGGTTCCCGTCCCGGCGTGGAGCCGGTTTTTGCCGAGACTGCCCGCGCCGTCGGCACCTGGATAGGCCGCCATGATGGGCAGCTGGTCTACGGCGGCGGACGCAACGGACTGATGGGCATCGTTGCCGACGCCACCCTGGCGGCTGGCGGGCGCGTGATCGGCGTCATCCCGAAAGCCCTGGTGGAAAAGGAATGGGCGCACACCGGCTGCACCGAACTGCACATCGTCGACACCATGCATGAGCGCAAACGCATCATGGCCGAACACGCCGACGCCTTTTTGTCGCTGCCTGGCGGCATAGGCACGCTGGAAGAATTTTTCGAGGTCTGGACCTGGCGCCAGCTCGGCTACCACGCCAAGCCGGTGGGCCTGCTCAACCTGAACGGCTATTACACCGAGCTGCTGGCCTTTCTGGCCTCATCGGTCAAAAACGGCTTCATGAGTGACTGGCAGATGGAGTTGATCCATGTCGGCAGCGAACCAGCGGCGCTGCTGGAGCAACTGGTGCAGGTCGCGGGCATGGCGCCCGAAGGTTTGCGGCTGGACCAGATCTAGGCACCGGATCAGACTGCCGCTTCGTCCTCTTCCCCGGTGCGTATGCGCACCACACGCTCGACGCTGGTGATGAAAATCTTGCCGTCGCCGATCTTGCCGGTGCGGGCGGCCCGCACGATGGCGTCCACGCAGCGGTCCACGTCTTCGGTTTTCACCACCACCTCCACCTTGACCTTGGGCAAAAAATCAACCACATACTCGGCACCGCGATAGAGCTCGGTATGGCCCTTCTGGCGGCCGAAACCTTTGACTTCGGTCACGGTCAGGCCGGTCACGCCGCATTCGGCCAGCGCTTCGCGGACTTCTTCGAGCTTGAAAGGTTTGAGGACGGCGGTAATTTGTTTCACTGAATATCTCCGTTAGTTTTAAATGGGGTCAGGCTCTGAATTTATTCGTGACAGGATAGCGCCAATCCTTGCCGAAGCTTCGGTGGCTAACCCGAATACCTATCGGCGCCTGGCGACGTTTGTATTCGTTGATCTTGATCAGCCGCGTCACGCGCTCGACGACGGCGCGGTCAAAGCCGGCGGCGAAGATGCTCTCGATGCTCTCATCGTTTTCCATGTAGCGCCGCAAGATCGCGTCCAGCACCTCGTAAGGCGGCAGGCTGTCCTGGTCGGTCTGGTCGGCGCGCA
>Ga0308009_10001098_pt1 | contig 16856 bp, 17 predicted proteins | sample Neamet127_FD_203134 | JGI IMG/M metagenome (GOLD analysis project Ga0308009, IMG submission 203134) | Marine microbial communities from water near the shore, Antarctic Ocean - #127 | ecosystem: Environmental > Aquatic > Marine > Unclassified | place: Southern Ocean | collected 2014-07-24
AACTCAGGGCTGCTGCCACTGAACACATGACGATGCTTGAGCAAACACCGGAGCGGGTGAAAAAATACTTCGGTGACCCTAAAGTCGCTTACGCCGCTTCATGAATAACTCGTGCCGGATCAATAGGCCATCAGCAAAGTGCCCCTAGATGTCGACTCGCATCGAAGGCTATTTGATCGGAATAGCACCGCCACCGGCGGGCAGTTGCCCATCCGGTTTCAGGCTTCGATTGCGCTCGAGCATAAAGGCGGCGACTGCAAGCTTGTCCGCGTCACCCATCTTTTGGGGGTTGTCAAACGGCATCATTAGCTGGACGTACTCAAAGAGCCCTCGGGAATTGCCAAACTTTGCGATGTCGTGCCCTGGCCCCCAAATCGGCCGCGGGAACACTGTCGCATTGCGACCTTCGGCACCATGGCACAACGCGCAATGCTGCTCATAGAGCTTCGCACCAGCCTTGACCTGCGCACTGGCGTTGGGCAGCATCGACTGCGCTGTCGCCCCCACTGATGCTGTCACGATTACTGCTACCACGAACGCGTACTGCTTTGCTGCCATCCTCAAACCACCCGGATCTTGAACTTCGGGATGGCGTTGTTAGTCATGCCCAGCATGTTGAGCGGAACCGTCTCAGGTTGCATGTTGCCGGCCACGTCTGTCCCGCGAGTCTCGATGACATGATCGCCTGGCCGTGCATCCCAAGGCAGATCAAAGCGAACCCAGGTGTAACGACCCAGGTTGGGTTGGCGGATGATGGCAGGCTGCCATGGCCCGCCGTCAATACGCACATCGACCTGGCGCATACCGTGTTGCGGTGCCCAGGCGTAGCCTCGCAGCAACTGCTGACCGGCGCTCATCGTCGGCCACTCTCCTTTTTTGAGAGGATAGTTGACAGGAACCGATGGCGATTTTTCAAGCACCATCGGCACGGTGATGAAGGACTTGATCGGCATCCATGTGACCATGGGCCCCTTTACATCGGCTGGCGTGACATTGGGCATGAATTCGTCGTTGGGCGCGACGGTTGGCGCTTGGAAAGACGGGCCGATGTAGGTCTCGCCTTTCGTGTTCACGCGCGTCCAATGGTTGTGGCTGTCCACGCGCATCTCGGTGAGCCACTTGATCGAAGCCGTACCGCCCCATCCGGGCACGACCAGCCGCACCGGCGCCCCGTGGTCGGCCAGCAGCGCATTGCCGTTCATGCGATAGCAGATTCCGATATCGTCGCCGCGCGCCAAGAGCTCACTGACGGGGATGGGCCGCCCAATGTCTGGGCCATCCATTCCCGACCAGAACAAGGCCGACTTTGCGTTCGGCTTTAGACCGACCAAGCCCAGGATATGGCTGATGGGAACGATCTGCCACTCGGCCTGGCCGACGGCGCCGAGCCCCCAGTTGCCGCCGCCAACCTCCATCATGCCCTGCTGTTCCCAGAACAGGGTGCGCCCGTTGCCGTGGCATTCCATGGTGGCGACCACGGTGCGCGAGGGCATTTTCAGCAGGTCCTCGTAGCCGATCTCGAGCGGACGATCAACCGCGTTGCCGTGAATCTTCATGCGCCATTTACCGGGGTCAAGTTCAGGGCGCTGCTCGGCGGTGGGGGTTGGATAGTGGTTGCGGACGAAGAACTCTTCCACCGGGGTCATAAAGGTCGTGTAGTTCCAATAATTTCCGCTTCGCACCGTCGCGCCGATGTTCAACAGGCGAGAGTCGTCCTTCATGAGAATACGTCTTGCCGGCGTGGTCGGGGCAGCGGCGGACGCTCCTGCTGGGGACTGGGCAAAGGCAAGTTCAGGTGCTGCTGCAGCGGCCCCGAAGGCCGCGGCGGACACGAAAAATCGCCTGCGATCGGACTGTGGACCGATCCGGATAGCCTCGCGTGCAATTTCATCTTCTTTCGCTAGCTGCTTCAACGAGGACATGTGTGTCTCCTAGCTTTATGGTGCCGTTGTGAGCCCGCAGCCGGTAGGGCGGGGTAACTCCCGCGTCCGGGCTGCCACACTTAGAGCAAGATGCAGACCACCCTCAAAACACCCGTGTTCGGAGGAGACGCTGGCTCAAAGGTCTGGAAAGCGTAACAACTGAGACGCAGCAAAGTGATGTTGTTGCGAGATCGAAACCATCTGACTGACGGCCAGCCCTCAGGTTCGCCGTCAAAAGTACGTTCGAAAAACCAGGCTAGGCTTTCTCGGTCTCGTCGCCGATGGAAAGTCGCTTCATCTTCTCCCACAACGTTTTTCGGCTAATCCCCAGCAACTCTGCTGTCTTGGAAATGCTTCCTTCAGCCTGCGCAAGCGCCCGCCGTATATGGAGTCGCTCAGCGTCTTCGACCATGGCCGCTAAACGAACAAAGGGTCTCGCTTCGTTAATGACCTGCACATCGACTGGTTCCCTCTGCATTGACTCCTCGCTATCGAGAATGCCTGCTTCGCTGAAGATGACGGATTGCTCGAGATAGGCCCGAAGCTCCCTGACGTTGCCCTTCCAGTAGCGACCCAAGACTCCGCGCATGAACGACTCGGAGATGGCCAGTGGTCGGCCTTGCTCGGCGGAGATCTGCCGCAGCATCCGGTCTGTCAGCCAACGGATGTCTTCCGGCCGCTCCCTCAAAGGCGGAAGGCAGATCTGGATCACCGCCAAACGGTAGAACAAGTCTTCCCTGAAACCACCCGCTGCCATGCTCGCGTACAAGTCGCGATTGGTCGCGGCAATGACACGGAAATCACTCTTTGTTGTACGTTCGGCGCCCAGCCGGAAAAAGCATTGCTCCTGCAAAGCGCGCAACAGCTTGGCTTGCATGCTTGCAGGCAATTCCCCGATTTCGTCCAGGAACAGGGTACCGCCGTTGGCGCGCTCCAGATAGCCCTTATGAGCACGTTGCGCGCCGGAGAAGGCCCCTTTTTCGTATCCGAAAAACTCCGCCTCCACCATGGTTTCCGGGACGGCCGCGCAGTTTACGGCAATGAACTCGCCTTTCACGCTACGCGGATCCAGCGAATGAATCATCTGCGCCGCGACCTCCTTGCCAACTCCCGACTCCCCAGTCAGGAGCACCGAAACTTTTTGCTTTGCGACCTTGTGGATCTTCGTTTCGATCGCGCGCATTGCGGCCGACACCCCAAGCGTCGCTTCATCGTCCTGGCTCTCGGCCGGCCCTTGCGCCTTGCGCACCAACGCGACGAGTTTTTCGATGTCGAAGGGCTTAGACAGGTACTCCCTGGCGCCAGCTCGTATGGCAGCAATGGCGTCGTTCACACTGCCATAGCCGGTCAGGAAGAACCACGGAATCGTTCTCACCGTATCCGGCAATTCGGCATACCAATGCGTCGCGATGCCGTCGGGCAAACGGACATCGCAAACCACTGCGCTCCATTCTTCCTTAAGCTTGGGTGAAGCCTCGCTGAGACGACGGCACCAGTTTGTTCGATAGCCCTCAAGCTCAAATCGCTGGGCCAAGGACTCACCCATGATCGGGTCGTCTTCAATCAATAGCAGTGACAACATCTCGTTCCCTGTTAGGTATCCAGAACATGAGGCGGGTATGAGCCTCCAAGGAGTCGATGGCTTCGAACCGACCCGCGAATTGTGTGGCGATCTCGCGGCACACCCAAAGGCCAAATCCTCTAGGGTCGTTGCCGCTTTCTGCCGCAATACTTCTCTCGAGGTCTTCAGCGGTCAGGCGATTCCCGCTGTTGGAGACCGTGAACGAGACCGACTCGGCGCATCCTTCCAGCTTTACCGACACCCACCCCTGTTCACCTGCGGCTTTGACCGCATTGAGCATCAAGTTGAGCATTGCCTGGCGAACAGCTGCAGATGGCACTCTGAGAGCCGACGACACGTCAGCTTGTGACTTGATGAAGACTTGCCGGGGAGTTGCGGTGAACTGCACCAGAGCCACCACATCTTCCAGATCGCCAACCTCGAGTGGACGGTCTTCGATGCGGGCATGCGGCAGCAATGACGCCACCGTCGCACGGATTTGCTGCAAGCCACGCTCTATCAAGTCAAGCGTCTTGACGCGGGTAGTCTCAGATTCACCGTGAAGGCGCAACGTCTGGGTTGCGGTCAACAACCCGCCAAGAGGGTTATTAATTTCGTGGGCGACGGCGGCGGTGATGCGCCCTAGAGCAGCCATCCGCTCGGCCGAGAGCGCGCGTTGCTCGGCTTGGCGGCGCACTTCCATCTCCTGGAGCAGCCGCTTGACTGCGTTCCCAATCCGATCAAGTTCCGGATCGGTGTCAATGGGCAGCTGGGAAATCAAAGCGGCCGTCTCGACATGACCGATTTGAGAGATGCATGCCGCGATACGCCGCACTGGCCTGGCCATCCGATTGCCTACGAACCACCCGATAGGCGCTAGAAAGCCTACCGCCAGCAAGGCGCCGAGGAAAGCGGGCTTCGCCAGGGCAGCCCAGTCCGGGGCGAAAACCGGTCCGTCGAGTTGAACGTAAGAGTACCCGAGGATCTGTCCGTCCTCGCTGCTGACGGGATGGATCAGTGTTAGCGCCTTGTCGGCTCTTTCGAGTGCGACCCTTTGCTTCCATTGTTGCGCTTGGGCATCGGGGCCGGCATGAGCCAATTCTCTCAGCACGTCACGCCCCGTTTCCAGCCTGACCGGATCCGAAGCAGCGACGATTTTCCCTTGCACGTCCAACACGGCGGCACGCGCATGGTGCTTATCCGCCCCCGGCAATAGGGCAGCAGTGTTGCGCAGCAGGACATAGACTCGCCAGGTGTCATCCGCGACAAGCAGGGGCCGGGCCTTGGCGCCAAGCAGGGCAATCGCACTGTCGACGGTCGCCAATGTCATCATGCGGGCCGATCCAGCGGAAATGCGCGCAGCCACAATCGTGACAATCAACGCGGTAATCACCACACCAAGTGTCAGCCCGAGCGGGACCTGCAACCGGTATGGGAGCCGACGCAGCATCAGGTAACCCGGACTTCGGTAGAAGCGGCCATCTTGGCAATCGAATTGAAGAGAAGAGGGGAGCCCGCCTCGAACCCGGTGAGATTGAGCGCTTTCAATAGCCCCAATCCCTCAGGCTCGTTTTGCATTGCCCAAAGGACTGCTTGCAGGGCCCGAATTTTTTCATGTCGGGAGTTGCGGCGCGCGACGATAGGCGGAAAACCGAAAAGCTCGGACTTCCAAACCACCTCGGTTTGCTCCACGGCGGCCATGCCTTGCTGGCGCATGGTCTCCCAGACATAGCCATCGATAGCACCCGCGTGCGCCAGTCGGGCGGCCACCGCTTCGGCGACGTTCCTGTGCCCATGAGCGAAGAAGCTTTTCTTGAGGTCGCGAGGGCTAAGCCCTGCCGCATGCAGTTGGGTCTGCGCCACCAGCCAGCCGGAATTCGATAGAGGATCGGAATAGGCAAGCACCTTGCCTTTCACATCGCGCCACCCCTGGAGGCTGGACTGGTGCCGCGGTCGGATCAAGTAAGCTTGGTATAGAGGGCGCCCTTCATAGTGCGGCACGGCGATCAGCTGAAGCTGCTGCAAATGCCGGACATAGGGATATCCGCAAAGCCACGCTGCCTCCAGTTGCCCTCCAAACAGCAAATCCAGCACGCCCTGGTAAGACTCGCGAGCGACAAAAGCCACTGGACTGCGCAGCCGCTTAGACAGGTAATCGCTCCACCTTGCCAAGAACGCGGCCTGGTCGGCCAAGATGACTGGAGTCAGCCCAATGCGAAGAGCATCAGTTTGGGCGATAGTGGGTTTGAAGATTGTGGCGGCTACCGCAGGTACTGCCATCCGCAAAAAAGTTTGTCGTTTCATGGATGTCTCCGTTACCTAAACGTAACTTCATCAACTGTATGCGGAGTTACGGAACCCGGACATTCGGGTTTTCCTGCCGGTATGGGCGCGGCGATGAAAGTCCTTTGCAGTACGCATCGTGATCGACTGCAAGCCGATTTGGCGTTGTTGACTATGTTATGCACGGCACAGTTGGATAGCTGAACGCCTTGCAACATACCGCGTTAAATTTTGCGGTGTTTTTTCAAGGAATACGATGAGTCAGGCGAGCAGACAAGAGGCTGCGCATTAAAGATGCCAAATTGTCGATTAAATTTAACATAATATACATCGTGGAATGTTAATAATCTATCCAGACAGATCGTCCGGCCCCGGCCGAATACCATGGCCGGCAAGCAAGCAAACCCGCTCTCAGCCAGCTACCACTTGCCCGTGGCCTGTTTACTCCGGATGGCCGCCGCCAGCAGATCGACGGATTCTGTGCGGCTGGTGCGGCGGGCGAAGTCGATGGCGGTCAGGCCTTGCTGGTTTTTGAGCAAGGGATCGGCGCCGGCGTCCACCAGCAGCTTGACTGCCTGGGGTGTGCCGTACATCGCGGCCATCATCAACGGTGTCGATCCGTTGGGCGATGCGGCGTCAATGTAGGCATGGTTGTCCAGCAACAGGCTCAGGATGGCCAGGCTGCCGCTGGTGGCGGCGTAATGCAGTGGCGCCCAGCCGGTTTTGTTGACGTCGGCATCGCGTTTGATCAGGCTGGTGGCTGCGCCGATGTTGTCCTTGAGCGCCGCAATCATCAACACGCTTTCGCCCTGGGCGTTGAGCATGTTGACATTGGTTTTGGGCCACTCCGCCAGAACCTGGGCCACCTTGGGCGATGGCTCCTGCAAGGCCAGGTAGAGGCCGTTTTGGCCCTTAGGGTCTATGGTGTTGGGGTCAAAACCGCGACCCAGCAGTTGTCGGACTTGGGCGGCGTCGTCACGTTTGATGGCCGTGAAGAAGTCTTCGTAAGACCCCGCAAAAGCTGAAACATATCCAGCAAAAACAATTAGATAAACAACATTTTTAATGTAATTTGTGAAGTAATTTGTCATGACAAAACTCCTGAAAACAGGCGTTCAAAGTTGCGGCTGGTGGCCTCGGCGATGGTTTCCACCGGTACTTGCTTGAGTTCGGCCACCTGTTTGGCCACATAAGGCACGTAAGACGGATTGTTGGTTTTACCGCGATAAGGCATGGGCGCCAGGTAGGGGCTGTCGGTCTCGATCAGGGTCCGGTCCAGCGGCACAAAGCGGGCGACCTCGCGCAGGTCGGCGGCATTCTTGAAGGTCAGGATGCCGGAAAACGAGATGTAAAAGCCAAGGTCCAGCGCCGCACGTGCCACCTCGGCGGTTTCGGTGAAGCAGTGAAACACCCCGCCCGCCCGCCCCGCGCCGTCGGCGCTTTCGCCCTCTTCCTTCAGGATCGCCAGCGTGTCCGCAGAGGCGCTGCGGGTGTGGATCACCAGCGGTTTGCCGGTCCGGCGCGCGGCGCGGATATGAGTCCGGTAGCGCTCGCGCTGCCATTCCATGTCGGCCACCGTGCGCTCGCCGAGCCGGTAGTAGTCGAGCCCGGTTTCGCCGATGGCCACCACTTTGGGCAGCGCGGCGCGCTTCACCAGGTCATCCAGGCTGGGCTCCAACACGCCTTCGTTGTCCGGATGCACGCCGACGCTGCACCAGAAGTTGTCATAACGGGTGGCCAGCGAATGAACCGTTTCGAACTCTTCGAGCGTGGTGCAGATGCACAGGGCACGGTCCACCAGGGCCTGCGCCATGGCGTCGCGGATCTGCGGCAATTGGGCCTGGAGCTCGGGAAAGCTCAAGTGGCAATGGGAATCGGTGAACATCAGGAATACCGGTGTTTATGCATGAAATCGAGCTCTAGCCCATATCTGGCGGGCGCAAACAGCTATCAGAAGAATAGCAATCCCACGCGGCTGGAAGTCTAGATAGTCTGAGTCGGGCGGTCAGACGCCAGGTGCGCGCCGAGGATTTCCTCGATCTTGATCTTGAGCAGGCGCGATTTTTCGTCGTTCGGAAAACGCACGCCTACGCCCTGGGTGCGGTTGCCCGACGCCCGCGCCGGGGTCACCCAGGCCACCTTGCCTGCCACCGGGTAGCGCTGGATATCGTCCGGCAGGGTCAGCAGCACATAGACGTCGTCGCCGAGTTTGTAGTCGCGCGCCGATGGGATGAACACGCCGCCTTCAGTGAACAGCGGAATGTAGGCCGCATACAGCGCTGCTTTTTCGCGAATGGCGAGCTGGATCACGCTGGGCCGCGCGCTGGCGCCGGAGGTGCTGGCTGGGGGCAAGGTACTCATGGTTCTAGTTTATAGGCTTGCGCGGCGGGCTGTCAGCAGGAAACAGCGCTTATTTGCCGGCCAGCGCCTGGCGCGCCCGGCTGGCCAGGGTTTCCAGCATCAGGCCGGGGTTGTAGGGGTGTTCGACGGTGCGCGCGGTGGCGGCCAGCTCTTTGGACCAGGCACCCAGCGCCGCGAAACCGGGGCCGCCGGTTTTTCCGCCCGGCAGGTCTGCTGCCCTGAAAAACCGGGGCTGCGCGCCGGCCTTGACCGCCAGCACGTCGTGACAGAGTTTTTGCAGCGCATCGACCGCCTGCGCCGGCGCCATGTCGGACAGTGCGCTGACATCGCCACGCGCCATCGCTTTGGGCAGGGCCTGCCAGTGCTGGGCACTGGCGCCGCTGGGTCCGGCGCGAAGCCGGTCCAGTGCGTCGGCGGGGCGGCCGCCAGCAGCAGCCAGAAGGGTTTGCAGGTCGGCGGCTGCTGGCCGGACCGCCGCCTTGCCCTCGCCGGGCGCCTGTTCAGACAGCCAGACCAGCGCCTCGTCATGAGACGGCCAGTGCATGGTGTGGCCCTGGCATCGGCTGCGGATGGTGGGCAGCAACTGGTGCGCGGCCTCGGTCGCCAGGATGAACTGCACCGCGCCAGGCGGTTCTTCCAGGGTTTTGAGCAAGGTATTGGCGGTGATGGTGTTCATGCGTTCGGCCGGGTAGACCAGCACCACCTTGGTTGTGCCGCGGGATCGTGTGAACTGGGTGAAACTGACCGCTTCTCGCGCCGCATCGACCTTGATTTCCTTGCTGGGCTTGCGCTTTTTGGCGTCTAGGTCGTCCTGGGTTTTTTCGTCCAGTGGCCAGCCCAGCGCGAGCGACAGGGTTTCGGGCATCAACAAACACAGGTCGGCATGGGTGTGAACGGCGACCGCGTGGCAACTGCCGCAGACGCCGCAGGCGCCATCTGGCGTGGCCTGCTCGCACAGCCAGGCCCGCGCCAGCGCCAGCGCGAGGTCGAACTGGCCCAGCCCCGACGGACCGCTGAGCAACCAGGCATGGCCACGCTGCGCCAGCAGGGTGCGCAACTGGGTTTGCAGCCAGGGCGCCAGCGGCAGGTTGGCATTGACTGCCTCGTCGTTGATGTCGCTCATGGCAGCCAGCCCTTGTCGGCAAAAACCTGGTAGACCGCGTGCCAGACCTCATCGCGTGAGCGGGCCGCATCAATGCGGGCAAAACGCGCCGGGTCCTGCGCCATGCGCTCGGCGTAGCCTTGTGCCACGCGGCGGAAAAATTCGACCGGCTGGGCCTCGAACTTGTCTGGCACACGGGCGCCGGCCAGACGCTGCGCAGCTTGCTCGGGCGCCAGGTCGAACCAGACCGTGAGGTCCGGCTGGACAATTGCCGGCGCTGCGCCCTTTCGGCCCAGTTCATGAACGAAATCGTGCCCCAGCCCTTGCGCCGCCTGCGCCCACAGCTCCAGTTTTGATAGCACTTCAAGGTCGAAACCGCGCCCGCCACCCTGGTAGGCAAAAGTCGCGTCGGTGAAGCGGTCGCACAACACCACGTCGCCGCGTGCCAGCGCCGGCGCGATCACAGTGGTCAGGTGGTCGCGCCGCGCCGCAAAAATAAGCAGCGCTTCGGTCAACGGGTCCATGGCGTCGTTGAGGATCAGCACACGCAGCTTTTCAGCCAGCGGCGTGCCGCCCGGCTCGCGGCTCAGGGTGACTGCCCTGCCCTGCGCCTTGAAGGCGTCGGCCAGCGCAGCAATGTGGGTGGACTTGCCCGCGCCGTCTATGCCTTCGAAGCTGATGAACAAACCCTGCATCACTGTCCGCGCTGGTATTTGTTGACGGCGCGGTTGTGTTCGTCCAGCGTGGCGCTGAATTGGCTGCTGCCGTCACCGCGCGCGACGAAATACAGCGCCTTGGTGGTGGCCGGCTTGACGGCAGCCAGCAGCGACGCCTTGCCCGGCATGGCGATCGGGGTGGGCGGCAGGCCGCCGCGGGTGTAGGTGTTGTAAGGCGAGTCGGTCTGCAGGTCGCGCCGGCGCAGGTTGCCGTCGAACTGCTCGCCCAGGCCGTAGATCACGGTGGGGTCTGTCTGCAGCAGCATGCCGATGCGCAGGCGGTTGCAGAACACACCGCCAATTTCCGGCCGGTCGGCAGGTTTGCCGGTTTCCTTTTCGATGATGCTGGCCAGGGTCAAGGCCTCGTCCGGCGTTTTCAGCGGCGTGCCCGCATCGCGCAGCGCCCAGGCGGCCTCAAGCCGCCGGTCCATCGCGCGCGCCGCGCGTTTGAGCACGGCCAGATCGCTGGAATTCTTGGCGTAGGTGTAGGTGTCCGGAAAGAAACGCCCTTCGGGATGTACGCCCGGTTTGCCGAGCTGGGTCATGATGGCTTCCGGGCTCAGGCCCTGGCTGTCGGGCTTGAGCGCTTCGGCTTTTTGCAGCGCCGCGCGCACCTGGCGAAAGTTCCAGCCTTCGACGATGACCACACTTTTGAGGCTTTCCTCACCGCGCACCAGCATGCTGAGTAGCGAGCGCGGTGTGGTGCCGGGGGTAACTTCATAACTGCCGGCCTTGATCTGGCGGGCCTGACCGGACAGGCGGAACCAGGCGTGGAGCAAGGTCGGCTCCACCGACACACCGCTGGCTGCGACCGTGTCGGCCACGCGCTGGGCCGGCGTGCCGGGCTCGATTTCGAGGTCCACCACTGTGCTGCCGGGCTGCGGCTGCAACTTCAGGGGCTCGTACAACCACCATCCGGCCGCGCCAAACACCAACAAGCCGGCGAGAAACATGACCACCAGCAAACTCATTAAAAATCGACGCACAACCCTGTTGCCTTCCTGAAAACGATGGGTCCATGATAATTCAGCTTATGTTGACCCTTCCCATTGAATTGCCTGCTGTTTCCACCTTGTCCGGGGTTGCCGGATTGAGCCATCTCGGCGTCATCCGCGTCGATGGCGAAGACGCCGCCTCCTTCCTGCAGGGCCAGCTCACGCAGGATGTGGCGCTGCTGGGAGTGTCCGAAGCGCGCCTCGCCGCCTTCTGCAATGCCAAGGGCCGCATGCAGGCCAGCTTCATCGTTTTCAAGCGCGGCGCGGGCGAGATCCTGATGGTTTGCAGCCGCGACATTCTGGCGGCCACGCTCAAGCGGCTGGCTATGTTTGTCATGCGCGCCAAAGTCAAACTCACCGACACCACCGCCGATTACGCGCTGTTCGGCCTGGCCGGAAGCGCTATCGAATCCATAGCTGCTGGCGCCCATCCGGCATGGGCCAAGGCCGATTTTGATGCTGCAAATGTGGTGTTTCTCTACCCCGGCAACGGCCAGCCGCGTGCGCTGTGGTGCGCTCCTGCCGGCACGCTGGTGCCTGCCGGCGACGCCCTGCCGCTGGATCAATGGCAGTGGCTGGATGTTCAGTCGGGCATCGCGATGATCACCCAGCCGATTTTTGAAGCTTTTGTGCCGCAGATGCTCAATTACGAGTCGGTTGGCGGCGTGAATTTCAAGAAGGGTTGTTACCCCGGCCAGGAAATCGTCGCGCGCAGCCAGTTCCGCGGCACGCTCAAACGCCGGGCTTACCTGGCGCACACCGCAGGCGAGCCGGCGGTTGGCCAGGAGGTTTTTCATGCACTGGACACCGAGCAGCCTTGCGGCCTGGTGGCGGCTTGCGCGCCTCGGCCCGGTGGCGGTTTTGACGCCATCGTGTCCATGCAGACCTCGGCGGCGGCCGATGCCGAAGGCGGGCGGCTGACACTGGGCAGCGCGACCGGGCCGGCGCTGGTTTTGTTGCCTTTGCCTTACGCCTTGCGGGAAGACATCTAGTCCCGGCATGTGCCTCATCGCTGTTGCCATAGGCGCATCAAAGCGCTGGCCGCTGGTTGTTGCCGCGAACCGCGACGAGTTCCTGGACCGCCCCACCCTGCCCCTGGCGCGCTGGACGAGCGATGCCGGCACCGAGATCATCTCGGGCCGCGACCTGCGCGCCGGCGGCACCTGGATGGGCTTGAGCCCGTCGGGGCGGATCGCCATGCTGACCAATGTGCGCGGCCCTGCCTCGCTGACCGGCGAAAAATCGCGCGGTGAGCTGGTAACGCGCTGGTTGGAGAGCGATGGCGACGCGGCCAGTTTCATGGCGCAGATCGAACCGCAAGCCTACGGCGGGTTCAACCTGGTGCTCGGCGACTTCAACCGCAGCGCCTGGCACTGGCTCAGCAACAAGCCTGGTCCAAAGCTGGAATCCCGCGCGCTGAAACCCGGTGTTTACGGTTTGTCCAATGGCGCACTCGACACGCCCTGGCCGAAAACCCTGGGCCTGAAAAAGGCGCTGTATTCGGCGCTGACCGCTTCCGATGAGGACGCGCTGCAGGCCGAACTGATGGCGGCGCTCAGGGACAGGCGGCGCGCCGACCGTGAAGACCTGCCCAGCACCGGTGTGCCGCTCGCACTTGAAGAAGCCTTGTCGAGCGCGTTTGTGGATTTCCCCGAACACAGCTATGGCACGCGTTGCAGCACGGTGCTGGTGGCGTCCGCCACTTCAGAAGGCTGGGACCTCGCGTTGCAGGAAGTCACGCATGCGCATCGCGCGGACGACATACCCGGCGCTCAGAACGTGCGGCTGCGCTGGGAGGGCTGATGACTCCTTGTGTTGGTTTGTCGCGCCGGGCCTGACCCGGCATCCAGGCTGTTTGGCTCGCGTGAAATGGATTGCGGGTCTAGCCCGCAATGACAGAAAAATCCCGCTAGCGTTTGACTCCGATAGCCCGCACCATCTCAATGTGCGGAATTTCCACCTCATCAAACGGCTCACCGCGCGGCGTAAAACCGAGCCGCGCATAAAAACCTTCCGCGCTGCGTTGGGCATGCAGCAGCACTTCACCGTCGCCGCGCCGTTCGGCTTCGGCCACCAGCGCGTTCAGCAGTTCGCGCCCCAAGCTGGCGCCGCGCAGTACGCGGTTCACCGCCATGCGTCCAATTTTGGCGCTGCCCGGCGCGTGCTGCAGCAGCCGGCCCGTGCCTATGGGCTGGCCCAGGCCGTTGTAGGCCACCGCGTGCACGGCCGTCTTGTCGGCCTCGTCCCATTCCATCTCGACCGGAATGCCCTGCTCCTCGACAAATACAGCGGTGCGGATGGCGCTGGCGTGTTCGCCGAGCTCTGACCAGGCGCCGGTCTTGACGGTGACCATGGGCTCGCCCGCCTCAAAGCCGGTCAATATCTTGCGCAGGCCGTCGGGCACCGGACGCGAGGTCTGGGTTGCCGGGTCGGCAAACACATAAATCAGCTCGCAGGTGATCAGCAAGGTATCGCCGCGGAAGATGGCGCCGGTAAACACCATGGACGAATTGCCGATGCGTTCGCATTTCAGGCCGATGTCGAGCTGGTCGTCGTAACGCGCCGAGCCGTGGTATTCGACCGAGGCTTTCTTGACATACAGGTCACCGCCCAGCGCGTGCATGGCTTCTTCATAAGGCAGGGCCAGCGCGCGCCAGTAGTCCGCCACGGCGGTGTCGAAGTACATCAGGTAATGCGCGTTAAAAACGATTTTCTGCATGTCCACCTCGGCCCAGCGCACCCGCAGCCGGTGGAAAAATCGGAAGCCCTGGCGTTTCATGTCACTCACTTATTTTGAAAATGCATGGCGCAGGGCATGTGCCATGTGGGCATGGGCCTGCCGGGCTTCAACAATGACGCGGCCCATCTTGATGAACTCATGGGTCACACCGCGGTAAATCTCAAGGTCCACAGCCACCCCGGCCATGCGCAGTTTATCGGCATAGGCGACGCCCTCATCAACCAACGGGTCGCATTCGGCCAGGCCTATCCAGGCGGGCGCCACACCATCGACATCGGGCGCGCCCAAGGGTGAGAAGCGCCAGTCGTCCCGATCGGCCGGGCTGCGCAAATACTGGCTGAAGAAAAAATCAATGTGCGAGGCCTCCAGCACAAAACCTTCGGCGAAGCGGCGGTGCGAATCTGAATCCTGTCGCGGCGCGCAACCGGGGTAAATCAGCAATTGCAGTTCCAGCGGCATGGCCATGTCACGCGCCTGGATGGCGCAGGCCGCCGCCAGCGTGCCGCCTGCGCTGTCGCCGCCGACCGCCAGGCGGGTAATGTCCAGGCCGCGTTCGTCCCCATGAAAAGACAGCCAGGCCAGCGCATCCCAGGCGTCGTTGGCGGCGGTCGGAAACTTGTGTTCTGGCGCCAGCCGGTAATCCACCGAAATCACCGCGCAGCCGGCCAGGTGGCATAGCTGGCGGCACAAAATGTCGTGTGAAGCCACACTGCCAATCGTGAAACCGCCGCCATGAAAATACATCAGCACCGGCAGCTTCTCGTGCGAAGGCGCGTACAGGCGCAGCGGCAGCGGAAAACCGTCGCGCGCCGGGATGGTGAAGTCCTCGATGCGCGCCAATGGTGCAGAAGGAATCTCCAGCACACCCGCGCCCGCCTCGTACGCGGCGCGCGCCTGATGCGGGCATAGCGTGTGCAGCGGCGGGCGCGCGGCGCGCGCCATGCGCACCAGCACGTCGCGCATGGCGGGCGTCAGCAAGTCCTCGGGCTGGGCGTGACGCGTCATCGGGCGAAGAAGTCCGGGCCAGCCGCCGTTATCACAAAGGTGACGGCGCTTCGGGTTTGTTGCTTGGTCAAGGCGCCTCCCGCCATTAAAGTAAAGTTAGCTGATCCTACAACGCACAAAGAGACACTATTCATGGCCTTCATTTATTACGTCACCCAGATCCAGTTCGACTACGGTGCGGTCAAGCTGCTCAAACAGGAGTGCCAGCGCGTCGGCATCACCAAACCGCTGATCGTTACCGACGCCGGCGTCAAGGCGGCCGGTGTGCTGCAAAAAGCGCTGGACGCCTTGCCCGGCATGACCGTGGCAGTGTTCGACCAGACCCCGTCGAATCCGACCGAAGCTGCGGTACGTGCCGCCGTGGCGGTGTACCACGCCAACGGCTGCGATGGCCTGATTGCGGTAGGCGGTGGCTCGGCCATCGACTGCGCCAAGGGCGTAGCGATTGCGGCCACGCACGAGGGCCCGCTGACCACCTATGCCACCATCGAAGGCGGCTCGCTCAAAATCACCGACCGCGTGGCCCCGCTGATCGCTGTACCGACCACCAGCGGCACCGGCAGCGAAGTCGCGCGCGGCGCCATCATCATCGTCGATGACCATCGCAAACTGGGCTTTCACTCCTGGCACATCGTCCCCAAAACCGCGATCTGCGACCCCGAACTCACCCTGGGCCTGCCCGCCAAACTGACGGCCGCGACCGGCATGGACGCGATAGCGCACTGCATGGAAACCTTCATGGCGCCCGCCTTCAACCCGCCTGCCGACGGCATCGCGCTCGACGGCCTGCAGCGCGGCTGGGCGCATATCGAGCGCGCCACGCGTGATGGCAGCGACCGCGAAGCCCGCCTCAACATGATGAGCGCGTCCATGCAGGGCGCGATGGCTTTCCAGAAGGGACTGGGCTGCGTGCACAGCTTGAGCCACAGCCTGGGCGGTGTCGATCCGCGCCTGCACCACGGCTCGCTCAACGCGATGTTTCTGCCGGCGGTGATCCGCTTCAACGCGGGCGCCGAATCGATTCAAAAGGAAAAACGCCTGGAACGCATGGCCTACGCCATGGGCCTGGCGGCCGGCAGCGATGTAGCCGAGGCCGTGCGCGACATGAATGCTCGCCTGGGACTGCCCACCGGCCTGGCGGCCATGGGTGTGACGCGTGAACAGTTCCCCGCCATCATCAAGGGCGCGATGGCCGACCACTGCCACAAGACCAATCCGCGGATTGCGACGGCGGAGGAGTATGAAGCGATGCTGGGGGATTCGCTCTGATCGGTAAGGGTGTGACTTCAAGAACGGATATCTACGCCCCATGTCGATACGTAAAATCCACTCACTCCCGGCTGAGACGAACCAGGAGATGTTCTACTTTTCCGGCTTAGATGCGAGGATAAAATCTCGGCCCGCCTCTGCCCCCCGATTGAACATACAGTAAAGCATTGCGTCGTTTTGACCGCTCACCGCAATCCCGCTTTTCATTGCGTCCGTAGCACACTGCTTCATGGCACCACGCATCTGTTGTACACCATCTAAACCGTCCGGGTTTACCACCGAAGCACTAGCGTCGAAAGCCCGTCCCATTGCTTTCTTTGTGAGATTTTCACCTGCCACTGCCCCGAGTGAATATGCGCAAACTACCAACGCTCGGAAATGCACATTTTTTTCACCTCTTGAATCTTTAAGTGCCTGCGGAGAGTTTTTTACCATCAGATCGGCTTGAGGCCCACAGTCCACCTTCGCGTTAGCCACGACTTTTTTTTTATCCAACAAGTACGCATTGTTAGCGAGAGGATCGGCGGCAAACACCAATATCGGGAACGCAAGCAGGACGAGGGATAGCTTCCGGAATTTCATGCTGAGTTCTTAATGGTTGAGGATGTTGCATTTTCATTCTATTTGGCTAGCAACGAACTCAGCGACCTTATTCCAATTTGCATTAAAAACATTAATAATATAGCCATGATTTCAAGGAGAAAGAATCATGGCCAGAACTGCAAGCGGCGTGGAGCACATAGAAGCAGCACGCAAATTGTTGAAATCCGCGCGTACTGCCGATGATCTGCGCCTGGCGCAGTCGGTTTTGCTGCCCCTGGAGTTGGGGCTGAGCATCGAGCAGACCGCGATGGCGATTGGGCGCTCCAGTGGCGCCACCTGCACCATGCGCACGCGCTTTG
>Ga0308009_10001102_pt1 | contig 16820 bp, 25 predicted proteins | sample Neamet127_FD_203134 | JGI IMG/M metagenome (GOLD analysis project Ga0308009, IMG submission 203134) | Marine microbial communities from water near the shore, Antarctic Ocean - #127 | ecosystem: Environmental > Aquatic > Marine > Unclassified | place: Southern Ocean | collected 2014-07-24
GTTGAGTCTGCTTCTGCTCTTACCTTGCCAATACTAGAACCTTCAGTTGGATCTTCTCTAGTTTCAACTGTGCTTGTACTACTACGTTTTAACGATGCCATAATTGTACTATTGCCCGAGCTTGTTTGATAGTTGTTAGTATCATCTTCGTCTTCATCAAGATCAAAAATACGCAGTGTGTCTACATCAAATCCTAAATCAATCTTTTGTCCTACACCACTTGAACTACGTGTCTTCATTAGCTGTAACTGATAGCGTCCGCGTTCACGCATTGCTCTACTTGTAAAGATACCAAACACGTTGTCTGCTGTTTGTATCTTACTAAGTCCACCTGATATGTGCGAGTGATCAAATTCAATCTCTTCTACTGCACCACGATTCAACTGTGCCGCTGTAACAAATACTGTTTGCAATTCCATTGCAAGGTTACGCAACTCTTCTGATACATACTTGTCTTTGATGTATAAGTTCTCTGCACTTACCTTTGCACCATTAGGCATAAGCAAATCTAAATAGTCAATTAACAATACGTCAATCTTCCTACCCATCTTAATTTCATACTCTTTAATATAGCTTCGAACATCGTTAGGTGTTTTACCACTCGGCATATACTTAACTTGAAATGCTCCGCTCTTCTTGCCTATCATCTTAACTTTTAGTTCTACTTCGTCGATGTTCTTAAAGATGTCACGTGTGCTAATTTCTGTTAGCATACTATCTATACGCATACTAACCAAGCCTTCGGATAATTCTAAAGTTAAGTATAATACATTCATACCCTTCTCTGCAAAGTTAACACCTAGGTTAGCAAGGAACAAACTCTTACCAGCACCCGACCCACCTGCAAATATATTAAGCTCACCTCTGTTGAAGCCACCAAATAATTTCTTATCCAGGACATCCCAACCTGTGCTTACTTGTCCGTTGTTATCTTTAATTGCTTCTAGTCTAGCCCTAGGGTTATCAAAATAGTTTGTACCTAGATCTTTTTGCAATCCAATTTGTACAGCCTTCTTAACTAGATCTTCTACTGGGCCATAGTCGCCTTGTTCAAGTAAGTCTGCACTTTTAAGAATTGCAGCTTCTAGTGCTTTATGTCTACTAAATGTTTCAAACTCTAACATCAACCAATCGTAGTGATTCTCTTGTAAATCACCTGGATGTTTTAAGTCTACTTTAGTTGCTGCGTTAATCATATCAAACGTAGGCAATGCATTGTGCTCTGCTACATACTCAGTTAAAAATTTAGCTGGGTCTTGTAACCGTCTATCAAATGCTGTCGGGTCAAATACAGCCTGACACCTTACAAAACTTTCTGCGTCAGTCAACATCATTTCTAAATATACTTTTTGTATATCATATCCATAATCTGTATTTTGTCTAGTTGCCATCTTTTATTTTTTTCTCTGCCTTCGTTAATTTATTGTTCCAAGTAATATTACTAATACCAAGTTCAGATGGCATAGGTTTTGTTTTTCCTACAGTGACTTTGTTTTTACTAAGCCACTCATCCATCATTTTTTTATCTTGTTCAGATATGCTATCATTTATTCCCATACTTTATTATACTGCCTTATACCATTGATTGTCAAGTGTTATTTTAGTTTTTGATTGTGCTAGTACTGCTCCGATACAACTACCCGGATCACCTGGGTTTGGTGGTACCCATACGTTTTTCCATTTACGGTTAATCTTTTTAACTGCTTGTTGATTAAGTGCTCCGCCCCCTGCTAGTGCTAGGTGTGGGGCTTGCGTTTTTTCTTTAGCCCATTCAGACAAATGCTTAAGACTTAGTTCAAATATACGTTGGGTTGCGGCTGCAATATCACACATGTCTTGTTCTGTTTGTAATTCGGGTCTCCACCACATGCACCCTCTATGTAGATTTTCTCTCATCCTAATAGTAGGGTTATCTTTATTTGGGGGCCTAATAATTTCAAGTAACATTTTCTTACTAAGGTTTTTATAATTACCTTTCTTAGCCATCTGAGTAACTAGGTATTCGTCACGTTGCGGAACTAATCCCATACGCTGTGTCATTGCACTATAGAAAAGTCCAAGACTATGTGGATAGCCTTGACTATGTATCTTCTTTAGGTTGTTGTCCTTACCGTGCCATATTGTTAGGGTCTCAAATTCACCTATGCTGTCTATTACAATTACAGCACAATCATCATGCGGTTGGGTGTAGTATGCGTAAGCCGCATGACTTAAATGGTGTTGGGTATAAGAAATTGGACAATTGATATCCCATTGCTCAAGACACTTTTTAATATTGTTCTCTTGATACAACCAACCTTGTCCGGCACGCCATTGTCGAAATGTCTTTAGCAGTGGACGCTCGTACCAAATTACTTTATCAGGACGACCAAAAGTTTGTTTAGCTGATTCAAGTTGTGACCAATTAAAGTTAGGGTCATTAGGAATATTACTGTAGTCCTTGGCTAGACTTGCATGTAAAAGTTTTGTTTTTTTGTGATACGATAACCCTCGAGCCCGTGTTTCAAAAACTGCTAAACTAGCGTCGTGACTATTACCTACCATACCCCATGTTATCATATTTTAATATCCAGTATAGTCCCTTGTTGAATTCTTTCTAACCTACTTTTACCGTCTGCTTGGTAGTCTGATATTTGTTCTTTACGTGCTTCTTCTAAAATTCGATCTGCTTTGTCGCTATACAGTTCCTGTATTACTTTAACTTGCGATACTACTTGCTGGTGTTTTTCATCTGCACAATGTATGTCTTCTTTTGGCACACTTGGTCGAACAGTTTCGTTAGCTACATACGCCTGGCGTGGGGCCTGTACTTGTATAGTATTCATAATCTTGCTCCTATTTATAGATAAATGGATCTGCTTCTTTAAGTTTTTTCATTTTTTGTTTGTAACGTATATGATCGCGTATTGCAACATACGGCCATATAATAATGTCTTTTATTTTTCTTAGATAAACCATTTTTTCTCCTTAAGTCTAATCTTTAATGGACTAGTGTCAGCTGAACTTACAATCCTATGCAACGCATATAACCGTCCATATTTATTAACTGCATCGCCTATATCATTTATGTCAGTATCCCAGTCAGGCATACTAACTCCCCATCCAAATTCAATAGCTTGTTCAATTAATTTTCTACCAGCTTCATCTCTATCCGGAACAACTATTACATCTTTATTTAATCTATTTACTAGCATCGCTTGCTGATCTTTGATTTCACTACCAAGTAGGGCAACTCCATCTACGTGTAATGCATCAACTGGGCCCTCGCATACTACAACAAATATTTTCTGCGGACGTTGTTCATCTAAATTAAACACGTACCCTGGTTGTTGCTCAGACATGTATTTGTACTTACTATCTGGCTTAATAGTTCTAGCCGTCCATCCTACAATACGGGCTTCATAGTAAAACGGAATTATTAGACGATCTCTATACCCTAAGCTAGGAGACCAATAGTATTCTGTGTCTTCAACATGTAAGTTGCGTGACGCCATATATTCAAGTATAGCAAGGCTATGTTTATTAAAGTCAGTAATGTCGGCAACTCTTATAGCACCGTCGGGTAACGCTACATCGTCAAATGTAGGAACTTCAACTAACGATGTTTGTACTTGTATGCCTTCGTTTTCTTGCATAACTTGTAATGCAAGTTTATTAATTACATCATCAGGTGCATGCATCCATTGTAATAGACTACGAAGTTTAAATGATATATTACGGCCGGGTTGCCAACTTGCTTTAAAGCCGCAGTTAAAACAATGAAAACTTATGTTTTCACCTTCTTGAATGACTCCACCACGTTGCCTAGTATCAGCAGACTGTCCGTTATGTTGACAACACGGTCCGTTAAAAGATACCCATCCGCTTGGCGTTGTTTTACGCTTTTGTGGAAGATACATCAGGACTGTGTCTATTACTATACTCATAGTAATATTATAACGTCTTTATGTTAAGAAGTCAATCAGTTTCGTACAAGTATTTTGGAAATTTTATCTGCAGGGCTTGCTGTTGTTTTAAATCTTAAATGATTAAATACGCCATTAAAGTTTACTGCGATTGGAGTAGTTTCTGATCCTGTAAACGTAACTGTTGCTACATCGCCCCAAAGCGTTGATTCGGTTACTGAACTATCTAATGTAGCTTGTACTACAACATTGCCTGTGTATGCAGATGTATATATTGCAGCTGTGTGTAATGCATCGTTACCATTAATAGCAGGTTCTGCAGTCTTTGCTTCACTAACAAATGTTCCGCTATTAATATTTTCTTGTTGGAACTGTGTAAAGCTATAAGAGTCGCCCGGTCCTGGCATTGCACCCGAGTCAACATATATAGTACCAGCATTACCAAAGTCAGTATCGGAATAGGTTATTACGTTGTTATTACTTGCGTCTTTCAAGAATATATTGTAACTTAGGTATTGTGTGTCAATACCCAACAAATCATTCATTGTAATGGTTACAGAAAACAATCCTCTAGTTGCTGCACTATCGTCTCCTACTACTGCTACTCCGTCGTGTTCTACAATAAGTTTTTTGTTTTCGTCAAATGCTACAAACTTTGTAGTGTATGCTCCAAGTGCTAACGGCTTTTGATCTGCATTAAGTACTCTAAACTGTAATACATTATCTATATTCTTATATATTTTTATGTTTCTTTGATACACTGGTTTATACTCCGTTACGATTCCTGCCACATTGGCTACGATCGTGATCCTGTTATTGACTAAATATCTAGGTATTAACTGACTCATACATATATTTATCGGATAACAAAAAGAACTAATGCTACTAAAAGATATAGAAACAAATTTTCCATTTATCAGTATTGCTACGTACGGCGGCGTAGAGTATGTTGGTATAATTGTTAATCAAGATCAACATGTAACTTCTATGTACGTATACACTAAAATACGAACTGAAGCACATAAAAGAGTATTTCTAGATTTAGGAGAAATATGGTGGTGGGAATCAAACAGGATGATTCCTATTAATATATTTTTAAGAGAAGAGTTCGAACCGTTTCAATATGCTCTTATGACAATGAATTCTAAGGATGTTAAAATAAGCACAGGGCCATGTGTTAATTTAGGAAATCTTTCAATTAAACGTATTAAAAGAAAATCAGTACAACTTGTAAGACGATCTAAGAAATAGAATACTTAATATATCTATAATAGATATAATCAAATATTATAAAGTTAAGTAGCAGTCCTATAGATGTTAAAGTCATTCCTAATACAAACGGTATTAAAAACATATAAAAAAATAATTTCCACACATATCCTAGAGCAAACTTTTCAGGCACACTGTATGTTAGCCACGGACCTAATTGAGGTTTCTTAGGTTTTCTATAATCAATCATTTCATAATTCATTATCTACTAATCCAATCTTTTTTATCTAGTACAATGTACCAAGCGCGATACGGCTTATCCATAGAAAATAATTTTTGGTTATCTTCTAATCTCTTCATTGGCCACCACAAGAACGGCTGTACACTCTTAGGAAATAAATTTTTATTTTTTAAACTTTGATAATTTGTTTTCCAAAAAATACGATCACAGTATTGAAATATATCATCAAGAAAAAATTCATAATCAAATTGCTCAGGAGGAATCCAATCTTCTGATTTTGATGCAGGTGGATAAGTTCCTTCTTTCATACCTGCCATCTCTTCTCTATCAAACACTGTTCTAGTCATAGTAATCATATCATAATGTTTTGGAAGTATAATTGGTGTTCTATTTTTTATTTCACACATGTGTCTTGGTGTTTTCATGTGTGCAAATATTTCTTGATACATTCCGCCGCCGAATGTTTCTCCTATATCAGTTGCCTCAACTGTAATATCTAGATGGTTAATGTCCTCTAATATTACTCCAAGCAACCCAACCCCGGCGCCAATGTCAAGCACTGTGTTAACATTTGCTAAGTCCATATGTTCTACACAAAATTGTTTTTCGTTATAGTAATTCCAAAAGTTCTTTGAATACTTATATCCAATATCATTTAATTTATTACCTTCTTCGTCTTTCCAATTTCTCTGTTGTATGTCTGCTAATACAGTTCTATACTCATCAATTCCCATTAGTTAGTTCCTCGCATAATAAATTCATATGTACTACAACAGCCATTGCATAGGAATGTGCATGACTTTTCTTAAAGAAGTAATCACCATTAGTTGGTTTGATCCATACTTCCTTTATTATTGTTTCCCAGCTTTTGTTCGCTAGGTACCTCTTCGCTGGACGAATAATCGCTAGTGTCGCTGCCAAATGCTCTACCGATGTAGGCTTCAATTGTTTCAATAGTTCGTTGTGACCGTTTAGATGAAAGACTTGATTGCTGAAGTCTGCGTGTTCCAGAAGTTGCCATAGTGGGGTCCTTTCCATAAGTTCTGTTAAATGTGTTTCGTTTTTAACTTCCTTGTATATACTTACATTAAGGAAGTCTAGTTTAAAGTAGCCACGTTCGTCTGCTTCCTTATGTTCAACTGTGGCTAAGTTGTCTATAGGATTGTGCGGAATCTCTGTTGCGTAGACTCCGGTGTTGTGTTTCTTACCAGTATTTAACTTCGCTATACGATGTTGTAATTGAGATAGTATAATATCTCTGTCAGCGAAATCTATATCAATATCAGGCATGTGTTATCTTATCATCTAATGCTTTAATAGTTACAGTCCAGTGCATACTATCTTCAGCAAACATTTCTAACGATGCTTTGCCAGCAGCGTCTGCTAATTCTTTACTAGTGTACACTCCTACAAGAAACGGATTATGTTCCTCAGGATGTTTGTTGTATCTATGTGTAATCCAAATATTAACTGTTGTATTCATTCTACCACCATCCTAATGTTCTACCGTTGCCGGCTATAATTGCCATACAAGTTACAACGTGTAGTACTATCCAAAATGTTCTAAACGCTAGTGCTTTTTGCACATCACTTTGATTAATAGGCAAAAACTCAGGCTTGTCGTTATCTGTAATACCGATAGGCATTCCTACTGTACGAGCCCAAAGTTTTAAAACCCTTCGTTGGCCAGTCATAAGTTACTTTCCTTTACAACTTCTTTTACTGTTACTACATCGGCTTTTTGTCTTCTAAATCTTACAGCCCAATGTTCTGGATCCATGATATTATACACCATGCCAAGTTGTTCGTCATTAAATTTACTTAGCATTGCTTGTCCGGATTTACAATTTAGTATAACCCAAGGACTTACTTTTCCATCTTTAATATGCCAAATGGCTCTATTTAAACTAACGTAATTAAAATAATGATTCCACTTACTATTGTTTTCGTCTGCCCATTCCATCATATTTATAATTGAACGTTCTACTGCCGTTTGCATTGCTTCTTTTTTAATTAAATCTAAAGCATACTTTTCGTACAGTTCTTCTCTACACCAGTGGTCTAATTTTACACCACTCTTTACTACATACTCAATATATTTTTCTGGATACAACGGCTTAACATTTGATACAAAACTACCAAACTTTACAAACGCATTATAGTATTGACTTTTACAAAAGTCCTCATATGTTTTATTAGTTTTTGCACCCATACTAATTTGATAAAATTTATTAAATGTAATTAGTCCTAGCTGTACACGTTTCTCTGTACGTTGCAATATTCTACGTTTTTTCTCACACATATGTACAGCTAATGTTTTTTCTTTCATATAGCCTGATCCGCAGTACTCGCATATAAATGGCTTTTTAGAACTTGACATTTTCAATTCCGTGTTCTTCTGCAAAAGTTTTAAGTTCTTTTTTTGTAGATATTGAAGCAAGTAATTCGACCTCGTGTAGTTTCATGTTGGGAAACATTAGTTCTAAAAATTTAAGTGTAGCATTGTTATTGCCTGCTTTTTTCTTAAATCCAATATATGGATGATATTTAATTGCACCCCAAGAGCCGCTCATACATAAGAGTTGCCACATTAATTCTTGATGGCCGTTTTCTTTACCAACACCGATTACATTAAAATTCTTATTATAATATTCGTTTGTTTTAAAAACAGCTAATTCTTGTTCGTCGCGATTTCCCTGCACAGCACTAACGTACCTATTTAATAACCAAAAGCTAACAGACTTTCGCTCCTCAGCAGATAGTTCTTTCCAAACATTCTTGCCGTTCATATCAATTGCGGCAAGTATATCTTTTATTGGGAGTTTTGGTTGTGCCATGTATCTACATCCTCAGGTGAATTAATCTCAGTACCCTTATAGTATACAGGATTAATTCCGATTTGCCAACTGTTTTTAATCCAACGAAGCTGTTCAAGTTTTTCAATACTTTCTTCTTCGGGTATTTCTAAATTATTATATTGTTGAAGTGCATTGCGTCTATATCCGTATACTCCTAAATGCCAACTACCGTACCCGGTAATGCCTCTGCCAAACCATAATGCATATTCACTAGCATGCACACATTTTACTGTATTGGGATCGTCTTGCATTTCTTTTGGCATCTTAGTATAAACTGTTGATACATTATAGTACTTTAATAATGTAATACATTTCTCTACCATTTCAGATGTTACATCTGGCATGTCGCCTTGTACATTTACAAATTGATCATACTTGCTAAAGAAGTCATTTGATGCAGCTCCAGCACATCGTTCTGTACCGTTATCATATTCTACTTCTTGATCTATCCAACAAGTGTCAGCATTAAACAAGTTAAAGATACGCATGTCGTCAGTTAGTACATATGTGTCGTAACCTGTTGCCTTAGCAGCATTGTACACACGTTCAATCATTGGTACTCCGTTTAGTAGCTCAAGTGGCTTACCCGGGAATCTTGTACTAGCATACCTAGCCGGTATGAGAATAGCGGTGGATATCATTTACTGTCCTTTCGTGACTTCTAAAAACTAGAGGGGAAAAATATTATCTTTCCCCTCTATTATATTTTAGTCGCTGTCTTTTAAATCGTTGTCAGCGTTCTTAAATAGTCCTTGCACACCACTATCAACATGAATCCTAGTAGACAAATATCTAAGTAGTAATCCGTATGCTGGTAGGAATATAATAAGACCTACTGCAATTTTAAGCACAACTTGCGATCCAGCAATTTCCACCCAATTAGCTGCCATATACTCATCAGCTGAGTTATTAAAGGCAACAAAGAAAAATGCATATGTATCAATAACGTTTGCCGCTACGGTCGACACTGCCGGAGCAATCCACCATTGCGCCATGCGCTCTCGTAGTGTTTGAAATACATATACGTCTAGCATAGTACCTACTGCATATGCAGTTGCACTTGCTAATCCAATTCTTAGAGCAACACTTGTTGGCGCTCCTTCTAGCATTACTACTGCAATAGATCCAATAATTGCTAACGGATACGCCGCTAAAATTGTTGAACGTGCAATGTGTTTACCAAGCAAACGAACTGTTAAGTCTGTTGCTAGTACTACTAGTGGAAACGTAAATGCTGCCCAAGTAAGTTTAGTTCCAAAAATTTCTACTGGAATTCCTACTAGTGCATTTGAAACTGTAATAACGATTACGTGAAGTGCTACTAGTTTCATTAGCATACTCTTATCGACATCTTTAAAAATATTAAACATATTCTCCTCCTTATTTTATTTCAGTGCCGCTAGTACGACGAACAATATCGTCGTGATTGAATTCAGCCCAGTATAGTTCAAAAGCGACACCGTCTTCTAAACCTTCAAACTGGTGAATTTTGCCAGGTTTTACTTGCGTAAAATCACCAGCTTCAAGAATAGTTTCGTCTACTAGTCCTTGATCGTCTTGCCATACACGTACAATCATCTTACCTGATTCAACGTAAAAGCCATTCCATTTAAATTGGTGCTCATGTTCTGAACATTTAAATCCTGCATTGTATTCAATACGGTGAAACTCTAATGCTCCATTTGCATGTATTAGTTCTGTTCCACCCCATATTTTGCCTGCTTTGATTCCCATTAGTCTCTCCTTTATAATAGCATACCATAGTCTATAGTTTCAGATTGTCGTGATATTTCTTTAATGAAATATGCACACTGAGGTTTGCTTCCTTCAGTAATGGGCACACTTAGTAGTTGTCCATTTTTAACTTTAGGAAAATACCATTTTACATCATTGTAAAAGTTAGTAATTTTAATTTCTGCAAAGTCAAATTTATAACTTGATAGTGGATTAAAGAGGAACGCTTCAAACCCTCTATTGTTAATACTTGTTAACGGTAATACTTCTAAGTCCATACCTGACTCAGTGTCCCCTACTGCAATCGACCAATCAAGTGGCATCATTATTTCGTTGCCGTTAATTTCTAAAACCATTGCAGGTGCATTAAAACTTTCTAAGAAAATTAATGGAATAAAAAAGAAATCAGGATCTTTTGGATCACTATTATCTAATACTGAAAATCTTATATCTTCGTCTAGTTCGTCTGGTAAGTTTGTTAGTGAAAAACACTTGTCTTCTAATGTTAAAATTCTCATATGTATATCCTTTAGTTCCAGTCTATTTTTTCGATTGTAAACGGGTACTCTGCTTCTTTGTAAAATTTCTTACGCTGAGTTAGATGTCGCTTCGCATACTTGCATGTTGATGTCAAGTCCCATATTTGAACGAAGTCTTTGTCTTTTGCAATACGAACGCCTCGTCCGATTGACTGTATTACTCTTACAAAACTTTTGCCAGGTTCTAAAAGAACCATGTTAAAGATACGTGGTATGTTAAGCCCTACTGCGGCAACTCCGTACGTTGCAATAATAACTTCATTAGTTCCTTCCTTAATCGTATCATAAGTTTCTTTTCTATCTTTTACTTTTACTGCTCCGCTTACAAATGTACTATTAGGTATTAGACTTGCTAACATTTGTCCTGCACTAATCCTGTCTACTAGTATTAGTGTATTACCTGTTTGCGAAACTTGATTTAGCATCTTAGCAATATATGTTAATCTTTCTTCGTTAGTTGTTAGATACTTTAATTCGCTTTGGTAGTCTGAATGTGCAACTGTATCAATTAGTTGACATACGTTGACGTGACATTTAGATAGTACTCCTTTGTCTTGTAACGACTTAGCACTAATTTGTCCAATGACCGGACCTAGACTAGCATGTATACTTTCGAATTCAAACTTTTCTCTAGGCACAGTACCAGTTAGTCCCCAACGTATCGGAGCGTTCTTTAAGTTGCGTGTAAGTAAGTTCTTTAATACTTCTGCTTTGGCCATGTGTACTTCGTCGACAATAACTGTGCTCACTCCGTCTAGAAACTCTGCAAGGCTTAGTACTGCGCTGCCGTCCTTATGCTTTTTGTCAAGTATGTTTAAACTTTGCCAAGTACAAATAGTATGAGTCTTACCTAAGTTCTTTCTGTCGCCGAAGTATACACCTACGTCAAGGCCACAGTTAATATAGTCTTCTTCGGTTTGTACAACAAGTGATTTGTTTGGAACAATAACTAAACTACGACCATACGGCTCAGTGATGTGTGATAGTGTTGCTGTTGTAATTGTTTTACCAGCGCCAGTAGCAATCTGTTGTAAACTCTGTGGATGGTCAAGGAAGTTGTTAATAGCTTCTACTTGGTAGTCACGCAATATAATTTCGGTGCCTTCTACAGGATGACCTTCGGGCCAACATACACCTTGGTCTGCCCAATAGCGTTCTGTAACTGGAGTAAAGTCTAAGTTGACTGGAATTCTTCGATCGTCAATGTCTGCAATTTGTACTTTATTCTTTTCTAGTACTCTTTGTACTACGTCTAAGTGATTGACATATCCACTGCCGCCTATTCCAAAGAAAGCAACTTTGCCGTCCCAACGTCCGAGTTTAAATTGAGGCATATGCTTTGCGTAAGGCACTTCAAACTTTAATGCGTTTGCAAGTTGTCGGCGCACGTCTACTTCAACTCCTTCAAGCCTAATATTTACTTCATCTTCTATAATTAGTTTACATGTTGTCATACTATAGTTTTTGAACCCTAATTCGATTAAACGGACTTAACGCCGTATCATAATGGATGATTAAATCTAAAGGATTTATGTAATCATTTATTTTCGTATTCAACCGCTGACTTCCTATTGTTAATACTGCACTAGGCTTCCAAGTGCTTTTTAGTAAAGGCTTAGGAAACTTATTATTATTAATATACACTACTTTTGTATTATTGTCAAGTGGATTATTTAATTGCTTGTCTGTAACAAATTCATTAAATTCTCGATTACTATGATTATCTGTTCTAAAGAGTACACTCATATCTTCATTAAAGAGTATATTAGTTAGGCCCTTGTGTACTGCTATTAATCCGTCTAAAGGAGTGTCATGTGGTAATATTACTAATAACGGAAGTCTATTTAATTCTAGTAAACTCTCTAGTACTCGTTCTATCGGATAAACCGAAGGCGGTATTAATACATTGTGTGCTTCTCTAGTTACAATATTTTTACTTAATACAGTCAATGCATTTAAACTTTGCTCTAGCTCTTCTTGCTCAAAATGATGTAATCCTAATTGATTTCTTCGATCATTATATATTGCTAAGTTATCTTTTGACGGTACGCCTATTGACGATATCATAAAATTAATAGCTTTATCAGTTAAGTTTTTTAGCTTAAAGGAATAAATCCCCGGTATGTGTTCGTCCTTATTATTATTCATTTTCTCTACTTTATCAAAATATGTTAGTAACTCCGGTTGAATATCAAAGTTACTATTTTTGAAATGCTGTACAACACAAAGCACGTTACGCTCGTTAAATGGAAAGTAATGTATTTTATCAATACTATCATAGCTATGTCCAGTAGCAACAGATTTTACTTTTTCTATGTTACTTAATAATCGTTTATTAAAAATAAAACGAATAGCAATAAACGTTTCAGCATCCAACGGACCAAATTTAGAAGTTATTATAATAGATTTTTCTCTATTAAGTTCTCTCAGCGGAATACGTAATGTGTTAATAGATTCTGTTAAGTTATGACTAAACATATCCTTGTAAGATAATAGTTTAGTCTTAACTAGTTCGTGCTGTCTATCAGTTAGCCCAGTTCCTTTAAAAACTTGACGGGCTATACTAGTTAGAATTGAATAGTCTTCATTTCTAACAGTAAATTTATCAGATGGAGAGTCTTGTATTCCAACTAATAATTCAAGGCAATCTTCTACAGTATATCTAATCATAATACTATTATACGCTAGAACTTTGCAGAAGTCAAGATCTTTAGTGGTATTCCCTGAGATATTTCTTCAAGTGTATATTCAGTATGTGCATAGTCGTTGAGCCATTGTGTTCGATCGGGCATTAATGGGTTCTCTATATTGTGCAAGAAGTCTATGTCGTTAGCAGCATCATACGCTAACGAGCTATTACCTACAAACGCTGGAATGCCGTTAATAATACTATGTATACCCGGGTTGCTAGAGTAGCTTATAGTAGCATGTACGTTGTCGAAGCCCATATCAAAATCGTCATATGTTGCCATTATTTGCTTAGGTACTTGTCGGTATACGTGTCGAAGACCTCTTTCAATTTCTGGCAACATACATCTTGGGTGCGGTCTAAAGATAATAGGACGGTCTGTGTGTTTACGTATTTCGTCGTAAGTGTGTAAAAACCAATTACTCATACTAGGCATTTCTGCCCACTGTAAACTCTTATCGTGTTGTCCGCATACTAAAATAAAATCCCCGTTGGATCTCCAAGGCTTACAAACCAGTCCCAACTGATTAGCGCGAGTCCCATCATTACCTTGCTCACTAAAGTAACCGTCTCTGTTAATTCCATTTAATCCTACTTTCCACGTTGTGCCACGGTCGATGCCGCCGACTTCTAATACTATTGTCGGTTTGCCTTGTTCCCAGACTGCCTTGTTTCCTGCCATTCGTCCATTAAACAACACACTCCAAATAACATTAACATCGGCACTAGCATCATTATGAGAAACAGTCCACCCACTAGATACAAGACTGTGTTCAAAAGCATCAAACACAGGTTTACTATTAAGTGCGCCATATTGTCTCCATAAACTAACTTTCATTTAACGCCTAATAAACATTAAGCCATATTTCCTTATAAAGGCTTTACCCATAGTTGTAGATTTTTTAATCATATTAGTCCCTTCTTCATCATAGTCAAAACCGTATTGATCAAATATATCTATCCAATATTCTTTTGTATTACAATTAACATGATGATACCCTTTTTTACCAGGAGGTGCATGTGTGCAAATTACGTATTTTGCTGCTTGAAAAGCTGGCATATAGTTTGGTATAAATTCTTCATACACATGCTCTAAAAATTCTACGCTCCAAGCAAGATCAAATTCTTCATTAATCGAAAACTTGCCTTTGCTAAAATCAAACTGTATTTGTAAATCATCTTTTAAACATCGAGGATCGCCTTCAACTCCAATAGCACGTAGTCCTCTTTCTCTCGCAGCTTCAACTTGGCATGCTAGTCCGCATCCAATGTCAATCATGCTCTTTATACCAAGAGTTTCAATTGCGTTATCTAGATTTCCTTCATCAATCCAACAGCGCCTTTCGCCTCCACCCAAATGTGTTTCTACTGCTGACATTTAAGTGCTCTTCCAATATTCTTCTTTTCGAGAACTTACTAAGTCCTTACCTAAACTCTTTCCTGTTTCTTTACGGGCACCTTTAAGATGATCCATCCATCGTCCTAACTCGCTGTTAATTAACGGGTGACCGCCTCCTCCAGTAATGGCTCCTTTTAACACCATTTCAGCAGTATAGTCTAATACGTTAGGATATGTTTGTATCATTCGATTAAGTATATCTCCAAACACGTAACTATCATGCCATTCTTCTAATAAGAAAATTCCGTTGTTAGCATCTTCATATACTCTTTCAAACTCTTTCAAAAATTCCTGGCAAACAGAGTTATGCAAATTCATTCCGTAAAAGCCGCATTCAGGCCAAGTAGCTGAACCTTTACCTCTACCTACGTATGTAATCCATTTATCGTTTGGTAATAACTTTGCAAAGTCTTCATAACTCCAAGGACTGTGTACATATGTATCCGCGTCCATCCACACACACCAGTCCTTAGAGCGCACACAAGCGTCATACACAGCGTATGTTTTATTAGCGAACCTAACTGCGTCCCATTTAAAAGCCTTGTGGTGATCGCGTGGTCTGCGTGCCTTAATTTCTTCTGGCGGAATACCATTTGCTTTTGGAACTGCTCCCCATTTATTCTTAAACGCAACTAGCTTAGGTAATGCTATTTTTGCATTTAGCACTGTAATCTGTTCTGGATCAGGATTTATTGGATCGCAGTCTTCTGCATATACTAATAACTTAATACGTTTATCAACTTGTTTTGCAAAACTGTTTAAGAATCGTTGGCCGTATGTATCTAATCCCGGTTGATGAAATGTTGTTAGTACAGTAATTTCCATTTTATTTATTTGCTCCGTTTATAATCTCTTTGCGGCCTTCTTTGCCTATATTTACATCTAGTATAGTTTTAACTTTTTCTAGCATTGCACATGCCATCATTAGAGCATCTTCTCTATCGTCACACATCATAATTTGTTGATCTATAGGTTGACATAGTTCCTGCATACGTTCTTGTACTTTACTCATTTTATTTTCCTTTAACAGTTATATAAATTCTCTCATATGTTTCCAACATTCTCCTGATCGTAATTCTTCAAAAGTCCAATGAAACATGCTTATACGTTTTAGCCATAATTCTCTATCAAATAAATTTGGAGTTTCGAGGCTGGCAAAGTTTTGATTACTAACTTCTTTGCATTGACTATCGTGTGGGTCTGTTAAAAAGCAATGATACCCTTTAATAATTGGTCCAACTGCTGCACTGCTATTATGATTAACTATTGCCCACGCTCCGTTTAAATCTTCGTTTAAAGATCTTCCTGGAGGGCTTAACTCTATGTTAGAGAATTTTGCTAGAGGATGTCCGGGTTTATTTGCTAGATAATCTACAGCCAGTTTATCTCCAGGATGGCTTCTTATAATAATTTTTCTATCTGAGTATGATTGTATTTTTATTATAGTGTCCTCAATCCACTGTAGTACATCATATCCTTTCATACTCCATCCGCCTTGACGCTGGCACATTAATACTATATGATGTCCTTGCTTAGTGTACTTGCCAGGCACTAAATTTAAAGTTTTTGATATTTGTTGCCACCGCTTATTGTTAATTGATGTATCGCAGTATATTCCTGTAGTAGGAAAAATGCCATCGAAGCTATACCTTAAATATTCTTTAGAGTTCGCAGGATCATGGAATAAAAATAAATTTGCATCAGCAGTAATAGTATGTTTTGCATATTCTCTTTGAGACTGTATAATAGAATTTCTTAACCTTAAATGCGGCGTAGATATTTTTTGGTAAACCCATCCTTGAAGCATAGCTGCATCACACTCAACTAAGTTATCGTGATGATGAACAATACCAGTGTCTCCGGCCGCATTAACCCCTGTAGCAAAGTCATATAACAGTTGCTCTTTTTGAGGGTTAATGTTCTTACCAGGAACAGTTTTGAGGTAGCTAATTACTTTCATTGACTATGCTCCAAGCATACCCAGATCGGAGTTCATTCGGTGTAAATTGACAATACGATAAATGACAAGCAAATGCATGTACTTCGTCTAAGCTAGGATAGTTTAGATCCTCAACTTGATTAAGCTCGTTATTACATAATGCTTGTGCAGCATTTGGTGCTAGTGCAATAGCCGGCTTACCAAAGAATAATGCTTCTGTAGCTGCTATACTATTAAATGTTACAAGACAGTGTGCGTGTTGTAGTGCATCATATATAGACATATTTGAAACACGTTCTCTTCTAGA
>Ga0308009_10001103_pt1 | contig 16814 bp, 15 predicted proteins | sample Neamet127_FD_203134 | JGI IMG/M metagenome (GOLD analysis project Ga0308009, IMG submission 203134) | Marine microbial communities from water near the shore, Antarctic Ocean - #127 | ecosystem: Environmental > Aquatic > Marine > Unclassified | place: Southern Ocean | collected 2014-07-24
ACTTTGCAGGTCGATGATCTGGCCCGATAGAAAGGCGTCTTGACCACTGTCGCCAGCGGTTTTGTCGGCTGACAGAAAGCTTGACAAACGCGCATCGTTCAAAGGAACAGCCCACGGTTCGGCCAGGTGATCGATCCCGCCGGAACGGGCGTCCTCCCGCAAGATCAAACGTGCCCAATCCAGTGCGCCGGTAAGCAACCAGCCTGACTGCACCCGTGCCCGCTCTGCAGCCTCTACTTCCACGCCGCGCCACTGCTGCCACAACGCCGCAGTGGCAAAGGTGGCTACCAGGGTGACGGTGAGCATGGCGGTCAGCAGCGCTACACCTGCCTGCGCAATGAAGTTTTTTTTTCCGCATGGCGGTGCCCCGCTCTGCGGCAAACAGGACGCTGAGCATGGCGTCACGACTTGTCTCCGCTCAAGGTCGGGCTGACCCAGTCGACGGTGATCCTGCCGCTGATGGCCTGGGTGGCGGGCAGCATCAGCACCAGCCGAACGCCATCGGGGATCACCGCCTGGGAGACGATCTGCGTGGCGGGCAGGCCGGGCGTTGCTGCCGCCTGTCCGCCTGCGCTGGACATCGGATGGGTCCAAGCGTTGCCGCGAAAATAGAAAATCTGCCAGTCCTCCAGTGGCGTGATACGCACCTCGCGTGTCTGGTCTGCACTGCTCGCGCCTTGCGCCCACGCACCTGCGCGGCTCCAGGCGTCGGTCCAACCATTGAGCGTGCGAAACACCGGCGACTGCCAGCGAAGCCATTGGCCTGCGTCATCGGCGCGGCGGGTCCATGCCACCACCAGCAAGCCATCGCCCGGCGCGGCGGTGCGCCGTGTCAGGCGCAGCACGCGGCCATCCCAGTCCAGTGGGGTGACCTGGGGTGTGTGGCTCAATGCATCGAGATCAATCTTCCATTGCGCCAGGCCCGCTTGCAGAGTCAAAACCTGGTCGGCCCGCACGCTGGTTTGCGCTTGCGCTCGCGCCATTCCGTCCAGCCCGCGCCAACTGAGTACCGCCAACAGCGACATGACGGTGATTGCCACCATCAGCTCAATCAGGGTGAATCCAGTTGCGCGGTTGGATCGCAGCCGCTGTGCCACCTCGGGGCGGCCGGTCAACGCAACGCCTCTCGGGCGTGAGGGGACAAGCGTGGCGGTCATGTGCACCTCAGTCATTGGTCACAACGGTGGACAGCCGCAGCACGGGCGTGTTGCCATCGTTGATTTGTGCATCCACTCGGCGGAACCTGGGGTTGGGCGTGGGCCTGACTGACAGCGTGACCTGCAGGCCGCGACCGGCCTGCTCGCAGAGTGCCGTGTTGTCACCTACACCTGGCAACTGTTGCAACAGGCGGACCTTGATCAATTCGTTTTCCGCACACAGGTGGGCCAACAACACGTCGGACTGGCGCAGCGCGTTGTTGGTCAGGGCCGTGGTGGCCTGAAGACCGGCGACCAGCGAAATCGCCACGATGGCCAACGCGACCAGCACCTCGATCAAGGTGAAGCCCGATGCTGAGTCGGGTGTCTGAGGCGCGCGCGTGGGCTTCATGGCTGATCCGCTGCCTGCACCGCGAACGGCCGCAGACCGTTGGTGGCAATACGCAGGGTGCGTTGGGGCTGTTGGCTGTTGACGAGTTCGACCGCTTGCGCGCCGACAATCGGCTCCGGTCCGAGTTGCACGCTGGTGTTTCCGCGCACCCCCATGCCCTCCGTCAGCCACCGGGCGGGCAGCGCCCCAGTTGCGAGACCTTCAAAACGAAAACCTTCAGGCGTTGTGTGCCAGCGCACTGCCACGCCGCTGGCGCGTGACTGCGCCCGCGCCGACTCAAACAAGGCCACCAGTCGCTGAGCCTCACGCTCAAGCGCTGTGTCGGCGTTGTCTCGCAGCGTGAAGGCGACCCCGGCCGTCGCCATGGCCATGATGGTCAACACCACCAGTAGCTCCAGCAAGGTAAAGCCCCGGCAAGGTCTGACCGCAGAGGGCCGCCCCAAGCGAAGCCCAGCCCCCTCGGGGGGCAACGACGTACACGCAGTGATGGGTGTGGGGGCCAGGGGCAAAGCGCAGGGCCGCCCCAAGCGAAGCCCAGCCCCCTCGGGGGGCAACGACGTACACGCAGTGACGAGTGTGGGGGCCAATTTCCTACTGCCTACTGCCAGCTACCAATGTCAGCGTTCTTGCCTTCGCCACCGGGTTGGCCATCGGCTCCGAGGGACATCACATCAACTTCACCTTTGATGCCGGGGTTGAGGTACTGATACGGGCGGCCCCACGGGTCGTTAGGCAGTTTGTCCAGGTAGGCTTTCCAGTTGGTCGGCACAGGAGCACTGGTGGGTCGGGTGACCAACGCCTGCAGACCCTGCTCTGCGTTGGGCAAGCGCTGGTTGTCAAGCTTGTAGAGCTTGAGTGCCTGGTTCAAATTGTTCACATCGGTACGGGCGGCCATCACGCGCGCATCGTCGGCGCGGTCCAGCACGTTGGGAACGATCAATGCAGCCAGTACACCGATGATGACCAGTACCACCATCAGCTCGATCAACGTAAAACCACGGGTCGGGGATCGCCACCCCCGAATGTGTGTAGGACACGACGACGCAACGCCATGACCCGACTTGCGACAGGGTCGGTCGCTGTGGGATGATTCTTTCGTGATGTCCAAACTGCAAAGTGTGATCGGTTGGCGAATGGCGACAGCGCTCGTCTGGGCGGCCGTTGCAGTGTCCGGCTGGTACTGGATGCAGGTGGGTCTTGCAGCCGGAGGCCCCCCGATGCTTGAAGCTCCCTCGATCACGGCGCCGCCTGAAATTTCACGCCCGATGGAGCTGGCGCGGCTCCTCGGGGCTGCTGCGCCGGTTGCCGCTGGACCTGGACCCGGCCCGGCTGACCGATTTGTTCTGTCCGGCGTGATTGCCAGCTTGGTGGGCCAAGGTGCTGCGTTGATATCGGTGGATGGAAAACCCGCCCGGCCCTTCGCTGTGGGCGCAGAGCTTGCTCCGGGATATGTGCTGGTGTCGGTTGCGCCGCGGGAAGCCATGTTGGCTGAGGGACTGTTTGCGCCAGTGCGCGCGGTGTTGTCCTTGCCACTACTGCAGAGCGAAGCTTCAACGGCAGCTCCTGCCCCAGCGCCCGCTGTCCCCGTCACTCCAGGCATTCCGGGTGCTGCTCCTCCTTCGCCGGCCAGTGTTTCCAGCATCGCGCCTGCAGTGGCGCCCGGTGCATCCGCGCCGTTGCCCACCCCCGTCCCCGCCAGAGCCGATTCGCGTCGGCAGCCGCAGACGTCCTTGCGACGTGACGAGCGACGCACACCTTGAATGGCTGACGATTCGTGAGCGGTTATCGTCTGGATGAAGCAGCGCTCTGTACACGGACAACGCACTCCTGAGGCTCCCACATGATTGGCCAGGCCAACCACCGCCATGACCGTTTCTCTTGCGAACATCCTTGATGCCATAAACTCTCCGTGGAGGAAACGCAGAAAGAATGCTGCTACCTGACCTCAGGAATCAGGCTACTCGAATGTGATTTTTGGGGGTTGGGTGCGGTGCGCGAGCCAACGTAGGACAAGGCCTAATTTTGCAGGCATGCGGCTGGATGTCGCCGCCAACTGTCTCTCACATCGGGGAACTCAAGGCGGCAGGCGCCTTGCTTTGGGCAAGCAATGTATCGAGGGCGTGATCGACCACGCCCGAGGTGTTGACCGGGCGCATCAGCCCTTGAGTAATCAGACGTTCGCAGATGCGCTTGGTCATGGAGTGGGGCTGGCCACCATGGCTGACAAACATGAACAGCGTGCCTCGCGTGCTGGCCCATATCAGTTGGGCGCGCAGCCAGCGTCGCTTGGAGTGCAGGTCGACCCAGCTACCTTCACGCAAGCCGAGCAAGACCTGTTCCGCGTTGGGACTGGCTTGTACAGCTGACGACTGTTCCACGCTGTCAGGTTCCGCGAGCGGCAACGCCTCGTCGTTGGCGGGCTCGTCATTCAGTTCGGCAGGTCCGGAAGGCATGGTGTCTTCAAAACCGGCATCGTCCAGCTCCTGCGGCGCCAGCCAGGGCTGGCCGGCCGCCTTGGCCTTGCGCTGCTCGGGCGTGGCCGGCAGGATGTCGCTCATGTCCGGCGCGTCGGCCAGCGCCACCTCAAGAGGTGCGGCATCTGACTCCTCAGCGTCGCGGCGGCTGCGTACGCGGCGCAGCTTGAGCACAGGCCGGTGCAGCTTTTCCATGGTGCTGAAAAATGCCTCGGTCTCGCGTGGGTCCTGCCCGAGCGAGGCCAGTCCGGTGTGCAGTTTCGCCAGCATGCCGGGAATCATGTCAATCAGTTGCGCCGGCCGCTTCAGCGTGACCTGCGGCTTGACGCTCCACAGCAGGTCGCTGACCAGTGAGCCATAACCCTGGGGGTCGATCTGCCGCTGGGTATCGGTCAGGCGCGCATGCGCCAGCACCAGCGCCCACGGGCCAAACAGAAAGTCCAGCACCACGCCCGGCACCTGGTCCAGGTCGGCGCGCATGCTCATATCAAAGGCGATCTGGTCGGCCTGGCTTTGTCGCTCCTCGGCCAACTGCATGGTCTGGCGCATGCTGCTGCGCTGCGCCTTCTCTTGCCGGTCTTGCGCGTCCCAGAGGTTCTGCAGCCTGCTCAAGGCGGCGCCGAAAGGCTGGGCATCTGCGATGTCCAGCGTGTTCAGTGCATTGAAGGCTTCGGTCACCGAGGTAAAAAAAGCGTCGAACTCGGCGCTGGCTTCGCTGTTGTATTTGAAGCTGCGCTGCGCCACGCGTTCCATCAGGCGGCGGCCGGGGTGGTTTTCTTCACTGAAAAACCGCGAGTCCACCATCGCCAGCCGTAGCAGCGACGGCTCCAGCGCAACAATCGCTTCGCGCACCGGCACCAGCAGGCGCGGGTCTTGCGCCACCTGATTGACCAGCTTGCGCACCACCTCCATGCCCAGCACCTGGCCGACATGGGTGGCCTCTTTTTTCAGTTGCGTGCGTACCAGCGCGCGCTCGCGGGCGCGGCCGTAGACGCCCCAGACCTGCGAGCTGAGCTGACTCAACACGTCAATGATGCGGGAGGCGTTTTCCGGCGTGTCGGCGTCGTACTCGCCGGCCGGCAGCGTGGGGCGGTTCGGGTCGCTGCGGGTGTCGTGGTAGCCGTGGCCTTCGTCGCTGATGCGTCGCGGCCGCGAATGCGTCCGCAGCGGCGCTGGCGCCGAATCCGGCGTGGCTTTGAGTGCGATCAGCTCTTCTTCGATGGTGGCGTAATAAGACGGCGTCAGCCCGTGACGGGCAGCGCTGCCACCGCGAAACAGGAAGTCCTGGAACAACGCGTCCCTGAGGTCGCCATCGGACAAGTCCGCATATTGCGACGGTGGTCTGGCAAGGGGCTCGTCCGACACATAACCCACGCCAACCGGGCTGGCAGGGTTGGTACCGCTTGCCTTCGAAGCGCCTGCGCCACTCAAAGGCGCCTGGCTGCTGATGCGCACGGCGGCGGGTGTCGGCACGACCCGGTAGCTGGCTGCACGCACCTCGGCCAGCTCCAGCAGATTGATCAGCTTTTCGTACACCCGCTTGAGCTCGCGCCCCATCGGCTCGGCCAGGTGGTTGACCCACAAGACATGAATGGCTGGCTCGACAGCCGCCGTGGCCATCAAGCTGCGCAGGGTGTGGGCGTAGACCTCGGGCCGGACTGGGTTGAGCGCCGGCTTGACGTTGACCAGGCCTTGCGCCGAACTCATCAAGGCATCGAGTTCAGCCAACACCTGACCGACGGCGGGCAACACCTGCTGCAGCAAACGGGACGACTCGATGCCCTGCTCGACCTGGGCGTTGTCCACCAGCGAGAACAAGTCCGCGTCCAGCGAACCTTGCCTGGTTGCAGGCCGCACCTGCGGCTGGGGCGCCAGCAGGTCAGGGGCAGGTGACGCCGCGCTGCTGAAGGCCTTGAGCAGGTCTTGGGGGTACTGCGCGCACCAGCCGTCCTTGTGTTTGAGCAATTCTCGCCAGGCCAGGCCAAACGCGTCGCGCTCGGCCGTTTTCATGCTTTGGGCTTCCGCCAACTGCAGGCCCGCGACCGCGTGGCCGATGCACTGCGCAAGCGCGGGCTTGGCGGCATCGGCGGCTTCCTGCAGACAGCGCTCGAAAACACCGGCCTGCGCGATCATCTGGTGAGAAGGATGGTGTGACAAAACAGTAACGGAACAAGTGAGTTTTTTCGCAAAACCCCAGTCAGCTCGGCCAGACAGTGTGGGCTGAACCGCATTCAGCAGGATGAAAAAGCAGAAGTATCTTGTAACGATTTCTAACCTGATTTCCATCAAAAAGAACCTGCTTACATTTGCAGTGGGCGTTTTCCTGGCGGTGGGGGAGCGAGCAGCAAAGATGGGTCGCTGATCTGGTTGCGGGCCTTTTTTTTGAATCAAATCGGCCCCTGGCCCTTTATTGACAAGCGCAGAAAGCTATTTATTTCATAGCACAACAGATGCCGACCCGCGCGCGAGGCGGCACTGGCATGTCGCTTGAGAGTCGTCAGTGTGTCGCTGCCTGCCAAAAGAAAAGCCACCACAAACCGTTGCAGTTTGGGGTGGCTTGGGCAGCGCACTCGCCGTTGGCGGGTGCCACGGCCGGATGCTGGTGCGGTTCGGGAGCCTGGCTTAGTTGGGAACCAGCACCTTGTTGACAACGTGGATCACGCCGTTGGACTGGAACACGTTGGCAATCGTGACCATGGCGGTACCGCCTTTTTCGTCAGTCACCATCACATTGGAGCCGCTGCTGGTCACGACCAGCGTGTCACCGCTGGCGGTGGTCAGCATGGCGCGGCCATTGCCGGCCATCACGCGCTGGTTCAACGCGGCTGCGTCCAGGCGACCTGGTACGACGTGCGCGGTCAGAACCTTGGTCAGGATGGACTTGTTCTCGGGCTTGAGCAGCGAATCCACAGCGCCGGGTGGCAGGGCGGCAAACGCAGCGTTGGTGGGTGCAAACACGGTGAAGGGGCCAGGGCTCTTCAGGGTGTCCACCAGGCCAGCGGCCTTGACCGCAGCAACCAGGGTGGTGTGGTCTTTGGAGTTGACGGCGTTGTCAATGATGTCCTTGCTCGGGAACATGGCCGCGCCGCCGACCATGACAGACGGGCCGCCGGACATGGTGTTGCCGGACATACCGCCTGCGCAAGCGCTGAGAAGAACGGCAACGCCGGCTGCAATGAGTAGTTTTTTCATGAAGAGCTCCTGATCAAGATGTAGTTGTGGTCTGTGAAACCGTCACAGCGCGCGAGCGTTCTGTTGACCGCTTGTGCAAAGTACGCGGCAAATCAGGAATTGGATGTAGGACAAGGCAGCGACCGGCACCTGGGCCAGGCGCCGGTTGCTGCCTCGTGCATGGACAATCCCCACGCCCCTGGGCGCGCAGGCTCATGGCAGTGAAGAAGGCGTGAACAGGCCGACCCTTGTCGGGCGGGTCCTGGTGGCTTTATTTCTTGGGCCGGATGGCGTCGGCCGTGCCCTGGATAAAGGCCTTGATCTTCTCGACATCGTCATTGCTCAGTTTGCCGGTGAAGTCGGGCATGCCGCGTGTGTTGGCCGGGCCTTTGAAGACGAACTTGTCGAGGTTCTCGATAAACGCGGAGTTCATGTAGCCCAGGTTGGGAATGTTGCCGCCGCGGTCCACGCCCGGCACGCCGTGGCAGAACACGCAGTTGCTGACATACAGCGCGGTGCCGGCGGGCACATGTTCCGGGTTGTACTTGACGCCTGCCACCAGTTCCTCCATGCGGTACTTTACGAACTCCGGCAGCGGCGCCTTGCCGCCCACCGCAAAGGTATAGACCGTGCCGGGTCCCTGGCGCTCGGTTGCACGCTGGGCCAGGCCGTAGACCCCGCCCCAGCCCACCGCAATCGACACATATTGTTTGCCATCGACCAGGTAGGTCGAGGGCGCGGCGACCACGCCAGTGCCGGTGGGCGACTCCCAGAGCTTCTCGCCGCTCTTTGCGTTGTAGGCGATGAAGCGGCCATCGGCCGTTCCCTGGAACACCAGGTTGCCCGCCGTGGTCAGCGTGCCGCCGTTCCAGGGCGAGATTTGCTCTTGCGTCCAGGCGGCTTTCTGCAACACCGGGTCCCAGGCCACCAGCCGGCCGTAAGGCGCGCTTTTGGGCGGCTCGACGTTGGCAAAGGTCGCCAGGTTCCAGCCCATGCCGCTGTGCGGCTCGCCGGGCCGCACACCGTTGAAGGTCCAGTTCTTGTTGTCCATCAACGTGAGCGGCACGCCTTGCACCGGCATGTAGACCAGGCCGGTCTGCGGATTGAAGGACATCGAATGCCAGTTGCGTGCGCCGAACGCGCTGGGGATGATCTCGCGCGGACGGTCGGCGACGCGCGCCATCGGTGTTTCGATTGGCCGGCCGTTTTTGTCGTAACCAGTGGCCCAGTTCACGTCAACGAAATTTTTTACCGAGATGAATTTGCCGTTGGTGCGGTCGATCACGAAGAAGAAGCCGTTTTTCGGCGCGTGCAGGATCACCTTGCGCGGCTTGCCGGCGATCTTCAGGTCGGCCAGGATCATCGGCTGGGTCGAGGTGAAGTCCCAGTTGTCGCCCGGCGTTTCCTGGTAGTGCCAGACATATTTGCCGGTGTCCGGGTTGAGCGCAACGATGGACGCCAGGTACAGGTTGTCACCGCCGGCCGGGCTGCGCTTGTTGCGCGCCCAGGGCGAGCCGTTGCCGGTGCCCACGTACATCAGGTTCAGCGCCGGATCGAAGGCCAGCGTGTCCCAGGCGGTGCCGCCGCCGCCCGCTTCCCACCACTTGCCCGCCGGGTCCCAGGTCTTGGCCGCTTTGGCCATGGACTCGTCCTCGAAAGGCTTGCTCGGGTCGCCCGGCACGGTGAACCAGCGCCATTTTTGCTCGCCGGTGTTGGCGTCGTAGGCGGTGATGTAGCCGCGCACGCCGAACTCGGCGCCGCCGTTGCCGATGATGACCTTGCCCTTGAAGACGCGCGGCGCGCCGGTGCTGGTGTAGCTGAACTTGCGGTCGATGATGGTGTCTTGTTCCCAGACCTTGGCGCCGGTGGCTGCGTCGAGCGCAATCAGCCGGCCGTCATAGGCAGCGACGAACACCTTGCCCTGGTGCAGCGCCACACCGCGGTTGACCACATCGCAGCAGCCCTTGTAGCCGGCCTCCTTGGACACCTGGGGATCGAAGCTCCAGATGCGTTTGCCGCTGCGCACGTCAATTGCATGCACGACGCTCCAGGACGCGGTGACATACATGATGCCGTCCACCACCAGCGGCGTGGCCTCGACGCCGCGTGTTGACTCCAGGTTGTAGGACCAGACCAGGCCGAGGTCCTTGACGTTGCCGGCATCGATCTGGTTCAGCCGGGAAAAACGTGTTTCGGCATAGTCCAGCCCGTAGCTGGGCCAGTCGGGCGTTTTGGCCGCGTTGGCGCGGAAGAACGCGCTATCGACGCGCTGGGTGGCGGCCTTGATGTGGGCGCTCGATCCTTTGGCTGCGCCCTGAGCCAGCGCGTCGCCGGCGAAGGCAAACGTGACCAGCACGGTGGCTGCCAGCGGCCGCCAGGCGGCTGAGCGAAAAGCAGAGCGCAGGGGCGCGGGGAAAGTGTCCATCGTGTGTCTCCTGAAAGTAAGCTGCTGCGTCGAGGCAACAGCATGCAGCTTGGGCCTTTGGCGCGCGGGCTTCACCATGGGGGTTTCCCTAGGCCGGCTTTGTTCCGCCACGGAACAGTTTCGGGTAGCCGTTGCGAGGGCAGGACTGTCGCAAATTGCAACTATCAGCCTCTTGTTTGGGCTAACCCCTAGCGCGGATCATGGCGTGCGACCGACACTTTCTGCTTCAACCCTGAGTCTCGGGAGTTCGCGATGCCTTTGCAGACCCCTGCCGCCGGCATGCCCCGGCAACTGTTCTTCACAACCCCCGCGCAGCGCACAGCGCTGGCCCGGCAGCAGTTTTTCGAAGAAGGCCAGCGGCCGTCGGGCCTGGTGGACGAGGCGGTGATCCAGTCCTGGATGCGCTGCAACCGGGCGCACGCGAAACCGCGCGACCTGATTGCCTTCGACCCGGTGACCCCGAGCCGGCTGCACTCCGCGCTGGCGCGCAACTTGCAGTTGCTGCAGGCGTCGGGCCAGGACCTCGCGAGCATGGAAACCTCACTGGCCGGCACCGAATGCCGCGTGCTGCTGACCGACGGCGACGGCGTGATCGTCCATGCCACCCACAGCCCCCTGGCCGCGCAGCCGCTGCTGCGCAAGGCGGCGCGCATCGGCGTCAACATTGCTGAAAACCGGGTCGGCACCACCGCGCCTGGCGTGGTTGCCAAGACCGGGCAGGCCTGCACGGTCACGGGCGCCGAGCACTATTACGACTGCCTGCACACGTTTCAGTGCGCGGCCGCGCCGATTCGCGATGTGCAGGGCCGGCTGGCTGCAGTGCTGGATTTGTCGATTGAATCGCGCAGCTTCGGCTTCGACGCTGCGGCCATGGTGGGGCTGTATGCCACCTCGATTGAAAACCGGCTGCTGCAGACGCAGTCGCGCGAGCATCTCGTGCTGCATTTCCAGGCCAACCCCGCCTTGCTGGGCACACCGCTGGAAGCCCTGGCCGGCATCACGCCCGATGGCCAACTGGCCTGGCTCAACAGCGTCGGCACCCGGTTGATGGGCCCCTTGCCCGAAGCCGGTGGGCGTGATGTTGAAGCCCTGTTTGGCCTGGGTCTGGCGGATCTGCTGCGGCTGATTCGCCGGGAAGCGGCGCAGCCCGCGCGTTTGTCCAGCGGCCTCGGCGTCTGGCTGCAGGCGCGCCTGCAGGCGCGTGACGGCGTGGACTTCCGCCATGCGCTGAGTCTGCGGACACCGGCACAGGCGCCGCCGCTGGCGCAGAGCCCGCCCCCCGCGTTGCCGCCAGCGGCCGACAAGCCCGAAGCCACGCTGGGCGACCACAGCCGCAAGATCATTGAAGCCACGCTGCTCGCCTGCAAGGGCAACATTTCCAAGACGGCGCGCAAGCTGCAGGTCTCGCGCGGCATGTTGTACCGGCGCCTGCAAAGCTGGCGGCGGGAAAGTGTGGAATAAAAAACGGCACCCGCAGGTACTGTTTGACCTCGGTTGATGCGTCAAATCGGCCTCCACCCCATGACGGGCGGGCGCAAGCAGCTATAAATTTAATAGCAAATCAGATGCGTGCAAACTTGGCCTACTTTCGGGCTGTCACGGCAAAGAACATGTGACGGGCTTGCTGGCCGTATACAAATAATTGTATTATTGCTGCATGAAGCCTGTCGAATTTCTGGGTTCTTCGCTCGACGACCTGCGCAGCTTTCCTGTGGCCGCGCGCCGCGCGATGGGGTACCAGATGGATCGCCTGCAGCACGGACTGGAGCCGGCCGACTGGAAACCGATGACGAGCGTTGGCGGCGGTGTGCGCGAAATCAGGGTTCGCGATGAATCTGGGGCCTGGCGTGCGATCTACCTGGCCAAATTGCCGAATGCCATCTACGTCTTGCATTGCTTCCAGAAGAAAACGCAGAAGACCCTGAAGTCCGATGTGGAGCTCGCCCAAAACCGGCTGAGTGAATTGATGGTTGCCAAAACCAGGAGAACGAAATGAACAAGCAACAAGCGAAAACCCAGCGCTTCAGCAGCGTCTGGGATGCCATTGAAGACACACCCGGTGAAGCCGCTCACATGAAGGCCAGGGGCGAGCTGATGATGGCGATTGCGGAACATATCCGGAAGAACGGGTTGACGCAGGCCGGCGCTGCCAAGCTGTTCGGCGTGACCCAGCCGCGAGTGTCTGATCTGGTGCGCGGAAAAATCGAACTTTTTTCCATAGACACCCTGGTGCAAATGCTGGCCTCTGCGGGAATGCGGGTGGAGATGAAGCTGAAGAAGGCGGCCTGAGGTGGCTTGTCCTATTTGCCTTGATCCAGACGCAACTGAACGCCTTCACAACACACTGAGTCCGGCGAGACAGATTTGCTGTGCTTCTTGTGGAGATTTCGGCATGTTGAGAGAAGTGATTGAGGTTGCGCCAGCTCTCATCAAGGCAGAAGATAAATGGCACGTTTCAGCGTGGATTTGTGAATACGGGCCTCCTGTCGTACGCTTTGAAGACATTGAACAAGCGCTACAAACGCCGGTGCCGGGGCTTTCTCAAAGAGCTAATCGCATGTTGAGATGGGTCCGTGACACTTTTCCTCCTGGAGAGAAATTCACTTTTGACGAGAGCGGAATATTTCCGTTAATCGAACATGAGCGAAATTCGGGGGCATTTAGTACCCAAGTGCTACCCCATGTCGCACAAGCGGTTGATGAACATCGGTTGGAATAAGACTTGGTCCGAAATGGCCTTTATGCTGGATGAAGTGTTGTGCAAGGAAATGTGCCTTCTCTTGGTTCAAAAGAGTCGTTTCTATGAAATAAGCCCCAAAGGTTTTCTCTATCTTGAAGGCCGCAGAGATGAAGACTCCTCCGTTGGCTTTTGCGCAATGTGGTTTAACCCGGACGTAGCAACACTCTGGACCTCCGTCATTGAGCCTGCGACTCGTCTCGCCGGGTACGAACCTTTGCGAACTGACGGGAAACAGCACAACGGGAAAATTGACGATGAGATCATGGCATCCATCCGTGCCTCACGTTTCGTGGTGGCGGACTTTACTGGCAACCGTGGCGGTGTCTACTATGAAGCAGGCTTCGCGCATGGGCTTGGCTTGCCGGTGATCTTCATGTGCCGTGAGGGCGATGAACTTCACTTTGACATCCGGCAGTACAACTGCATTTTCTGGAAGCCAGAGGCTCTTGAAGAAGCGCAACAACGTCTGAAAAACAGGATTCTTGCTACCTTGGGACAAGGTCCGCTGAAAATTCAATGAGACATCAGGAGGCGCAGTCTCTCGATGTTTTTTGTTCGAACCAGTCTTCGGCCCAAGCTTGGCGGGTGTAGTCAGCTATAAATTCAATAGCAAATCAGGCGGTCCCGGCCTTCACCTTCAACCGCCAGGCATGCAGCAGCGGCTCGGTGTAGCCGCTCGGCTGCTCTAGGCCCTTGAGCACCAGGTCCAGCGCCGCCTTGTACGCGGCCGAGGTCGTGAAATTGCCGGCCATCTTTTTGTACAGCGGGTCGCCGGCGTTCTGGCCATCGACCACGGCGGCCATGCGTTCGAAGGTCGCTGTCACCTGCGCCTTCGTCACCACGCCATGCAGCAGCCAGTTCGCCATGTGCTGGCTGGAGATGCGCAGTGTCGCGCGGTCTTCCATCAGGCCGACGTTGTGGATGTCGGGCACCTTGGAACAGCCCACGCCCTGGTCGATCCAGCGCACCACATAACCGAGGATGCCCTGGGCGTTGTTGTCCAGCTCGGCCTGAATCTCCGCCTGGGTCCAGAAAGGCACCAGCGCGACCGGGATCTGCAGGATGGCGTCAAGCAGGTTTTCTTCCATGGCCAGCGACTTCTTCTCGTTGACGAAGACTTCCATGTCTTTTTGCAGGGCCGCCACGTCAACCTGGTGGTAGTGCAGCGCGTGCAGCGTTGCTGCGGTCGGCGATGGCACCCACGCGGTGTTGGCACCGGCCTGCGGGTGCGCGATTTTCTGCTTCATCATGTCGGCCATCAGGTCAGGCATGGCCCACATGCCCTTGCCGATCTGGGCGCGGCCGCGCAGACCGCAGGCCAGGCCGATCTGCACGTTGCTCATCTCGTAGGCGCGCAGCCAGTTGGTGTTTTTCATCAGCGGCTTGCGCATCATCGCGCCCGCGTGCATGGCGGTGTGGATCTCGTCGCCGGTGCGGTCCAGAAAGCCGGTGTTGATGAAGGCCACACGCGCCGCCGATTCGGCGATGCAGGCCTTGAGGTTGACGCTGGTGCGGCGCTCCTCGTCCATGATGCCGAGCTTGACGGTGTTCTCCGGCAGGCCCAGCAGCGCCTCGACGCGGCCGAACAGCTTGGAGGCAAAAGCCACTTCGGCCGGGCCGTGCATTTTGGGCTTGACGATGTAGATGGAGCCGGTGCGCGAGTTGACGATGGCTTCCTTGCCGATGCGCTGCAGGTCGTGCATGGCAATCGCCACGGTGATCACCGCATCGAGGATGCCTTCGGGAATCTCCTTGGGTCCTTCACCCGAATGGTCGTACAGGATGGCCGGATTTGTCATCAGGTGGCCGACATTGCGTACAAACATCAACGAGCGGCCGTGCAAGGTGAGCGGCTGGCCGTCGGCGGTGGTGTACTCGCGGTCCGGGTTCAGGCCGCGCGTGAAGGTCTTGCCGCCTTTTTGCACTTCTTCGGTCAGCGTGCCCTGCAGGATGCCCAGCCAGTTGGCGTAAGCCAGCACCTTGTCGTCGGCATCCACCACGGCCACGGAATCTTCCAGGTCCATGATGGTGGACAGCGCCGCTTCCAGCACCAAGTCGCTGATGCCGGCGGCGTCGTCCCTGCCGATGGTGGTGCTGCGGTCAATGCGGATGTCGATGTGGATGCCGTTGTGGCGCAGCAGGATGGACGAGGGCGCATCCGGCTCACCCTGGAAACCCACGAACAGCACGTGGTCGGCCAGACCGGTGGTGGCGCCGCCCTTGAGCGTCACCACCAGCTTGCCGTCATTCACGCTGTACAGCGTGGCGTCTTTGTGCGAGCCGGTGGCCAGGGGCGTAGCCTGGTCCAGCACATTGCGGGCGTAGGCGATGACCTTGGCGCCGCGTGCCGGGTTGTAGCCCTTGCCCTTTTCGAGGCCCTCGGTTTCGGGGATCACGTCCGTGCCGTACAACGCGTCGTAGAGTGAGCCCCAACGCGCGTTGGCGGCGTTCAGCGCGTAACGCGCGTTGAGCACCGGCACCACCAGCTGCGGGCCGGCCTGCAGCGCCAGCTCGTCGTCAACATTTGTCGCGGTGGCCGTCACCTGGGCCGGCGCCGGAACCAGGTAGCCGATTTTTTCCAGGAAGGCGCGGTAGGCCTTCATGTCGCGGATCGGGCCGGGGTTGGCCTTGTGCCAGGTGTCCAGCTCAAGCTGCAGACGATCGCGCTCGGCCAGCAAGGCGATGTTTTTTGGCGCCAGGTCGCTCACGATGGTGTCGAAGCCCTTCCAGAAGTCGGCGCTGTTGATGCCGGTGCCGGGCAAGACCTTGTCATCGACGAAGCGTTGCAAAACCGTGGCCACCTGAAGGCCGTGGCGAGAAGTGCGTGGGGTCGTTGTGGTCATGGTGCGTCCTCGGATAAAAAGAAAATAAAAGGTAAAAGCAAAAATGACAACGGTCAGGCGGCCGGAGTGATGGCCGGGAAGAAGTCCAGCACCTCACGCAGGCTGTTGCCGGTGCGCGCGGGGAGCGTGCCGAGTTCCTCGAAAGGCAGCGCATAGCGGTTGACCCACAGCGTGGGGTAGCCATACCAGGTCGCGCCCAGCGCGTCCCAGCTGTTGCAGCTGACAAAGGCAATGTGCCGCGCGGCCAGGCCGGTCGCCTGCGGACCCAGCGCATAAGCGTCCGGGTGGGTTTTGTACTTGCGGATGGTGTCGACGCTGAGCACATGGTCGAGCAGCCCGTCCAGCCCGGCCGAACGCACCGCAATATCCAGCATGCCGGGGTCGCCGTTGGACAAGATGCCGGTGACGATGCCGCGGTCCTTCAGCGCCTGCAGCACCTCACGGGTTTCTGGAAAGGCCGAGAGATGCCGGTACTGGTTCATCAGCCGCTCTTCGGCGGCTGCAGTCAGGTCCAGCCCAAGACGTTTGCACGCATAACGCAGGCCGGCGCGGGTCAGGTCCCAGAAGGGCCGATAGTGCTCGCCATGGTTGCTGGTGGTCACCAGCCGGGTGTATTCAATTTGTTTATCGCGCCAGAGCACGCCGAGCGCCTGGCCCTGGCCGGGAAACAGTTGTTCCGCGAGCAGGCCCACGCTGTACACGTCGAACAGCGTGCCGTAGGCGTCAAACAGCACAGCCCGTGGCACAGCCGTCCCGGTTTTGGGTTTTTCCATATCTCGACTGTATTTGATACTTGAACAAAGATTAATATGACAAAAATTAATTAATCAATGACTTTTAATGAGGGAATTGAGGCGCGCGCGATTTCGGCAAGCAAACTGGCGATGGTGCCACCGCATAATTTGATGCCCGCCGCGAGTTTCACCCGCCCGGCTTGCTACAAGGATTTTGCGTGCCTCCTTTGCCTCCCCCGTCCAGTCACCTGAAGCCGCCCCCCAGCCGCTCGCAGGTGTCCGAATAATCGAGTTCACCCACATGGTGATGGGGCCGACCTGCGGCATGGTGCTGGCCGACCTGGGCGCCGAGGTCATCAAGGTCGAGCCGCTGGCCGGGGACAACACGCGCCGGCTGCTCGGTTCGGGCGCGGGCTTTTTCCCACTGTTTAACCGCAACAAGAAAAGCATCGCGGTGGACTTGCAGCGGCCCGAGGGGCGCGAGCTGATGCTCAAGCTGGTTGCCACCGCCGATATCGTCAGCGAAAACTTCAAGCCGGCCACCATGGCGCGGCTGGGGCTGGACTATGCCAGCCTGTCCACTCCTGAACCCGCGCCTGATCTATGTGAGCCACAAGGGTTTTCTGCCCGGCCCGTATGACCACCGTACCGCACTCGACGAGGTGGTGCAGATGATGGGCGGGCTGGCCTACATGACCGGGCGGCCCGGCGACCCGCTGCGCGCTGGCAGCAGTGTCAATGACATCATGGGCGGCATGTTCGGCGCCATCGGTGCGATGGCGGCGCTGGCCGCGCGTGCCACAACCGGCAAGGGCCAGCAGGTGCAGGCCGCGCTGTTTGAAAACAATGTCTTCCTGGTGGCCCAGTACATGATGCAGT
>Ga0308009_10001109_pt1 | contig 16757 bp, 18 predicted proteins | sample Neamet127_FD_203134 | JGI IMG/M metagenome (GOLD analysis project Ga0308009, IMG submission 203134) | Marine microbial communities from water near the shore, Antarctic Ocean - #127 | ecosystem: Environmental > Aquatic > Marine > Unclassified | place: Southern Ocean | collected 2014-07-24
AGTGTCCGCATGAGCAAGGGCTGTCATGCCGGACTCGATCCGGCATCCATCTTTGTACGCCAACCGCATGGATTCCGGGTCAAGCCCGGAATGACAATTCAATGAATGCAGCCATGACCCCGAATACGCCCCTGGTTCAGGCGCATGACCTGGCCATGACCTTTGACGTGTCACCGCCCTGGCTGAACCGGGTGATCGAGGGCAAGCCCCGCGTGATGCTCAATGCCGTCGATGGCGTGAGTTTCGAAATCGAAAAAGGCAAAACCCTGGCGCTGGTCGGCGAGTCCGGCTGCGGCAAAAGCACGGTGGCCAAGCTGCTGGTGGGGCTTTATCACCCGACCCGTGGTGGCCTGACCTTCGACGGCCAGGATGCCCATGCCGCCTTCAAGACGCCGCAGGGCCGGCAGTTGCGCAGCCGCATCCAGATGATTTTCCAGGACCCGTATGCCAGCTTGAACCCGCGCTGGATTGTCGAGGACATCGTCGGCGAGCCGCTGCGCGAACATGGCCTGATCACCGACAAGCTTGCGCTCAAGGCCAAGGTCGGCGAGCTGCTCAAGTCAGTCGGTCTGTCGCCGCTGGATGGGCCCAAGTACCCGCACCAGTTCTCGGGCGGGCAGCGCCAGCGTATTTCGATTGCGCGCGCGCTTGCGACCGAGCCCGAGTTTCTGGTCTGCGACGAGCCGACCTCTGCGCTGGATGTGAGTGTGCAGGCGCAGGTGCTCAACATCATGAAGGACCTGCAGCGCGAACGCGGCCTGACCTATCTGTTCATCTCGCACAACCTCGCAGTGGTGCGCCACGTCAGCGATCAGGTCGGCGTGATGTACCTGGGCCGTCTGGTCGAGCTGGCCGACAAGCAGACATTGTTTGCGGCGCCGCGCCACCCCTACACGCGCATGCTGCTGGACGCGATTCCGAAAATGCACGACACCGGTCGCGCACGCACGCCGGTGCAGGGCGAGGTGCCCAACCCCTTGAACCCGCCGACCGGTTGCACCTTTCACCCACGCTGCCCGCACGTCAACGACCGCTGCCGCGCCGAGCGGCCGCAACTCTTGACAATCCAGGGTATCAAGATCGCCTGCCACGCGGTGGAAGAGGGCAGGATTTAGCTGCTATTGTTTTTATAGCTGCTGACGCTTGCTGGTCATGGGCTAGAAGCCATTTTGATGCAAAAAATCAGCGATAGGGGTTGCGGATGCCGAGTCCTGCAAGGATCCGGACTTCGCGCGCCTCCATGGCCTGGGCATCGGCCTCGCCGGTCTCGTGGTCCCACCCCTGCGCATGCAGCACGCCGTGCACCAGCAGATGCGCGTAGTGGTCCTTCAGGGTCTTGCGGTTTTCACGCGCTTCTTGCGCAATCACCGGTGCGCACAGCGCCAGATCGGCAGTGACCAGCGGCGCGGGCGAGTAGTCGAAGGTCAGCACATTGGTGGCGTAGTCTTTTTGCCGGTAGCTGCGGTTCAGCGCCTGGCCTTCCTCGGCATCGACGATGCGCACCGTGATCTCGGCGTCGCTGTCCAGCGCATGGCGGATCCAGCGTGCCACGCTGTGGCGCGGCAGGGCGGCGCGGTGCCGTTTGGCGTCGTTGATGTCGCCGAACTGCAGCGACAGGCTGAGCTGTTTAAGCGCCATGGGTAGACCCGATGTCAGGAGCCATTGCGGCTTTTGGTGCGGCCGGGGCGCGCCACCGGCACCACCACCTCGGTGTCATCGGCCCGCGGCGTTTTCGGGGTGTAGCCGTCGTAGGCATCGACAATGCGCGCCACCAGCGGGTGGCGAACCACGTCGGCGCTGGTCAGTCGCGTGATCGCAATCCCTTTAACGCGCTTGAGCACGCGTTCGGCGTCGATCAGGCCACTGAGCTGGGTGCGCGGCAAATCGACCTGGCTTACGTCGCCGGTGATCACGGCCTTGGCGCCGAAGCCGATACGCGTCAAAAACATTTTCATCTGCTCAGGCGTGGTGTTCTGCGCCTCGTCGAGAATCACAAACGCATGGTTCAGCGTGCGCCCGCGCATGAAGGCCAGCGGCGCGATTTCGATCTGCTGGCGCTCAAAGGCCTTTTGCACACGCTCGAAACCCATCAGCTCATACAGCGCGTCGTACAGTGGCCGCAGGTAAGGATCCACCTTCTGGTTCAGGTCGCCCGGAAGAAAGCCGAGTCGCTCACCGGCTTCCACGGCCGGGCGCGTCAGCACGATGCGCTGCACCGCGCTGCGCTCCAGCGCATCGACTGCGCAGGCCACCGCCAGATAGGTCTTGCCGGTGCCGGCCGGGCCGATGCCGAAGGTGATGTCGTGCGTGGCGATGTTGTCCAGGTACATGCCCTGGTTCACGGTGCGCGCACGAAGGTCGGCGCGCCGGGTCGAGAGCGCCGCGCTGCCATCGGGTGCGGTGGACAAAGCGGTGTCGCCGGCCAGCATCAACTGCACGGTTTCTTCAGGAATCGGCCGGTTCGCCATTTCATACAGCGCCTGCAGCACCTCCAGCGCCTGCTGGGCCTTGGCCTTGGGCCCGTCGATCTTGAACTGCTCGAAGCGGTGCGCAATCGTCACCTGCAGCGCGGCCTCGATGGTGCGGATGTGGGCGTCCATCGGTCCGCACAGATGGCCCATGCGCGTGTTGTTGGGCGGCGTGAAGGTGTGTCTGAGGATCAAGGCGTGAGGTTTCCTGAAAAGGAGGGTTCTGCCCGGATTGTCCACCCAATTTTCAGGCGCTGCCCGGCTGATAAGATTTGCCCATGATTGGACGCATCTCGGGCCTGCTGGCTGAAAAGAACCCCCCGGAACTGCTGGTGGACTGCAATGGCGTGGGTTATGAGGTGCTGGTGCCCATGAGCACGTTTTACAACCTGCCGGCGCTGGGCGAAAGAGTCAGCCTGCTGACGCATTTTGTAGTGCGTGAAGACGCGCAATTGCTGTACGGTTTTGGCACTGCCAGCGAACGCGCGGCCTTTCGCCAGCTGATCAAGATCTCCGGTGTCGGCCCGCGCACAGCGCTCAGCGTGCTCAGCGGCATGAGTGTGGACGAGCTGGCCCAGGCCGTGACCAGTCAGGAAGCCGGCCGCATCATCAAGGTGCCCGGCATAGGCAAAAAAACCGCCGAGCGATTGCTGCTCGAACTTAAGGGAAAGCTGGGCGCCGACATGGGCGTCACCGTCAGCGTGGCCGATGATGCGCAATCCGACATTCTTCAAGCGCTGGTGGCCCTGGGCTACAGCGACCGCGATGCGGCGCTGGCCTTGAAAGCCTTGCCGAAAGACATCGGCGTCAGTGACGGCATCAAGCTGGCCCTCAAGGCATTGGCGAAATAGCGCCCCAAGCGGGAATTTGCTGTCGCGCCAGTCCTTATTTGGTCGTGATTGGTCTTGTCTGTGGATATCCGGTGGGATATACTTAACCGATGAACACCACGCTATCGATTTCTCCCTGGGGCAACAGCCATGGCATACGCTTGAGCCGCGAACTCATGCAAGCCATGCGCATCACGCCTGACACACCGCTCGAAGTCGAGGTGATCGCGCCGGGTCGGCTGGAGTTGCGCGTTGCCCTCAAAAAGCGTTCGCTGGCGCAGAAGCTGAAAGCCTATGACCCGCTTGTTCACAGTGGCGAGCTGATGACCGGGGCGGCAGTGGGCGCAGAGTTCGGTGCACGGTAAGCAAGGTGCTGTGTTGGCTGCCGAAAAACCGTGGGTGCCCGACCGGCGCGACATCATCTGGATCAATTTCAACCCGCAGTCGGGCAAGGAAATGCGGGATGTCCATCCCATGGTGGTTCTGACCACGCGTGCTTACAACGAGCGCACCTCGTTGGTGGTGGGATTGCCCATGTCCACGGCTGCCGCCAACGCCACCAATCCTTTTGCCGTTGACAACAGCCGTGGCGCCGGTGATCCCAGTTACGTCATTTGCAACCAGCCAAAAAGCATGGACTGGCGGCAAAGAGGTGCCAGGCCTCATGCCTCAGGCAAAGTGCGTGAGACTATTTTCAAACAGGCCTGTGCCGAGTTGAACGACCTGATTCAACTGGCCGGCTGATCGGCAACCCGCACCTGTTCATGACCATCCAGACAGACGACTTCGACATGTCCGGCGTGCCGCCTGTGAAGCGGGTGATGTCTGCGGCGCCCGCCTCTCCCAATGAAGAAGCGATCGAACGCGCATTGCGCCCCAAGCTGTTTGATGAATACGTCGGCCAGGCCAAGGTGCGCGAGCAGCTTGAAATTTTTATTGGTGCCGCCAGAAAACGCAGCGAGGCCATGGACCATGTTTTGCTGTTCGGCCCGCCCGGCCTGGGCAAAACCACGCTGAGCCACATCATTGCGCATGAGCTCGGCGTCAACATGCGCCAGACCAGTGGACCTGTGCTGGAAAAGCCCAAAGACCTGGCGGCACTGCTGACCAACCTTGAAAAAAACGATGTGCTGTTCATCGACGAAATCCACCGTCTGAGCCCGGTCGTTGAAGAAATTTTGTACCCCGCGCTGGAGGACTACCAGATCGACATCATGATCGGCGAAGGCCCGGCGGCGCGCAGCATCAAGCTGGACCTGCAGCCCTTCACGCTGGTGGGTGCCACCACCCGTGCCGGCATGTTGACCAATCCGCTGCGGGATCGTTTTGGCATTGTGGCGCGGCTGGAGTTTTACAGCGCTGAAGAGCTGGCGCGGATCGTCAGGCGCAGCTCGGGCCTGCTCAAGGTACCCATGGACGAAGAGGGCGGTTTCGAGATCGCCCGCCGCTCGCGCGGCACACCGCGCATCGCCAACCGCCTGCTGCGCCGCGTGCGCGACTATGCCGATGTCAAAGGCCAGGGTCAGATCACGCTGGACATCGCCAACAAGGCGCTGGCCATGCTGGACGTGGATCCGCAGGGTTTTGACGTGATGGACCGCAAGCTGCTCGAAGCCGTGATTCACCGCTTCGACGGTGGTCCGGTCGGCCTGGACAACATCGCTGCCAGCATCGGCGAAGAGCGCGACACGATTGAAGACGTGATCGAGCCCTATTTGATTCAGCAGGGTTATCTGCAGCGCACACCGCGCGGGCGCATCGCCACGCTGGCCGCGTACCGGCACTTGGGGGTGACGGCACCGGCCAACCGGCAAGACGGCGGCTCAGACCTGTTCGTGCCCTGATATTTCGGCGGCGGCCACCGGTCGGGCGTTGAAAACGATCAGGATTTGCGCAAGGTAATAAGTGCTCAGCACCCAGAGCTGCGCCAAGGGCAGCGGGTAGGCAAAGCGGTTGGTGGCCAGCAGCGCATCGCTGAGCATGAAAAACCCGGCACCTATGGCGACCATGATCGAGGCCTTGTTGCGCAGCACGGTTGCGCGGCCTATGGCCTGCGCCGCCATCAGTGCGATCACCACCACATAGGCCGCCACCGCAATACGCAGTACCGGGCTCAGGCCGTCGAACAAAAACGCGTACATCGCGGCGCCGATGACCAGGGTCGCCCCCAGCGCGCGCCGGCTCGGAAACCAGTGCACATCCTGCTTGAACAGCGCGATGTAAAACAGGTGGGCGATCAGGAAAGCCACCAGGCCCGGAATGAAAAGCCCCGGAAACATCAGCAGGCAGTCGCCCGCCAGCGAAAACACCAGTGCGGCCAAAAGAATATGGTCAAATCGACCTCCAGCCCTTTCCGCGCGGGCGTGGATAGCTATCAAAACAATAGCAAGTACAAGCGCCAAGGGCTTGAACACGCGGTGCGCCTCCAGCAAGCCCAGCGCCGCCGTGGCGGTCGCCAGCACGGCCGCCTCGATCAGCAGCATCTGCAGCATCGACAGCCGGCCCTGCAACAGGCCGCCCACAGCCCACAAGCCGGTACCCAGCGCGGCCAGCCACACCACCGATGGCCCCAGCGCCAGGCCATCGGCCTGCCAGAGGAAATAGGCGACCCCCGCCAGCAGCACGAGAAACTGCACGCCACCGAACAGCGCCACCGTGCGGTGAATGGGCGGATGGAAATACTCGACGCGTGCCATGTCAAACGCGTCTTTCGGAAAACGCGCTGCCAGCTCCGCAGGCCGCCAGCCCGGCGGCTTGAGCCAGATGCGCAGCTTGTCGCCCCAGCTTTTGGCGTGCCAGGAATCCTTGCCCAGCGCCCAATACACCTCGGCATTGGCCCATAAGGGGTCCCAGCTATTGAGCGGGCTGCGCGTGCCGTACACACATTTCTCGTCTTCTTCCTTGAAGCTGCCGAAGAGCCGGTCCCAGACGATCAGAATGCCGCCGTAGTTTTTGTCGAGGTAGCGCTCGTTGACGGCATGGTGCACCCGGTGGTTGGACGGCGAGCAGAACCAGCGGTCGAACCAGCCGAGTTTGGGCACATGTTCGGTGTGCACCCAGAACTGGTAAAGCAGATCGATCAGGGCGACGATGCCGAAGATCAGCGGCGGCACGCCGGCCACCGCCATCGGCACATAAAAAATCCAGCCGAACAGCGCGCCGCTGCTGGTTTGCCGCAACGCGGTCGAGAGGTTGTAGTCCTGGCTCTGGTGGTGCACCACATGCGCGGCCCAGAACACCGCACTTTCATGACCGGCGCGGTGCAGCCAGTAGTAACAAAAGTCATAGAACACCAACGCGATCAACCAGCCGTACCAGGTGTTCCAGAACTCGGGGTTGGGGTAGAGTGCAACGCTGGAATAAATAGCCGTGTAGATGCCGATGCGCAGTAACTGCGTGAAGACTGCGCTGACCTGGCTCAGCATGCCCAAGGATATGCTGCTGACCGCGTCGTTGAGCCGGTAGGTGTTGCGGCCTTTGGCGTAGCCCCAGGCGAATTCGATAGCGATCAGGAGAAAGAAAACAGGCGTGGCGAGGACGATGATCTGGCTTGGGCTCATGCCCGCATTTTGTCGCAGCCGAGCCCAATGCCTGTCTGGCATCAACCCTGATGAACAGCCCAACTATTCTTGACCTTTTCCCGCAGGACAATCCACGATGGGTTGATCCCGCGACCTGCATCACGAAAGGCGTCTTGACTCTACATGCTTTCTGATCCCTGGCTCCAGCGCTGGTTAGCCCTGGCCCTCACCCATGCCGGTGAAGGGCCAGTGCTGGAGATTGGCTGCGGGCATGGTGACGACACAGCCGTACTGGCCGACGCTGGCCTGAGTGTTACCGCCTTTGACCTCTCGCGGGCGGCAGTTACGGTGGCGAAGGCGCGGGTGTCTTCAGCGACGATCACGCGCCGGGACATCCGGGACCTTCCAAATCTGGCACAGTGACGGTATCGGGAAAGCCCAGTGTTGATGTGCCGCCTGGGACCTTGAACAGTGTGCTCAAGCAAGCAGGTTTGAAAAAACGAGGTCGTGAAATGCAATATCTGGTGATTGTTGAAAAAGGCCCGTCAAGCTTTGGTGCCTATGTGCCCGATCTACCTGGTTGCATCGCTGTGGGTGAAACCCGCACCGAAGTTACTCGGCTTATTCATGAAGCGATGGAATTTCACGTTCAGGGACTGATTGAAGACGGTCAGCCAGTACCCCCGCCCTCCAGCCAAGCTGAACTGGTTGAATTGGCTGCATAAGGGGTCATCCCATCGGACCGCTTCGCGTCCGCTTGCGCATACACAGTTCCCCTGGCATGGCACAACTGGCCAAAGATGCCCGTCTTGGCCGCGAGGCCCCATCTGGCGCCGACCGTATCAGGTCAGCGCGCCTCTGGCATCGACCCTGATAATTTGTTCGACCTTGCCGTGCTGCAGGCCGCCGCGCACACCGAGCAGGTGCTCGTGCAGGTTGACCGTCGGGTCGCAATGGCCCGGGATCAGCCACACGGTTTCGCCAATCGCCGGCAGCACCGCGCCGCGCAGGATGCCGTGTTCGTCGCCGCCGTTGGCGTAGTCCAGCGCGAGGCCGTGCACCGCCGGCAGGCCGGAGTCGATGGCATGGCTTTTGTGGCCGGCGTCCACCACCGCATGGTAGTCGCAGCTACTGATGACCTGGCTTTTGACAAACAGCGCCTGTTCAAAAACGGGCTGGGCCGGATCGTGTTCGTTGCTCGCGTAGTCGCGGTCCATGAACAAATAGGAGCCGGCCTGCAGTTCGCCATAGACACCGCTGGCCGCCTCCAGCGAGAAGGTGCCAGTGCCCGCGCCGGTGACCAGCGGCACCGTAAAGCCCGCCGCCTGCAGCGCCGCTTTGGTTGCCTGCACGTGGGCGATGACTTGGGCGATGCCTTCACGCCGCTCGGCAACCGTGCGGAAATGTTGGGCGCGGCCGTGGTAGGCCTGCAGGCCGCCGAACTGCAGCGCGGCGTGTTTGGCGATCTCCGCCGCCAGCGGCACAGCGGCGTCGCCCGGCGCCAAGCCGCAGCGGCCGTGGCCGACATCGATTTCGATGAAGACGCGGATGATGCTGTGCTGTCCGCGCGCGGCGTGGGCCAGCCGCTGCAGGCCTTCGAGGCTGTCGACCGCAATGGCCAGTTGCCCGCCCAGCGCTTCGAGTTCGCGCGCCAACGCCACCACACGTTTGAGCTTGAAGGGCGAGACCACCTCGTTGCTGATGTAGATGTTGTTCACGCCCAGCGCCGCCAGCGCCTCGGCTTCCGAAGTTTTCTGCACACACAGACCGACCGCGCCATGCGCCATCTGCAGTTTGGCCAGGGTCGCGCTTTTATGCATCTTGGCGTGGGGTCGCAGCTTGAGCCCGTGTTTCGCAGCGAAGGCCGCCATGGTCGCCAGGTTGCGTTCCATCGCATCGAGGTCGATCACCAGCGCGGGGGTATCGATGTCGGCCGCAGGGCGGCCCAGAAGGTCGGACAGCAAATACATCAGGTGCTCGTTTCGTCCAGGGGTTTGGCGTCGGCCTCGGCTTCAAGGTGCTGGGTATCGGCCCAGCCGACCAGCGAAAACCCCTCGGGCGTCCACAGCAAGCGGTTGATGGCCGCGTTGCCGAGCGCCCAGGTGCGCGGCGCCTGTAGTTCCAGCCGGGTCGCGGCGCGGTAAAGCACATCGAGCACGCCGCCGTGGCCGACCATCACGATCAGCTCGCCCCGATGCTGGGCCGCCAGGGTTTGCGCGGTGCTGACGACACGCTCGCGCAATTGCTTGAGCGACTCGCCGCCGCTGGGCGCAAAGTCCGGGTCGCGCGTGCGCCAGCGCATGGCTTGCTCGGGCAGCGCGGTTTCAATGTCGGCAAAAGTCCTGCCCTGGAACTCGCCGAAATGTCGCTCGCGCAAGCCGGGTTCGGGGATGACCGGGACACCGGTGGCGCGGCCGACATGCTGGGCGGTTTCGAACGCACGCCCCAGGTCGCTTGCGTAGATGGCAGTGATGGGCTCGCCCACAAGGGCCTGCGCCAGCCGTCCGGCCTGCCAGCGCCCGGTGTCGTTCAGGCCGATGTCGAGCTGGCCCTGGATACGCGTATCCACATTCCAGGTGGTTTCGCCATGGCGTATCGCGAGGACTCGCGCCGCCTCACTCACGCGCAGGGCCCCGCGACGTGTGAGAAGCATCCCCTTCAAGCAGGGGCCGCGGGTCCGGCTCCGCCGGCCCGCAGGCGCAGCGGCCCCCTCGGGGGGCAGAGAGCGACACGCAGTGCGCGAACGTGAGGGCCATTTACCGTGGGATCTCGATGCTGATCCGCCGCGTGCCGACGGGCGGGACCGGGAAGTTGCGCAGGGCGGCGTCCAGCATGGTGGCAATCACCGGCCCGTCGTCGGCCCAGGGGTCCTCACTGAAGGCGCGGGTTTCATAAACTGCGGTGTTGCCGCGCAGCTCGCGGATCACCAGGTTCACGTCACGCCGGTACAGCGGCGGCTCCATGCCGCCACCGATGGGAATGCCGAAACCGAAACCCACGCTGCCACCGCCTCCGCCAATGCCGCTACCGATAAAAATACTGGACCCGCCGCCATAGGGGTAGCCGTCCCAGCGCGGGCGCATGATGGGCTGGGTGCTGGCGCTGACCTGCACGCTGAAAGCCGCGGCCTGCGGGTTGTGCTGCAGGCCGACTTTGGCCAGCGCGGCCTGGGCCAGGCCTTCGAGCGCGGGTTGTCGCGCGTCGGGTAGCTGCTGCGAAGGCAGGCGCTCGAAACGGTAGCTGGCCCCCGGCGCGGGCGGCGCGGGGATCCAGCGGGCAAAACTCGTGACATCGCTGTTGACCAGCCGCGAACTGGCGCAGCCGCCCAACAGGCCAATCAGTGATGCTCCTAAAACAATAGCTGTCAGCGCACGTTTCATAGGGCCTCCAGGCACAAATGACCTCAAATTACTGAAGCGCCACCACGGCCAGACCGGGCCGCACCGGCGTAGAAAATTCTTCCTCGTCAAAGGCCTTGTCGCCATCCAGGTCCGGCATGCCGGTGCTGCGGATGCGCTTGAAGTCATGCTGCTTGCCGTCCATCAGGTGCGAAGGCACGATGTTCTGCAGCGAAGTGAACATGTTCTCCAGGCGGCCGGGAAACTTCTTGTCCCACTCGCGCAGCATGTTGCCGACCTGCACGCGCTGCAGGTTTTGCTGGCTGCCGCACAGGGTGCACGGGATGATGGGGAAGTCACGCACCTGGGCCCACTTGATCAGGTCTTTTTCGGGCACATAGGCCATGGGCCGGATCACCACATGTTTGCCGGTGTCGCTGACCAGCTTGGGCGGCATGCCCTTCAGGCGCGAGGCAAAAAACATGTTCAGGAAAAAGGTCTGCAGCATGTCGTCGCGGTGGTGGCCCAGCGCGATCTTGGTGGCGCCCAGCTCTTCGGCCACGCGGTACAAAATGCCGCGGCGCAGGCGCGAGCACAGCGAGCACATGGTCTTGCCCTCAGGGATCACGCGTTTGACGATGCTGTAGGTGTCCTGGGTTTCGATGTGGAAAGGCACGCCGAGTTTTTCCAGGTACTGCGGCAGGATGTGGTCGGGAAAACCGGGTTGTTTCTGGTCCAGGTTGACGGCGATCAGATCGAAGTGGATAGGCGCGCGTTTCTGCAGCTTGAGCAAAATGTCCAGCATGGCGTAGCTGTCCTTGCCGCCCGACACACAAACCATGACCTTGTCGCCTTCTTCAATCATGTTGAAGTCGACAATCGCGCGGCCGACCTCGCGGCACAGGCGTTTTTCGAGCTTGTGTTCTTCACGCTCGATTTTGAGCCCGGCTTTGGCGGCCACATCGGAAGCGTCAGCGGCTTCGTTCATCACATCGTTCAGTAAAGCACTCATAGCGTTTCCATTCATCACTTCACCATTGCCCGGTCTCGACGCGAATCGCCACTTCGCAGTCCTCAAAAATTTCAAGTTTTGCAATTTTCACACGCACACCCAGCACACCGGGCAATAACATCAAGCGGTGCGCCAGCTTACCGATCAGGCTCTCCAGCAGGTTCACATGTTCTGCCGTGCACTCGTTGATGATGATCTGCCGCACCTTGCGGTAGTCCAGCACATGGTGGATGTCGTCGTCGCTGGGCAGCAGCGGCTGCGTGCCCAGGTTCAGCTCGGCATCGACCTGAATCGGTTGCGGCGCAATTTTTTCCTGATCCAGAATGCCCAGGTTGGCGTCAAAACGCAAACCGGTCAGCGTCAGTATCTGCGTGCCACTTGTATTGAACATCTTTGGGACCGGTCTGCGGTGCGTGTGTAGGAAGGCGCGCTCACATCAGTGAGAAATCGCGCTCGAATTTCATCAGGTGCTGGCCACCGTCCACCAGCAGTGTGGTGCCGGTGATGGAGGTATTTTCCAGCGCAAACTTGACGGTGGCGGCTACATCGGCTGCGCTGGACGAGCGGCCCAGCGGCGACAGCGTGTGCAGCGCCTTGAATTTTTCTTCGCTGAGCAGGTGGCTGGTCAGGGTCAGGCCAGGGGCCACGCCGACCACCCGCACCTGCGGCGCCAGTGCCATCGCCAGCATGGTGTTGGCCGCTTCCAGCGCCGCCTTGGACAAGGTGTAGCTGAAAAAATCGGGGTTCTGGTTCCAGAGCTTCTGGTCCAGCAGATTCACGACCGCAAACCGCCCAGTTTGCTCAGTCCCCGCGCCAGTGGCCTGCCGTGCCAGCACATGGGCGTGCAGGGCCTGCGCCAGCACAATCGCCGCGCCGGCATTGCTGCGCATGTGTTTTTCCAGCGCCGCAAAGCTGAAACTCGCCGCGCTGTCGTGTTCAAAGGTGGAGGCGTTGTTGACCACTGCATCGACCTGGCCGAAATGTGCAATCACCTGCGGCAACAAACGCTGCACTGCCACCTCATCCTCAAGGTCACAACAAAAATGGGCTGCAGCCCCCGCCAGTCGGGTGCAATCAGCTACCGTTTTGATAGCATCTTCTTCCGAGCTGCGGTAATGCACAGCGACGCGCCAGCCGTCCGCAGCGAGCGCGAGCGCGATCTCGCGGCCCAGCCGCAGCGCGGCGCCGGTGACGAGAACAACAGGGGCGGGAGACACAGGTGGCATGGAAGGAGGGTGACAGTGCAATCGCCGACAATCCGGGGGTGACTCCCCCGACCCTGACGACACCCCCTAGTTTAACGAGCGCCCTCGCCGGACACATCCGTGAGGCCATCGCCGCCGGCGGCGGCTGGATCGCCTTCGACCGCTTCATGGCGCTGGCCCTTTACACACCCGGCCTCGGTTATTACGCCCATGATTCGCGCAAATTCGGCCTGATGCCGGGTTCGGGCAGCGATTTTGTGACCGCGCCCGAGTTGTCGCCGCGTTTCGGCCAGGCGCTGGCGCGGCAGCTCTCGCAGGCGCTGGAGGCCACGGCCACTGACGAGGTCTGGGAGTTTGGTGCTGGCTCGGGCGCGCTTGCGCAGCAGGTGCTGGGCGCCCTGGGTCCGCAGGTCAAACGCTACACCATCGTCGATTTGTCCGGCACGCTGCAGGCGCGGCAGCGCGAGCGGTTGGCGGCCTGGGGCGACACCGTGCGCTGGGTCAGCGAGCTGCCCGCGCAGATGCAGGGCGTGGTGGTCGGCAACGAGGTGCTGGACGCGATGCCGGTCCAGTTGCTGGCCCGGCATGAGGGAAGCTGGATGGAGCGCGGCGTGGCCGTCCAGGACGGGGTGTTTGTTCACGCCGACCAGCCGACCGCCCTGCGCCCCGCATTTGAAGTGGCCGGCAATCACAACTACCTGACCGAGATCCATCCGCAGGCCGAGGCTTTTGTTGCCACCCTGGCCGACCGGCTGCAGGCCGGCGCGGTGTTTTTGATTGACTACGGCTTTCCCGAGCATGAGTACTACCACCCGCAGCGCAGCATGGGCACGCTGATGTGCCATCGCGGGCATCGGGTCGATGCCGACGCGCTGCAGGACGTCGGTGAGAAAGACATCACCGCCCATGTCAACTTCAGCGGCATCGCGCTGGCGGGGCAAGAGGCGGGCCTGCAGGTGCTGGGCTACACCAGCCAGGCGCGCTTTCTGTTGAACTGCGGCGTGCTGGACGGCATGGAAGACGCGCCGCTGGCCGAACGCGTGATGGTGCAAAAACTTGTCAACGAGCATGAGATGGGTGAGTTGTTCAAAGTGATCGCCTTTGTGGTCGACTCACCGCAGCGGCCCTGGAGCGGGTGGCAGGCGATGGGTTTTGCCCAGGGTGACCGAACCCACACTTTGTAGGGCAGCCGACGCCAGACTGCCCCCCGCACCCCCGGCGGCTCAGGCGTAACGCTTGCTGCGCAAATTGTTTTTCATCTCCTTGAGCAGCGGCTGCAGCTTCTCGCCGCCTATGCGCAGCGCCACGCAGGTGGCCAGGATGTCGATGATCATCAGGTGCAGCAGGCGCGACACCATCGGGCTGTAGCGGTCATAACCTTCCGGGTGGTCGGCCGCCAGGTGGATGTGACCGGCCGATGCCAGTGGTGAGCCGCTGGCGGTGATCACGATGGTGGTGGCGCCGTTTTTGCGCGCAATACTTTCGGCGTCCATCAGGTCGCGCGTGCGACCCGAGTTCGAGATGATCACCACGCAATCCCCAGGCCGGAGCATGGACGCGCTCATGACCTGCATGTGGCCGTCGCTGTAGGCAATCGAGTGCATACCGAGGCGGAAAAACTTGTGCTGCGCGTCCTGCGCCACGATGCCGGAGTTGCCGGCGCCGAAAAATTCAATGCGTTTTCCGGTCTGATACGTCGCAGCCAGCACGTGCGCTGCCTTCTCGATCGCGACCGAGCTGGCGTCGTTGCGGTACTTCAGGAAAGCCGCCACCGTGTTGTCGATGACTTTGACCAGCACATCGCTGGTTTTGTCGTCCACGTCCACGCTGCGGTGAATGAAAGGCACGCCCTCGCTGACGCTGCCCGCCAGCTTGAGTTTGAAGTCCGACAGGCCGTCGTAACCGACGCTGCGGCAAAAGCGGATCACCGTCGGTTTGCTGACATGCGCGCGCGACGCCAGCTCGGTCACCGGCAGGTTGGCAAAAGCGCGCGGATCGCCCAGCACCAGGTGCGCCACCCGCTGTTCGGCCGGCGCCAGCGAGGGAATCGACGCCTTGATGCGGTCTAACATTCCTCACTCCAGCAGTAATTGTCGCGGGCAATCATCGCGCTGGAAGCACTCGGTCCCCAGGTACCCGCTGCATACGGTCGCGGCCCCGAGCTGTCTTGCTGCCAGGCGTCGAGGATCGGTTCAACCCAGCGCCAGGCTTCTTCCTGCTCGTCGCTGCGCACAAACAGGTTGAGCCGGCCGTTGATCACGTCAAGCAACAGGCGCTCGTAGGCGCCGACGCGTTCGGTGCCGAAACGCTTGTCAAAGTCCAGGTCCAGTTGCACTGGCGCCAGCGTCTGGCTGGCTGCGCGTGTACCGGTCCGGTTGTCCTGGCCTTGGGCAAACAGGTGCAGCTCCAGCCCGTCCTTGGGCTGCAGGTTGATCACCAGGCGGTTGCCCGCGCCCTGCGGCAACTTGAAAATGGCATGCGGTGTCGGGCGGAAGTTGACCTCGATGTGCGCGTCGCGGTCGGCCAGGCGTTTGCCGGTGCGAATGTAAAACGGCACACCGGCCCAGCGCCAGTTGGCAATCTCGGTGCGCAGTGCCACAAAGGTCTCGGTGCGGCTGTCCGGGTGGACACCGCTTTCCTGCAGGTAACCGGGCACCGCCTCGCCGGCTATGCTGCCGGCGGCGTACTGGCCGCGCACCACATGTTGCTTGAGCGTTTCTGGTGTCCAGGGTTTGAGCGAACGCAGCACCTTGAGCTTTTCGTCGCGGATGGCGTCGGCATGGGCGTTGATGGGCGGCTCCATGCCGATGGCGCAGAGCAATTGCAATGCATGGTTTTGCACCATGTCGCGCAGCGCGCCGGTGCTGTCGTAGAAGGCGCCACGTTTTTCAACGCCGAGCTCCTCGGCAATCGTGATCTGGATGTTGGCAATGTTTTCGCGGCGCCACAGCGGCTCGAACAGCGAGTTGCCGAAACGCATGGCAAACAGATTCTGTACCGATGGCTTGCCCAGGTAGTGGTCGATGCGGAAGATCTGCTTTTCCGGCAACACACGCAGCACGGCTTCGTTGATGGCGCGGTTCGAGGCCAAATCGTGGCCCAGCGGTTTTTCCAGCACCACGCGGGTTTGCGGGCCATTCAGCCCGACAGCGGCCATGTTTTCGCAAATGCCGGTGAACAGTGCCGGCGCGGTGGCCAGGTACATCACCACGGTCTCGGCCTGGCGCGCTTTCAGGGTATCGGCCAGTTGCGCATAGTCGGCGGGCTGGGACAAGTCCATGCGCAGGTAGTGCAGCAGGGCGGCAAAACGCTCGAACTCGCCGCCGCTGGGGCGTTTGGCGAGCTCCACACTGTCAAAGCGCGACTGGATCAGCGCGCGGTACTGCGCGTCGCTCATCGCGTCACGTCCCACGCCAATGATGCGACCCTCAGGCGGCAACGATCCGTGCCGGAAGGCCTGGAACAGCGCGGGCATCAACTTGCGCCAGGTGAGGTCGCCGGTGCCGCCAAACAGAACCAGATCAAAGCTCATAAAGGGATCGTCATGTAATAAAGTTTCATATTTTTCGCTCATAATCGTAACTCAATCGCGGCGTCCACCGACAGGCTTGCCGCAGCCAGACATCTACACTTGGCCCATGAACCAACTCGACGCGCTCAAACAGTTCACCACCGTGGTTGCCGACACCGGCGATTTCAAACAGCTCGACGTCTTCAAGCCGCAGGACGCGACCACCAACCCGTCGCTGATTCTCAAGGCGGTGCAAAAGCCCGAGTATCAGCCGCTGCTGCTTGACACCATGGCCAAATTTCGCGGCCGGGCGCTCGACGAAACCATGGACCGTCTGCTGGTGCGTTTCGGTTGCGAAATCCTGTCCATCATCCCTGGCCGTGTCTCGACCGAAGTGGATGCGCGCCTGAGCTTTGACAGCAGCGGGACGTTTACCCGTGGCGAGCGCCTCATCGAACTGTACGAAGCCGAAGGCATTCACATCGACCGCGTGCTGATCAAGGTGGCGGCGACCTGGGAAGGCATTGAGGCGGCGCGCCGTCTCGAAGACCGCGGTATCCATACCAACCTGACCCTGTTGTTTTCGTTTTGCCAGGCGGTGGCCTGCGGCCAGGCCAAGGTGCAACTGATCTCGCCTTTTGTCGGGCGCATTTACGACTGGTACAAAAAATCGGCCGGCGCCGCCTGGGACGAAGCTGCCCGGTCTGGTGCCAACGACCCCGGCGTACAGTCGGTGCGCGAGATCTACAACCATTACAAACATTTCGGCATCGCCACCGAGGTCATGGGTGCGAGCTTTCGCAACATCGGCCAGATCATCGCGCTGGCCGGTTGCGACCTGCTGACCATCAGCCCGGAACTGCTGGCACAGC
>Ga0308009_10001111_pt1 | contig 16718 bp, 13 predicted proteins | sample Neamet127_FD_203134 | JGI IMG/M metagenome (GOLD analysis project Ga0308009, IMG submission 203134) | Marine microbial communities from water near the shore, Antarctic Ocean - #127 | ecosystem: Environmental > Aquatic > Marine > Unclassified | place: Southern Ocean | collected 2014-07-24
GGCGCTGCCTTAGCTTTTGGCGCTGCCTTAGCTTTTGGCGCTGCCTTAGCTTTTGGTGTTGCTTTGGCCTTAGGTGCTTCTTCAACTAAAGGAGCCTCTTCAACTACAGGAGCCTCTTCAGCAGCAGGAGCCTCTTCAACAGCAGCGACTTCTTCTACTGGCGCTTCTTCAGCAGCAGGAGCCTCTTCAACTACAGGAGCCTCTTCAGCAGCAGGAGCCTCTTCAACTACAGGAGCCTCTTCAGCAGCAGGAGCCTCTTCAACAGCAGCGACCTCTTCTGCTGGCGCTTCTTCAGCAGCAGGAGCCTCTTCAACTACAGGAGCCTCTTCAACAGCAGCGACTTCTTCTACTGGCGCTTCTTCAACAACAGGCGCAGCAGGCATCACGGCTTTAATTAAACCTTCACCCAACAGAATCTTTATTTTTTCGTCGGCATTGACCCAGTTTCTGTTAGCGTCTTTTACAGCATAGCGCCCAGAACTCTTCTGATAAACAACATAATCTTTCGTCTTTTTTATAACTTTCATCGGTACTTCCTCGTTTAATGATTACTCGTTTGAGCATTTAAAGTCGCCAAACATCAACGACCATTTCTTCTTACACCTACCACTTACTAACACTACTGCTTTATTTAAAATCTTTGGTCGCCTGAACATACTTTACTCATCAAGCTGCACCAGTATCTCGCTCGAAATTTCAGCGTTGGTGTACACATGTTGTACGTCATCTAAATCTTCTAGAGCATCAATAAGCCCTAGCAACTTCTCTGCGCCGTCCTTATCTAGAGGCACAGTGGTATCAGCTACCATTGTCAGCTCGGCGTGAGCGGGTACAAAACCCCCTGCAATCAGCGCCTCTTTAACATTTAAAAATTCTTCCCAACTCGCCTCAATATCGACACAACCGTCTTCATGTGAGTTTAGGTCCTCAGCGCCGGCCTCTAGAGCCGCATCCATTAATCTATCTTGGTCGACACCTGGGTCATAGCTAAGCTGTCCAATACGCCTAAACAAATAGGCGACCGAGCCATCAGTGCCTAAATTACCACCACGCTTACTAAAACCGTGCCTTACATCGCCAACGGTACGGTTGCGATTATCTGTCATGCACTCTACCAACACTGCGACACCACCGGTGGCATAACCCTCATAGGTGATCTCGTCATAATTATCTCCCTCACCTGCCCCTGCACCCCTGGCGATAGCCTTGTCGACAGTATCTCGCTTCATATTGGAACCGAGCGCTTTATCCACCGCAGCCCTAAGGCGCGGATTATCTTCTGGATTCGGGCCTCCAGCTTTCGCAGCCACGACTAACTCACGAATAACCTTTGTAAATACCTTTCCTCGCTTAGCATCTTGAGCCGCCTTGCGGTGCTTTATATTGGCCCATTTACTATGGCCTGCCATTAGTTACCTAGCGCCTTAATCTTCTTGTTTGCGCAAGCGTATATTCAACTCACGCAACTGCGCCGCATCTACACTACCTGGCGCATTGGTTAACAAACATGCTGCAGACTGAGTCTTCGGGAAAGCGATAACATCTCGAATCGAATCCGCGCCCACCATTAGCATAATTAATCGATCAAGACCAAAGGCGACACCACCATGAGGAGGAGCACCAAATTTTAGAGCATCAAGTAAAAATCCAAACTTTTCTTGCTGTTCTGCCTCATCGATCCCTAATACTTCAAAGACAACTGCTTGCATTTTTTGGTCATGAATACGTATCGAACCACCGCCCAATTCGACACCATTAAGAACCATATCGTAAGCTCTAGACAGAGCATTAGCCGGATCTGACTGGAGCTCTTCCATAGAACATGAAGGTGCGGTAAAGGGGTGGTGCAATGGCGTTAAACCGCCATTATCCGTGGCTTCGAACATAGGGAAGTCAATCACCCACATAGGAGCCCATTTAGACGTATACAGGTTCAGATCTTCACCGACCTTACATCGCAACGCACCTAAAGCCTCCGAGACTACTGATGATTTGTCAGCCCCAAAGAATATGATGTCGCCGTTTTTAGCATTCAATCGCTCCATGACATTTAACGTCACTTTATCACCAAGGAACTTAATAATCGGTGACTGCAAACCATCAATTCCATCTTCAATGGCATTAACTTTTATCCAAGCGAGGCCTTTAGCACCATAAATACTGACAAATTTAGTGTAATCGTCTATCTTTTTTCGCGATATCTCAGCTCCGCCAGGAACTTTTAGTGCCGCGACCCTGCATGCTGGGTCATTAGCTGGTCCTGCAAATACCTTAAATTCTATATCTTTTAGCAAGTCTTTAATTTCAACCAACTCTAGAGGTATCCGCAAGTCCGGCTTGTCTGACCCAAACCGATCCATAGCGTCTGCATAGGTCATGCGTGGGAACGACTGGAACTCAACACCCATATGCTCGGCGAAGATCTGAGTCATCATGGTCTCGGAGGTAGACATAATATCTTCTTCATCAATAAACGATGCTTCGATATCGATTTGCGTGAATTCTGGCTGACGATCGGCCCTAAGGTCTTCATCACGGAAACACTTAGCAATCTGATAATAACGATCAAAACCCGCCACCATTAACATTTGCTTAAAAAGCTGTGGTGATTGGGGCATGGCAAAGAATTGACCGGCATGAGTACGTGAGGGAATCAAATAGTCTCGAGCCCCTTCAGGCGTTGCCCTGGTCATAATGGGTGTTTCGATATCCAAAAACCCATCATTTACCAAATAATTACGAATTGATGAGGTTATCTTGGACCGAAAACGCAAACTGTTTTGCATTTCCGTGCGACGCAAATCCATGTAGCGATATTTAAGTCGCACATCTTCGCCGACCGTGATGTGGTCATCAAGCTGAAAAGGCGGTGTTAGAGCGCTATTAAGAAGTTCTAACTCAGTACCGTAAACCTCGATTTCACCAGTGGCCATATTCGAATTAACCGTTGCATCACTGCGTGAGCGAACCTTTCCGGTAACTTTTAGCACATATTCCGATCGAACACTGTCGGCAAGGTCGAAAAACTTCCCAGCGTCTGAGTCAAAAACAACCTGTACAATCCCTTCACGGTCACGTAAATCAAGAAAGATAACACCACCATGATCGCGGCGACGGTCTACCCAGCCGCAAAGCGTAATCTCTTCATCAATATGAGAACTTCTCACTAATCCGCAATAGATTGATCGATCCATTATTATTTCATTCCTGCTAGTAAAGTTTATTGCGAACCGGAGGTTACGCTTGACGTAGCACTGCTCTTATCAGTACCGCTTTTTTCACTTTTGGAGCTTACAGTCGAACTGCCCGAGTCTGACGACTGATCACCACTTATATTTTTCTTCTTTCCACTTTTAAAATCAGTCTCATACCAACCGGTTCCACTCAACCTAAATCCGGCTGCTGATATTTGTTTTTTTAGCTCAGCCTTAAAGCAATTTGGGCAATTCACGAGCGGTTCATCACTCATTTTTTGCAAGGCCTCCATCTTATGCTCGCATGATTTACAGAGATATTCATAAATGGGCATGACCTGAAATCCAACCTCGTAATTAATTAACTTCTAATCAGGCTCAGTAAGCCCTCCAAAAAGGCGGCGAAGTATACATCAGCCGTGCCTCTGTGAGAATGACATTTATCATTCAGATTATATACGGAAACATAACGTTAGAAAAATTTGAAGAATTATTGGTAAAGCTATTCACTTTAGCGCTGAATCAGCCAAAACCTTGAGACGATTTAATATATTAAAATCGCTTGTGGCAAATGGTCAGACGAGAAAGCAACCAGTACTCCACTAGCTTTTATTCGAATACTTAATGATCTCTAATTTAATTAGATGAAGACTAAGCCACAAAGCGCCACTTGATTTCTCAAATTTGAGATGACAGTTGCGGCTTGAGCTTTTGGGTAAGCACTCGCGTGAGCTTGACCCCAGACTGGCTTTGGCCAGCAGATGTCATTACGAAATCTACAAATGTGGTGCATATGTAGCTGAGGCACCATATTTCCGATCGTCGCTATATTGAGTTTGTGGGGACTAAACAGGCTAACCAGCGCCTTTGACAAGCAATGAGACTCATGCATAAGTTCCTGACGATCATTAGCCGAGAGCTCGTAAATCTCTTTAACACCAACTCTTTTTGGAACCAATATAAACCAAGGATAATTAGCGTCTTTACTTAACAGCAATAGCGAGAGTGGTAACTCCCCTATTCTTACCGTATCCGCATCAAGCGTTGGGTGTAATTCAAACATTTTTCATCCTTAGACTGCTTTACTGTATACCGCGATGATTCTGCACCGTAAAATGATACCATTAGTCACCAGCAAACATTTAAGAGAAACCATGCGCGCCAGCCAATATTTAATAACCACTAAGAAAGACTCACCCGCAGATGCTGAAGTTATTAGCCATAAACTAATGCTCCGTGCCGGTATGATTCGCAAAGTAGCTTCTGGCCTCTATTCTTGGATGCCACTTGGGTTGAGAGTGTTTAGAAAAGTTGAATCTATCGTCAGAGAAGAAATGGACCGGTCTGGGGCCTTGGAAATGTTAATGCCAGTAGTTCAGCCTGCTGATCTGTGGGCCGAGTCTGGCCGTTGGGGACAGTTTGGACCCGAATTGTTACGAATTAAAGATCGGCATGATCGTGAGTTTTGCCTAGGCCCTACTCACGAAGAAGTCATCACCGACATCATCAGAAATGAGATCAGCAGTTACAAACAGTTACCGGCTAATTTCTATCAAATACAAACTAAATTCCGTGATGAGCGAAGACCGCGATTCGGTGTAATGCGCACACGAGAGTTTTGCATGAAAGATGCCTATTCTTTTCACAGCAACGCGGCCTCTCTGCAAGAGACGTACGACATAATGCACGCAACCTATTCCACTATCTTTGAAAGGGCCGGCCTGATTTTCCGTGCTGTACTTGCAGATACGGGTAGTATTGGAGGAAGTCATTCCCATGAGTTTCATGTTCTTGCAGAGTCTGGGGAAGATGCGATTGTATTTTCAAGTGAGGGTGACTATGCCGCCAATATAGAAAAAGCTGCAGCGCTGGCACCAGAGGGAGCGGCCCCTAGCCCGCAATTAGAATTGACTGAAATTGCAACACCGGGTGTCCATACTATTGCTGATCTCTGCCAGTTTTTAGATGTTGAGCCTGCAGAGACTTTAAAGTCTCTGATTATAAGTGCCGAAGATGACTCGGGTAAGACTCAGCTCTATGGATTAATGCTTCGTGGTGATCACGAACTCAATGAAGTCAAGGCTCAAGAGGTTTTAGGTCTTAAATCAAAGATTAGTTTCGCCACTGAAAAACAAATTAAAGAAGCTCTCAAATGCTCTCCGGGATCGATCGGGCCGACTAATCTCGGTTTGCCTTTAGTCGTCGATTCTAGCGCGGCAGTCCTCAGTGACTTTGCATGCGGCGCGAACCATGACGGTTACCATTTTACCGGCGCCAACTGGCAGCGAGATACTGGTGACTATATGGTTGCTGATATTCGCAATGTTGTAGCTGGCGATGCAAGCCCCGATGGTAGAGGTATTTTAGAAATAAAGCGCGGCATCGAAGTGGGCCACATATTCCAGTTAGGTACAAAATATAGTGAAGCGATGAATGCTACCGTTCTGGATGAAAATGGTAAGCAGCAATTTATGAGTATGGGCTGTTACGGTATTGGTGTCAGCCGTATCGTGGCTGCGGCTATTGAACAAAATAACGATGAAAACGGTATTATCTGGCCTGAGTCTATCGCCCCATTTCAGGTGGCGATTGTGCCAATCAATATGCACAAGTCAGATTCTGTCAAACAAACCTGTGAGACTCTTTATACCCAACTAACTGAATCAGGTTACGAAGTGCTCTTTATGGATGAAGCTAAGGCTAGGCTTGGTGGTATGCTTGCAGATGTAGAACTCATCGGCATTCCGCATCGAATCGTCGTCGGTGATAGAGGATTAGAGGCAGGAACTTTGGAATATCGGCATCGTAGAGACTCTGAGAATCAACATATTGCCCTGAACGATATCGTTAACTTCATAAAGGAACATGCATTTAAAAATAGCTAAATGCACAAGGCACAATAAATATGCTCAATACGATCACTCCAACAGATCTTCGCCGATTGATTCGCAGAAACAAGCACGATGGCGTGACTTCCGGTCTTTGCCAAGGTTACGTGCAATGTAATCTGGTGATATTGCCTCAAGCCTGGGCTGAGCAATTTATGCTCTTTTGCCGTGCCAATCCAAAACCATGCCCGCTTATCGCTATATCTAAGGTTGGCGACCCTCATATCGCTGAACTAGGACAGGATCTTGATATTCGGACCGATATTTCGGGCTATAGACTGTTCGAAGATGGCCAATTGACCGGCGAAATGTCTGATATTTCATCTCTATGGAACGATGATTTGGTTTCTTTTTTAATAGGCTGTTCATTCTCCTTTGAAGAAGCTCTTATCGCTGAAGGGCTGGACGTACGAAATGTTAGCGAACAGCGTAATGTTCCCATGTATCGAACCAATATTGACTGCACCCCAGCTGGACCCTTTAAAGGAAAAATGGTGGTTAGTATGCGTCCGTTCAATGACACAGATACAAAAGAAGCCGTTAAGATAACCGGCCGATTCCCTTTAGTTCATGGCGCTCCGGTCCATATTGGCGATCCGAAGATTATAGGAATAAACGACATTAACCAGCCTGACTATGGGGATGCTGTGACAATCAATAATGATGAGCAACCTATTTTCTGGGCCTGCGGCGTAACGCCGCAGGTTGCACTAGAGCAAGCAAAACCACCTTTTTGCATCACTCACAGTCCAGGCTGCATGCTAGTTACAGACCTACTTAACAGTTCTTTTGAACAGCACTAGTTGATTAAGCCCAGATTTTAGTTAGGATACCCTTATGTCTCTATTGTTAAATTGTGATCTAGGTGAAAGTACCCACCCTGATGTTATGGATGTCGATGCTCTGGTAATGCCACACATTGATCAAGCGAATATCGCTTGCGGTCTCCACGCGGGAAACGCCAAGATGATGCGGGCGACGCTAAGGCTAGCCAAAGAAAATGGTGTTTTAGTTGGCGCCCACCCTAGCTATCCGGATAGAGAGGGCTTCGGCAGAACATCAATGTCGCTGCCCAACGAAGAATTGATCGAATTAGTACAGTCACAAATCGCGGCGTTAGCCGAGATAGCGCTCGAGGTTGGCATTACTCTATCTTACGTGAAACCTCACGGTGCGCTGTACAACGACATGATGGCGAATGGGCATATTCGTAGTGCTGTAATGCAGGCTATTAGCTCATCCCCCCTGCCCTTAGCATTTATGTTACAAGCTACTCCGGAGGCTGATACTCACCGCCAAGAAGCTGACGCTTTTAATTTAGACGTTATCTTTGAGGCATTTGCCGATCGCTGCTATGCCGATAATGGTTCATTGCTAAGCAGAAAGTTACCTGGAGCCGTTCACAATCGGGAAAAAATGTTAGCCCAAATTATGCAACTCAATAATACTGGTACCATCACCACTATCAGTGGTCTTAGACTATCCCTTCAAGCGGATTCAATTTGCGTCCATGGGGACAATGCAGAGGGTGTGGCGGCCATACAAGAAGTTCGCCAGTTACTGCAATGATGGGCGCCCAGTGATAAATCAAGCCATCACGATATCAGTCGCCGGAGAAAATGCTCTCATAGTGTATTTTTCCGATAAAGTTGACACTCAAGTGGCAGCGCGTATAAAAACCTGTTCGTCTGCTATTCGTCTCGCGTTAGGCCTCCATCTTATCGACTTAATACCCTCTTATGGATCTATATTAGTGATCTATGACAGCCTCCTTACCGATCACTTTGCGGTATCTAAGGCTATTCATACTGTTGCAGGCGCAAGTTCTATTCAAGCTAGTGCATTATCAGCCAGTCATGATGGCAAGCTAATAACGCTTCCTGTTTATTACAGTCTGGAATCGGGGCCTGATTTAAAGTCCTTAGCGGAAAATGCGGGCTTATCAATTGATCAGGTAATAGAAATACACCAGGCTATTGAATACCGCGTTTATGCCATTGGGTTCGCACCTGGTTTTGCCTATCTTGGCGAGGTCGACGAACGTATAGCGGCACCAAGACTGGCAACTCCAAGGCTTAAGGTGCCCCGTGGCGCCGTAGCCATCGCCGACCGTCAAACTGCAGTTTATCCTGCTGAGTCTCCTGGAGGATGGAACCTAGTTGGACTTTGCCCAACACCTATGTTCGATGCAAAGGCAGACCCAATAATGCCGGTATCTACGGGAGATAGGGTTGTTTTTAAGGCCATCGGCAAACAAGAATTTATTGATCTTGGTGGCACATTGGATACTCTCGGAGACCTCAAATGAGCGGGTTAAGAGTTGTTCAATCAGGCGTTCACAGCTTAATTCAAGATGAAGGTCGCTTTGGCAGCCATCATATTGGTCTTACCGTCGGAGGCCCTTTAGATCGTCACTCTTTTCGCTGGGCCAATAAACTGTGCTCAAACCCTATTAATACACCAGTAATTGAGGTGACCATAGGCGGTTTGGTCTTAGAGTCCACGGTTGATACCTATTTTGCGGTCACTGGCGCTCTAGTTGACCTTAGCATTAATAAAGTTCCCGTAGATTGTTGGGCGGTTAATCGAATTAAATCTGGTGATCGCATTGAATTGGGCTACGCCAAGATAGGCATACGATGCTACCTAGCGGTGGCTGGTGGATTTGACATAGAGACTACCTTTGGTAGCTGTTCCACTGTCACTAGGGAATCAGTGGGTGGTTTGGCCGGTGACGGCTCGCCCTTAAGCAACGGCGACCTGATACCCTGTGGCGAAACCCTAGTGCATCCTCCGTTCTTTTCGCCTGTTCAAGCACAACCGCATCACCTGACAACGGCACCGGAATCGACTCGCCTCAGGGTGTTGCTAGGTTATCAACAGGATTGCTTTACAGAACAGCAGAAAAAACAGTTTTTCCACGGACAATACCGTATTTCGGAGCGTAACGATCGAATGGGTTTTAGACTACTGGGTCCGGAGATCAAACCCTCTATCGGTGGCATTCTGTCTGAAGGTATATGCCAAGGTGCAATTCAAGTTCCTCCGGATGGGCAGCCAATTGTCCTCCTCAATGACCGACAAACTATTGGTGGATACCCGAAAATAGGCTCGGTGCTTTCTTTAGATTTGGACAAGCTAGCGCAACTTGGCCCAGAATCCATTGTCTATTTTGAAGAGATAAGTATCGAGCAGGCTCATAATCTAAGGCATCTTGCTGAGATTAAATTCCAATACAGTGAGGCCAGTATTGATTTACCCTCTCTCTCCACAGAAATAGAAGCCCTGCTAGTGGCTAGTAATCCTCGTGGCATGAAGACAGTGTCATCAGCCATAGACAGTGGATCATATTTGAGAGCCGCACAACTTATTAATCAAGCCCACGGTACAATCCTTATTGGCACTGGCTTTCCAGTGAATGGAAGCTTTGAAACTGATGGCCCGGTGGGTGCAATCGCTTTGTACCGAGCAATCGAAGCCATTGGTGGAGCGCCTGTTTTGGTCTGCGAGGCACCCCTATGCACCTTACTAAGTACAGACTTCAATACTCATGAGATCAAAATAGGTGAGGACGGGGGAAAACAAGCTCAGGAAGCCATCAGTGAGCATCAACCAGCCTTGATTATTTCAATTGAGCGTCCAGGTCAGTCTAGCGATGGTCGCTACTACAACATGCGTGGTATAGATATTTCAGAGCACTGTGCCGACTATGATAGCTTTATATCTTTATCCGTCTGCCCCACTATCGCCATTGGCGATGGAGGCAACGAGATAGGCATGGGAAATATTGCTGAGGCTCTCGAGCAACTTGATATTCGCGCAGCGAGCACGGGTTGCGATGAGCTTCTCCTTGCGGACATCTCCAACTGGGCCGCTCATGGCTTAGTGGCGCTACTATCTGTCATCAGCAATCAAGATATGCTCGCCGACTGGGACAATAAAGCAGTACTTCAGATGTTATCTGAGGGTGGCAGTGTGGATGGTGTTACGGGTGAAAATACCCTAACAGAAGACGGAGTTCACTCAGATGTCAGCCAGAAGCTGGTAGGCACTCTAAGAAAGTTATCAGGGTTTTAGTACCACACCAGATATTTTCACTTGAAATGCCTATCAACTTAGAGATTTTCCTGTAATTGAATCCAAATACGTCATTTTAAAATCAATTAGCTTTGTCTAAAACGCCACTAGCTGATACTATTTTTTGCTAGGAATAAGTAAAGACAATTAGTCCCACGCTATTTTTAACTTATACAAAAGTAAGGTCTATCAATGAGTATTGTTTTTCTAAATGGTTCATACATGCCAATGTCAGAGGCTAAGATTTCGCCCCTAGATCGTGGTTTTCTTTTCGGTGACGGCATTTATGAGGTTATCCCCTCTTATCAAGGCAACTTATTAGGTTTTGGTCCCCATATCGACCGCATGAACGATGGGTTTAAAGGCATTGGTTTGAATGTTGACTGGTCGCACCAGCAATGGAAAATACTCTGTGAGGACCTAGCTAGTAAAAATGGTAATAGTAATTTAGGCATTTACCTGCAGGTTAGCCGAGGTGCTGATACTAAACGCTACCATGCCTTCCCAGAGAATGTTGAGCCTACAGTCTTCGGATTTACCTTTAAAATTCCTGAGCCGCCAATAGCAGACAAAGCAATCGCCAAAGGATACAAAGTATCAACTGCAGAAGACCTGCGATGGCAGCGCTGCCACATTAAGTCCACTGCGCTGCTGGGTAATGTCCTGCATTTTCAGCAAGGATACGAGCAAGGTCATGATGAAACGTTGTTGTTCAATGCCAACAATGAACTCACTGAAGCCAGCTCATGTAATGCTTTTATAGTGAAAGATGGCACACTGATCACGCCACCCCTGGATAATCAGCTATTACCAGGTATTACTCGCTATATGCTGCTGGATATTCTTCGTAAAGATGGGACAATTCCGGTTGAAGAACGAGCCATCACTAAACAAGAGGTGCTTGACGCCGACGAAGTCTGGATTAGCAGCTCCACAAAAGAGGTGGGTGCAGTCATCCAGGTGGATGGAAGTCCCGTTGGAGACGGTAAGGTCGGTAATGTTTGGCTGGCCGCTCAAAGGCTTTTCTCCGCTCACAAGTTCAATTACTAGCGGTATCCACTATTATGTCAAGACCTACGGTTGCTGTTGTTGACTTAAACGCTCTAAGGACCAATTTCGCCCTAGCGCAATCATTGGCACCAGAAGCCAACGCTATTCCCATGGTTAAAGCTAATGCTTACGGGCATGGCATGATCGAGGTAAGTCGTGCGTTATCAGAGTCTGCGCCAGCATTTGGCGTAGCGTCGATTGACGAAGCGTTGATGCTTCGAGAGGCCGGTATCGAACAGCCTATCTTATTACTTGAAGGCACTTTCTCTTGCGATGAAGTTGAGATCGCAGCCGACAATAATTTCATGCTAATGGTCGAAAATCTCGCGCAAAAAGATGCCATTGTAAATACATCAATCTCCCAGCCGATAACTGTTTGGCTGGGCATAGACACTGGCATGCACCGCCTTGGCTTTCAAGCTAAAGAAGCTGCCCAAGCCTATCACGCACTAAAAAATAGCGACAATGTTACCCAGCCCATTATCGCGGCCTCGCACTTCGCTTGTGCTGATGATATGGGCAGTAGCGCAACGGAAGCACAACTGGCTATTTTTGATCAATGGATAGAATCTCAGACCTTAGTAAGCGGCGATATTATTAAACAATCTCTTGCCAATTCGGCTGCTATTTTAGCTTGGCCGAAAACTCATCGTGACTGGCAAAGACCTGGCTATATGCTCTACGGGAACTCACCATTCTCAGAAGACCAAGACAACGCCGACAAACTTATACCTGTTATGTCCCTGCAGTCAGCGGTGATATCCATTCGTTGTATTCCATCCGGTGAGTCCGTCGGTTACACCGCCAACTGGACGGCAAAACGAGACTCAACCATAGCTACGATTACTGTTGGCTACGGCGATGGCTATCCGCGTCAAGCGCCCAATGGAACGCCCGTTCTTATTAATGGAGTGCGCTGCCCTTTAGTAGGAAGAGTCTCAATGGACATGATTACAGTCGACGTCACTGATTTGGACCTTGTATCTATCGGAGACAAAGTCGTACTTTGGGGGCCTGAACTTCCGGTTAACGAAATTGCTCGCCACTGCGACACAATCGGTTATGAGTTACTCACACGGATGCCCTCGCGCGTGCCGCGAATTTATATTAACTAGCTGTTAATCTGAACTGCAGTTTCCGACTTAACATCTTGAATAACGACGTATGTATGGGTTTGGCTTATATCACTAATTGAGGCAAGTTTCTCGCCTAAAAAGCGCTGATAATGTTGCATATCCGCCACTCGTATTTTAATTAAATAATCAAAACCTCCAGCCACCATCTGGCACTCTTGGACCTCTGGGAGGTCAATCATCTGTTGATTAAAACGCTTAAATGCATCCGTCGTTGAACTCACTAACTGAATCTCGATATAAGCACAGAGTGCCGCATTAGCCTTTACCGGATCAAGCAGTGCCACATAGTTGGTAATAAACCCCTCTTTCTCCAATCGTTTAACCCGCTCCAGGCAAGGTGTAGGGGTGAGGTTAACCTCGCGAGCCAAGTCTACATTGGCAATACGGCCGTTTTTTTGCAGACTGTTGAGAATTCTGCGGTCTGTGCGATCTAAATCTGCCACTGTTTTCATAGATTCACCCTTTAATATCTAAATATCGTCAAAGCATAATAATCTATAAATTTAATAATTACAGTATAATTAACTACAAATTGTCTAACTATGGAGACAAATACTAATGTAAATACCTGACAATGCCATATATTCAACAAAAAGATCGTTAAGGTAAAAAATGAATCAAATAGCAATGCGCAAAAAAGTTCGTCGTGCAACACACCAGGATGAGCATCAGGCTGTCACCCAGCTCCTCCATGCCAACCCGCTATCAATTAAAGCTCGCGACACAATTCTCCAGGACGCACGACACCTTGTGACGAACTGCCGTGCCGATAAAAACAGTAGCGGCACGCTAGATGCGTTCTTACTGGAATTTGGCCTTTCCAACGCGGAAGGCGTTGCACTGATGTGTTTGGCCGAAGCGCTATTGCGTGTTCCCGATACCCTGACCGCCGACCGGCTAATCGCGGAAAAAATCCAAGCGGGTAATTGGAGCCTGCATCGAGGCCAATCTGAGTCTCTATTTGTCAATGCTTCAACCTGGGGTCTTATGCTGACCGGTCAGCTGGTAAGCCTAGATAGAGAAATTACCCAAGATACGGACCACTGGGTGAAACGTCTTACTGCCACTATGGGCGAACCGGTAATACGTGCCGCAGTAATGCAAGCTATGAAAATCATGGGGGGCCAATATGTCCTCGGCCGCACCATTACCGAGGGTCTAAAGCGCGGCACAAAACACAATGACCCCCAGACAAGATTCTCCTTCGATATGCTGGGTGAAGGTGCCCGCACCGAAGCAGATGCTGCACAGTATTTAAAGGCCTATGGCGACGCCATAGATGAAATTGGTAAAACCAGCAACAGAGAAACGAATGTCTACAGCGCTAACGGCATTTCGGTGAAACTCAGCGCCATACATCCTCGATATTATTTTTCTCAGCACCAAGCCGTGATGAGCGAATTATTACCACGCATCAAGCAGCTGTGCCTGCAGGCTAAGAAATACAACATTGGTTTATCCATTGACGCAGAAGAAGCCTACCGCCTGGATATCTCCCTAGATATCTTCGAAGCTCTGGCTAAGGACAGCGAACTTGGTGACTGGCAAGGTCTGGGCTTTGTTCTGCAGGCCTATCAAAAGCGCGCTCCAGATACTGCTAAATGGTTAATCGGCCTAGCCAAAGAAACTGACCGTCGCATCATGGTGCGGCTGGTAAAAGGCGCCTACTGGGATGCCGAAATCAAACATGCTCAGGAACTGGGACTGGCGAGTTATCCCGTATTTACCCGTAAAGCCAATACTGATCTTTGTTACCAACATTGCGCCGGTATTTTGCTGGACGCTGAAGAAAATATTTACCCACAGTTTGCGACTCATAACGCCTATACCGCCACCATGATTTTAAAACTAGCCGGTGAGCGCGAGTTTGAGTTTCAACGTCTCCATGGTATGGGCCATATTCTTTACGCCCAATTAAAAACCCAAATCAAAATGACTGCCATGCCAATCCCACTGGCAGTGCGTGTTTATGCTCCTATTGGCAATCATAAAGACCTACTGCCCTATTTGGTTCGCCGACTTCTAGAAAATGGGGCCAACAGTTCATTTGTAAATCGCTTTTTAGATCATCAAACACCCGTAGAAGAATTGCTCAAAGATACCAGAGATCAGGTCACTAGCTCATTTCCCTATCAGCATAAAATGATTGCTATACCAGATGAGATGTTTACCGTTGGTGGTGAGGAGCGTAAAAATGCGGTGGGAATAGATTTAGATTCGCCTTTAGAAACTGAGGCCCTGCTAAGCACCATAAAACAAACTGCAGAATTGCTCTCCCACCCAATTATCGATGGCCGAGATATCCAATGTGAACTACAACCTGCCTACAACCCAGCAAACCAAAAGCAGCTGATTGGTCATTACTCTAAAGCCGATGAAATTAGTATTTTAACGGCGCTGGAATCATCTCATGCTGCCCAGCCAACCTGGAATACACTGGGCCACCAGATACGTGCCGATATTCTAGGTAGAGTAGCAGATCTTATGGAAAGAGACTGTGCAGAATTGATGGGGGTCGTTGCCTTAGAAGCAGGCAGAACATTGGGGGATGGCATTTCAGAAGTACGCGAGGCCGTCGACTTCTGTAGATACTATGCTCTGCAAGCTCGATCATTAGCCGCGCAAGGCCTGCAAGGTCAGGGCGTATTCCTATGTATTAGCCCGTGGAACTTCCCGCTGGCAATCTTTGTCGGCCAAATCGCAGCGGCACTCGCTGCAGGTAACACTGTTATTGCTAAACCGGCCGCACAAACACCCGCCATTGCAGCCTGCGCTATACGACTATTCCACAAAGCAGGTGTGCCAGGCCCCGCCTTACAGCTGCTGCTTGGTAGTGGCGCACAAATAGGTAAACTATTAGTTGGCGACAGCCGTATTGCCGGCATTGCCTTTACCGGCTCAACCGGTACAGCCCAAAGTATAAACCAGCAACTCGCCGCTCGCCCCGGCGGGCCAATAAATTTTATCGCCGAAACCGGTGGCCAGAACTGCATGGTGGTAGATTCTACCGCCCTGCCAGAACAGGTTGTTGATGATGTTATCTCATCCGCCTTCCAAAGCGCGGGCCAGCGATGCTCAGCTTTGCGGGTACTCTTTATCCAGTCGGATATCGCCGATAACACCTTAAAAATGCTTGCAGGTGCCATGGCCTCAATGAAGGCGGGCGACCCAAGGTTATTATCCAGTGACCTTGGCCCAGTAATTGATGGCGCCGCTCAAGCAGAACTGCAGACTCATATAGATCGTATGAATGCAGAGGCAACATTTATCGCCAAAGTAGAGCTTGAAGAGCAGTGCGTTAATGGCAGCTACATTGCACCTCACGTGTTTGAAATTAACTCGCTGGATCAACTCAATGAAGAAGTATTTGGCCCGATACTCCATGTGATTCGTTATTCATCGGAACAGCTAGGTTCTGTAATACAGCAAATCAATGATACCGGCTATGGTCTCACGCTTGGTATTCACAGCAGAATTGAAGCCTTTGCCGAAACTGTATTTCGCAACACCATCGCCGGCAACACTTATATCAACCGTAATATGGTTGGTGCCGTGGTCGGGGTAAATCCATTTGGAGGACGGGGATTATCCGGCACAGGGCCTAAAGCTGGCGGGCCTAATTATTTGATGCGTTTTTCTAGGGAAACTACGCAGGTCGACAATGAAAGATCCTTTCCAATTGATTTGGAGGATACCAAAATAGTAAATTCAAACTCTGTAGTTAAGGCGGTTAAGGCCATGCCAAACTGGCAGGCACGGTCGATAGATGGCCGCTTGGCTATTTTGCAAGCAGCAATTACTAGAAAATCTACGGCTGAATTCTTACCCATACTTAAAACCATTGCACGAGGAAAACTAGCCAACCCAATACAGTTGCTGGGGCCAACAGGTGAAGACAATCGACTGTCCCTGCATGGTCGAGGGGTAATGGTATTGGTGGTTTTAGAGTCCGATTTAATTGCCGAAGCTGAGAAACAAATTGCCAGCGCATTGCTTTGTGGGTGCCCGGTGATTGTTACAGTAGACAGAACACATATAAACCAGTTAGAGGCCATTAGAACGGGCTACCAGAGAGCCGGCCTAGCCAAACAACTACTACAGATAGAGGTACTAGGAACACTTGCAGGGCTGATCCAAAACAACAGTATTGAAGGGATCATAGCTAACTGTAAGAATGCCGATAGCACGCCGCTACGACAGGCAGCGGCAAAGAGAACGGGCAGTATTATTCCTTTAATTGAGTGGCCAAGAGATAATGAAGGTTATAACTACCACTGGTTGCTATGGTTTTTAAGCGAGCGCACACGCACGGAAAACTTAGTCGCGCGAGGCGGCAATACGCAGTTATTTAACCTGACCGAATAAAGTTATTA
>Ga0308009_10001112_pt1 | contig 16712 bp, 24 predicted proteins | sample Neamet127_FD_203134 | JGI IMG/M metagenome (GOLD analysis project Ga0308009, IMG submission 203134) | Marine microbial communities from water near the shore, Antarctic Ocean - #127 | ecosystem: Environmental > Aquatic > Marine > Unclassified | place: Southern Ocean | collected 2014-07-24
AGAAAAGTTGAAGGCAAAAGCCCGCATAAAAAAGGTACAAAGAAATATAACGCACATATGGCTGCAATGCATGCAGGAGAAAGTACTCAAAAAAATTCTATTAAAGAAGAATTATTTAAGAAACTTAATGCGAGCAGAAAATGAAGGTTCTTGAGATAATAAAAGAAGTTGAGTTCATGTCGGAACCTAAATTAGGTCCTAATGGTAAGCCATTAAAAATTACTGATCCTAATAAGAAATCTAAATTAGCTCCTACAACTGGTAGCAACTGGCAACAAAAACTTCTTAGTGAAGAGGCTTGGAAACTGGTATTTTATACTAACGGATATCCTAACAACAGACCACCAACAAGGAGCAATATAGAAGACTTTTATAGAAGGTTTATTATAGAGCCAGCGGCTGATTATCCAATAGGATGGTTGAGAAATAAAATGCAGACCATGGCAAATGTTATGTTAGATGGTAGATCGCCTGAAGACGTAGTAAACAATATTATAAAAGATATACAAAATAAACTAGGGATTACAATAGGACCTTCTTGGAAGATTAATGATTTAAGAGGCCAGACTGTCAAAGACGTTGACCTTGTGAAAAACTTTTTAATAATGCTACGGGCAGACGTATCTTCATCTAGTAGTGATGATCAAACTACAAAGAATGCGCCTGTAGTACCTCGGCTTGACAATAATGCTATCCAGGGCGTTGCAATGGAGTTAGCACAAGCTCTAAAGGACAAGAAGGGTGATAAGGTCTACTCGGTACTACAAAGCATTAAACCTGTGGATTTTGAAAGGATTGCAGACGCAGTACCTGACTACTTTACCAAGGGCAACGTGAGAGACAGCAGTTCAACGTTTGTTGACAAGATAAAAGCCAACTTTAAAGATTACGAGGATAAAGCTCTGCTAGTGAAGATCGATGAACAACTTATTAGACTAGGCGTTATAGATAAAAAAGGTAACGCTGTGATATTAGGTACAGACAATCCTTTCAAATGGATTGTTGGGTTTAAACCCGGTGATAAAATCAATAACAGTACCCCGGAAAAAGAACAAGCTGAAATGGTGAAGCTCTCTGCGCAAATAAATAAATGGAAACTAACAGATCCTACAGATACTAATGAAAATCCGCAACTTAAAGATCTCGCAATATGGGCAGCTCCTGGAGGAACTGGAGGAGAGTTTAGTCAGGCAGCTATGGACTCATTTAATGCAGAAGTACGAAAACTCCGAACGAAGCAAAAACCAACGCCGCTCCAAGTTAGACAAGTAGTCGGATTATGGTCTAAGTATTACTACGGCAGTATAAAAAGATCATACAACACATATCAATAAACCTTCCATATTTTCAAAAAAGTAGTTGACTTTTTGTTAAGTATCTAGTATAATATATATTAGTACACAAAACATAAAGGAGATACTTATGAGTGATCGTACCTATGGTGCAGAAGAAAAAGCTAAACTTGAGCGTTTAGTTGGCGAAGGCGTAACTGTTTTACAAGAAATTGAAGATTTAAGCGAAGGTCTTAAAGAAACAGTTAAAGCAGTTGCAGAAGAGTTAGACATCAAACCAGGCCTTATTAACAAGGCAATTAAAATTGCACAAAAGAATGATTGGGCAAAGCATTACGATGCGTTTGATGACCTTGAAACTCTTGTTACTACTATAGGCAAGGACAAGTAAATTTGAACAAAGTTATTAATTTTTTTAAAGATAGCTATAAACTTAGTCCTGTAGCGTTTTATTGTGAGATGGTAGAAGCAGTATTCTTAATAGGCGCAAGTGCCGTTCTTACATTTACTGTACTAGATCCAGCAACAAGAATATTTATTCCTATGTACTTGGTAGGATCAGTGCTGGGTGTATGTAGTGCAATTATTAGGAAGGCAGCATTTGTGATAGTATTATGTAGCTGGTTTGTTATTATGAATACTATTGCTATCATTCAATTATTTTTATAGGAGTACTGAATGAGTTATGTAGACGCATTTTTTGATCGTGACGCAGATATTATTAGAGCTGTTGAACGTAAAGACGGCAAGAGAAGTTTTACAGAATATCCTGTAAAGTATACTTTCTATTTTGAAGATCAAAGAGGAAAGTATAAGAGTGTGTACGGCGATCCGTTGAGTCGTATTGTGTGTAAGAGTACTAAAGACTTTCGAAAAGAAGTTGCTATTAACAATTCAAAGAAGTTGTTTGAATCAGATATTAATCCTATCTTCCAATGTTTAAGTGAAAACTATCTTAACCAAGAAGCTCCTAAACTAAACATTGCGTTCTTTGACATTGAGACTGACTTTGACCCAGAGCGAGGCTTTGCTGATCCTAGTGATCCGTTTATGCCTATTACTTCTATAAGTGTATACTTACAGTGGCTTGACACAATGGTATGTATTGCTGTTCCTCCTAAGACACTTACTATGGAGCAGGCAAGAGCAGAACTTGAAGGCATAGATAATGTAATATTGTTTGAGAAAGAAGGTGACATGATTGACACTTTCTTAACATTAATTGAAGACAGTGATGTACTAAGTGGGTGGAACAGTGAAGGATATGATATTCCGTATACTGTAAACAGAACTAGTCGTGTACTAAGCAAAGATGACACACGCAGATTCTGCTTGTGGGGACAACTTCCTAAGAAGCGTATGTATGAGAAGTTTGGTAAGGAAAGTGAAACATTTGACCTAGTTGGTCGTGTACACTTAGACAGTTTAAACTTGTATAGAAAATACACGTATGAAGAGCGTCACACATATCGACTTGATGCTATTGGTGAAGTTGAAGTAGGCGAAAACAAAGTTCCATATGAAGGAACACTTGACGCACTTTACAACAACGACTTCCGCAAGTTTATTGAATATAATATTCAGGATACTGCACTACTTGATAAGTTAGACAAGAAGCTACGCTTTATTGATCTAAGCAACGAACTTGCTCATGCAAATACTGTGTTGCTACAAACTACTATGGGTGCTGTTGCTGTTACAGAACAAGCAATTGTTAACGAAGCACATCATAGAGGATTACAAGTACCTAATCGTCAGAAGCGTGACGATGATGCTACCCAGGCAGCTGGTGCATATGTTGCGTATCCAAAGAAGGGCTTACACAAATGGGTGGCTTCAATGGACTTGAACTCACTGTATCCTTCAGTAATTCGTGCATTAAATATGGCGCCTGAAACTGTTATTGGGCAAATACGTCCAGAGATTAGTGACGATCGTGTACACACTGACATGTTCTTAAAGAAGAAGAGCTTTGCAGGTAGTTGGGAAGGAAGGTTTGCTACAGAAGAGTATGATGTTGTTATGGAACAACGTAAAGATGTTCCGCTTACATTAGACTTTGAAAACGGACAAACTGAAATACTAAGTGGCGCTGAAATTTATAAACTAATATTTGACTCTAATAACCCTTGGATGCTTAGTGCAAATGGTACTATCTTTACTACAGAGTTTGAAGGAGTTATTCCAGGTATCCTAAAGCGTTGGTACAGTGAACGTAAAGAGTTACAAGCAAAGCTAAAGAAGGCACAAGCCGCAGGTAACAAAGTTGAGATTGAGTATTGGGACAAACGACAGCTAGTTAAGAAGATTAACTTGAACAGTTTGTATGGTGCTATTCTTAATCCAGGTTGTAGATTCTTTGATAAACGTATTGGACAATCAACAACACTTACAGGTCGTACTATTGTTAAGCACATGAGTGCAGAAGTTAACAAAACTATTACTGGTAAGTATGATCACATTGGTGAAGCAATGATCTATGGTGATACTGACTCTTGTTACTTTAGTGCATGGCCTATTCTTAAAGATGATATTGAAGCTGGTAAAATTCCTTGGAGTAAAGATAATATTATTGCACTTTATGATCAAGTATGCGAAGCTGCAAATACTACGTTTCCGTCGATGATGGCTTCGTCATTTCATTGTCCAAAGAGTCGTAGTGATGTCATTGCAGCGGCTAGAGAAATTGTTGCACAAAGTGGATTATATATTACTAAAAAACGTTATGCAGCATTAGTATATGACGTTGAAGGTTACCGAAGCGATGTAGATGGTAAGCCAGGTAAAGTTAAAGCAATGGGCTTAGACCTTCGTAGGTCAGATACTCCAGTGTTTATGCAAGAGTTTTTAAGTGAAATTTTACTTATGGTACTTACAGATGTTCCGCAACCAGAAATATTAGAACGTATTACTGTGTTCCGCAAGGAATTTAGTGAACGCCCTGGATACGAGAAAGGTTCACCTAAACGTGCAAACAAAGTTGGTCATTATCGACGACTAGAAGAAAAGCAAGGCAAAGCAAATATGCCTGGGCATGTTAGAGCAAGCATCAACTGGAATACACTTAAACGTATGAACAACGATAAGTATTCGCAGGAAATTGTAGACGGAATGAAAGTTATTGTTTGTAAGCTAAAACAAAATCCATTAGGGTACACAAGTGTTGCATATCCAACAGATGAACTTAAAATACCAGAATGGTTTAAAGAACTGCCGTTCGATGACGCAGCTATGGCAGAGACTATTATTGATAATAAGTTAGACAACTTAATTGGTGTGCTTAACTATCCATTAGAGGATACTAAGCGTCATAACACGTTTACTAGTTTGTTTGACTTCGGAGAGTAAAATGAAGATCAAACTAGAGATAGAAATTGATACAGAGAGTGAACACGACCTAAATACTATTGAAGAAATCATAGAAAAACTTCAAGAGTTAAAGGAAAGTCTATCATGAAAGTATCAATAAATGACATAGGAGGCCTAATTGCTAAGGAAGATGAACGTTATATAGTTAAAGATAACACTATCCTTAACAACTTAGTAATTAGTTCGACTCGATTAAACAAAAACAAAAGTACATCCGGACATTCTCATGCCGGACAAGAAGAAGTATATTATTTTATACACGGCAATGGCACTATAGAATTAGACGATGTAACACATCACTTCATTGCAGGTGATGTCATATTAATTGAAGACGGAGTGTTCCATAGAGTACACGCCGGTTCAGATGGTGCATATTTTGTATGTGTATTTGACGGGAAGAGGAATCACAAATGAAAGTAGGTTTTACATGTAGCACATTTGATTTATTACATGCAGGGCATGTGATAATGTTACGAGAAGCAAAAGAACAATGCGACTATTTATTAGTCGGATTACAAGTAGACCCTAGTACAGACAGGAAAGAAAAGAATGCTCCTGTACAAACTATAGTTGAAAGATATACACAACTTAAAGCAGTTGGGTATGTTGACGAAATTATTCCTTACGGCACGGAACAAGATTTAGAAGACATTTTACAGATGTATCCAATTAACGTTCGCATACTAGGAGAGGAATACCGAGACAAAGACTTTACTGGCAAAGACATCTGTCGTAGTAGAGAAATCGAATTACATTTTAATAAAAGAGATCACCGCTTTAGTACAAGCGATTTAAGGAGAAGAGTCTGTGAATAAATATATCTTTACAAGTGAATCAGTAAGTGACGGCCACCCCGATAAGGTTGCTGATCAAATAAGTGATGCATTAGTAGATGCTGGATTAAAAGCCGGTGACGAAACAACTAGAGTAGCTATAGAAACACTAGTGACAACTAATCATGTAACAGTAGCTGGCGAAGTTGCTAACTTTAATCTAAGTCTTTACGATGTAGAAGATATTGTAAGAGCCAAAGTTAAAGAAATTGGATACGAGCAAGAAGGTTTCCATCACGAGCAACTGGCAGTATTTAATAAGATACATTCACAAAGCAGTGACATTGGATTAGGCACTGATGACTTTGGTGCAGGAGATCAAGGTATTATGTTTGGTTATGCATGTAATCATACAAGTAGTATGATGCCTGCTCCTATACATTATAGTCATGCAGTGTTAAAGAACTTAAAAACAAAACGTGGAAGTATTTTAGGTCCTGATGCTAAGTCTCAAATTAGTGTAGAGTATGATGGTGCAAGGCGTGACGGAGTTGTTAAACGCATTGATCAAATTGTTATTAGTACACAGCATACAGAAGGCAATGTAGAAGAAGCAAGAAATCTTTGTAAACTTGCGGCAATGGAAGAACTCGGAGATTTGATTGATGAGAATACTGTATGGCATCTTAACCCTACTGGCAATTTTGTCATCGGTGGGCCTGATGGTGACACCGGCCTTACAGGACGTAAGATTATCGTGGATACCTACGGTGGCTTTGCTCCTCATGGCGGCGGGGCTTTTTCTGGAAAAGACCCTACTAAAGTAGATCGTAGTGCAGCATATATGGCACGTTGGATTGCTAAGAATGTAGTAGCAGACGAAATGGCAGACTGGTGTAATATACAACTAAGCTATGCTATTGGTGTTAAGCAACCTACAAGTATTTACATTGACTCAAACGGACACAACAGATCAATTGCTAGTTTTATTGAAAAAGAACTTGATCTAAGTCCTAAAGGAATCATTGACAGATTCGATCTTTTCAAGTATAATAACTATAGTGAGAATTGTGTTTATGGTCACTTTGGTGACAAAGATGTTCCTTGGGAACAAATAGGTTGGAAATGAATAAATTTATCTTTGATGTAGATGGCACATTAACCCCTAGTCGTAAAAGTATTGATGTGCCATTTCAACGGTACTTTTTAGATTTTATCTATGCTAATAGTGTTTGCTTAGTAACCGGAAGTGATAGTTCTAAAACTATAGAACAACTAGGTCAAGACATATTTAATAAAGTAGATAAAGTATATAATTGTAACGGGAATGATGTTTGGGAAAGTGGAGTAAACACATATACCAACGAATGGATACTGCCTATTGAAGCAAGGCATTGGCTAGAACAAGTATTAGACGACAGTGACTTTAGCATACGTACAGGTAATCATATTGAAGAACGTCCTGGCATGGTAAACTTTAGTATTGTTGGGCGTAATGCAGATTCAATCGATAGAGGCAAGTATGTAAGATACGAAGGAGATGTCGGAGAACGTGGACACATAGCACAATCATTTAACAACTTCTTTCCAAACTTGCAAGCAACAGTAGGTGGTGAAACAGGTATTGATATTGCTCCGCGAGGAAGTGATAAGAGTCAAATTATAAAAGACTTTGATCGTTTTGATCATACTTACTTCTTTGGAGATATGATGTTACCTGGTGGAAATGACTATCCTCTAGCAGTAAAGGTAACAGAACCAATCCATGTTACTGATTGGAAAGAAACAAAAATACGCTTAGAAAAGTTTCAAGAATTAGGAATTGCTTTGTGAAAATATTGCTAACTGGCCATTTGGGATTCATTGGAAGAACATTATATGATCGTCTATGGCTGCGAGGATACAATATACAAGGGTTAGATCTATTAGAAGATTTAGATATAACAATATGTCCATTAGAATATAATGTAGACCTAGTAATACACTTAGCAGGAAAAAGTGGAGTTAGGGAAAGCATCAACGACCCTAGTGCATATTGGATGAATAACGTAGAAGGTACTAAAAGAATATTTAATGCATTCAGTGGAAATACAAGAATCTTGTATGCTAGTTCAAGTAGTGCATATGAACCTGCACTAAATCCATATGCTGCTTCAAAGTTCTTAATAGATCAAATTGCACCAAAAAATTCAGTAGGCATGCGATTCCATACAGTGTATTCTAATAAGCCGCGAGAAGGTATGTTTTTAGATAAGCTACTTAACGGCACATTAGAGTATGTAACAAAGCATAGTAGAGATTTTATTCATATTGAAGACCTCTGCGATGCTATAGAATTAATTATTGATAATAAAAAACTATCAGGAATATTAGACATAGGCACAGGAGAAAGTACAAAGATCCAAACTCTTGCACCTAAACTGCCATTACGTCTAAATACTGTACACGAACGAATGTGTACAAAGGCAGACATTAAAACATTGCAAGACATGGACTTTAAACCTAAATATAGTATAAAAAAGTTCTTGACAAACAATAGTTTAGGCACTATACTATAACAATATAAATGGAGAATTAGGCATATGAAAGATATTTTACAAGACGTGGTATCGCATACACACGCATTAGGTTTTTTAACATTAGTTAAAGTTACCGCAGAAGAAGGAACAACATCGATTGATTCGATGGCTGAAGATAGATCAGTAATTTTATCATCCGAAACACATAACACAGTATCCGAGTTTACAGGAACTTTTGGTATGCCTAACTTAGACAAGTTAGCATTACACTTAAAGAATCCTGAGTATCAAAAGGATGCAAAGTTAGAGGTTGTTAAAGCTGATCGAAATGGTGAAGTTATTCCAACGCACATTCACTTTGAAAATGCTGCTGGTGACTTTCAGAATGATTATCGCTTTATGAATAAAGCAATTATTGAAGAAAAACTTAAAACTGTAAAGTTTAAAGGTGCTTCATGGAATGTATCATTTAAACCAAGTGTTGCATCTATTAATAGAATGAAACTGCAAAGTGCAGCACATTCTGAAGAACCTACATTTAATGTTAAAACTGAAGCAACTGCTGGAGTAACAGACTTAATCTTTAGCTTTGGTGATGCAGCTACTCACGCAGGTAGTTTTGTTTTTCAAAATGCAGTTGAAGGAACATTAGGACATACATGGAGTTGGCCAGTAGCACAAGTGCAATCAATTCTTAATTTGAATGGTGAGTTAACTATGAGCATTAGTGATCAAGGTGCAATGCAAATTAGTGTTGATAGTGGAATGGCAAAATACAATTACATCTTACCAGCTCAGAGTAAATAATGAATCGTGATTTAACTAAAGCACAAAATGACTATGCACATTTTTTACCTGCACTTAGCGGATTCTATGCTACGTATATAGGTAAGCAACGTTATCCTGATCCTGTTAAGGGTCTATACGTTGACCCGGCTCGAATACCTAGTAACTTAAAAAATGGTATGGAAAGCCTAAACTATCTTAATGCAAAAGAAGGAGCGTTCACATACAAGTGGACGCTTTACTCTGCAGGACATGCTGAATTAGACACTAACAAACATAGTCCTAAAGAAGATATGATCCGTAATAGAGATAGAGAAAACACCTGGGCACTTGGCGATTCAGGTGGCTTCCAAATTGGTAAGGGTGTTTGGGAAGGCGATTGGAAAGATCCTAACTGTCCAAAGGCACAAAAGAAACGTGATGGCGTATTACGTTGGATGGATGCTTATATGGACTATGGGATGATACTTGATATTCCTGCTTGGGTGGCACGTTCACCCGAAGGAGCAAAAGCAACTGGTATTAGTACATATAGTGAAGCTGTTAAAGCAACACGCATTAACAACGACTATTGGATGAAACATAGAACTGGTGCTTGTAAATTCTTAAACGTATTACAGGGCGAGAATCACACTGATGCAGAAGATTGGTATCAGCAGATGAAAGACTATTGCGATCCAACAGTATATCCAGACAATCATTTTAACGGTTGGTCAATGGGCGGACAGAACATGTGTGATGTACATTTGGTTCTTAAACGTCTAGTTGCATTGAGGTTTGACGGACTACTGGAACAAGGCGTACATGATGTAATGCACTTCTTAGGAACGTCTAAGCTAGAATGGGCTACATTGTTAACCGACATACAAAGAGCAGTTCGAAAGTATCATAACCCAAACTTTATGATTACGTTTGATTGTGCAAGTCCTTTCCTTGCTACTGCTAACGGACAAATTTATTGCGAACTAGAAACTGAAGATAGATCAAAGTGGGTATATCGAATGGTACCTAGTATTGACGACAAAGCAATGTCAACAGACACAACTCCGTTTAGTACTGCTTTTGTACGTGAAGGTAAACATGGAAGTTTTAAAGACTCTCCTATTACAGATGGACTAGAAGCAAAAGATATCTGTATATATGGTCCAGGTGATCTTAATAAGATTGGTAAAGAAGGAAAAACTAGCTGGGATAGTTTCAGTTATGCTATTCAAATGGGCCATAATGTTTGGAGTCATATTAATGCTGTACAGGAAGCAAACAGGCAATATGATGCAGGTGTTGTTCCTAAAATGTTAGTACAAGAAACTTTTGATAGGGTATACTTTAGAGATATTATAGAAGCAATCTTTATGACAGATAATAGAGATGAAGCTAATGCAATTATTGAAGAGTATAGTAATTTTTGGATGTCGATTCCAGGTACTAGAGGTGCTATTGGAAAGAAAACAAGAAACTCAGGTACTTATTTTAATGCCTTGTTTGACGAAGTAGTTGACCAAGATGTTGAAGATGAGCTTGACGAAATAAAGTTAGAGAGCTTGGAAGATGAGCAAAGTTGATACATTAAAAAGACGTATACATACTTTAGAAAAAAAGCATAAAGAACTTGACCGTACCATACAATCGTGCTATACTAATGTTAATATAGATGACGAAGTTAGAAAGATGAAAACTCTAAAACTTTGGTATAAAGACGAAATGCACTTACTCAATCAACAACTTATACAGATGGTTTTAAAATGAAGCGAACTTACGAAAACGGTCAAAGAGACGACATTGTATTCTTTACAGGAATAGAAGTTGAAAAAACTCCTGCATTTGGAATGAAAACTTTATTTGTTACAGGTGTGCAAGACATTATACAAATAAAAGATTATATTAGACAAGAACGTTGTGAACATATCTTCTTTGGTGCTAATCATAGCTATACTCCTGAAATAGCAGAAGAGTTTCAAGACTGGGATTATATGATTCAAACATTCTTGGATGAAGGTATTCTGTGTAGTTTAGATATTCCAAGCACTATTGATATGGAATGGTTTATGGAAGGCGGCCTAATTGAAAATCATAACTTTATTCCGCAAATAAGAGTTGTAGTTCCGTATATTAAACAATGGCCTTACAATACAATGGTTAAGATTGATGACAAAGATTTTAAAGCATCTAATCCAGGTGTTTGGTGTCATAGCTTACACGACTTAATGGATAGAAATAAATTTACCGATTGGTCTAAGTACGAACTTGACAAAGTGCTAGAGTAATGTATAATGGAAGTATATGAATCATATTATAACTATATGCTGCGTAGAACAAAAGAGGAAAACATGAACATGACAACAGAAACTAAACAAGAACGAAGTATTTGGGTTACATTTCAAAAAGAAGGTGTACATTTATACCCAGGTGCTGACACAGATCCTGCATTAGCAACAGGTGGTTGGGATGACGTATCATTCCTTGGTGTGCCGCATCGTCATATGTTTCATTTTAAAATTCGCATTGAAGTGTTCCATGATGATCGCGATATTGAATTTATTCAGTTTAAACGCTGGATTCAACGGTTGTATTCAGAAGTAGAAAGTTCTACGTCAGTATTACAACTTAATCACAAGAGCTGTGAAATGATCGCAGATGACTTGTATGAAGAAATTTCTGCAAAATATCCTGGCCGCTTTGTAGAAATTGATGTTGCCGAAGATGGCGAAAATGGTTGCCAGATCTTTTACCCAAGAAACCTAAATTAAGGATTACTAAAATGAGCACGAACTTTCCCCCAGTCAACCAAGTATTTGACGATTTGGAGAAGTTTCAGAATTATTGCCGTTTTGAAGGAAAGGTTTTTAACGAAAAGTTCCTTTACAATGACAACGCCGCAAGTTGGCAGTCGTACAAAAAATGGCAGTACTGGATGCAAAACAAAAATAAACGGAATAATCGGAGGACTTAATGACAACTTATATTGTAGATATTGAAGCAGTAGATACCCGTTATACTAAGCAATGGAAGGAATATCTTCCTAAGCAACTGCAACAGGCTACAAATAGTGAGGTTATTGTCATCAGTGGTGGAGAAACTCCTCAGGCAACTACGCCTGGGGCGTTCCTCAACTTTGGTGGTACAAATGTTTATAAAAGTAAACAGCTAGAAAAAATTGGCGAAATGTTCTGTAATGGCCAAGTTAAAGACGGTGACTATTTTTTGTACACCGATGCTTGGAATCCTACAGTTATACAACTCAAGTATATGGCAGAGCTATTAGGAGTTGATATTCGTATTGGCGGCTTATGGCATGCTGGTAGCTATGACCCACAAGACTTTTTAGGAAGACTTATTGGAGATAAGCCTTGGGTGCGTAATGCCGAACGTAGTATGTTTGATTGTTATGATAATAACTTCTTTGCAAGTGAATTTCATATTGAGATGTTTGCACAAGCATTATTAGGCACCGCGGACGTTGACTTCTTGATGTCTAAAGGAAAAATACAACGTGTTGGTTGGCCTATGGAATACCTTGCTGATTCATTAGAGCAGTATAAAGGAATGCCAAAGAAAGATTTAATATTATTCCCACATAGAATTGCTCCTGAAAAACAAATTGAAATATTCCGAGACTTGAAAGAACAACTTCCTCAATACGAATTTGTTGTCTGTCAAGATCAAGAACTTACTAAGAACGAATATCATAATTTATTAGGCCAAGCAAAAATAGTGTTTAGTGCTAACTTGCAAGAAACACTTGGCATTAGTTGGTACGAAGGAGCACTTGTAGGAGCACTTCCTATGATGCCAGATAGACTAAGCTATAGCGAAATGGCAGTGCCTGAATTTAAATATCCTGATAATTGGACTACTTCAATAACTGCATATACTAATAACAAAGATATGGTTATTGCAAAAGTTATTGACTACATGGATAATTATGAAACATATTTACCTGCATTAGCTAAACAAGTAGAACTATTAAAAACAAATTTCTTTTCAGGAAAACTTCTTTATAAAGGAATCACCAATGAATAATATGACATTTAATGATGATGTTTACACTACTGACACCGGCAGTGAATATACTATTAATATATCATCAGCTTCAACAATTGGCGGCATTGCTAATTCTAACTTAGTATTTGATACTAGTAGTATTAATGCCGGTAGTATTACTAGCGGCAGTCAAACAATTACTATTCCAGGTGCAATAGATTCTATTGGCATTAATAGATTAGACTTAGATGAAGTTGCTATGATGTGCGACGAATATCCTGGTTTAAAAAATGTATACGAAAAATTTAAGCATATATATGATCTTGTTAAGCAAGATTGGGTAGGTAAGCAAAATGAATCTAAGTAAGGGATTAACTGTTATACTTCTAATGACAGCACTCAGTGCGTGTTCTACTGGTATGGCAGTAATAGATGTTGCAGGCACAACAGCTATATATGCAGGTAAGACAGTTGTAAATACTGTAGATATGTTAACACCAGATATTATTAATAAGGACTAAAATATGATTAAAAAACATTATTACAGTTGGCAAGATGTAGAATCTATGTGTGTACAGATTGTAACCGATATGTATACTAGTAATTACATACCTGATTACATTGTAGGCATTACACGTGGAGGAAATGTTCCTGCTACTATTATTAGTAACATGACTGGTATTCCATGTGAAGCACTTAAAGTAAGTTTACGTGATGATAACCGAGAAAGCGAAAGCAATCTTTGGATGAGCGAAGATGCATTTGGTTATAATGAACCAGAAGAAACAGGTATAACAGGATCCCGTTGGGATATCGGACTGCGTAAAAAGATTCTTATTGTAGACGACATTAATGATACTGGTGCTACATTTAATTGGATTAAAGAGAATTGGCAATCAAACTGTATGCCAATGGAAGAATCATGGAAAACAGTTTGGGGAGAAACAGTAAAGTTTGCAACACTAACTGAAAATCTTGCTAGTACGTTTGATCATACAAATTTTTATGCACACGAAATTAACAAGGCAGAACAAGACGTATGGCTAGTGTATCCTTGGGAAGCAGTTGGAAAATACGAATGACAGTACAAGATCAACGAAATTATATAAAATCTTTAGAAGACAGCGTAAACGAAGATATTCTTTTATTAAAACGAATGCAAGAAGCAAATGCTAAATTTTTAGATATGCAATCTATTAAAGAAAGTGTATTTAGAAAACAACGACAAATTGCAACATTAGCTAAGGAAATTAAAGATGCAAACTAAATCTCTACCATGGACTGAAGTACTAGTAGATACGAAAGACTTTACTGTGTATAAAGATGGCTTTCCAGTAACAGAAGGACACGTTCTTTTTGTTCCAAAGTTAGAAAACTGGAAGGGTTTAACAAAATGCATGGAAGCTGCATATAAATGGGGCTACGAATGGATGGAACGCGGATATTGTGATGCGTTTAACATCGGACAAAACGTAGGGGAAGCTGCAGGCCAAACTGTAATGTACCCACACGTTCATTTAATTCCACGCCGTAAGGGGGACATGGCGGATCCCCGAGGTGGAGTAAGACATGTGATTCCGTCAAAAGGTAACTATCGAAAAGAAGGAGAACTGGTAGCTACAGAGCAAGGAAGTTTTGATTTCTAGAAAGGAAACAAATATAAAATGAGAGAAATTATATTAAACGCAGCAAAGCAACATGCACAAGCAGAAATTGCATTGCACAACGTTAACATAGAAATATACTTAAACAACCCAGCAGGTATTGGAGAACACTCTGATATTGTCGAATCTATGCAAGGTGAACTTGATAAAGTTGCTGCTGCACATGACAGATTAGAAATGTTAGAAAAATATTTTAGTACTTGACAAAAACCTAAATACAGTGTATAATATAAATTATATTGTACATTGTATTGGCAATCCACTGCCTAAACATCGGAGACGTAAATGAGTAAGAGCGAAGAATTAATATTAAAATGTGAAGAGAACTATATTAGATACTGGGCCGGTGATAATATATCTGAAGTAATGGTCGAAGGTGACAAAGAAGCACTTATTGAAGAGCTTACACCTAAGTTTGAATCAGTATTAGAAAGTTTAGTAATTGACATAGCTGGTGATCCTAATAGTATGGATACTGGACGGCGCCTAGCAAAGATGTATATTAATGAGATTATGGCAGGACGTTATACTCCTATGCCTAATGCAACTGCATTTCCTAATGATACAGAAGATCGTTATGAAGGCATGCTAGTTGTACGTAGTGAACTAAAGAGTATGTGTTCACATCATCACCAGCCTGTAAGTGGCGTTGCATACATTGGCATTGTTGCCGCAGATAGATTAATTGGACTTAGTAAGTACACACGTATTGCACAATGGTGTGCTAGACGTGGTACCCTACAAGAAGAACTTGCAAATAATATTGCTCGTGAGATTGGTAATGCAACTAATGCAGAACACCTAGGTGTTTATATCCAAGCAACACACGGCTGTTGTGAGAATCGCGGCATTATGGCAACTAGTAGCTTAACACAAACTACTGTTCTTAAAGGTGCATTTAAAGATGATGCAGGTACTAAGAAGGAGTTCTTTGATAACATTAAGTTACAACAAGAGTTTTCAAGATGTTGAAACAAAGAATAGGAATCATATACGGATCTACAACAACAAACAGTGAGCGTATAGCTGAAACTATTTGGGACATATTCAAAGAATCTGAGTTGCATGATATCAAAGACGGTGTGGGCGTTATAGAACAATATGAAAAAGTAATATTGTGTGCGCCTACTTGGGACTATGGTGCATTGCAAGAAGATTACATAGATGCATGGGATGACTTGACTACTGTAAACTGGAGTAACAAAACTGTTGCACTTGTTGGACTAGGAGATCAAGTTGGGTATCCTGCATTGTATCAAGATGCAATGGCTAAGTTATATAACATGATTGAGCCGTTAGGAGCAAAATGCATTGGGTTTACTAGCACAAAAGGTCATACGTTTACAAAAAGCGATGCAGTTAAAGATGACAAGTTTGTTGGTCTTGCTATAGATGAAGACTGTCAACGTGAACTAACTGAAGAACGTCTAAATACTTGGACAAAGCAGATTAGCTTTTGTTGGGATAAGGTATAATGGAATTAATTGCAAACACAGGTAGAGCAAGAGGTGTTGCTGCTACTAAAGAAAAGAAATATTACTACAGTGAAATATTTCACAGTATTCAAGGCGAAGGACACTACACTGGTGTTCCAACTGCTTGGATACGTTTCTTCTTGTGCAATTTGCAGTGTAATGGCTTTGGACAAATTGATCCAACTAACAGCGATACATACGAATTGCCGTTCGAAGAGTTTGATGTATCTAGTGTAGACAGAGTAGAAGACTTACCTGTTTGGGACAAAGGTTGTGATAGTAGCTATACTTGGGCTAAGAAGTTTAAAAGCCTTATGGGGCAAGAGACTCCGCAAGTAATAGCAAACAAAATTATAGACACACTCCGAACAGATAGTAACCCTGAAGGATTGTTTTTACATCCAGTAAGTCAACAACGCCAGCATTTATGTATTACAGGCGGCGAGCCGCTTATGACTACTGGTCAGCAAGCAGTAGTAGGAATATATGACGAACTACTAAAACAAAACAACCTTCCAGATAGTATGACATTTGAAACAAACGGCACACAAAAGTTAAGGCCAGAGTTTTGCGAATGGGTTAATAGGATTGACACTGAAGTATTTTTTAGCTGTAGTCCTAAGTTATGGACTGTTGCAGGCGAAAGAGCTGAAAGAGCAATTAAGCCTGAGCATGTAGCTGAGTATTATAAACTTAGTAAAAGAGGTCAACTAAAGTTTGTAGTTGGCGCTGATCAGGCACAGTGGGATGAAATGGAAGGTGTAATTGCACAATTTAGAGAAGCAGGCGTTATGTGGCCAATTTGGGTTATGCCTGTAGGAGCAAGATCAGAAGAACAAGAAGCTAGTGCTGG
>Ga0308009_10001121_pt1:0-10000 | contig 16617 bp, 10 predicted proteins | sample Neamet127_FD_203134 | JGI IMG/M metagenome (GOLD analysis project Ga0308009, IMG submission 203134) | Marine microbial communities from water near the shore, Antarctic Ocean - #127 | ecosystem: Environmental > Aquatic > Marine > Unclassified | place: Southern Ocean | collected 2014-07-24
ATGGTAGGGTCGCGGATCCCGGTTTTAAAGCTATCGCACCCGGCAATGGTGTAATTAAAATACCACCTGTCTCAGTCTGCCACCAAGTATCTACTATTGGACAGCGCGACCTTCCAACTACACGGTAGTACCAATCCCATGCCTCAGGATTGATCGGCTCTCCAACACTACCCAGCACTCGCAGGCTATCCAAGTCGCATCCTTCAACATACGAGTCACCATGCGCCATCAAAGCTCGGATTGCGGTGGGGGCCGTATAGAAAATATTGACTTGGTGCTTTTCAATCACCTTCCACATACGACTTGCGTCTGGATAAGTCGGTACTCCTTCAAACATTAGCGTAGTGGCTCCATTAGCCAAAGGGCCATAAACAATATATGAATGCCCTGTCACCCATCCAACATCAGCCGTACACCAATATGTATCACCGTCTTGGTAATCGAAAACATATTTGTGCGTGACTGCGGTATGTAATAAATATCCTCCGGTCGTATGAAGGACTCCTTTTGGTTTGCCCGTCGAACCCGAGGTATAAAGTATGAACAAAGGATCTTCTGCATCCATTAGCTCCGGCTGACACTCCGGTTTCTCGGCAGCTACCGCATCATGGTACCAATGGTCTCGTCCTTCACTCCAATTAATCTCGCCTCCCGTCCGCTTAACCACAAATACGGTCTGTACCTCTGGGCAGCTCTCTAAAGCGCGATCAGCATTTTCTTTTAGAGGAACTGAGCGACCTCCTCTCAACCCCTCGTCAGCAGTTATCAACACAGTGCATTCGGAATCAAGAATGCGATCTTTTAAAGCATCCGGAGAAAACCCTCCAAACACCACCGAGTGAATAGCCCCGATACGCGCACAGGCCAGCATTGCTATTGCCGCTTCTACGATCATTGGCATATAGATTGAAACCCTATCACCCTTGGCCACACCTTGTCTTCTCAACGCATTACTGAATCGGCACACACGTTCATAAAGGTCTTGGTACGTTAATTTGGCATCATCACTGGGCTCATCACCCTCCCAAATAATAGCGACTTGCTCGCCACGCTTCTCCAAATGACGATCAAGACAGTTGACTGCAACATTTAATTTAGCGCCACAAAACCACTCGATCTTGCCCTCAGAAAAATCGCAATTACTCACTTGGTCCCACTTGGTGTCCCAAGTGATGAATTTCTCTGCCTGCTCAGCCCAAAACCGATCAGGATCTTCAACAGAAAGCCCATACATTTCTCGGTATTCAGTTTCACTGATATTAGCTTTATTTAAAAAGCCTTGAGGGATAGGATAAATTTTATCGCCAGTCATTCACGTGTCCTCAAAAAAGATTAGTAGTTAGATCGGCCTAGATTAGGATCCACCGTCAGGTTGCAAACAATGCTTTTTTTACTCATTCACTCATTATTAGTTTACCATAGTGCTGACTTATTACAGACATGAGTGCCGACCTTTTAATATAATGTCAACTGAACAATTCCATGACCAATGATTTTCAACTTCATAACTGCCTTCAAGCAATATCAGACGCGTGTTCGCTTGCTAGAAAGGCTCAAAAATCGATAAGCCATATTCAACAACATACAAAAATGGACCATAGCCCTGTCACTGTTGCTGACTACGCCGTACAAGCACTAATCGCTTATAAGTTGCAAAGTACTCTCGGGAGCCCGGTTCTTCTCGCTGGAGAGGAGGATAGCAACGACTTGCGATCAGATGAAACTCTAGCAAAAGCTGTGACTGCATGTGTCGGTGAAACTTTACGTGGAATAACTACAGGCGAGGTGCTCGACGCGATAGATCTCGGCGGCCATGATGCGACCGGGGAAAGATACTGGACACTTGATCCTATAGATGGGACTAAAGGGTTTTTGAGAGGTGACCACTATGCAATCTCATTAGCTTTAATAGAGCAGGGACAGGTAGTATTCGGGATAATGGGCTGTCCAAACATGTCAACTAGACTAGTTGATCCACTAGACATTCCCGGAGAGAAAGGTTGTATTTTCTATGCATATAAAAATGGCGGGTGCTGGGTTACTGCAGATGATTTGAGCGCGTCGCAACCTAATCCCATAAGTACCAGAAGTACTCCTTCCGATAACAGTACAATACGTATTTGTGGATCAGTGGAATGGCGTCATTCAAGCACAAGTACCAGTAAAAAAATCGCTGAACATTTAGAGAAAAAATCGAAAGCCATACAAATAGACAGCCAGTGCAAATACTCTATTGTCGCGCGAAACCAAGCGGACGCTTATGTAAGGCTGCCTACAGATGAACTCTATGTTGAAAAAATTTGGGATCATGCTGCAGGAAAATTGATTGCCGAAGAAGCAGGAGCAATAGTGACTGATGCTCGCGGCAAGCCCTTGGATTTTGGATATGGAAGGCTACTGCAGAAAAACCAAGGAATAGTTTGCTCATCTCCCTCTTTGCATAACTCAATACTAAAAAGCATCGAGCAGTTAAATCTAATCTAAATTGTATGCTCGCGTCATGACTAAGATGCAGGTCGCATAAAAGAAATATTCCAGTTAGTATCCTAGATTCGTTAAACAAAAAATTAAGGGGATGATATGGGTTCAATGGAAGTATTAGTTGGCTTGGCACTCTGGTCAGTAGCAATGACGTTTGTGCTAGTTGGCGCCAGAGTTTCTAGTGGTAAAGAACTAAATAGCTTTAAAGCTGATGGCAACGATCTAGGCGCTTTCGGTTTGCGGGTAACTCGCGCGCATGCCAACTGTCTCGAAAATCTAGCGCTACCAGCCGCAATAATACTGATTGCGATGGTACAAGGCCAAACCGCTATAACTGATGGATTAGCTTTGGTTTTTCTTGCCTCCAGAATTGGGCAATCATTAGTGCATATGCTTTTCACCCAGTCAGTTCCTATAGTTGTTGTACGTGCAACACTGTTTGTTGTGCAGCATGTGATAATTATCATTTGGGGCCTAAAGTTACTAGGGATCACTTAGCACAAAAACGCACAGGTCTCTCCTCTTATCGTCTTGGAATCGAGGACGATAAGAGAGAGTGACTTTTCCTAAGAAATGTATGTCTTGGCGAGGGGATGACAACCCCTCGCGTTAGTGAAAAAAAAGATCTAGCGACTATCGGCACGAGTGAAGTAGCGCACCATATTCAGGCTGTACACACTGCTTCGATCATCTTCAACATGAAGTTCTTGTACTAAATTCTGTGTCTCAGGATCCAAGTAATAGCGCTCAGAAAACTCGACGCCCGTAATTCCACTTGTTTCGATAATCAAATTTTTATCAGCCGCGTAAGTGAGTGAATCTCCTACGACATCACGAGTTACCTCCGTACCAGAGCGCGAATAAGCTCGACCTTGAGGGTTAATCGTTAACAGACGCTTCAATGACGAGTCGTAGAGCACTATTATCTTTCGACCAACATGAATTTTAACTTCTTTTGCCTCCATGATTTGCATCTGCTCATCTGGCCCACCCCAATACTTATTAACTGAGTTGTCATTGATTTGACGCTCGGTTGCGTTACGCTGAGCTTGATATTTATTCCGATTCTTGGGCTTTTTCCTGTCAAATGTTTGGTTCTCGCTTGCCACCAATCGACGATCTTTCATAATCTGGCCATTTAGTTTTTTTGACGACTTTTTAAAATCGTCAGAAACTTTATCCAGCAGTTGCCAATGTCCACTAAGGCCTTCCACGCTTTCCATACTTTTGGCTAAGGCGGGCTCACCCAAAACTAGAAAGCAAAAAACAAAAGTCCACGCAAATAAAGAATATCTACGTAAAGCTATTAAGATGTTGATTCCTTCCATCACTTGTCAATCCATAAGTCTCTAGATGCATTCATGGCTGTATAGTAGCAAATTAACCGGCACTTCCCACACAAATAAACCTAAGTCAGTAGTCAAGAATCTGACTGCCGCAGGTTCCTAAAAAGAATTAACTAGGATACTGGCTCAACAACCATTCTTCTAAAAAGCCAATATGGAAATCCCCAGACAAAACATGGGAGTCGCTAACTAATGCTCGATGCAGACTGGTGGTAGTGGGGATTCCATCTAGCTTAAGAGCCATCAGGGCATCTCCTAGTTTCGACAGACACTCTCCTCTTGTCGGCGCCCAAACAATTAACTTACCTAGAAGAGAATCGTAATAAGGTGGTACCACACAACCCTCATGCAGCATTGAATCAAACCGAATACCTTCGCCCTCAGGTATAGATAATGACTCAATCACTCCAGGCCAAGGTAGGAAATCCTTTGCTGGATCTTCAGCATTAATGCGGCACTCTATAGCATGACCTCTGATACAAATGTCAGCCTGTTCATAGGCTAAGCTGTCTCCGCCACAGATAAGAATCATTTCTTTTACAATATCTATGCCAGTAACCATTTCAGATACGGGATGTTCCACCTGAATTCTAGTGTTCACTTCCAAAAAGTAATGCTGTTCGGAAACGGTGTCATAGAGAAATTCCACGGTACCCGCACCCTTATAAGACGCAGCTTCACATATCCGTATGGCTTGCTGGCACAAGAGTTCTCTCACTGCAGGGGAAATCAAAGAAGGTGCTTCCTCCCAAACCTTCTGTCGTCGGCGCTGTAGAGAGCAATCTCTTTCGCCGAGATGCACACACCTCGCACCATCACCAAGAATCTGTACTTCAATATGTCGGGCTTCCGCAATGAATTTCTCCAAAAAAAGAGACCCATCTCCAAATGCAGCCTTAGCTTCAGCGCTGGCCTGGGGATACATAGATCGCAATTCCAGTACGTCGTTTATAACCCGGATCCCTCGCCCACCGCCTCCTGCAGAAGCCTTTAGCATGAGAGGGTAGCCAGTCTCCTCGGACAACTCGACAGCCTCTTCCACAGATTTAAGTATAGAACTGCTTCCAGGTGCTGTTGGAACACCAATACTTTGAACGAGTGCTCGAGCCGAAACTTTATTGCCCAGCATTCTAATCGAGCTCGCACTAGGTCCTATAAAAATAAGGCCCGCAGAAACTACGGCATCTGCGAAATCAGGGTTCTCGGCTAGAAACCCATAGCCTGGGTGAATTGCATCGACATCTTCTGCTAAAGCTGCGTCAATTATTTTTTTCTGGTCTAGGTAAGACTTCGCAGCAGGGGATGCCCCAATGTGAACCGCCTTGTCGGCTATTTTTACTGCTAGAGAGTCTACATCGGCATCGCTATACACTTGCACAGTTCTAACACCTAGCGCTGCACAGGAACGGATTATCCGAACTGCAATCTCTCCCCTGTTAGCGATTAAAACTGCAGAGATGCTCATCCGTCTAACTCAGCCAACACTTGCCCGGGCATGATTGCATCTCCATCTTCCACTAAAAAAGTAATAGAGTCTCCGGCAACCTGAGATTTTATTTCATGGAAGCTTTTCATCACTTCAGCTAGCCCTATAACATCTCCTAAGCACACGCTATCTCCCTGCGACTTAAATTCTTCGCTCTCTGGACTTGCTCGTCGATAAAAAATACCCGGCAGCGGGGATAAAATCTGCTCTTTACTCATCTAAACCTCCAAATAACGATAGAAACTTCAACAACTCCACTCTAACAGTTCGCCATAATGGCAGACTACAGAACGTCTTCCCACTGAGCTATATCATATCCAAATTTCGCTGCTACCGCTGTATTTGTAATATGGCCATTAGAGACATTCAGTCCATTGCGAAAACCTTCGTCATTCAAAAATGATTGTCGTACCCCATGCTTTGCCAACTCAGAAATATAAGGTAATGTTGCATTATTCAATGCTAAAGTTGAGGTTTCGGGCACTGCTCCAGGCATATTGGCCACACAGTAATGAACAACGTCGTTCACTATAAAAGTAGGTGACTCATGAGTGGTGGGGCGTGATCCTTCGCAACAACCACCTTGGTCAATCGCTACGTCAACAATCACTGATCCTGGCTTCATACCAGAGACCATTTGCCGCGTAATAAGCTTAGGTGCAGATGCACCAGGTACCAACACAGCACCAATAACTAAGTCAGCTTGACCTATAAGATTTTGCAGTAATCCCGGAGCCGCGTATAAACATGTAATAGATCCATTGTACTTATCGGTGAGGTATCTAAGTCTATCTAACGACGTATCTAATATTGTCACGTCAGCTCCCATACCCCGTGCCACCATAGCTGCATTATCGCCAACGACACCCCCGCCGATTATCAGCACCGAACCCGGCGCCACCCCTGTGACTCCACCTAATAATACCCCTCTGCCTCTCGCCGGTTTTTCAAGGCACTTCGCACCAGCCTGAACCGCTAACTTACCGGCGACTTCGCTCATAGGATATAAAAGAGGAAGCTGCCCGGCCGAGTTTGTAACGGTCTCATAGGCTATAGCGGTCACCCCGGTCTTAATAAGCTGTTCAGTTAAATCTCGATCCGCGGCTAGATGCAAATAAGTAAAAAGAATTTGTCCTTTTCTTAATTTTTTGCACTCTTCCATCTGAGGCTCTTTAACCTTGACTATCAATTCAGCTCGTAAAAATATCTCGTCAGAACTATCGCAAACAGTAGCTCCAGCGGCTCGGTATTCATCATCGAACGCACTAACACCAGTCCCCGCTCCTTGCTCCACAAGGACCTGATTACCTTCAGAGACCAGTCTGGAAACTGCTTCGACCGTTAGACCAACTCGATATTCGTGGTTTTTAATTTCCTTCGGAACGCCAATAATCATAATTCGAAACTCATATAAGAAGTAGCGACAAATGTTAGATTAAAATGGGAAGGATTACTTCCCATTTTTGAAACTTAAATACAGTCAGAGCGATTTTTTTAAGGAGTTTTAGACAGTTCAGTGCTGATTTTTACATTATTCAGGCCAAAAAAAACCCCTCGCGATAAAGCAAGGGGTTTAGAAAAAAATGCTTGGCGATGACCTACTTTCACATGGGAACCCCCACACTATCATCGGCGCTAAGTAGTTTCACTTCTGAGTTCGAAATGGGATCAGGTGGTTCCCGCTCGCTATTGTCGCCAAACAAACTGGTAGCCTCTTTCGTCAGTTACGACCAAAGAAGCAAATTCGGATAAGTCAATTAGGATTGGTATGTACACTCGTCATCTTGACAACACACAAAACACTTTAGTGTTATATGGTCAAGTCTCACGGGTAATTAGTACCGGTTAGCTTCATCCATTACTGGACTTCCACACCCGGCCTATCAACCTTGTGGTCTACAAGGGCCCTTTAGAGATATCAAGTATCTGGGAGACCTAATCTCAGGTGAGGCTTCCCGCTTAGATGCTTTCAGCGGTTATCCTTTCCGTACATAGCTACCCGGCAATGCCACTGGCGTGACAACCGGAACACCAGAGGTACGTCCACTCCGGTCCTCTCGTACTAGGAGCAGCTACCTTCAAGTCTCCAACGCGCACGGCAGATAGGGACCGAACTGTCTCACGACGTTCTAAACCCAGCTCGCGTACCACTTTAAACGGCGAACAGCCGTACCCTTGGGACCTGCTACAGCCCCAGGATGTGATGAGCCGACATCGAGGTGCCAAACTCCCCCGTCGATGTGAACTCTTGGGAGGAATCAGCCTGTTATCCCCGGCGTACCTTTTATCCGTTGAGCGATGGCCCTTCCATACAGAACCACCGGATCACTAAGACCGACTTTCGTCCCTGCTCGATGTGTCTATCTCGCAGTCAAGCAACCTTATGCCTTTGCACTCATTGAACGATTTCCGACCGTTCTGAGGTTACCTTTGTGCTCCTCCGTTACTCTTTGGGAGGAGACCGCCCCAGTCAAACTACCCACCATACACTGTCCCCGATCCGGATCACGGACCTAGGTTAGAACTCCAAAGATATCAGGGTGGTATTTCAAGGATGGCTCCATGCAATCTAGCGATCACACTTCAAAGCCTCCCACCTATCCTACACAGATATATTCAAAATTCAGTGCAAAGCTATAGTAAAGGTGCACGGGGTCTTTCCGTCTAGCCGCGCGTACACTGCATCTTAACAGCAAGTTCAATTTCGCTGAGTCCCTGGTGGAGACAGCGTGGCCATCGTTACGCCATTCGTGCAGGTCGGAACTTACCCGACAAGGAATTTCGCTACCTTAGGACCGTTATAGTTACGGCCGCCGTTTACCGGGGCTTCGATCAAGAGCTTCGCATAAAGCTAACCCCATCAATTAACCTTCCGGCACCGGGCAGGCGTCACACCCTATACGTCCTCTTTCGAGTTTGCAGAGTGCTATGTTTTTAGTAAACAGTCGTGGCCACCTAGTTATTGCAACCCTTTTCCGCTCGGAGCGCAAGGCTCTTCACGTACACGAGGGCACACCTTCTCCCGAAGTTACGGTGCAATTTTGCCTAGTTCCTTCACCAGGGTTCTCTCAAGCGCCTAGGAATACTCATCCTACCCACCTGTGTTGGTTTGGGGTACGGTCCCAATCTACCTGAAGCTTAGAGGATTTTCCTGGAAGCATGGTATCAGTCACTTCAGTCTCTAAAAGAGACCTCGTCATCACACCTCAGGATAATGTTTTCCCGGATTTACCAAGGAAAACTCCCTACATGCTTAAACCGAGTAATCCAACACTCGGATGACCTAACCTTCTCCGTCCCCCCGTCGCAGTAGATCGAGGTACAGGAATATTAACCTGTTTTCCATCGGTTACGCATTTCTGCCTCACCTTAGGGGCCGACTCACCCCACACCGATTAGCGTTGTGTGGGAAACCTTGGGTTTTCGGCGTGCGGGTTTTTCACCCGCATTATCGCTACTCATGTCAGCATTCGCACTTCTGATACCTCCAGCATCCCTTCCGAGACACCTTCAACGGCTTACAGAACGCTCCTCTACCACGCCAGTAAAAACTGGCATCCGCAGCTTCGGTACATAACTTAGCCCCGTTATATCTTCCGCGCAGGCCGACTCGACCAGTGAGCTATTACGCTTTCTTTAAAGGATGGCTGCTTCTAAGCCAACCTCCTGGCTGTCTGTGCCTTCCCACATCGTTTACCACTTAGTTATGATTTTGGGACCTTAGCTGGCGGTCTGGGCTGTTTCCCTTTCCACGACGAACCTTATCACCCGCCGTGTGTCTCCCGTGATTGCACTTCTTGGTATTCGGAGTTTGCAATGGGTTGGTAAGTTCCTGGGAACCCCCTAGCCATAACAGTGCTCTACCCCCAAGAGTGATACACGAGGCGCTACCTAAATAGCTTTCGAGGAGAACCAGCTATCTCCGGGCTTGATTAGCCTTTCACTCCTATCCACAGCTCATCCCCTCATTTTTCAACATAAGTGGGTTCGGGCCTCCAGTAGGTATTACCCCACCTTCACCCTGGCCATGGATAGATCGCCCGGTTTCGGGTCTACTCCCAGCGACTAAATCGCCCTATTAAGACTCGGTTTCCCTACGCCTCCCCTATACGGTTAAGCTTGCCACTGAGAAGTAAGTCGCTGACCCATTATACAAAAGGTACGCAGTCACATCGCAAGGATGCTCCTACTGCTTGTAAGCATGCAGTTTCAGGATCTATTTCACTCCCCTCTCCGGGGTTCTTTTCGCCTTTCCCTCACGGTACTAGTTCACTATCGGTCGGCAGGTAGTATTTAGCCTTGGAGGATGGTCCCCCCATGTTCAAACAGAATTTCTCGTGTTCCGTCCTACTCGATTTAACAGTTAGATAGTTTTCATATACCGGGCTATCACCGTCTATGGCTAGTCTTTCCAGACTATTCTATTGACACACTAACTGGTTTAGGGCTGGTCCCCGTTCGCTCGCCGCTACTAAGGGAATCTCGGTTGATTTCTTTTCCTCCGGGTACTTAGATGTTTCAGTTCCCCGGGTATCGCCTCACTTACCCTATGTATTCAGGTAAGGATACTGCTTACGCAGTGGGTTCCCCCATTCGGAAATCTTCGGATCAAAGCTTGTTTGCCAGCTCCCCGAAGCTTATCGCAAGCTACAACGTCCTTCATCGCCTCCTGCCGCCTAGGCATCCA
>Ga0308009_10001121_pt1:12500-16617 | contig 16617 bp, 10 predicted proteins | sample Neamet127_FD_203134 | JGI IMG/M metagenome (GOLD analysis project Ga0308009, IMG submission 203134) | Marine microbial communities from water near the shore, Antarctic Ocean - #127 | ecosystem: Environmental > Aquatic > Marine > Unclassified | place: Southern Ocean | collected...
TTAAACAACAGTGACCCGTCCAAACCGGCGCTTACCGGCTTGGATTAGAGTTTCAGTGTTCGCGGGTAGGCTACAGCCAATATCCTCTACTACCTGGCCATCTAACTTTACCGCTCCCTGCGTGATTAACCTGCGAGCTTCAGAGGTGCTGGCACACAATCCTATTTCTTTCATAGTAGATACGAGGCTGCATAGACCATCCTTTGACTCCACTTGGTGCTCCGGCACGTCTTCGGGAATCAGACCTTTGCTAAACTGCCTGACAAATGCCTCATGGGCATCCCTGGCCTGTTTTTGGCTATGAAACCGAGCGACTAATTCGCTTGCCAATTCAAACTTCACATCCCGTGGATTTCTCCCATTCAGAGTACTTTCCCTTAAGTCGCTGACCTCAGATAGCTCTTTAAAGCTTAATAACTCAAAGTATCGCCACATAAGGTCATCAGATATCCCCATAATCTTGCCAAACATTTGGTTAGCTGGCTCATTAATTCCTATAAAGTTATTCAAGGACTTAGACATTTTATGGATGCCATCAGTTCCTTCAAGTAGAGGCATTGTTATAACAACCTGCGGCTTAAGCCCATAAGACTGCTGCAATTGTCGACCAAGCAGCAAGTTAAACTTCTGGTCAGTCCCTCCTAGCTCAACATCCGCGCGCAAGGCTACCGAATCATAAGCCTGAATTAAAGGGTATAAAAACTCGTGAATTGCAATCGGTCGTTCTTGTTTATAGCGCTTTTGAAAATCATCGCGTTCAAGCATGCGAGCTACGGTCTGATTAGATGCAATTTTCACTAGCTCTGCCGAACTTACCTTATTCATCCATTCTGAATTAAATCGCACACTCGTTAGTTGAGGGTCTAAAACTTTGAACACTTGTTCCTTATATGTGGTCGCGTTTTGAGTGACCTCTTCGGACGTGAGAGCTGGCCTTGTAGAAGTCTTACCAGATGGATCGCCGATCATTCCCGTGAAATCTCCTATCAAAAAGCAGATTTCATGACCTAAATCTTGAAAGTGACGCATTTTGTTCAAGAGAACGGTATGCCCTAGATGCAGGTCTGGAGCTGTAGGATCGAAGCCAGCCTTAATTGTTAGAACTTTCTTCTTAGCAAGGTACTCTAAAAGCTCTTCTTCCCTTAAAATATCGACAGTACCCCTTGTTATAAGGTCCATCTGCTCGTTGGCTTGAGGCGTCAAATCTTTGTCCTTTTAGGTAAATCGACTTTAGTAGATTCTAAGTTAGATTCAGATGATATTATACAGACGCAAATGTGAAGAGTTACATAAAGATATGACAACAGTCTCAAGGCATGGAAACCAATGACAAACACTTATAGGAATCTCCTACGTTTTTCCAACCTACTACAATATAAAACATTGTTTCCTATCAGCATTTTTCTGCTTGCCATCAGTCTTTCCGCAGTACTACTACGTGAAGAAAGCAACCGATTGCAACGAGTTGATCCGTTACAGGAAATGACAAACGGTTTATCGGAAGCATGGCCATTTGAGCCGTTAGTCTACAAGGGCTTGAATACCTTGGAAGAGCTGAAGGATCCGGTTCGCACTATTGTAGAGACAGTTGAAAGAGGTGATAGCCTATCTCGAATCTTTAAGCGACATAGCGTTTCTCGACATGACCTCGCAAACCTATTGGCTAGTAATAAGAAATCAAAGCAGCTTAGGTATCTAAAACCTATGCAGAAAATCACTCTTAAAGTTAAAAACGGACACCTAGTACAGCTACAGATCCAGCTCACATCTCTAAACTCAGCAGTCTTTAATCTCACTGAAAGCGGAGACTATACGTTTTTGCAAGAAACGCTCACACCACAAGTCAAACTCACGGCAGTCAGAACGACCATCAACCGCTCTCTTTACCTGGACGGAAAGGCTATCGGTCTAAGCGATAAAACACTAATGCAGCTAACCTCCATATTTGCATGGGATATAGACTTTTCCCAGGATATAAGAGCCGGCGATACTTTTAGCCTTATCTATGAAGTCCTGCTTCACGAAGGAGAAATCCTCAGAGAAGGAAGGATTCTAGCTGCTGAATTCACAAACCGCGGTCAAACTATAAGAGCGATACTGAACATAGACGATTTGAGTCACGCCTCTTATTTCTCAGGCAGCGGAAACGCAATGCACAAGGCTTTTTTAAGAAACCCCGTGCATTTTTCTCGAATAAGCTCAAAGTTCAATTTAAATAGAAAACATCCTGTTTTAAATAAAATCAGAGCTCATAAGGGCGTAGATTACGCCGCTCCTAAGGGAACAGAGATAAAATCGACTGCGGACGGAAAAATTAGCTTTCTGGGCACCAAAGGAGGCTATGGAAATACTATTGAAATAGAGCATGGTGGAAAATACAGTACATTATATGCGCACCTATCGAAGTTTAGCAGGAGGTTAAAAATAGGGGCTCTGGTAAAGCAGGGCGAAGTAATCGGTGAGGTAGGTCAATCAGGCCTGGCAACAGGTCCTCATTTACATTATGAATTCCGAATAAATGGACTGCACATTAACCCGCTAACAGTAAAGCTGCCACAAGCCCGACCAATAGAGCCTAGGTACTTGAAGCAATTCAAAAATCAATCTAATTTACTAGGGAACATGTTAACTTCTATGACTAAAAGTAGTGAAATCAAAACATCTGATAAACTGCAACCAGCTAACCACAGAGAAATATTAGACTTGTATCAAGTGAAATGAACACTCTAGCAAAAAGCACGGCTTTAGTTGATGGGATCTATATAGGCCTCATGTCAGGCACTAGTATGGACGGTGTAGATGTTGCTGTAGTAAATTTTTTCCAAGAGAGAATTGATTTTATTCACGCAGAAACATTCGAATACCCCAAGTCAATCAGGGATCGCCTATATAAAATAACAAGTAATAAAACACGACATGACCTAGCTGATATTGGTCAACTAGATGCTGACATAGGAATGTTTTTTGGGCAATGTACTAATAAAAGTATCGGGAAAAGAAACCTCAACCCCAGCGACGTGCTCGCCATAGGAAGTCATGGACAGACTATATGGCACTCGCCATTAGGGTCAGCACCCTATAGCTGGCAAATCGGAAACCCCTCGATAATAACGGCCAGAACACTTATTAGTACGGTGTCTGATTTTCGTAATTTAGACATGGCATTTGGAGGACAAGGAGCGCCTTTAGTCCCTGCTTTTCACTCAGCATTTCTAGGCGAAAGCAATAGAAGTCGGGTAGTGCTTAACATCGGTGGAATTGCGAATATCTCAATCCTAGACAAAGAATCTTCCATGGCTATCGGCTATGACACTGGTCCCGGAAACTGTCTTATGGATCTATGGCACCAATTAAATACAGGTGAGCAATATGATAAAGGAGGGGCGTCGGCCAGAGCCGGGGAAATTTTACCAAGACTTTTGGAGCGGTTTTTAGAAGAAGATTTCTTCCGGAAAGAAGGCCCGAAAAGCACTGGACGGGAAACGTTCAATCTCGATTATATAGACAACGCTATCAAGTCTGTCGGCAAGAGAGAGGATTTCTGCCCTGAGGATATACAGGCCACCCTTCTAGCACTAACGGTGGTTTCGATTGCAAACAATATACATGCACTCAAATCTCACAACATTAAGGATATTTACTTGTGTGGAGGAGGTAGTGCAAACATATTTTTAGTAGAACAATTAAAGAAAGCTCTGGATAGTTATGTAGTGAAGAGTACAGCTGACCTAGGCATAGATCCTGACCATGTCGAGTCTTGTGCTTTTGCATGGCTTGCTCAACAAAGGATCAGTGGTCGACCGGTTGCTCTAAGCACAGGAGGAGAAAGGAAGCAGTTGGTTCTAGGAGCGCTGTACCAAGCACCTTAAAAGAGCCTCCCCATAATCGATTTTTTAGTTACACTGAAAAAGAAGAACCACAACCACAAGTAGTCGTAGCATTGGGGTTTCTAATCACAAATTGAGAGCCTTCGAGCCCGTCGCTGTAATCTATCTCTGCCCCTAAAAGGTATTGCACACTCATAGGGTCGACCAGAAGCTTGACGTCACCGTTTGAAACTACCGTATCGCCATCACCTTCTTCCTGATCAAATGTAAAGCCATATTGAAAGCCAGAA
>Ga0308009_10001124_pt1 | contig 16574 bp, 20 predicted proteins | sample Neamet127_FD_203134 | JGI IMG/M metagenome (GOLD analysis project Ga0308009, IMG submission 203134) | Marine microbial communities from water near the shore, Antarctic Ocean - #127 | ecosystem: Environmental > Aquatic > Marine > Unclassified | place: Southern Ocean | collected 2014-07-24
CGTCTAATTGATCCTAATACAATGACGTCTTTTGGCTCTGTTTGCATGTGATTATAATTTTTTTTTATGACTAAAATACTCTCTGATTATAATTAAATCCTATTTTTTGATTTTAATTCTGATACGACTTGTTTAATTCCGTCTTTATAATTTGGATATTTGAAATCATATATTTTTAATATTTTTTTATTTGATACTTTGATAGGTGTGGTTAGCAATTTTATCAAATCTGCTCCTAATACTGCCTTTGCCAAAAATACTGGAACACTTCCTGGATGTTTTGCACTTATTTGATCTGCTGTAAAATTTGAAAATTCTTTAAAACTTACTGGCATAGAGTCTGCAATAATGAATGATTCCCCAAATGACTCTTTCTCCAGTATTGCAATAATACTTCCTACTGCATCATCTACATGAACAAAACATTTGTAATAATCTCCGCCCTTTGGCATTCTAAATGTATTTTTTTTTAATCTTTTGATAAGCATTTCATAAAACCATCCATCTTGTCCATAAACATCTCCAAAATGGGCAACTGCAAAATCTATTTTATGCTCTAGTGAATTATCTTTCAAGTATTTTTCTGCATCTAGTCTAATTTTAACAAAATTTGTATTTGGATTATATTTCTGATTTTCATCTACTACTATTTCACCCGTTTCTCCATACACTCCTAAACCTGAAATGTAAATTATTGATTTTGTTATTGATTTAATTTCTTTGAATAATTTCTTTGTTCCTTCTAAATTTACTTTTTCTAATATTTTTTTATTTTTTTCTAATGGTGTGTGTGATGCAAGATGAAATACACAATCAAATTCTAAATCTTTAAAATCTATTTTATCATCTGTTATGTCGCCATAAATTATATTTGATTTTAAATTTCCTTCTTTTCCCTTACGGATTAGGCTAGTTACATTGTATCCTTTCTCTATCAATGAATTCACTAATCTTGAACCTATGAACCCTGTTGCTCCTGTTACTAGAATTGATTTTGTCAATATTCTTTCCACTTTTTTTTACCATTTATTCTATTTGTATCTATTTTACTAGTGCCATACGTTAATTCAAAAATTATATGCAACATTATTGAAATATTTTTGTGAATCAAGATTCTCATTCTGATGAAAAAATAATTGATGTGCTATCTTTGAAAACTGTTGCTGTAATTGGAATGTCTAAGCATTCCTCAAAAGCTGCTCATTACGTTCCAAAATATCTAATTGATAATGGATATGATGTAACTCCTGTAAATCCTACTACTGATAAAATTTTGAATAGACGTTGCTATGAATCTGTCACTGATATTGATGGCCCTGTTGATATTATTGATGTGTTTAGACCCTCTGATCAAATCTCTCTAATTATTCGTGATTGTATTGAGAAAAAACCCAAAGTGATATGGTTACAAGAAGGAATTCATGATTTTGAGTCTGAAGAATTAGCTAGAAAATCTGGGATTATTGTTATTTTTAATAGATGTATGTTGGCAGAACATCAGAGATTGTTAACATGACTAATTTTGAAAATTTTCGTCAAGATCTAATGGATTTAGTAAAAAAATATGATTCTGATATCCCTTTGAAGGTTGAGGAAGATATTGAAAATAATATCATCAAAATATTTGGCGCAAACATGACTTCTTTGGCTAGAGCTCAAAACGGTCTTAATGATATGACTGAATTGGCATACACGACAGCTGAGCACCATCCTTATTGGAATTTATTGTATAATTGTTCAGAAATTGCCAATACTGTTTTAGATAAATGGAAAAATTCCTTATCTTCTGATGATTTTAAAGACATTGATTGGGCTTTGAAAGAAATCCATCAAACTTTAGAAAAAATTAAAGATAAAGAACCACTCGAGCATGATTGCTAAATTTAATCTAAATTTTCTATTTTAACTAATAATCTTTGAACTATGTGTGATTCTTAGATTATCCTAAAAATTGATCCATCTGTGCTTGTATTACTTTATAAAATACCTAATCTGGTAAATAATTGATGAGTTCCAAAAATGATAACAGTGAAGGTCTATTTGGTACTGTAAAAGTGGGTTTTGGAGCTGGATTGGTTGCAGGATGCGCTTTATTCTCATCATTTCTTTCAATTGATCAACAAATTAACATTCCACATGGAACATTTTACAAAACAATTGGTATTCCATTTGGTGTTGAAGGTATGGGTGCCGTTGCAATAGGCTTCATGGCACACATTATTGTTTCTGCATTAATTGGAATCGCTTTTAATTTAGCAGCTTCCTATTGGAGAACATTTAGAATTGTAACTGTTCCTAAGGGAATTTTAACTGGTGCAGTTACTGGTGCAATTGTATTTAGTTTAGCGTTCTTACCGATGCATACTCTGATTATGATGCCTATGATTGAAACTGCACTCAATTCGGGTGATTCTATGCTTAATATCTTGCCAGATGAAAAAGAAGCATTAGCTACATTATTGATTAACAATGATTTCGTATTGTGGTATTCTGCACTATTGCATGTAATATTTGGCTCTGTAATGGGTCTGATGTCTGGATTCCTTCTACATGATAGATATAGAACTGTAGAGCGAATTCGTTCATTTTGGTAATTATTAATTTTTAATTTCTTTATCTAATTTTAAAATTAATTTTTAATTTATTTTTATTACATAAAATCTAAAATTGTTTTTTGTCTAACTCTGTTAATCATATCTCCATTAACAATCCATTCTTTTTTACTTACACTTGTTTTTGCTGATGCTAAATTTAATGCATGATTAAAGTCTGATACAATCTGTGGTTTTTGCTTCATAGCTTCTCTGATACCTTCACGAACTTGCCACACTCCAACTGGAATGGCATATTCTGGTCTGATTTCTCTAAAAATTAAAACCCCTGCTTGAATTTTATTTTTTAGCAAATATTCTGAAACTCCTAGTTTTGCAGCAAAATATGCTCCTGCAATACGTGGCGGATGATCTATCCCTCGTGCATCCTCACTATCTGAACCAAATCCTAAAATTCCATTTGAATACCACCCCTCAATCATTTCAAAAATCCATCTATGTGGGAATAGAATCACTGAAAATACATTTCCTAAATGTTCATATGAAAAAACTTTGCATGTGTCAATTATACTATTTTCTAAAATTTCTTTAACTATTGATTTTGAAATTATGTCATCTGTTGCAGTGATACTCCATTTTGTTGGAACTAATTTTCTTTTCTTACCTAACATTCCAATACTGAAACATTTTTGAATTTTAGAAATTTCAATTCCTGAATTATATAATTTTAAAACTGCATCTTGTGCTTTCATATCTTTATCATAAAATATTTTTTCAATTGGTTTGGTGGATGAACTTCCAGAAAACCTTGCAGATTTTATTTCACCTGTAGGGCCAAAAGGTGCACTTTCACCATCCATAGAAATGTTTGATGATGTATTTTTCATAAAAACTAAATCTAAATCTGTAGGTTTTTCTGACATAGTTATTTCTTGAAGATTCTCAATGTACCTGCCTTCTGTTTGCTCAATTCCTGTTTTTTGAATTCCTCTTACTAAGTTTAGACGAAAATTTATAATTTCTTCAAGTGATCTACCTTTCCATTTTTCAGGACTATCCAACAAACTGGTATCTCCATGAATTGGTGGAACCATTGGACCGACAAACACTTTTGGATAATTATATGATCCAACAAATACTGATGGTGGACTAGTACCACTAATTGTATCTGATGAAAATAAATTTCCATATTTTGATAATGTTTTATGCCATTTTGATAATATTGATCGTCGTATCTCTTGGGAATCTGATGACATTGTTATTTGTGCCTAAAATGAGCCTATTAACTTGACTAATTTTTAAAATTGATAGTTACTGTATGTGCAATCTTTAAACTTTGTAACATCTATCTTTAAGCATGGCTGTAAATAGAATTGTTTCATTTCTACCTAGTGCTACTGAATTATTGTATGAATTTGGTGTGGAAGATAAATTATTTGGAGTTACACATGAATGTAAATATCCTGACTCTGCAAAATTGAAACCTCGGGTAATTTCTTCTGTAATAAATTCTGATGAATTAACAAGTAATGAAATCAATACTGTTACCTGTACTCTATTGCGTGACGGAAAAGATATTTTTACTTTAAATGAAAAAAATCTTAAAAATGCAAATCCTGATTTAATTATTTCTCAAGAAACTTGTGAGGTTTGTGCAGCTTATACTGCACAAGTTAAAAATGCACTGGACATTCTTCCAAAAAAACCTGAATTATATTCTATGGATCCTCATAACTTGGATGAAATAATACAATCCGTTATAACATTGGGAAAAATTTTGGATAAAAACCAAAAAGCTTTAGAAATTGTAAATTCCTTAAAAAAAAGAATTCAAAATATACAAAATTCAAAAAATAAAATATTGCTCAAAGTACTTGCAATAGAATGGATTGAACCATTTTTTACTGCAGGTCACTGGATTCCTCAAATGATTGAATCTGCTGGAGGGATTAACTTAATCAGTAAATCTGGTGAACATTCTCGACGTATGACTATGGATGAAATTGTAGACTCTAATCCTGATGTGATTATTTTCATGCCCTGTGGATTTGATACTTTACGTACTGTATCTGAATATGATACAATTTTGAGGAATAATCCTGGTTGGAATTCTCTAAATGCTGTAAAAAACAAACAAATTTTTGCTGTTGATGCAAATTCTTTTTTTAGCAAACCTAGTATTCGAACCGTTGAAGGGTTGGAGATTTTGGCTAAAATCATACAACCTGACAAATTTGGTGATTTAGTTGTGTCTGAAGGTTCTTTTTCTCATATTTCTTAAAAATCCCTTATCTATGGTAAAATACTACACTTAGTATGGTTCGAGTAAAACTAACTGAAAAAGAAAAAGAAAAGGCAAAGAAAGAACAAACTGTAAGGGCAGAACAATCTCGTGCTGCTAGAAGAAGCGGTAAAAGTACAAAAGTTGAGGGTAAGGTTTCTAAATCAACTTCAAAAACAAAGGAATCCAGGTCATCTAAGAAAATTGCAACTATAAAAAAGAGAACTAGAAGTTAATTATCTTCATTTCTTGTCTATGATTACTAATTACATTGACAATGAAAGTTGCTAACATAAACCAAATTGTCGATTTAATCATAATAAAATGAAAACAATGAGTGATACTTCCGAAATAATTTTTTCAAATTATGGCATTTATGATTTAGGTGATAATCTTGAACTATTACTTCCAAACACTTTGATTAAATTTCAAAGAATAAGTGATAATGCTTTTTCATATTTTCGAGAAAATTCAGAAGGACAAATAATTGAAAAAATTATTCCTGTAAAATCCAATGATGTTAAAATTGAATTGGCTCCTATCCGACCTCTTAATCACCCTGCAAAAAGAACAAACTATGTTTTTTTAAAACTTGATAAAGAAATTCACCTTGGTGAAAATTCAGCTGCAAGTATTTTTGTTCACTGTCCTATTGAAATTGGAATATTTTTAATCTATGGTGACAATCATGAGCCTCTTGATTGGCTAACTTGTAGTCCTTTGAATTCTAGATTTAGCCTATATGGTTCCCCTGACACTGGAACATTATGTAAATATGCAGAAGTATCATTAGCTACTGATTACAATGACTCTGTTTCTTATGTGAATGGAGTGATGCATATTGTCATTGAAAATACTTTATCTTTTGCACAAACTATCAGTAAAGTAATTTTTCCTATAACTGATAACAATCTATACTATAAGGATTCTAAATCTATTGTAGATGGAATAAAAATAATTATGAAAAAACGTGCAGCTGTAAATATTGCTGAGATAAAACCAACTCTTGTGGATACTGAGTGGACCCCAGCACCTGCTTGGGATAACTCAATTGCCAGTGTTCATCATATGGAGATGACTTTAGAATAATGGTGCTAGAATTACTTCAGAGTTTATCTGAAATGCAACTTGTTGGAGAATTAACTGTTCTTTCCTTGTTAATCGGTGGTATTATCATGGCCGGTGGTATAATCATTGCAAAAATTGCAAAATTATTATTTCATAAATATTATGCACCGTCATTACCTAAAGACACTGCTCAGAATATCAGCAAATTAATTTATTTTGGAATTTTAATAATTTCTTTTCTGGGATTTACTTCTAGCCAGGGGATTGATTTGTCTGGAATTATGGTTGCAGGTGGAATATTTGCAGTGGTTATTGGATTTGCAACGCAATCTGTTGTTTCTAATTTAATATCTGGCCTTTTCTTGATTGTTGAAAAACCTGCAAAACATGGAGACACTATCGATCTTCCTGATATGGGGATTTCTGGAACTCTTTTAGATATTGGAACGTTTTCCAGTAAAGTTAGAAGATTTGATGGCACTGTTACTAGAATTCCTAATGACAAATTCTTTACATCCAACATTCGCTCCCTCACTTTATCTACTGTTAGACGTGCTGACGCTGTGGTAGGAATTTCATACAATTCCGATATAGAAAATGCAATTTTAGTCATGAAAAATGAGATTTTACAAACCATGCCTTTTGTACTTCAAATCCCTGAACCTGAATTTCGAATTGAGGCATTAGGTGACTCTAGTGTAAATATTCATGTCTTTGTTTGGTATCCTAAAGATGATTGGAGTCAAGCTCAACCTATTCTTCTTGGAACCCTTAAACGAGCTCTTGATAATGCTGCAATTGAAATCCCTTTCCCACAAAGAGTGATTTGGTCTGGAAAAGATTAACTAGTTTTTGCTTGTTTTTTATCTGCACGTCTTTTCTTAATTAAACTAAACATGATCATACCTACATTGATAATTGAAATGATTTCAATCAAATCTACCCCGTATAGGAACCAATCAATTACTGGATGAACTCTTGAAATGATTCCTGCTTCAAGCATTATGTCTGCATTCCACACCATGTGTGGTATTTGAATAAATTGTATTATTGCAATTATAACTATACTTCCTAGTATTTTATTTTCATACCAATTCCAAAATTTAGTCCACGGATTCATGAATTATTTTATTCTTTAATTCTATTAAACGCTGTTAAAATTAGACATAACTAATTAGATTCACCTAATTAGATTCACCTAATTAGATTCACCTAATTAGATTCACCTAATTAGATTCACTTTTTTTATTTTTCTGATTTTATTTTTTCTTTTTTCATCCAAATTGTTCTTTCTTTATGATCAATTAATTCTATGTTCATTTTATTTAATTCATCTCGAATTTTATCTGCTTTATCAAATTGTTTTTCTTCTCTAAATTTTTCTCTGTTTAAAATCAGTTCATCTATCTCTTGTATTTCATTTTGACTCATTTCAGGTACAGTTAATCCTAGTATTGCTGAAATTCTTTCAAACTCTTTTTTAATAATCTCTCCATTTTCTTTTCCTAATTTTTCTGCTGCAGCTAATCTGTTTGTTTCTTTTACTAATTGAAAAAATGCCGATAATGCAAGATGTGTGTTGAAGTCATCTTCTAATGATTTATCAAATTCTATGCCTATTTTCTGAACATTTTCTGATACATTTTCCTGATTTTTATTATTTGCATGAATTAATTCAAAATAACATGTTTCTACTTGTCTCCATTTTGTAAGATTTTCTTTTAACATATCTTCTGAATAATCTATTACTTTGGAATAATGTCCTGATAAGCAAAACAATCTGATTATGTTTGGACCCCAATTTTCTAAAACTTGCTTAATTGATTTTGTATTTCCTAATGATTTTGACATTTTTTCACCACTAATTGTAACCATACCTACATGCATCCAAATTTTTGCAAAAGGTAAATTTGTACATGCTTCTGATTGTGCAATTTCATTTTCGTGGTGAGGAAAAATTAAATCTCGTCCACCGCCATGAATATCAAAATTTTCTCCAAGGTACTTTAAACTCATTACTGAGCATTCGATATGCCATCCTGGTCTTCCTTTCCCCCATGGACTCTCCCATGTTGGATTAATATCTGAAAATTTCCATACTGCAAAATCTGCTGGATCCTTTTTTGTTTCATCTATTTGTATTCTTGATCCTGACTGTAGTTCGTCTATTTTCTTTTTTGAAAGTTTTCCATACTCTGAAAATTTTGAAACTGCAAAATACACTCCGTTTTTTGTAACGTATGCTATTTCTTTATCAATTAATTTTTTAATAAATTCTATAATGTCTTCTATGTGTTCTGTGGCTTTTGGATAATTTGTGGCACGTTTAACATTTAACTCCTCAAAATCTCTAAAATAATTTTCAATGTATTTTGAACTAATTTCTTCTGCAGTTACATTTTCTTTATTGGCACGATTTATGATTTTATCGTCTACATCCGTAAAATTTTGAACAAAATCCACTTCAACTTTTTTACTTTCTAGATATTTTCTTAAAACATCAAAAACTATGATTGTTCTGGCATGTCCTATATGCGATTCATCATACACTGTAACTCCACAGAGATAAATTTTAATTTTTTTTGTAATGTCTAATTCCTGTTCAACTGTTGTTAATGTGTCCTGGAGATTCATTTTACTATCTATCTGGTTTTGTAGCTAGTAATCTTTTATGTTCACTGTTTATGTTTAATTCATAAATTTTTTCAACTGTTTTTTTATCTATTTTTGTAATTTCTGCTGTTTCTTGGACTGTAAGTTTTTTTTCAAATAGACAATATAGTATAGAGTCCACTTCTTCGTACTGTATTCCTAATTCTTTTTCTGCTTCGTGATCTTTCCAAAGATGTGGACTAGATTTTTTTAATATTATATTTTCTGGAATTCCTAAATATTTTGCAATTTCTCTAACTTGTAATTTGTATAGTGAAACAATTGGTGTTAAATCTGATGCACCATCACCAAATTTTGTAAAATATCCGATTAGATGTTCACTTTTATCACTTGATCCTAACACTAAATAATTTTCAATATTTGCATAATAGTATAAAATATTTGTTCTGACTCTTGCCCTTAGATTCCCTTTCGCTTTTTCATTTGGTTGTAAATACATAGAATACTCATTTACAATTGGTTTGATGTCAATTAGTTTATGCTCAATTCCTGTCAATGAAATTATTTTTACTGCATCTTCTGTTTCACTTTTTGGAGTTGTTGTGGTGTCTGGCATTATTATTGCAAGTGTTTTATTTTTTAGTTTTCTTTTACAAATATATGCTAAAACTGCTGAATCTATCCCTCCACTTAATCCTAAAATAATCCCCTTCGCTTGATTTTTCTCAATTTGACTTTCTATGAATTTTTCAATTTTATCTGTAATTGAAGAATAATCTTGATTAATTATTTCATTTATGATGTCTTGATTCAATAATGAATTTAAAAAATATTTAGGAATAAAAATTGTACTTAAAATTGAATTTCTAGATATCTACGTAAAGTCCGTCATCTCTTGACTGAACTGGATATGTTTCTAATTTGATATCTTTAAGGTAATCTACAAGCTCACCTGTTTTGATATTGTACTTCCAAAAATGCAATGGGCATTCTACTATGTTTCCTTCCAATTTCCCTGGTGCAATTGAACCGTCTTGATGAACACAAAGATCATCCATAGCATGAAATCCATCTTGGTTGAAAACTGCAATTTGTTTTCCATCTATTTTGAAAGCCTTACCTTTTCCTGAATCTACTTCTCCTTTTTCTGCAATTTTTTTCCATGCCATGGGTTTATTGAAATATTTGTCATTTATTTACATTCCCATGATAGTATTTTATAACCCCTATTGGGTTTGATGGCATTGAGTAAAGTAAAATCTAGTCCAAAATTGATCAAAGAAGGTAAACTATCCTATGAATGGGCTAGATCTCATATGCAAATTTTAGATAATACAATTAATCGATTAAAAAAATCAAAACCTCTCAAGGGTGTAACTATTGGTTTTTGCTTACACGTTACAAAAGAGACATCTGTTTTACTTATTGGTGCTAAAGAATTAGGTGCAACAGTTGCTGTTTGTGGTGGTAATCCTTTAACCACTCAAGACAATATTGCAGCATATTTGGCATCTGAAGGAATTCATGTTTATGCATGGCATGGTCAATCTGTAAAAGACTATGATTGGTCTATTGATCAAGTACTCAAACATAGCCCAACTATTCTTACTGATGATGGTGCAGATATGAATATCAAAGCACACTTTGATAAACGATTCAAAGACATGAAAGTTCTTGGTGCAACTGAAGAAACTACCGCTGGTGTAACTAGAATTAGAGCCGTAGAAAATCAAGGCAAATTAAGATATCCTGTAATTTTAGTTAATGAGGCATATACTAAACACATGTTTGATAATCAATATGGTACTGGACAAAGTACCATTGATGGTTATTTGCGTGCAATGAATTTACTTATGGCATCAAAACGTGTTGTAGTAGTAGGCTATGGCTGGGTTGGACGTGGTGTAGCATCAAGATTTAACGGAATGGGTTCTAAAGTGATTGTAACTGAGGTTGATCCAATTAAAGCTCTTGAGGCTCACATGGATGGATTTGAGGTAATGCCAATGTCACAAGCAGCAAAACTTGGTGACATGTTTGTTACCTGTACTGGAATGACTAGTGTAATTAGAAAAGAGCATATTTTAAAAATGAAAGATGGTGCAATCATGGGCAATGTCGGTCACTTTGATCTTGAGATTGATGCTGAGTTCTTACTAAAGAAATCAAAGTCTGTTAAAGAAGTTAGACCTACACTTGATGAATGCGTTTTACAAAATGGCAAAAAAGTTTACTTAATTGGAGAAGGTCGTCTTGCTAATTTAGTTTCTGCAGAAGGACATCCGCCAGAGGTTATGGCTCAATCCTTTTCAAATCAACTTTTGTCTGTACTTTATATTCTTAAAAACCATAAAACAATGGAAAATAAAATTATAGATGTTCCTAAAGAAATTGATATTCAAATTGCATTTGATGCATTAAACGCAATGGATGTTAAAATTGATAAATTAACTCCTGAACAAGTAAAATACTCCAATAGCTGGTAGAACTTTTTAACTCTAAGATTACTTTTGAGAATTATCTAATGAATAAAAGAGCTATAATTACAAGTGCTTTACCTTATGCAAATGGAGAAATCCATTTAGGGCATGTTGCATCCACATATCTTCCAGCAGACGTAACTACTAGATTTTTAAAACAAAATGGAGTTGAGGCGTACTATGTTTGTGCATCTGATGATTTTGGAACTCCTATTCTAATTCAATCTGAAAAAGAGGGAAAAACACCTGCTGATTATGTTGCACATTGGAATAAGCGTGATTATGATGATTTTACTGCATTTGGTATTGATTTTGATTATTTCTATAAAACAAGTTCATCCGAGAATATTGAATTTGTTCAAGATGTTTTTACAAAACTAAATGATGCTGGACATATTTATCAAAAAGAAATAATTCAATTTTACTGTAATAACGACAAAAAATTTCTACCTGACAGATATGTAAAAGGTGTTTGTCCTCATTGCAAGGCTGAAGATCAATATTCTGATTTATGTGAAAGTTGTGGCCGTGTACCTGAAGAAATAATTGATCCTAAATGCTCTCTTTGTGGCCAAACTCCAACCAAAGAAAAAACAGATCATTATTTTTTCAAACTCAAAAATTTTGCTGACTCATTATCCAAATGGCTAGATGAAACTACTACTCTTCAAAAAGATGTAAAAAAATATGTCCAAAATTGGATCAAGTCTGGATTAATTGATTGGGATATTACGCGAGATATACCTTGGGGTGTTCCTGTTCCTCTTGATGGTGCAGAAGGTAAAGTTTTCTACGGTTGGTTTGATAATCACTTGGCATACATTTCAACTGCATTAAAATTTCTTAACGATAAGGGAATTGATGGAAAAGAATTCTGGAATTCTGCAGATATTTATCATTTTATTGGAAAAGATATTGTGTATCATCATTATCTTTTCTTACCTGCAATGAGATTGGGTCTCAATGAAGAATACAAATTGCCTAACTATATTCCAACTCGAGGACACCTTACACTTCAAGGAAAGAAATTATCTAAGAGTAGAAATTGGTACATTGGATTAAAACAATTTTTAGGATATTATCCTGCTGATTATTTAAGATTCTATCTTGTCTCCATCAATCCCTATTCTCAAGATGATTTGAATTTTGATTGGGATGATTTTACAACTAGAATAAATTCTGAATTAATTGGTAATCTTGGAAATTTCATTAATCGTGCTTTAGGATTTACAAAAAAAGCATTTGATGGAAAAATTCCTGAGACTGAATCTTTTGACGAAAAAGATTCTGAAGCAGAGCAAAAAATAAAATCACTTGCAACTGATGTTTCTACTTTAATGCAGCAAAATCATTTGGACAGGGCATTAAAGAAAATAATGGAAGTTTCTTCTTTTTTTAATCAGTACTTTCAACACAAGGAACCTTGGAAAAATGGCCCTGGAACTACAAATTGTGTATATCTTTCTGTAAATGCTGTTAGAAGTTTTGCCATTGCAATCTTTCCATTTATGCCTGAATCTGCCCAAAAAATTTGGAATCAGCTTGGAATTGATGGAAATGTATCTGATATCTCATGGGCATCTCAATCTGAATTGGGTATTTCGTCTGGGCATACTCTTGGTGATGCTTCTCCATTATTTGCCAGAATTGAAGCATCTGATATTGAAAAATATAAAAAAGAATTGGGTCATTTAGAATAAATTATGAAACCTATTGCCCGAATTTCAACTCGCGGATATTATAATTTACTAAATGGAAAAACAATCAAAACTAATTCATATTATCTATACCCAAAACAGGATTTCAAAAAATTAATTGATTCAAAAGAATTAACAATTATGATTCATGGTTTGAGAAATGACAATGCTGGAGCACTTGCAAAAGTTATCTTGGCAAAAAATAGGCTAAAAAAATTAAATTATTCATACCCTGTAATTGGATATAGTTATGATTCTAACACAACTGGTGCACATTTAATTAAATATGCAAAAAGATCATTGGATGCGGGACAAGTTATTGCAAAAAAAAATGGACGAAACCTGGGAAAATTTATTGAAGATTTTAAAACAAATAGTCCTAGAACAAAAATTCGTCTAATTGGACATTCCCTTGGTTCTCAGGTGATTCTTAGCACGTTACAATATCTTGCAAAAAAGAAAAAAAATATTGGAATTGTTGAAAGTGCATATCTTTTTGGTGCATCTATCACTGATGATGTTCCTGCATCAAAAAAATACAGGAAAATTCTTCAAGACACTATTAACACAAAAATTGTAAATCATTATGCTCCATCCGATGAAGTGTTGGCTTGGGCACACAAGGAAAAATTTGTCAAAGGCCCATTGGGACTTAATGGTGCAACTGGAAAACCTATTTCTAAATATCGCCAAATTTTATTGAAGCCTAAAAACCATAGATTTGCAAGTTATGTTTCTGTATTGAAGACATTCCCTTAGATTTCAAACAATGTATTACTTAGTATGATTGATACGTTATCGTTTTATACAAATATTGATTAATTAAAATCAGATGAAATTTAATAGTTTACTGACTTCTAGTAGAAATTCTATCTTGTACCATTTTAACATACTAGATGAAGATGATTGGGATTGTTAGACTTACTAAAACTAAAATCTAATTTTTAAGAAATTATTTTAATTTTAAAATAGAATTTCTTTTACTTTTTTCTAAAATACGTATGTCTTTTGTTAAATTTATTAAAACTAATTATGCGTGCTGCATTATTTTTCTAGCAATTTTTTTAAATTTTCTAATGATGCTTCATAAAATGAACCCATAAACACTAAAAACTCAAGAAATTCTTTTTCAGACATTTTTTGACTGTTCAGGTATGATTGCCATGTTAATTGCGTATTTGTTTTTGTTTTCTTTTTAATTGAAATTGTAGCAACATATGCCCTTAATGGTAGACCCTCTGTTGCAACGTATGTGAAATATTCCCCTTTTTCCCATGCTACTATGTGCTCTTCTATTTTATTTCCGTCTGCAAATGTGATTAGTCTAATTGCTCCTACATCTTTTTTCCTCATGGATAGATATTCTGTTTTTGTTACATCTGGTAACCATGAAGGTAATCCTACTATGTTGCTAATTTTTCTCCAAACCTTGTCTTTTGAAGCCTTAATTGTAATCGTTTTTTTGATTGTTCCTGAATGAAATGATTTTTGAATCTTTTTCATCATGTACCTCTCAAATCTTCATTAAATTTTAAGATATGTGTAAGAATCATTTTTAATCCCTTCAGCATAATATTATCAAATGGTCTTTGGATGGGGTAAAAAAAAACAAGTAGACGATCCTGTTGAGCGTAAATCTGTCAACCAAAATATTCGACTTGACGATGTTCCTCAAATTATATCTGATTTGAGTAAATTAAGAGAATCTCAAACTCTTTCTGAAATAAAAAATTTGAGAAATAACACTGCTCCACTTATTGACGATTTGATGAAAATTGGCATTGTACTTGAAAAAGATAATTTGAATATCGATGACATTGATAAACATTTGGCTATAATTGTAGTAAGAGGTAAGCAACAAGTAATTGATATTTTAAAAAAAGATGTAAAGACCTTGATGCAAGTTTCAACAATTGCTGATGGAAAAAAATTAGATTATTTTTTAACTCAACTTCTTAAAAAAGTGGGTGATGTTTTAGGAAGACAAACTAGAGTAATTCATATTTTTGCAAAAAAATATGCAAATCAACTAACTGACAATCTTAAAATTATGAATGAAAATTCTGATAATATTTCAAAACTTCTAAAACATCATGCATCTACACAATCTACTTGTGATGAAATTACAGAAATGCTGAATAAAATTGAATCCCTTAATACTGAATTAAGTAATAAAACAAAAAGAAACATCGAAATTTTAGATAATTTAAAATCTTTTGAAGAAAAGAAAATTACTTTACAGACTTCTCTTGATGAAATTCACTCTTCAGAAAATTATAAGAAATATGTTGATTTAGAAAATAAATTAATTGAATTTACCAATCAAAAATTAAAAATAAAATCTGAAATCGATACACAATTCACAAAAATTTCTCGTCCTCTTGGTAGATATGCATATGGATCTTCCTTAGATAAGCAACAAAGTGGTATTTTATCCACTTTAGTTAATGATCCATTTGATGCACTTCTTTCTGAAAACTCTGATACCATTATTGTTATTTTAGAAAATATTCGAAAAGGAATATCTTCTGGTGCCATATCTGTAAAAGACACTGAGAAAACTTTATCCCAGTTGACTGAAACTGAAGAATCTCTAGATAGTTTTATCAAAAAAGTATATGATTATTCAAATATTTTTAATTCCATGAAAAATGAACTAAGCGAGTTGAAACCTAAAAACTTAACATCTTTTGAAAATGAATTCTCAAAGAATACTGCCTCAGAAAATGACTCTCATTTAAAATCTAAAACTATTTTATCCGAAATTGATCAAATAAATTCTAAAATTCCTGAAATTACATCTAAAATTGAAGGCAAATTAAGAATATTTTCTAATTCTAAATACGTAATATCCCAATCTTAAAACTAATTTACCAAGTAATTGAACACTTTTTGTGTTTTTTAAAAAGAAAAAAATAGAACGAAAAATTTTACTACAAAAAACTGTATTAGATAGCATAATCAGTTTTTGTAAAATGAAGCATCCTAATGAGGGAATTTTGATCTTAAAGGGAAAATCTAAAAATGGCACTATCACTATAGACGGATTAGCTATTCCACCGTTTAATTTTACAGGTCCTACTTTTGCGGGATTCCCTCATTCCTTTTTACCTTTTGATAACAGCTATATTGGAATCATACACTCACATCCATCTGGTTCTGCTGAACCGTCTGTAACTGATTTGAATAATTTTTTTGGATTGGTCTCTTTAATTATTAAATTTCCATATGAAGATGATTCTATTTTTGCTTGGGATAGTAATGGAAATTCAATTCCTCTCAACATTGATTGATTTTAAAAATTAATCAAAATCGATTAAAACTGACAAAGCTTTATAACCTTTTTTTGAGAACTTTTAATGAATTGAATCCTCAACTTAAAAAATATTATATTTTTCTAGGTGCCTCACTTGTATTCAGTATTGGATTACAAATTGTTCTTGGCATGCTTGGTGTTCCTTGGTATATCAGTATTGGATTAGTTATGGCTATCTTTATTTTACTTCCTATGTACATGAGAAGAAGACAGGCTGGTGGTAACTTTGGCGGTTCTGGAGGAGGAGGAGGATTCTTTGGAAATAACGGTGGTATGAATAATTCTACTAGTGTAAAGTATGTGTGCCTTGTTTGTCAGAATAAACATAATGGTGGTTCGTGCCCTAGATGTGGTTCAAAAATGCAAAGAGCTGACTTTTAGGTTTAATTATGTCCTTAGATGAAATTCGTAAAAAAGTTATTTTCCATAACTCTGTTGATGTTTGGATTGCAGCATGTTTTGAAAAAAAAATACCATGGACAAACACTGAAGATTATAAAAAATTCATTAAACATCTATTAACTTTTAATCTAAATTTAAAGGCCTTTAGCTTGTGTGCACATGATG
>Ga0308009_10001137_pt1 | contig 16420 bp, 18 predicted proteins | sample Neamet127_FD_203134 | JGI IMG/M metagenome (GOLD analysis project Ga0308009, IMG submission 203134) | Marine microbial communities from water near the shore, Antarctic Ocean - #127 | ecosystem: Environmental > Aquatic > Marine > Unclassified | place: Southern Ocean | collected 2014-07-24
AGAAGCTGCGGCTTCTTTGCGCCCAATTGGGCATCATGATCGGGCAACTCTTAAGTGCGACACGTGAACAAACCGCTGCACTCAAACTGCGGACCGTCTGAAATGTGAGTTTCTCAGGGACGACTATGTTGCGCTTTCGCCACTTGTTGCTTTGCTTGCTGATGCTGGCCTTGCCCATCCAGGGCTTTGCTGCGGCATCCATGCTTTTTTGCAGCTGGAGCCCAAGCCATGAGACAGCGCAAAGTCAAAGATTCGCCGTGGAGCCTCATCACGCGGATGGCATGGCCTTGCAGCAAGAGCACCTGCAGGCTGCACTGCTGGTGCAACAGGTCGACAAAGCATCCGACGTCCAATCGCAATTGCCGGACGCCACTCACAAGTGCGGCGTATGCGCTTCTTGCTGCAGCGTCGTGGCCATCGCTGATTTACCCCGAACGGTCGCAATCTCGCCTTCCCCCCGTGCTGATCTGGCCGAGCCTTTTGAGCTGATCGATACCGTTCCCTCGCGCCAGCCCGAGAAACCACCTCGCGCCTGACGCGCCTGTAGAGCTGCGGCCGTTCGCGCCGCAGTAGCAGGCACTTTTCATCTGCTCGTCATCGAAACATCCCTTGTGCGGGATGACTTCGTGGTCGCCGCCCTTTGAAAACGCGAGGAATTCATGTTTAAACCTTTGTTGGCCAGTTCGCTGGTCCTGCTATCCGCCTTACCGGCGCTTGTCCTGGCACAAGCCGCGCCCGCAAGTGCTACTTCACCAGCCGCGCCTGCCAATTCGGCGACGGCATCACGGCCCGCGCCTCCCGAATACCGCTCGGCATTCGAGGGCTACCAGCCCTATACCGACGAAAAAATGCTCTCCTGGAAACAGGCCAACGACAGCGTTGGGAGCATTGGTGGATGGCGCGCGTACGCCAAAGAAGCACAAGAGCCTGCTGCACCAGGCGCTGCAGCTAAACCCGACCCGCATGCCGGGCATGCCAAACCGTGACAGGACAACCTATGAAAAGAATCTTCCGCCTGGGCGCCTTGGCAGCAGCCACTGTGGTGCTCGCAGGCTGCGCTTCCGTCAACATTGATCAGGCCGTTCAGGACACCAACGACTCGACCACCACATTTACCGGCGGCAAACTCGAACTCAGCCGTACTCAGCAGCAGCAGCAAGCCAGGACGAAGCTGACCAACGAGTTGTTGGGCAAGCCTTTATCGATGGACGATGCCGTCCAGCTGGCGCTGGCGAACAGTCCAGCTGTACAGACCTTGCTGGCGCAAAGCTGGGCCGAACTAGCCCAAGCCAACCAGGCAGGGCGGATCAGCAACCCTGTTTTTACGTTTGAACGTATCCGCTTTGCGGATGAGCTGGAATTGGGCCGCTTGCTGTCGTTCGGCTTGTTGGACCTGCTGACGCTGCCCCAGCGCCGGATCATTGCGCGCGGGCAAACAGAACAGGCGAAAGTCCAGCTCAGTTCCAATGTAGTCGAGCAGGTCACACAGGTGCGCCAGGGCTGGGTCAGGGCAGTCACCGCGCAGCAGACGCTGCAATATGCCGAACAGGTCAACCGCACCGCCCAGGCGAGCGCCGAGCTAGCCAAACGCATGCAGCAGGTGGGTAATTTCACCAAGCTGCAGCGGGCGCGCCAACAGGCCTTCTACGCCGACGCCACGGCACAGCTGGCCTCCAGCCAGCACGCCGCGACTGCTGCGCGGGAGGAGTTGATCCGTCAATTGGGTTTGACCGACGCCCAGGCCAATGAGCTGAAGCTTCCCGAGCGCTTGCCTGATTTGCCCAAAGCTCCGCGTCAGCCTGAGGTGGTCAATGCCACTGCCATGCAGCAACGCCTGGACGTGCAGATGGCGCGTAGCCAGCTCGATATCGCCGGTAAGTCACAAGGCCTGAACCTGCTCAACAGCCTGGTGGATGTAGAACTGGGCATTCGCCGGGACACCGTTTTTGACAACGACCGCCGCACCAGCACGCCCAGGCGTGGTTTCGAGCTTGGGATCCGGCTGCCAATCTTTGACTGGGGTAGTGCTCAACGCGGCGTTATGAACGCCCAGTCCCTGGCCGCCGCTAGCCGTTACGAGAGCACCGTGCGCGGCGCGTCCTCGCAGCTGCGCGAAAGCTACTCCGCCTACAGGACTGCTTATGACGTGGCCAAGCACTACCGTGACGAGATCGTTCCGCTTCGTAAAACGATGGCTGAAGAAAACATCCTTCGCTACAACGGGATGCTGATCGGCGTCTTCGAATTGCTGGCTGACACCCGAGACCAGATCTCCAGCGTGACCGCAGCGATCAACGCCAACCAGCAGTTTTGGCTTGCCGATGCGGCCCTGGCTGCCTCAATGATCGGCAAACCCACGGCCATGGGCGCAATGTCCATGGGTGGCGGCGCCGCTGCGGCCGAGGCCGGTCACTGAACCTACACATAAAGACGGATCACACATGAACAACAGACGAAACTTTCTCACGGGCGCGGGCGCCATCACGGGCGCGATCGCCGCAGCTTCGGTCAGCCGGGTGGCCATGGCCGCCCTGCCAGAGCCGGTACTGCAAACCAAACCCGACACCATGGCGCCGCTGGTGCCCAACACCGGACGGCCCTATAACCCGGTGGTCACCCTCAACGGTTGGACACTGCCGTGGCGCATGAACCAGGGCGTCAAGGAATTCCATCTGGTCGCTGAACCAGTGGTGCGCGAAATGGCACCCGGCTTCAAGGCGCATCTCTGGGGTTACAACGGGCAGTCGCCCGGCCCGACCATCGAGGTGGTCGAGGGTGATCGCGTACGCATCTTCGTGACCAACAAGCTGCCTGAGCACACCAGCATCCACTGGCACGGCCAGCGCCTGCCCAACGGCATGGACGGCGTGGCCGGGCTGAACCAGCCGGCCATTCCAGTAGGCAAAACGTTTGTCTATGAGTTTGTGGCCAAGCGGCCCGGCACGTTCATGTACCACCCGCATGCCGACGAGATGGTGCAGATGGCCATGGGCATGATGGGTTTCTGGATTACCCACCCAAAGGCCAAGCATCCGCTGATCGACGAGGTAGATCGCGACTTTGTTTTTTTGCTAAACGCCTACGACATCGATCCCGGCGCCTACACGCCCAAGATCATGACCATGCTCGACTTCAACCTGTGGAGCTGGAACAGTCGAATTTTTCCAGGAATCGATCCACTGGTTGTGCGCAAAAATGACAAGGTGCGCATCCGCATCGGCAACCTGACCATGACGAACCACCCCATGCACCTGCACGGGCATGAGTTTCTGGTTACCGGCACCGACGGCGGCCCGACACCGAAATCGACACGCTGGTATGAGGTGACCACCGATGTGGCAGTGGGCCAGATGCGGCAGATAGAGTTTTTAGCGGATGAAGAGGGCGACTGGGCTTTCCATTGCCACAAAAGCCATCACACCATGAACGCGATGGGCCACGACGTACCCACCCTGATCGGCGTGGACCACCGCAAGATCGTCAAGGACATCACAGGTGTGATTCCCGACTACATGGTGATGGGTGAACGAGGTATGGCCGACATGGCCGAGATGGATATGCCCTTGCCCGACAACACCGCCAAGATGATGACCGGTGAGGGTCCATTCGGCTCGGTCGAGATGGGCGGGATGTTCTCAATGGTCAAAGTGCGCAAGGACCAAAAACCCGGTGATTACAAAGATCCCGGCTGGTACAAACACCCCACCGGAGAGGTGGCCTATGAGTGGACCGGGTCCTTGCCCAATCCCGCACGGTTTGCGGCTGAGGGCGGCAAGACCATGCGCTCGCAGAACATGCCGGCCAAAGAAGTTGAGGTCCAGGTGCGCAAGCCCATGGGCAATATGAAACATTAGTTCCGCATCACGGCATCCATTGACTAGTTCCCCCTCGATCCCTCATCAACAGTAACTCAAGGAAATCTATGAAAAAAATCAGCACCGCAATCTTTGCCGCTTTGATCGCCAGCGCGAGCACCTTCGCCATGGCGCATGGCGATGATGCCCACGCCAAAAAAACCGGCCCCGTCAAGAAGGAACAAAAAGCCTGGGGCATTGCCGGTGACGCCAAAGCTGTCACCCGTACGGTGACGTTCACCATGACCGACACCATGCGCTTCAACCCTGACAAGCTGGAAGTCAAGCAAGGTGAAACGATCAAGTTCGTGATCAAGAACAGCGGAAAAATCATGCACGAAATGGTGCTCGGCACCAAGAAGGACCTGGACGAGCACGCCGCACTGATGGTGAAGTTTCCGGGCATGGAGCACGAAGAGCCCTACATGGCCCACGTTGGCCCTGGCAAGACAGGCGAGATCATCTGGACCTTTAACAAGCCAGGCACTTTTGACTACGCCTGCCTGATCGCTGGCCACTACCAGGCCGGCATGGTGGGCAAGGTCACAGTGGTGGCATCCAAGTAATCCTGAGCCCTGACGGAGGCCCTATGCAAAAACGCTCGTTCCTCAAAATTCTTCCGATATTTGTGGCCGGCGCGCAGCTCATTCTGGGGAGCGGCGCGTTTGCCGAAGTCCGTCCGCTCGTCGAGGTCTGGAAAGACCCGGAGTGCGGCTGCTGCAAAGACTGGGTGAAGCATCTGGAGGGCAGCGGCTTTGATGTGCGGGTCCACGATAGCGGCAACACGGCGGCAAGGACCCGGCTCGGTATTCCTGCCAAGTTGGGCTCATGCCACACCGCGGAGGTCGGCGGCTATGCCGTTGAAGGCCATATACCGGCGCGTGACATTCAGCGCCTGTTGGCGAAACGTCCGAAAGCAATCGGCTTGACGGTACCCGGCATGCCTGTGGGCTCCCCGGGCATGGATGGCCCCATCTATGGAAAGCGCAAAGACGCTTATGACGTACTGCTGGTCAACACCGATGGCAGCACCAGCATTTTTAAGTCTTATTCCTCAAAATCTTCCGATCAATCCTAAGGAAATATCATGAGATCTCTCAATACACTCGCGCTTCTGACGGCCATGCTGGCCGGTTCTGCATTCGCTCAATCCACGGCAACCCCTGCTGGCACCATGCCCATGGGCGAGGCCAAAAAGGAAGCCGCAGCACCTGGCGCCGCCATGGCCGATGGTGAAGTCCGCAAAGTGGACAAAGAGGCCAAGAAGATCACCATGAAGCATGGCGAGATCAAAAATCTTGACATGCCTGGTATGACCATGGTGTTCCAGGTCAAGGACCCGGCCATGCTGGACAAGGTCAAAGCAGGCGACAAAGTGCGCTTCACCGCTGAAAAGGACGGCGGCGCCATTGTTGTGACCGACATTCAACCGGCGAAATAAGTGGCTATGAATCTACCGGGCGAAAGCATCGGCGGGTTCAACGAAGTTTTTGATGTCACACGTATTCAGAAATTTGCCGAATGCTTCGCACGAAATGCTGACCAACGCGCTGGTGGCTGGCGCCGTGGCAGCGCTGGTGATGGCTGCGTTGGTCGGCTACCTGCTGTGGCGCGATAGAAAGAAGTTCAAGACAGGCAAAGCGGCGCGCGGGCTCCCGCGCCGGGATCGAAAGAAGAGGCCGAGATAAGGTGAGGGATCGAGATCGCATCGAATTGGCTTGCGCTCCGCAGGCCCGGAAAGGCAGCCGTCATGGAACAACACGAACATCACCAGTACAAGCACGCCCCGAAGGCACCTGAAGATGCCGAGCACGGGCACCTCTCGCAAGATCAAGCCGCAGCAAGTATGCAGCGCAAGGACCCTGTGTGCGGCATGCCGGTGACAACCGAATCCGCGCATCGGCATGAACATGCCGATCGGTCCTATTTCTTTTGTAGCGCGCGCTGCAGAGACAAATTCGTCGCTGCTCCGGAGCAGTATCTGACACCAGACTCAAAGGCGAAAGCTCCGGCTGTCCCGGAAAACGGGCCCACCGGCACGGTTTACACCTGCCCCATGCATCCGGAGATTCGCCAGGATCATCCGGGCCATTGCCCCAAGTGCGGAATGGCACTGGAGCCGGTCATGCCCAGCCTGGACGACGAGGAGAACCCTGAACTGAAGGATTTTCAGCAGCGGTTCTGGTGGACCTTGCCTTTAACGGCCATCGTCACGGTGCTCGCGATGTTTGGGCACCAGCTAGACTCGTTCGGCATGGCTACCCAGAGTTGGGTGGAACTGGTGCTGTCGGTGCCCATCGTCTTGTGGGCTGGCTGGCCGTTTTTCGCGCGCGGCTGGCAGTCCGTCGTCAACCGAAGCCCGAACATGTGGACCCTGATCGGTCTGGGGACCGCAGCCGCATTTGTGTACAGCGTGGTCGCCACAGTAACGCCGGATGTTTTTCCGAAGTCGTTTGTAGCGATGGGGCGTGTGGCGGTGTATTTCGAAGCTGCCGCCGTCATCATTTCGCTTACCCTGTTGGGCCAGATCCTGGAACTCAAGGCACGCTCGCAAACCTCAGCGGCCATCAAGTCGTTGCTGGGTCTCGCGCCAAAAACCGCACGCCGGATTCAGCCCGACGGCAGCGAAGCAGATGTGCCTCTGACCCATGTCCATGAAGGTGATCTGCTTCGAGTGCGCCCTGGTGAAAAGGTACCCGTGGACGGGTTGGTGACTGAGGGTAGCAGCTCGGTCGATGAATCCATGCTGACCGGGGAGCCCATGCCGGTGACCAAGCGATCTGGTGACAAACTGATTGGCGCCACCATGAATACTTCCGGTGCACTTGTCATGCGGGCGGAACGAGTGGGCTCGGCAACCGTACTGGCCCAAATTGTTCAACTGGTCGCGCAGGCCCAACGCTCCCGGGCGCCCATGCAGCGAATGGCGGATCATGTTGCCGGCTACTTCGTGATGGCCGTGGTCGGCATTGCTGTTCTGACGCTGTTGGCCTGGGGATTCTTTGGCCCGCAACCGAGCTGGGTGTACGGTCTGATCAACGCGGTGGCCGTGTTGATCATCGCTTGTCCATGTGCGCTTGGCCTGGCTACGCCCATGTCCATCATGGTGGCGACGGGGCGCGGCGCAACACAGGGAGTTCTGTTCCGCGATGCGGCAGCCATCGAGAACTTCCGCAAGGTCGATACCTTGATTGTCGACAAAACCGGGACCTTGACCGAGGGTCGTCCGTCTTTTAATCGGGTGGTGCCGGCGGCCGGCTTTAGTGAGGACGAAGTACTGCGGTTAGCCGCCAGCCTTGACCAAGGCAGCGAACATCCCCTGGCCGATGCCATCGTGCGCGCCGCCAAGGAGCGTGGCTTGGCGTTGTCCAAGGCAGACTCCTTTGAGTCAAGCACGGGAATTGGCGTGCGCGGTAAGGTCGACGGAAAGTCGCTTGCGCTTGGCAATACGGCTCTGATGGCCCAAGACGGCGTTCAGATAGACATCGCCATGCAAGGATCGGCCGAGGCGTTGCGCCTGGAAGGCGCCAGCGTGATGTCTTTGGCTGTGGATGGCCAGCTGGCAGGCCTTGTGGCGGTTTCAGACCCAGTCAAGGCCAACACGCCAGCGGCGCTGGAGACCCTGCGCGCGGCGGGCATCCACATCATCATGGCCACCGGCGACGGCCAGACGACCGCAAAGGCTGTGGCTGGCGGCCTTGGGATCACCGAGGTCTATGGCGAGGTCAAGCCCGCTGACAAGCTCGCATTGGTCGAAAGGCTGCAGGCGCAGGGGAGGGTGGTGGCCATGGCCGGCGACGGTATCAACGATGCCCCGGCCCTGGCGAAAGCTGACGTTGGGATTGCGATGGGAACCGGGACCGACGTGGCCATGAACAGTGCCCAGGTGACCCTTGTCAAAGGTGATCTGCGCGGTATCGCCACAGCGAGGAAGCTGTCCCAGGCGACCATCGCGAACATGAAGCAGAACCTGGGCTTTGCCTTCATTTACAACTCTCTCGGTGTCCCACTCGCGGCTGGATTGCTTTACCCATTTACCGGATGGTTGCTGTCTCCGATGATTGCCGCATTGGCGATGAGTCTCAGCTCGGCGTCCGTCATTGCCAATGCACTGCGTTTGCGCGCGTCGGATTGATGCGCCAAGCGGGTTTCAAGGATTCTGACTGGCTGGTGCCCGCCGACTACGGCGAGCACCAGCGTTCGATCAGCTTACTTGACCTGCTCAAGTTTCACTACCGTAAAGCCTCCATCGAGCTTCTCGGCGCGGAACATGATTTTGTCGCCTGGTTTGACCTCTTTGAGGAGTTTCTCGTCCTGCACCTTGAACACCATGGTCATGCCAGGCATGTCCAGATTCTGCAGCGCTTCGTGCTTGATGGTCAGTTTGCTTTGCTCGATATCGACCTTTCGCACCTCGCCGGCTGTCAATTGAGCGCTTGCGGGAGCGAATGCACTTGCCGTTTTGCCTGTAGCACCCGCCGGCGCGTCAGTCGCCGCCAAGACAAATCCGGTACCACTCGTGAAGAAGATGGCAGCAGCGAGTACAAAGTTGATTTTGGATTTCATCGAAAACTCCTTGGAAATAGGGACCACAGGGGCCGGATGTTTACCACCCGGCCCACCCGCATCGCGGGCTTAGGAGCCGTAGCGTTCAGAAAACAGGTCTTGCCTGAGGTCTGGCGAAGTCACGCCTGGTTTGGCGTTGTTATGCGGCAAGTTGTCGGTGTGCACCAGCCTGCCGCCTTGCAGTCCGAAGCTGTGCTGCGGCGCCGTGGTGGTCGCACCGTCGGGACTGATCGTTGCTGTCGCTACATTCTTTTGAGCCGCCGGGGCCCCCCTCTTCACTTCAGTGCGACTTGTGTCGCTTTGACTCTGCTGCGGCGCGATATGGACACTGTCGTCCGCGCCAGCCCAAGTGCGGCCCGAATTGGCAAAAGCAGCGGGAAGAACAGCACCGGCCAGGGCAAGTGCAAATACAGTTTTACGGAACATCATGATTTAACTCCTTTGATTACGCTTTGCAAAGTGCTACCCCAACATCTGGAGTAACTGCGATGCAACCTCTGCATCACAGTTCCTAATGTAGAAACCGAGGCACAACATGACGCTGACCTTCAGGTTACGAATCTGTCATATAACCCGAGACTCTTTTGAAAATTCTTATCATTGAAGACGAACCGAAGGCCGCCGACTACCTGCGCAAGGGCTTGGCCGAGAGCGGGTATGCCGTCGAAGTGGCCCATAACGGCACGGACGGATTGCATGCTGCTGTCAACGGCGACCATGACCTGGTGGTCCTGGATGTCATGCTGCCAGGCATTGACGGGTTTGCGGTTCTGTCAGCGCTGCGGACCTCCAGGCAGGTTCCAGTGTTGATGCTTACCGCACGCGGCAACACCGACGACAAGGTACGTGGCTTCGATCTGGGTGCGGACGATTATTTAGTCAAGCCGTTTCAGTTTCCTGAGCTGTTGGCTCGCGTCAGAGCATTGCTCAAACGAGGTCAGCCAGCGCCTGTGGAGGGCGTGCTGAGAGCCGCCGACCTGGAGATCGATCCGGTGCGCCATCGCGCCACGCGCGCCGGACAGCGTATTGATCTGTCCGCCAAGGAGTTCGCATTGCTGACCCTTCTCGCTCAGAAAACCGGCGAAGTTCTTTCCAGAACCCAAATTTCCTCGTTGGTCTGGGATATTCACTTCGATTCAGACACCAACGTCGTGGAGGTTGCGATCCGCCGGCTCCGCGCCAAGATAGACGATCCCTTTGATGAGAAATTGATTCACACCGTCCGCGGCGTTGGCTACGTTCTGGAACGTCGGGTAGCAGCGTGACGCAAGTTAAAAAAACCGGTTTTTGGTCCAGGAAATCAATGGCGGCGCGCATTGCTCTGGTCAGCTGTCTGTTTGGACTTCTTCTGACGGGCGGCGCTATCGTGATCGGCTTTTATGCGCTTGCACATCAGCTCGATGCCCGTTCGAGCGTCGAGTTGCTGGGCAAGCGAGACCTGCTAGAGCATGTGCTGTCAGAAATCCCGTCACAGGAGTCAATCAGCCGGAACAAACATCGCTTCGGCGATCTGCTGATCGGACATGACGATTTGCACCTCGCACTGGCGGATTCAAGCACGGGGCAAAGTATTCTGAGTTTCTCCAGAATCGCGGAGCAATCGTTGCCCGAGCCTTTTCCAACGTGGTATGAGCCTGAGCAGAGGCCTGTATTTCCAATCAGGAATGAGCCTGAAGCCGTAATTTGAGGTGACTTTTGGTGAGTGGGTTGATCATCCCAAGAATGGTGATCAACATGGATGAGTCCCAGCTTCGCACGATTGAGCAAATCGATCAATTTCTTATTGCCAGTGCCGATGTCGCGTTTACGGCCCACGGTGGCGAAGTGGAGCGTTACGCCCACATCAGCCGGGTGCTCCAGCGCTTTGACTACCCCCGCTGCAGCAAACACGACCGTGGCGTGCTGCTGCGCTACCTGCAACACACCAGCGGCTACAGCCGTGCCCAGATCACACGACTGGTGGCGCAATGGCACACCAACCGCCTGTCCAACGTACCGCTCGCCAAGCGCTACCGGGCTCCTGTAGCGCCCTTTGCGCGCAAGTACACCGCCTTGGATATCGAGCACCTGGTGGAGATGGACAAAGCGCACGAGGATGTTTGCGGCCCGGCCATCATTCACCTCCTCAAACGAGCCTTTCACGACTATGGCGATGAGCGCTACGAACGCTTGGCTACGCTGTCTTCTTCGCACCTGTACAACCTGCGCAAAAGTGCTGGCTACCAGTGCCTGCGGGTGAGTTTTACCAAGACCCACCCGGTGTGCAATTCCATCGGCGTACGCAAGGCACCATGCCCCAACGGCAGGGCTGGCTTTGTGCGTATCGACAGCGTTCACCAGGGCGACGAAGACGGCATCAAAGGGGTCTATCACATCACCTGTGTGGACAGCACTTCACAGTGGCAAGTCGAAGCTTGTGTGCAGGGCATCAGCGAGGCATTTTTGCTGCCGGTGCTGGAGCTGGTGATGGAGCAGTTTCCCTTTGTCATCGAAGGCTTCCACTCCGACAACGGCTCCGAATACATCAATCACAAAGTTGCCAAGATGCTGGAAAAACTGCGCATCGAGCAAACCAAATCACGCTCGCGCCAGAGCAACGACAACGCCTTGGCCGAGAGTAAAAATGCCAGTGTGGTCAGGAAGCATATGGGCTACAGCCACATCCCGCAAAAGTACGCCCAGCCGATCAATACGTTTTACCAGGAGGTGTTCAACCCGTGGCTCAATCTGCACCGTCCCTGCATGTTTGCAACCAGCAAAGTCAACCACAAAGGCAAGGTCGTTAAAGTCTACAAACACGCCGATGTAAAGACTCCTTTGGAGGCGCTGGTGAAGCTAAACGAACTGGGCCTGGTGAGGTTCAAAACAGACACGATGCTGGTGGATTTGTTAGCGCAGGCCAGGCAGCAAACGGACCTTGCTGCGGCGCAGGATATGCAGCAAGCCAAAAACGAATTGTTTGCCAGCTTTGCAAAACAAAAACAGCGGGCGTGATGCATTCGGAGTGAATTGTGGCGCTCGCAAAGGGGGGGGGGCCTCCGGCGGCCTGGCAGGGGCCTGATTTAAAAAATTCCGCAAGCCCTTAAACTTCCCTTTTCAACCTGGTCAGCCCGCACATCGAAATTACCCAAATTGCGAACCCTTCAGGCTCATACCTGAATTGGAAAATACTGCCCGCAGTGGCCCCAGTGTCGGCCAACCCCGATTCGGTCCGCCATTGGACAGCTTCCACTGGTGAGAAAATGAGCACAGTCGGCGCAAGCACGTCGTTTGGCGACGGTCGCGTGGTCCGATACTACCTGTCGCTGGATCGTCAGCAAGACAATCGGCTGTTGTCAGGTTTCGTCAAGACGAGCTTGGTGGGCTTGCCCCTGATGCTGCTCATCGTGGCGTTGGGGGCCTGGCTGATTGCACGCACAAGTTTGGCACCGCTTAGGAGGTTCCGGCGTCTGGCTGCCTCCATAGGTACACAGTCGCTTGGTCAACGAATATCTTCCTCTGACTTGCCTCCCGAACTCTTCGAGCTTGCGGAAGAGTTCAACAGCATGTTGGAACGCATCGACGAAGGTTATCGGCGGCTCCAAGATTTTTCCGGTGAACTTGCTCATGAAATGCGCACCCCGGTAGCCACATTGATGGGCAGAACGCAGGTGGCGCTGTCCCGCGCGCGGAGCTCACCTGAGTTCCGGGAAGTGCTGGAAGGCAACGTAGAAGAACTCGAGCGCCTGTCCCGTCTGATCTCCGACATGCTTTTCATCGCCCGCGCCGATCGCGATGAAGACCCACTGAATCGGGAACCTGTAGAGCTTTCCCAAGGGGCACAGCGGGTGGCAGACTACATGTCGCTGATCGCCGAGGAACGCGGCTTGACCATAGAGGTCACCGGTACCGCGGTTGTCATGGCTGAACCTCTACTTGTGGAACGGGCCATCACTAACCTCTTGTCAAATGCGATACGTCATGCTGCGGCTGACTCGAAGATAAGTGTGGCGATTGCAACAGCGGACAGTGCCACGCTGGCGGTGACCAACTACGGCGAGTCCATTGCACCCCAACACATTGAACGGATCTTCGACCGCTTCTATCGCATTGACTCTGGTCGCTCACGCACGGACGGTGGTTCAGGGCTCGGGCTTGCCATTGTGCGCTCCATCATGGTGGCCCATGCAGGACAGGTGAAAGCGCGCAGTTCAGCAGGCGGTGAGACGACGTTCACGCTGATTTTTCAAGCAGCCGACGGTAGTTCTCTCGCCCCACCTTAAAACCTGACCATGCTTTTCACATCTATCGCCCTTGCGTCAACGCCAGCTATGGACTTCGCCTTTCCTTAGTTTTAATCCTATGTCAACAAACCCAAGTCTAAATTCAATTCCACGAGGGATGACCTGCCGAGGAGTGCACAGAGCGATCATCGAGTACCTACTCAAACATGGTCAGGACTTAGCCAGCAGCGCCATGCTAGATATCCCTTGTGGGAAGGGTGAATTGATCTCGTCCTTGCGCCGCTTCTTTCCTGGCGCCGACTTGCGAGGATGTGACTTGAAAAAACCGGATTCTTTGGCTTCCGGTGATTTCACATCAGTAGACGCGAGTCGCCCCTTTACCGTCTTTCCGGGCAAAAAGTTCGACTACATCTTTTCAGTCAGTGGCGTGATGGAGTTTGACAATACGCTTCAATTTTTTGAGAGTTGCCACAAGCACTTAAAGGATGGCGGGAGTTTTGTCGTGACCAATGACAATGTCGTTGCCGTGCGCGACAGAATCTCATATTTCTGTCTTGGAAAATTGAGGCAGTACCACTTGTTTGTCACTTTGGGCCAAGGAAGCTGGAAGGTCATTCCAATTCACAACATGCTCAGAATTCTGCAAGAGGCAGGCTATCAGATTCGAGAGGTGCGATATGTATCGCTGCTTCCAAAGGACTGGCCGTTGTTGCCATTAGCCATTCTCATCTATCCGGTTCAGCTACTCTACATGAACTTGAGCCGTTCAAGAATCTCATGGAAGGAGCAACGCAGTATTTATCCGTTTCGCTCATTATTGTGCCGGCATTACGTTATTGTTTGCCAAAAAGAGCCTCTATCTAGTGTATGAGTCGCTATCTATGAAGCATCTTCGAAACTCATGAAAATTACAAAGTTGTAATCTGCCGGCGGGTTTGGTGTCGAGTTTGGTTATCTAAACTTTCGTTTGTAGTCTGATGGTTTATCAGCTCAAAACCACCCTTGAAAGGAATTCCATGAAGTCACGAAATATACTGCTCGCTCTGCCTTGCGCCTTGCTTTCTTTGTCCGCCATGGCAGCCGGTAACCACGCCGGCAGTCACGGCGAAAGCACGATTGGCAAGCCTGGCGCGGTATCAAAAGTATCGCGTACAGTTTCCGTTGATATGAGGGACGACATGCGCTTTTACTCTTCAAGCTTCAATGTCAAACAGGGCGAAACCATCCGCTTCGTTGTAAAGAACTCCGGTAAAGTCAAGCACGAAATGGTGCTCGGCACCCAAAAGGACCTCAAGGAACACGACGAAGTCATGAAGAAAAATCCGGAGATGGAACATGCGGATGCCAATATGGTCACAGTCGCGCCTGGTAAGACAGGTGAGATCATCTGGGAATTCACAAAGGCGGGAAAGGTGGACTTTGCCTGCCTGCAGCCTGGACACTACGATGCGGGTATGAAAGGCTTGGTCAACGTGGCGGGCGGGGGCAGTGCTTCACTAGCAGCCACGCCTGGAATGGTGTCCGTTGCGACGTCTGATACAAAAAAAGAGACTACGGTCACGCACGCGGGCATGGCTGATGGCGATATCCGCAAGATCGATTTGGACAACAGAAAAATAACCATCAAGCACGGCGAGATCAAAAACCTCGACATGCCCGGCATGACGATGGTGTTTCAGGTCAAGGACGTAGCCCTTCTAAGCAAGGCGAAGGAAGGTGACAAAATTCGCTTCAGCGCAGAAAAAGCTGGAAACGCCATTGTGGTCACCGACATTCAGCCAACGAAGTAAAGCCCAATGGAAGAATCGCACAGCGAGATCATCAACCGCTCAGGATGGTGGCGGTGACCAAACGTGATTAATACGTGCGGCGGACGATGCCAATTCCAACACCGGCCTTTGTTTAGCGGCTAGAGATGTATTCCGCTATGGTTCCCCAACCCCGATCGCCCCATGCTCTGTTAAGTATCAATCGGGGTTGGGCCATGTATACCGGGCCGGTCACTCAGAATCGGCCTCATCAGCATTACGCCCACCAAATCGCATGGTCCCTTGAAGCAGACATAGAAGCCGTCGGCGCGCAAGGGCCAGTTTGCGGTGCCGGTTACCTTGTATGCAGCACTACTGTCCATCGCGTGAAGACTTCGGCATGGCTGCATACTCTCTATCTGACTCCTGAAATGGTGGGCGCGCAATGGTTTAGTGAACGCGCGGGTGGCAGTCTAGCGGTCATGTCGGTCCATGAGGCTAAACAACTGAGTGCAATCATGTCAGAGCGTCTGTGGCCCAGCGTGTCGGACAATGATGTACTTGAGCGATCCAACTCAGTCAATGACGACGAGCGGTTGATAGCAGTGCTTAAGCACCTTGAGCAACGCTTGCACCAGCCATTGCGCGCGATTGAGCTAGCGAAATTTGTGCATTTATCGCCTTCTCGTTTTTTACACTGGTTTTCCGAATCGTTGGGCTTGCCGTTCAGGGCTTATGTGCGATGGTTGCGCTTGCAGGCGGCAGTGCGTGCCTTGGCGGACGGCGCTAATCTCACTGAGGCCGCCCACTTATCCGGATTTGCTGACAGCGCTCATTTGAGCCGCACCTTCGTCTCCGCCTTTGGCATCACGCCGAATTCACTTGCAACGGTTGAGATAACGATCAGCGACCTTGAGTTTCCGATGAGCCAGATTGTGCAAGCCCTGGACTCAAAATCTACCGGGAGAAAACTGCTGAGACAGTAGCTGGTTTGTTCAAGCGTCAACGGACTCGGTGAGGGAGAATGAAAGATACTTTCCCTGGGAGTTTTCGATGTTTTCTGCTAGCCAAGTGCTGATTCGCTATGGTGCATACCCTCTCGTAATGGTTGCGTTGGTCATTGCGGTGGCGACTGTGCCAAACGCCTCCTTCCCATTTCTTTGGCTTTCCATGGCTGCTGCTATCGGGGCGGCCGCTATCGCAGTGGTGGAGCGACTATTTCCGTACGAACTAGAGTGGCGGGAGACAGACGCCGATTCTCCGGCTGACGCCATACACGCTGTGGTTAATCTAATGGTGATACATGCCGCGGTGTTGATACTTTTGTGGCTTTGCGGAGTCAGTGCCTGGCCAGGGATATGGTGGCCTAGCGACTGGCCCTTTATTGCACAAGTTTTCTTGGCAGGACTACCCTTAGATCTCTCACTTTATGCCATGCATCGACTGAGTCATCGCTATGAGTTTTTGTGGCACTTGCACAGTATTCATCACTCATCTCATCGCTTGTATTGGCTTAATGGAGAACGCCGTCATCCACTTCACGCGGCGATTATGGCTGGACCGGGATTATTGGTCCTGGGTCTCCTGGGAGCCCCCGCGCTGGTCGTCGGCGGCTGGTTTTCGATCCTCGTCGTTCATCTTGCTTTTCAGCATGCAAATTTGGACTACCGGGTCGGCCCATTCAGACACGTACTGGGAGTAGCTCAACTTCACCGTTGGCATCACCGGCAAAGGTTTGAGGACGCACAGGTCAATTTCGGAGAATTTTGGATAGTTTGGGATCATCTATTGGGAACATTTTTCGACCCCCGTGCGCCTCTTGGACAAATTGGAGTTGAAGGCGACCCTGTTCCACATGGATATGCAGACCAAATGATTTACCCGTTTAAACCACCTCAGCGTTAGGGAAGGTCTGATCAAGTCGTGATTTGGCCGCAGAACAGCCGACGAGCAACGCGAACGCGGCGCGCAGCACCGGAACTTGCCCTTCTAAGGGCTGCTCCCGGCGCAAGCTGCGCCGCCTCTGCGG
>Ga0308009_10001138_pt1 | contig 16409 bp, 27 predicted proteins | sample Neamet127_FD_203134 | JGI IMG/M metagenome (GOLD analysis project Ga0308009, IMG submission 203134) | Marine microbial communities from water near the shore, Antarctic Ocean - #127 | ecosystem: Environmental > Aquatic > Marine > Unclassified | place: Southern Ocean | collected 2014-07-24
AAGAATCTGATGTTGTAGTAGATAGAGTCTCACTTGTTCCTTACATTAAGAATTTAATTATGGACTACTTAGACAAAGAACAAGATGTTGAAAAACTATCCAAACTATTAAAAATGATGGTAGGTAGAGAAATTAAAGCACGTGGTGGCAAGCGTTATACTATCACACGCGAAGATATCTCTCTAGCTTTAACAAAATAATGGATGAACTAGAGCGCATAAAGCAACTTGCAGGTGTAAACGAATATAAAGGTTACACTGAGTACACTCTAGAAAACATCAGTGACGCTGCTGCAAGCAATGTCAAGCAAATGAAATCAAAAAACATTAAGCCCGGCGATAAAGAATGGTTCGAACTATGGTTTGGCCTTCCAAAAATGACAGGTGAGAATATGCCACGTGGCCTTAGAGGGCGTAAAAAATGAGTTTAAGAACGTGGTGGCAAAGAGTTACTAGAGAAGAGTATGAACTAATTTTAACAGTAACTAAAGATGTTACAGTACATACTGATGGAACAAGAACTGAGTCTACTAAACAAGTTAAATACAAAGCAAAGAAGCTTGTAAAGCTAACTCCTAAGCACATTATATTTAAAGATTTAGATAACAATAGGAACGAACTTAAATTTTTAAAACCTATTGAGTATCATATAAAGAAGATTTGGTAATGCGATTTAAAGAAATTACAGAAGATGGAAGAATTGTAAAGGGAGTTAACACAACAGTAGATGTTGGTGTTAATCAAATACCAATTGAAGCTGCTAAATTAGGTAGTAAAGTAAGTATAGATGGTAGGCCGCCATTTCTAAAAACAAATGGTCTTGTTAGTGAAAACTTTGCTGACGGTAAAGTAAAAGGTAAAAGTAAACCTGGTCGTGTTAAAAAGTCCGGTGCTAGTTGTAAAGGCTCAGTAACTGACTTGCGTAAACGTGCTAAAGGTGCAAGTGGCGAAAAGCGTAAAATGTATCATTGGTGTGCTAACATGAAGGGTGGCAAGAAGTCGAAATGAGCATTTCGGATATTTTGCACAACAGGATTACAACTAAAACATTTGACAATATTCCTATAGAGCAGAGTAAGATAGATTATATCTTAGATTGTGCTATAACTGCGCCTAGTAAACAAAGTTTATATAATTATAAAATTGCTGTATTAGGTACTAGTCGTGCTGCTAAAGAAATAAAAACTTGGATGTTTCAAAGTGACACTTGGTGTGACGAAAAAGGCGAAAGACTAGGCACTAATGGCCGTAAAGTACTTAACGGCCAATATAATGCACCCTTAGTTTTAGTTTGGATGCAAAGAGAAAAACTTCGTTCAAAATATAATCCAACAGACCTAGTTGATATGATGGTAAGCTCTAGTGTTGCAATGCTAGCAGCAGAAGAACAAGGACTACAAACTGGTTTTGGACGTTGTCATAGTACTGATCTAGTTGCTGAAAAACTAGGGTATCCAGGACTTACTGCTGAAGTAGTTATAGGAGTTGGATATGGTACAGATCATGACGATGAAGAATTATCAGATTATGATCACGGACTTGAGGTTTATACTAAAAAAGGAAACGTGCTAGGTATTATGTCTAAAAACATACCAGCTAGCATGCAGGTTCGACATCGCAAACTCAAGCCGAGTATAAGCAAACTTATCCAACATTACTGATAAATATGTTTGTATATTATGAAAGGAGCGGGTGTATTACATGTTAATGAAAGAAATATTAGACGAAGAAGCAACCGCAGGAGGTACTTCAGCTGGATCAATTGCTACTGTTGCAAGTGTTCCAGGTGCTAAACGTAAAGTTAACAAAGGTGGCAAATACGGCGCCCCTAAAGCTCCACAAGCTACAAACGCAGATGGTACAGCTAAAAACGCATTAGATATGAAGGCCAACGTTATGGGTGGCAAGGCTATCAAACGATAAATACAAGTAATAGGAATTACGGGGATTCAAATGAGAAAACAAGAGATAGAAGAAGGCCTAGGCGAATTAGCAGACATTGCTGAACGCGATCACGAAGTACAAATGGCTCGTGCAGATCTTTACAAGTCAGCAAAATATTCAATCAAACTACACGAAATGCTTAAAGGTGTAAGTGAAGCTGAAGGGTTAGAAGGTTGGGTTCAATCAAAAATAACTAAAGCTTCTGAAATGCTTGGTTCTGTTTATCATCATTTAGACTACGAAGAAAGTGGATTAGCTGATGAAAGTATGGTAGTAGGCGAAGCAAAGGAAGAAATGTGTCCCGAAGCATGTTGCGGCAAGCCTGTAACAGAATGTAAGTGTGGTCCAGAATGTGAACATTGTGATTGTCATGCTAAGAACAAACTAAGTGAAGGCGATGGCATTTATCACGATTGTGCTAAAAAGTTTACACATAAAAAATATGGTGAGTGTACCGTTATCCCCGGCGAACACACTTTACTAGAAGACGGAACTGTTACACATTATGATGCTACTTTCTTAAAAGACGGTGAAATGTTTGCTGTAAGAAATGTATCTGTAGAAAGTATATTTGATGTACTTTCAGAGAAGCACGTACATGCTGCTAAGTCATACAAAAAGAAAAAAATAATAAAGAAGAACGAAACTAAAGAAAGACTGCAAACAGCATTAGAAGGCAAGCAGGAAAAGATGGATGTTACTGACGCTGACAAAAAAGGCGGCACACCTGCATACAAAAGAATGAAGGCAGGCGACAAACGTTACAACGATAAAACTACTAAAGACAAAAAAACTACTGAAGGAAAGTTCAAATCGTCTGCACAGCGTAAAGCAGTACATGCAGCTAAAGCATCAGGGAAAAAGAAATGAAAAGATCATTATTAGAATCAATGGGTCAACTTAGTGCATACGAAGGTATAGTAGCAGAAGATGAAAAAATGCCGTCCAAGGCACATATTACAAAAATGTGTAAAGACGGAAAAAGTACAGCAGAGATTTGTAAAATGCATCCAGATTGTGATCAAGCTGAATTAAAAGCAATGATCAAAGATTGTGCAGACGACACGGCAGTAAAAGAGAGCGATAAGTCTATTGGAGATATCAATGCTGATGCCGATATGACTGAAGCACAAAAGATTAGAGCAATGGGCGATAAGCTTGCTGCAATATTTGGTACTGCATAATGGATTTTGCAGCACTACAGCAAAAACTATTTGATATAGAACCAACTGATCGTGCAGAAGACTTACGTCAACTAGCTGGGTCTGCTGGCGGTATGCCGCAGGAAAGTGTACAAACTGACAATACCCTCCTACAGGAAAGTGTAGAAATTGCAGAAGGTACTATGCCGGTTGAAGGAAATTACAGTCTAAGTGACTTTGCAAAACTTGCTGGTGTACAACTTAAAGAAGCTAAAGGTGATACCTGGGCAAAAAGTCTTACTAGAAGAGTTGTCGGTGATGACGGAATAGCAGCAATGGATGCTGGAAAGAAAAACTATAATAAAATGGATCTTCTTAGTAAGAGTGCAGATGCAGCAATGGATGCTGGCGGCAAAGGAAGTAATGTACCTGTAGCAAAAACAGCTCCAGGTGATGAATGGAAATCACTATTAAAACAACATACTGCTAAACTACAAAAAATTGCAAAAAGCCCGCAACGTAGAGCTCAATTTGATAAGTTTATGGCTGGCATCTCTGAAGTTGAAGAAGCTAGATCAAGTGCCTCCGATCAAGCAGCTAAAGCAGGTGCTTATAATGGTGGCAAGAGCAGTAACAAAAAGGGTAATGCAAATTTATCTAGCAAACTAAAAGGCGATGCTCTACAAAAGCATAGAGACGCTAGTGTTGCAAAGATGGATGCTGAAGACGAAGCTGCTAAAAAAGCACAAAGAGATAGATTAAATACAGAAGGAGATGAAGCACTTACATTATCATTCCTATCTGCATCATTAAAAAATAAAATGAAACCAGTTAAGCGTAACCCAGTGGCATCTCATGCACAATCGAGCGGTTCCGGCACACATCAAGATCAACATAATAAAAACAAACCAGATCGTAAGCAAAAGCATAAGAAGCCAATACAAGCAGACGAATCTATTAAGTCCCAACTCTGGGCAGCATTAAACTCAAAATAATACTTGACATCCATGTAAAACTGTAGTATAATAGTTATTATTACATAAACACCTAATGGAGGAATTGTATGAGTGATCGCACCTATGGCGCTGAAGAGAAAGCCAAGCTTGAACGTTTAGTTAACGAAGGCGTTACAGTATTACAAGAAATTGAAGATTTAAGTGGAGGTCTAAAAGAAACTGTTAAAGCAGTTGCTGAAGAATTAGACATGAAGCCTAGTCTTATTAACAAAGCAATTAAAATTGCACAAAAAGGTGATTGGTCTAGAGTATATGACGAGTTTGACGATTTAGAAACACTTGTTACTACTGTAGGTAAAGATAAGTGAAGAAGAGGATCGTCGGATACTTTAAAGAAAGTTATCGCCTAAGTCCATTTGCTTTCTATTGCGAATTTCTAGAAACAATTTTTCTAGTTGGAGCTAGTGCGGTATTAACTTTTACAGTACTAGACCCTGCTACAGAAATTTTTATTCCTATGTACCTAGTAGGAAGTATGTTAGGATTAATTAGTACTGTTATCCGCAAAGCAGCATTTACAATTATATTGTGTAGCTGGTTTGTTGTTATGAACACAATCGCTTTAATACAATTATTTGTATTACAATGATATATATTATTATAGATTCGCTCACTAAAGAGCAAGCAAGGTTAGCGTTGGCCGAAAGCAACGAGGAGGCATTAATTTGAGTTACGTAGACGCATTCTTTGATCGCGACGCTGATATTATCAGAGCAGTTGAACGCAGAGATGGTAAAAGGCATTTTACCGAATATCAAGCAAAATATACATTTTACTATAAAGATCACAAAGGCAAATATAGAAGTATCTATGACGATCCTCTGAGTCGTATTGTGTGTAAAAGTACTAAAGACTTCCGTAAAGAAGTTGCTATTAACAGAGACAAGACCCTGTTTGAAAGCGATATTAATCCTATCTTCCAATGTTTAAGTGAAAACTATCTTAACCAAGATGCTCCTAAACTAAACATTGCATTTTTTGACATTGAGACTGACTTCGATCCAGAGCGAGGCTTTGCTGATCCAAGTGATCCGTTTATGCCTATTACAAGTATTAGTGTATACTTACAGTGGCTTGACACAATGGTTTGTATTGCTGTTCCTCCTAAGACACTTACTATGGAACAAGCAAGAGCAGAACTTGAAGGCATTGATAATGTAATGTTGTTTGAAAAAGAAGGTGATATGATTGATACCTTCTTAACATTAATTGAAGATAGTGATATCCTATCAGGCTGGAACAGTGAAGGGTATGATATTCCTTATACTGTAAACAGGACTGCTAGAGTACTAAGCAAAGACGACACACGTAGATTCTGCTTGTGGGGACAATTACCTAAGGTACGCGAGTATGAAAAGTTTGGCAAAGTAAGTAAGACGTTTGACTTAGTTGGGCGTGTACACTTGGATAGTTTGAACTTGTATCGTAAGTACACTTATGAAGAGCGTCACACATATCGACTAGATGCTATTGGTGAAGTTGAAGTAGGTGAGAACAAAGTTCCGTATGAAGGAACACTTGATGCACTTTACAACAACGACTTTCGCAAGTTTATTGAATATAATATTCAGGATACTGCACTACTTGACAAGTTGGATAAGAAGCTTCGCTTTATTGATCTAAGCAACGAACTAGCACATAGTAACACAGTACTTCTACAAACAACAATGGGTGCTGTAGCGGTTACAGAGCAAGCTATTGTTAACGAAGCACACCATAGAGGCTTCCAAGTTCCTAATAGACAAAAGCGTGATGACGAAGCTACACAAGCTGCTGGTGCGTATGTTGCATATCCTAAGAAAGGATTGCATAAATGGATATGTTCAATGGATTTAAATTCACTATATCCTTCAGTGATTCGTGCATTGAATATGGACCCTGCTACTGTTGTAGGACAAATACGCCCAGAGATTAGCGATGCTCGAGTACATGAAGACATGTTCTTAAAGAAGAAAAGCTTTGCAGGTAGTTGGGAAGGACGATTTGCTACAGAAGAATACGAAGCAGTTATGGAGCAACGCAAAGACGTTCCGCTTACTATTGACTTTGAAAACGGCGAATCAAAAGTAATGAGTGGTGCAGAGATTAACAAATTAATCTTTGACAGTAACCGTCCTTGGATGCTTAGTAGTAACGGCACGATCTTTACAACAGAACATGAAGGTGTTATTCCAGGACTACTAAAGCGTTGGTATAGTGAACGTAAAGAACTACAAGCACATCTCAAGAAAGCTAAAGATGCTGGCAATGCTATTGAAACTGAATACTGGGATAAACGACAGCTAGTTAAGAAAATTAACTTGAACAGTTTGTATGGTGCTATTCTTAATCCAGGGTGTAGGTTCTTTGATAAACGTATTGGACAAAGTACAACACTAAGTGGCAGAACTATTGTTAAGCATATGAGTGCAGAAGCTAATAAAACTATTACTGGCAAGTATGATCATGTAGGCGAAGCAATGATTTATGGTGATACTGACTCTTGTTACTTTAGTGCATATCCTATGCTTAAAGATGATATTGAATCAGGCAAGATTCCTTGGAGTACAGAAACTGCTATTAAACTTTATGACCAAGTTAGTGAAGCTGTAGATAGTACGTTTACAAAGTTTATGGCGCAAGCGTTTCACTGCCCAGCAAGTCGTGCAGATGTTATTGCAGCTGGACGTGAGATTGTTGCAAAGTCAGGGTTGTATATTACTAAGAAGCGTTATGCTGCATTAGTTGTAGACAATGAAGGCTTTAGGACAGACATTGACGGTAAGGAAGGCAAAGTAAAAGCTATGGGCTTAGACTTACGTAGATCAGATACTCCTGTGTTTATGCAAGAGTTTCTAAGTGAACTACTGCTAATGGTGCTTACAGATGCTCCGCGTGATGATGTACTAGAACGTATTACTGTATTCCGTAAGGAGTTTAGTGAACGACCTGGTTGGGAGAAAGGTAGTCCAAAACGTGCAAACAAAGTTGGGCATTACCGCAAACTAGAAGAAAAGCAAGGTAAAGCAAACATGCCCGGTCATGTAAGGGCAAGCATTAATTGGAATACACTAAAGCGGATGAATAGCGACAAATACTCTGAAGAGATTGTTGACGGTATGAAAGTTATTGTTTGTAAACTTAAACCTAATCCACTTGGATACACAAGTGTTGCGTATCCTACAGATGAACTTAAAATACCAGAATGGTTTAAAGAACTTCCGTTTGACGATGCAGCAATGGCAGAGACTATTATTGATAATAAGTTAGACAACTTAATTGGTGTGCTTAACTACCCATTAGAGGATACTAAGCGTCATAACACATTTACTAGTTTGTTTGACTTCGGAGACTAATATGAAGATTAAACTAGAGATAGAAATTGATACAGAGAACGAACAGGACCTAAATACTATTGAAGAGCTTATAGAAAAGCTTAGAGAGTTAAAGGAGATCATTGGATGAGAGTTACAGTCCAGGATATCGGCGGCACTATTGCTAAGGAAGATGAACGATATACAGTAGTAGATAATACTACTCTTAATGGACTAGTAGTTAGTTCAACACGTTTACACAAGCACCAAAGTACATCTGGTCATTCACATGCCGGTCAGGAAGAAGTTTATCACTTTATTACTGGTTGGGGTAAAATGGAACTAGATGATGAAACATATGATATCCGGGCTGGTGATATGGTTTTAATCCCAGATGGTGCGTATCATCGTGTACATGCGTCAGGTCAAGGTATGTACTTTGTATGTGTGTTTGATGGTAAGAGGAATCACAAATGAAAGTAGGATTTACATGCAGTACATTTGATTTATTACATGCAGGGCATGTAATAATGTTGCGTGAAGCTAGAGAGCAATGCGACTATTTACTAGTAGGATTACAAGTTGATCCTAGTCAAGATCGTAAAGACAAGAACGCTCCTATACAAACAATTGTTGAACGTTATACACAACTTAAAGCAGTTGGGTATGTTGACGAAATTATTCCTTATGGTACAGAGGAAGACCTAGAAGATATTTTACAAATGTATCCAATCAATGTTCGCATACTAGGCGAAGAATACAGAGATAAAGATTTCACAGGTAAAGATATATGTCGTAGTAGAGATATTGATTTACATTTTAATAAGCGTGATCACAGATTCAGTACAAGTGGTTTACGTTCACGAGTTACTGACACGGAGAAAAAATGACCGAATATGAAGAACGCGAAAAGCACATGGCAGAATCACAAGCAAAAATTGACGAGTGGTTAGCTAAAGGTAATGAAATTACTGTTTATCCGTATGGTGCTAGATCTGAAGAAGTAAATTATACTAGCGGTATGTATGCTAAGAAAAAGAAAGTACTTACACCTGAACAAGTAAAAGCAAAAGAAACGTTAGACGCTAAAAATGCTGCGGCAGTAAAAAAAGCGTTAGATAAAGCGGCGGCATTATTAGATGAAAAAAATAGAAAATAAATTTATTTTTGACGTAGACGGAACGTTAACAGCTAGTAGACAGTTAATAGATCCTGTGTTTGCAGAGTGGTTTAAAAACTTCTGTGTTGTTAACGAAGTTTATCTTGTTACAGGTAGTGACCGTCCTAAGACTATTGAACAAATAGGCGAATCAATTTATAATGCTTGCAAACGAGTTTACAATTGTAACGGCAATGATGTTTGGGAAAAGGATGTAAATGTTAAATCTAATGATTGGACATTACCCGAAGATGCTTGTGAATGGTTAACTAAGCAACTAGTCGAGAGTAATTTTAGTGTTAGAACAGGATTGCATTTTGAACATCGCCCCGGTATGGTGAACTTTAGTGTAGTTGGGCGTAATGCTGGCTCTGCAGATAGGGCAAAGTATGTAGCATATGAAGAATGGAATGGCGAACGCAATCTTATAGCTAAACAATTTAACATCCGGTTTCCAGGTATTAAAGCTACAGTTGGCGGCGACACAGGTATTGATATATCTCCTGTAGGTACTGACAAAGCACAAATTATAACAGACTTCGGACCAGGAGATAAGACATACTTTTTTGGTGACAGAATGGATCCAGAAGGAAATGATTATCCTCTTGCTCAAGTAGTGTCTGTAGCTAAAGCAGTTACAGGATGGCAACAAACGCAAGAATATCTATCTTACTTTCAAGAAGCAAGGATAGCAGAATGATAGCTGTACAGAAAATATTACTAACTGGCTATAAAGGGTTTATTGGTAGTAAATTGTACAAGGTATTATCAGGAGTCGACGTAACTGGTATTGACTTAGTAGACGGTAACGACTTACTTACATGTGAATTTCCAAATACTAAGTTTGATTTAATTATACACTTAGCAGGGCGTTCAGGAGTGCGTGAAAGCATTAATGATCCAGCTGCATATTGGATGAATAACGTAGAAGCAAGTCGTAGACTATTTGAACGTTATAAAGACACACGTATAATGTATGCGAGCAGTTCGAGTGCTTACGAGCCCGATTTGAACCCTTATGCGGCGTCTAAGTATGTGTTAGAAGAACTTGCAGAACGATATCCTAATACATTAGGTATGCGATTTCATACTGTATGGAGTGAAACACCAAGGAAGGGTATGTTCTTAGACCAACTACTTAATGATAAGTTAACATACGCAACTACACATTATAGAGATTTTATACATATTAATGATATATGTGATGCTGTAACACTACTAATTAATAAACCCCATATTAATGGAGTGATAGATATTGGAACTGGAATTCCTACTAGGATCCGTGACTTAGCACCTAACGCTCCCATCCGTCTAAATACCCCAAGTGAAAGGACATTTACATGTGCTAATACAGAAAAGATGAAGGCTTTAGGATTTAAACCTAAATATAATATAGAAAACTTCTTGACAAAGCCTGAAAAAGGTAGTATACTTAATATAACTAATGGAGAACCAGCATGAAAGATATTTTACAAGACGTTGTTGCAAAAACCCACGCACTAGGCTTTTTAAGCTTAGTAAAAATTACAAGTGAAAATGAAGCAACAACAATCGAAAGTATGGCAGAAGATCGTTCTGTAATACTTTCTTCAGAAACGCATACAGCAGTTCCTGAATTTAAAGGCACGTTTGGTATGCCTAATTTAGATAAGCTAGCACTGCACTTAAAGAATCCTGAGTATCAGAAAGATGCAAAGATTGCAGTAGTCGAAGCAGAGCGTAACGGAGAAGTTATTCCTACGCACATTCACTTTGAGAACACAAGTGGTGACTTTGAAAATGATTATCGCTTTATGAACAAGCAAATTATTGAAGAAAAACTTAAAAGTGTTAAGTTTAAAGGTGCATCATGGAATGTAACTTTCCAGCCAAGCATGGCAAGTATCGGACGTATGAAATTGCAAAGTGCAGCACATTCCGAAGAGCCGACATTTAATGTGTCAACTAAAGATGGCGACTTAGTGTTTAGCTTTGGCGATGCAAGTACACACGCAGGTAACTTTGTATTCGAAGCAGGCGTTGAAGGTACTCTTGCACATAGTTGGAGTTGGCCTGTAGCACAAGTGCAAAGTATTTTAAACTTAGATGGCGATCTTACAATGAGCATTAGTGATCAAGGTGCTATGCAAATTAGTGTTGACAGTGGGTTAGCAAAATACGATTATATTCTTCCAGCACAGAGCAAATAATGAATAAAGATTTAACTACGGCACAACAAGACTATGCACATTTCTTACCTGCGCTAAGTGGCTTCTATGCTACTTACGTAGGCAAGCAACGTCATCCTGATCCTATTAAAGGGCCGTATGTTCCTGCTAATCGTATACCAAATAACTTTGCTAATGGTATTGAAAGTCTTAACTATCTTAATGCTAAAGAAGGAGCGTTCCAATACAAGTGGACGCTCTACTCTGCAGGACATGCTGACTTAGATACAACTAAGTTTGTAGCTAAAGAAGATATGGTACGAAACAGAGATACAGAAAATACTTGGTTACTTGGCGATAGTGGCGGCTTCCAAATTGGTAAAGGTGTGTGGGAAGGCGACTGGAAAGATCCTAATTGCCCTAAAGCACAAAAGAAACGTGACGGTGTGTTACGTTGGATGGATGCATACATGGACTACGGTATGATCCTTGATATTCCGGCTTGGGTTGCACGTTCACCTGCAGGTGCTAAAGCTACTGGAATTAGTACATACCAAGAAGCAGTTGCGGCTACACGTATTAACAATGACTATTGGATGAAACATAGAACAGGTGCTTGTAAGTTCTTAAACGTATTACAAGGCGAAAACTTTGCTGATGCAGACGACTGGTATGAGCAAATGAAAGACTATTGTGATCCAGTTAAATATCCTGACAATCACTTTAATGGGTGGTCAATGGGTGGTCAGAATATGTGCGATGTTGAACTTGTTCTTAAACGTATTGTTACATTACATTATGACAACCTACTACAAAGCGGTGTACACGATGTAATGCACTTCTTAGGTACAAGTAAACTAGAGTGGGCTTGCTTGCTAACAGACGTACAACGTGCTATACGCAAGCACTACAATCCTACTATGATGCTTACATTTGATTGTGCTAGTCCGTTCTTAGCAACTGCTAACGGGCAAGTATATACTTCCGTTGAAACTCCGGAGAAAGGCAAGTGGACCTATAGAATGGTGCCTAGTGTGGATGAGCTAAAGTATGCATCAGACACTAGAACATTTAAAGATGCTACACTACAAGACGGTATCTTTAAAAACTTCGAAGATAGTCCACTAACTGACGGATTGTTAGTTAACGATATCTGCACTTATGCAGTTGGTGATGTTAATAAAATTGGTACTATCAAAGTACTCAAAGGCGGCGTTGACTTAGACAAAGCTGGCAATCCTTTACTAGATGATGATGGTAACACAACTGTACGCGGCAGAGACTCAACTAGCTGGGATAGCTTTAGTTATGCTATCCAGATGGGTCATAACGTATGGACTCATGTAAACGCTGTACAAGAAGCTAATAGACAGTATGATGCAGGCGTTATTCCTAAAATGTTACTTGGTAATAAATTTCAAGTACAAACAATACGTGACTTAATTAATGAAGTGTTTGAACAACCTACTAAAGAACTATCGTTAGCTAAAATTATAGAGTATCGTTCATATTGGATGCAAGTTCCAGGTACACGCGGAGCGATTGGTAAAAAGACAATATCAGCGAAGCCAAAGTTTAATGAGCTATTTGCTACAGATGATGTTGTTGTTGAAGAAGAACTAGAACTTAATGAAGAAAAGTTAGAGGCGCTAGCAGATGAGCAACTTCACAGCGAAGCATGAAAAACATGCAGTTTACCTACAAGAACTTTATAAGAAGCATAGAGAATTAGATAACGAAATAAAAGAAGGCCATAATGCTCGAATGCCCGATCAAGAACTTATTATGCTAAAAACTAAAAAGCTTTGGTTTAAAGACGAAATACATCGAGTTGAAAAGAACTTAATAAAATTAGGACCTATATCATGAAAAGAGAATATACAACAGGTACAGCAGATGATGTTGTATTTTTTAAAGGCACTGAAGTTGAAAAGACTCCTGCATTTGGAATGGAAACATTGTTTGTAACAGGCATTCAAGAAATTGAAACTATCCAAGAACATGCACATGGTATTAGCCATATCTTTTTTGGAGCTAATCATAGTTATAATCCTGTCACTAGTGACGAGTTTGAAGAGTGGGATTTAATGATCCGAACGTTTTTAGATAAAGGTATTTTATGTAGTTTAGATATTCCAAGTACTATTAATTTAGATTGGTTCTTAGAAGGTGGACTAATTGAAACTAATAACTTTATTCCACAACTACGTGTAGTAATTCCTTACATTAAACAGTGGCCTTACAATACAATGGTTAAAATTGACGACAAAGGATTTAATCGATCTAATCCAGGTGTTTGGTGTCATAGCTTACACGACTTAATGGATAGAAATAAATTTACAGATTGGACCAAATATGGACTTGACAAGCCCGTTAAATGATGTTATACTTAACGAACAAAGAGAATCTTATTACGACTACATGGGTCGTAGAATGCGAGAGGAAAATACAAAAATGCAAGAACTAAATAAAGCACAACGAAGTATATGGGTTACATTCTCAAAGGAAGGTGTTCATTGTTATCCAGCCGCAATAGACGACCCGAAACTAGCAACAGGAGAGTGGGATGATGTTTCGTTTCTTGGTCATCCTCATCGTCATATATTCCACTTCAGGGTGCGTATCGAGGTGTTCCACGATGATAGAGACATCGAGTTCATCCAGTTCAAACGCTGGCTTGGAAGACTTTATGAACAGGTTGAGAGCTCGAGCGAAGTGCTCGTTCTAAATCACAAGTCATGTGAAATGATTGCTGATGAATTATATACAGAAATTTCAAATCGACATCCCGGCCGTTTTGTCGAAATTGAAGTAAGTGAAGATAAAGAAAACGGCTGCTTAATTTATTACCCAAATAGTTAATGACAAAAGGAAGAATTATACTATGTCTATTAAAAACCCGGTCGTGTCAAAGATCTTTAACGACCTCGATTCATATCGCGACTATTGTCGCTTTGAAGGGAAAAAGTTTGACGAAAGGGCTCTTTACAAAAAGAGCGATCCAAATTGGCAAGCTTATGAAAAGTATAGGGGTTGGCTTCGAGCAAAAGCTAACGGTTTTAACAAAAGGAAATAACTAATGACTATTTACATTGTAGACATAGAAGCAGTTGACACACGTTATACTGCTCAATGGAAAGAATATCTTCCAACGCAACTGCAACATGCTACAAAAGAAGATGTAAAAGTTATTAGTGGTGGAGATACTCCACAAGCAACAACACCTGGTGCCTTCCTTAACTTTGGTGGCACCAATGTTTACAAATCAAAACAACTTGAGCAAATTGGAGAAATGTTTTGTAATGGTTCCGTTAAAGACGGTGACTATTTTCTCTACACCGATGCGTGGAATCCCACTGTTATTCAACTGCGCTACATGGCAGAACTACTAGGGGTTGACATTTATATTGGTGGTATGTGGCATGCAGGAAGTTATGATCCGCAAGACTTTCTAGGACGACTTATAGGTGACAAACCTTGGGTTAGGAAAGCTGAAGCTAGTATGTACGAGTGTTACGATCATAACTTTTTTGCTACTAACTTTCATATACAAATGTTTGAAGATGCATTTGGACAAGAAGGATTAGACTTTGAACGTAAAAGTATTCGAGTTGGCTGGCCAATGGAATACTTACTTAACTCTTTAGAGCAGTATCGACATATGGAAAAGCGTGATGTTATACTTTTCCCACATAGGATTGCTCCTGAAAAACAAATTGATATATTTCATGATCTTAAACAAGCACTTCCGCAATATGACTTTGTTGTTTGTCAAGAGCAACAACTTAGTAAAAATGAATACCATAATTTATTAGGTGAAGCTAAAATGGTGTTTAGTGCTAACTTGCAAGAAACACTTGGAATTAGTTGGTACGAAGGTGCAGTAGTTGATGCTATTCCTATGATGCCTGATAGACTAAGCTATAGTGAAATGGCTCTAACTGAGTTTAAATATCCAAGTGATTGGACTAAAGATTATCAAACATATCTAATACATAAACAGGAAGTAATAGACAGGATTGTTGAATACATGGAAAATTATGATGATTACCTTCCTGCATTACAAAAACAAACTAATAAACTAAAGACAAAGTTTTTTAGCGGCAAGGAACTTTACGAGGAGATTAAAGGTGAATGAAGAAAATTTGACGTTAGATATGTTTAACAACAAAGCTCAGAAAGCAATTGATAGTGAACGTACTATTACAATTGATACTGGATCAGAATACTCTAATAATATTACAATGAATAGTAGTAATGTATATACACAAGCAAGGAATAGTATGATTAGTTCTCATGCAGTAGATACTTTAACTATTGGCAATTCAACAGCTACAACTTATACAATTAGTGATACTAATGCAACAGGCTATGGTTGGGCTGACTCTGATGGCAGTATTGTTATTAACACACACGCCCCAGTTGACTTTACAGACTGTTTACCTGACTTTAGTAAAATTCAAGCAATGTGTGCAGAGTATCCTGGGTTAGATAAAGCATTTGATAATTTTAAAATGACTTACAAAATGGTACACCAAGATTGGCTAGGGAAGAAGAGAAAGAAATGACTAAAAAACATTATTATAGTTGGCAAGATGTAGAACGTATGTGTATGGAGATCGTAACTGATATGTACACTAGTGGTTATAAGCCTGATTATATTGTTGGTATTACTAGAGGCGGCAATGTGCCTGCTACTATTATTAGTAACATGACTGGTATTCCATGCGAAGCACTTAAAGTAAGTTTGCGTGATGATAACCAAGAAAGCGAAAGCAATCTTTGGATGTCTGAGCAAGCGTTTGGCTACAACTTAACCGGTGTTACAGGTATAACTGGTTCACGTTGGGATATAGGCCTACGTAAAAAAATTCTTGTTATAGATGATATTAATGATACTGGTGCTACATTTAATTGGATTAAAGAGAATTGGGAATCAAATTGTTTGCCAGACGAAGAAAGCTGGAATACCGTTTGGGGAGAAACAGTAAAGTTTGCAGTACTTACTGAAAATCTTGCTAGCAACTTCCACCTAACTAATTTTTATGCACACGAAATTAATAAAGCCGAAGAAGATGTTTGGCTTGTATATCCGTGGGAACAAGTAGGGAAATACGATTAATGTGGTTTTTAGTTTGGACGGCTATTGCATCTACTGGTGAAATACAAGGTATGTCACTAGGGCGTTTTGATTCATATGACGAATGCATGATAGAATTACACAGTGCTGAAATTGCTGTTAACTTACCTAACGAAACACTAAGCTGTTTGGAGAGCATACATGTTACCTGATACACTATTCAACGCACAAGTAGAAAATAGAGCACCGTGGGACAATGTTGAGTTTGATACTCGCGACTTTGTTGTATTTAAAGATGCGTACCCTGTTACAGAAGGACATACTCTTATTGTACCGCGGGAAGCAACACAAGAAAATATCATGAAATGTTTTAACTTTGCTATTAGTATGGGACATGATAATGTAGCTAGTGATAACAATAATATTACTGGATATAATATAGGAATTAATATGGGCGAAAGTGCGGGGCAAACAGTAATGTATCCGCATGTTCATTTAATATTTCGCCGGGATGGCGATATAGAAGATCCTCGAGGTGGAGTAAGACATGTTATTCCTTCAAAAGGCAACTACCGCAAGGACGATGAAAACTTAATCAATCATCAAGCTTATGCTGAACAAGAATTACG
>Ga0308009_10001144_pt1 | contig 16313 bp, 10 predicted proteins | sample Neamet127_FD_203134 | JGI IMG/M metagenome (GOLD analysis project Ga0308009, IMG submission 203134) | Marine microbial communities from water near the shore, Antarctic Ocean - #127 | ecosystem: Environmental > Aquatic > Marine > Unclassified | place: Southern Ocean | collected 2014-07-24
CAGGTTCTGCTAGTATTAACCTGAATGGAAATAATTTCACTACCAATGTTAGTGGAGGAATACCTCCATATCTTTACTCTTGGAATACAGGAGCTACTTCACAGAGTATTAATGCATCAGTTGGTATCAGTGGATATTGTGATGTTACAGATAGTAATGGATGTTTATACTCAGCTTCATATTCATATAATTCTAGTCAATTTATTTCTGTACTAGGGGTGAATCATGATGATACTGTTCAGTTTGCTGACCCTTTTTCATTAATGTTTTGGTTTGTTAATACTGGAAGCGCATCAATTTTTTCTGACTCTATTACTGCTAACATAGCAATTCATCCAGTGAATACGAGTCCGATGCAGATATTAACCTTTACACAAAATATTCCTCAAGGGATTTTTGCACCAGGAGACAGTGTTATCTTAGATGCTTTAATTAATGGTGGGCCGCAATTATATCAACAAGCAGGAGATAATTTAGTAGTTATATGGCCATCTTTAGTTGTTCCAGTTTCTTCAGATACAAGTATCACTCCTTTATATGTAATACCTCCTGTAACATCTGTTGATGAGGTAGATTATCCTGTTTATGAAGAATCAGATAATTTTATTTATGATTTGATGGGTAGAAGATATTACAACATCAATAATCTCCTAAAAGGAACAATTTATATTAGAGATGGTAAGAAATACATTAAAAAATAACTATTTCTATGAAGAATGCTTTAGATACTATAGTTGCATCACTTTCAAAGGAGGAAATTAGATTCTTTAAGCTATTCCTAAAAAGAACCGATAATAAAAATCGAAAAGATGTAGATCTTTTTGATTTAATGAGAAAGAAGAATAGTGATTTTACAACTAAGGAAGTTTTAAGTAAGTTAAAGGTTAATCCAAATAATTATTATCAGATTAAAAATAGGCTATATCATGAATTGAATAATTCTGTAGTATGGCAACATATTTGGAAAGACAACCAATCTAAATCATTTAGTTATGTTTTACTTGCTAGAGTAAATAAAAATAAAGGTGAATTAGAGCTAACTTTTCATTACTTAAAGAATGCTGAGAAAGAAGCAATAGATTCTGAGTTATATGAAATTTTATCTATTATTTATACAGAAATAATCCAGTTGTCTCATGAATTAATTTCAATTGATGTTGATAAATATATTGAATTGAAAAGAGAGAATATTTTAATTTTATCAGAGATTGATGAAGTTGATTTATTGTTAGCTAAGATAATGTATGATATAAAGACAAAGCAAAATTTCGGGAAATCGGATATCAACTTATCTAAATTAATTAAAACGAAATACAGTAAGATATCTAAAAACAAGAAATTAGTAAATAGTCCCAGATTTAGAATGAGACTTTTTAAGATGTACAGCCGCTTATTACTTCAAGAACGTGATTACAAATCATTAGAAAAATTCTTAATTGAAAGTTATAATGAGTTTGAAGAGGATAAGCTATTTAATAGGTCAAATCATAATGAAAAGCTAAGCTTGTTAACTTATCTGACCAATTGTTTGTATAAAACTAAAAAGCATATGCAATCATTAAAATATGCTGAACTATTATCAATTAGTATGAAAGAGTATGATTCTATCTTACACGATAAATATCTATTTTACTATTATAATAGCTTGGTGTTAAACTATGCAAAGACAGATAAAAAGAAAGCATTAGAATATTTAAATAAAGCAAGTAGGAGTGATGTGATAAAGAAATTACCTGCTTACACTAGTTTCATTTATCTAAACCGAACGTTAATTTACTTTTATCAAGATAATTTTATATTAGCTCAAAGGAATATGTCTAGATTAATTCAACAAGAAGATTTCCTTTTGTTAGATAAAGCTTTTCAATTGAAGATTTTGATTGCTGATTTATTGATTAGGTTTGCAAATGAACAACTCGATATTAATGATTTGATTGCAAATATTAGAAATAACTATAAGAAATTATTATTGAATACCGATTATGCTAGAGATAATGAAATGCTAGAAATCATTAGTAAAAATATAAATAGAGAAAGTATTATAGATGATAGAAAAAGATTGTTAAGTTATATGTCAGATTCTGAATCAGAAGATTTAGATATTATTAGTTATAATATGTGGTTAAGAAATAATCTATAAATATTAAAACCCACTCAAATGAGTGGGTTTATTTTTGGTGGGCCTTACGGATATCGAATTCAGATTTGATATTTTATAAAATAAGACATTACTCAGATAATCAAATAAATTTCTTATCTTTGGATTAGTAAATTGATTAGCGGTGCAAAAAGTGGTGCAAATTTTAGTTTTTAAAGCGTGCTGTAATCATGTAAGAGAGTCTCGGATGTAATCCTGCTACCCCGACACTTTTTGAAATAAAAAACCCACTAAATTTAGGGGGTTTCTTTTTGGTGGACCTCTCAGTCCTAAGTTTGAACATTTTTAATAGTTATTTACTCATTTAAGTAAAATAAGTATAGTCTGTAAGTGTATTTTCTACACAAAGATTATATATTTGCAAATAAATTCATATTATCTCTTGGATCAAACTGCAAAAAAAATATTAAAAATAAATCCTTTCAATACCGTAATTTTTGGAGGAGATGGTGATTTAGCTATCCGTAAAATTTATCCAGCTCTCTTTCATAGGTATGTTGATAATCAGATTAAATGTGATTTTAATATTTATGCGATAACTCGATCCAAAAAAAAACATTCGAATTTTTATTTTGACTTAAAATCTTCAATAGAAAAAACTATTGATTATGATTTAGACAAAACAAAAATTGAAGATTTTTTTGAAAATATTAAATTAATAAATATTCCTAAACACACCCAAGTAGATTATAAAATCTTAAAAAGCGAGTTAAATAAAACAACAAGTTTTCAAAATATATTTTATTTTTCAACTCCATCAGATGCTTTTGGTGAGATTAGTGACATGCTAAAAAAATGCCAATTGATAAATTCAAGAAGTAAAGTTGTGCTAGAAAAGCCTTTAGGCTTTAGTTTAGCTTCTTCTAAAGAAATTAATTCAAAAATAAGCAAATGCTTTTCTGAAAGTCAAATATATCGTATTGATCATTATTTAGGAAAAGAAACAGTACAGAATTTAATGGTTTTACGTTTTGCAAATCACTTATTTGAACACTCATGGTCTTCTGAAGATATTGATTCTGTACAAATTACAGTTGCAGAAACGATTGGTGTAGAAAATAGAGGTAATTATTACGAGCAAAGCGGTGCGTTATTAGATATGGTTCAGAATCATTTGTTGCAATTGCTTTGCCTTATTGCTATGGAACCTCCAGCAAAACTTGAGGCAAATTCTGTTCGTAATGAAAAGCTTAAAGTACTTAAATCTTTACGATTTTTCAATGAAGAAACTGTTCTAAATGAAACAGTTAAAGGTCAGTACTTAGGTGGTAAGCTTTCTGATGATTTTAAATCAGAAAGTCAAGTATCATCCTATTTACAAGATATAAATAAATTTGAATCTGAAACAGAAACATTTGTTGCTATTAAAGCCTTTATTGATAATTGGAGATGGAAGAATACTCCATTTTATTTGAGGACTGGTAAACGAATGAAAAAAAGATATTCTGAAATTATTATTAATTTTAAATCTGTCAGACATAACCTTTTTTCTTCACAAGGAGAGATCCCTGGAAATGCACTTATTATAAGGCTGCAGCCAGAAGAAGGAATTGAACTTGTACAAATGACTAAATTACCAGGGCCCGGTGGTTATCGATATAAACCTATTTCATTAAAATTAGATTATTTGGATTCATTTCATGAAAGATTACCTGAAGCTTATGAACGTTTAATTATTGATGTATTAAGAGGTGAGCAAACACTCTTTATGAGGCAAGATGAATTAGAAGCTGCATGGGCTTGGATTGAGTCTATAAAGAATGGATGGGAAAAAACTAAATTCAAAAATATTTTATATGAAGCTGGTTCTTGGGGTCCTGGAAATGAGATCTTAGATAAAAAACATGCTTGGACCAAATTATAAAAAGATGAACATAAAAAACTTTGAAAACATAAATATTCTTGAATGTACTTTGGTGAAAAAAATTTCACTTTGTGTTTCGGATGCTATAAAAAAATATGGTGACGCAAGAATATTACTTTCAGGTGGATCAACGCCAATAAATTTATACTCATTACTTTCACAAGAAAATATTGATTGGGGAAAAGTTAAGATAGGTTTGGTTGATGAGCGTTTTGTAGATCAAAAAAGCGATTTTAGCAATGAAAGCCATATTAAAAACAATCTTATTAAAAATTGCGCAAAAACTGCAATATTATCATCTATGGTTTGTTGTATTGATAATGAATCATTAAATTTAGAAATGGTTAGTAACAGTTATTCATGCTTTATTGAAAGGACAGATTTCACTTTACTTGGAATGGGTAATGATGGTCATACAGCTTCTATTTTCCCTAATGATAAAGAATCAGATGAGTTAATGAACTCTATTAATGTAGGAGTATACTCGACAAAAGCACCTAATTATCCATATAATAGAATTACATGCAGCAAAGAATTTATAGCCAAAAGTAATGCTATCGTTTTATTCTTTACTGGAGAGCATAAATTTAATGTTTTAAAAAATTCAAGCAACACTAATGTTCCAATTTCATATTTTGTAAAAAAAGCTAAGGAAATGGAAATTTATTACACACAATGATGATAAACAATAAGATTGAAAATATTACAAAAAGAATTATTTTAAGAAGCCAGAAAACTCGCGAATTATATTTAAGTCAAATGTTATCTCAATTTGATAAAGGATTTTCTCGATCTCACTTAAGTTGCGGAAATGTTGTTCATGCCGCTGCAGGTTGTGGGACAAAAGACAAGGCGGCTTTAGGAAAAAACATAGTTCCCAATATAGCAATAATAACTGCTTACAATGATATGCTTTCAGCTCATAAAACGTATGAGCATTATCCTGAAATATTACGAAAATATTCTTTAAAATATAATGCTGTTGCACAAGTTGCAGGAGCTGTTCCGGCAATGTGTGACGGAGTTACACAAGGTCAGCCAGGTATGGAAATGTCTTTATTTAGTCGAGATGTTATAAGTCTATCAACTGTTTTAGGCCTATCTCATAATATGTTTGATGGCGTTTTGTGTTTAGGAATTTGTGATAAAATTGTGCCGGGATTATTGATTGGAGGATTAAAATTTGGGCATCTGCCAACTGCATTTGTTCCGGGAGGACCTATGGAAACTGGGATTAGTAATGAAGAAAAATCAAAAATTAGACAAGATTTTGCAGAAGGGAAAATAGATAGAGAAGCTTTGTTGAAAGGAGAATCGGATTCATACCATTCGCCAGGAACTTGTACTTTTTATGGTACAGCTAATAGCAATCAAATGCTCATGGAAATTATGGGGCTTCAATTACCAGGATCTAGTTTTGTTAATCCAGGAACAGAATTGAGAGAAATTTTAAATGAAGAAGTTGTAAAAGTTATTGCTCAAACCTCCATAAATAAATCGTTTGATAAAACCTTGTGTAATATTGTTAGTGAAAAGACTATTGTTAATGCAATTATTGGATTACTTGCAACTGGCGGATCTACAAATCATACAATCCACTTAATAGCAATAGCAAAAGCTGCCGGAATTATTATTAACTGGGATGATTTTTCAGAGCTTTCAGATGTAATACCTTTATTAACAAGAGTTTATCCTAATGGAGCTGCTGATGTTAATCATTTTCATGCAGCTGGAGGTATGGGTTTTCTAATTTACACCTTACTTGAAAATGGTTTATTGCATAAGGATGTTAATACAATTCTTGGTTTTGGTTTAGATAAATATACAAAAGAACCAAAAATTAAAGAAAATAAATTAGTTTGGGAAGAAGGTCCAAAGAAATCTTTAAATGAGTCAATTATAAGGAAAGTTTCTAATCCGTTCCAATTAAAAAGTGGTTTGAGAATGATGAGTGGAAATATTGGTAGGGCAGTTATGAAGATATCAGCTATAGATTCTAAACAAATGATTATACAGGCAGAAGCAATTGTTTTTGAAGAACAAGATGATTTAATTAAGGCCTTTAAGAATAATGAATTAAATAAAGATTTTATTGCCGTATTGCCTTTTCAAGGCCCAAAGCAAAATGGTATGCCTGAACTTCATAAGTTAACCCCAACACTAACTATATTACAAAGAAGAGGGTTTAAGGTTGGATTAATTACTGATGGACGAATGTCTGGTGCTTCCGGTAAAATTCCTGCAGCAATTCATGTTGTTCCTGAGGCTAGAGATGGTGGTTTAATTTCTAAAATTCAAACAGGAGATATTATTCTTATGAATGCCATTACTGGTGAATTGGAATGTATGCATCAAAATGTGAATAATAGGGCTATTAGAACAAAAGATAATAGTAATGTGTTTGGATTAGGAAGAGAATTATTTTTTAATATGCGAGCGCAAGTTTCTTCAAGTGAAGAAGGAGCAAGTTTCTTATAAAAAATATAACTATGAAAATTGTACAAAATAATATCGAATCTATATTGAATCAACATTCAATAATTCCTGTTGTTACTATTGATAACATGAATGAAATAGCACCTAAAATTAATTCTATTTTAGATAAAAATATCAAATGTATTGAAGTAACGCTGAGAACTAAAGTTGCTTTTGAAGCTATTGAATTTATAAAGAAAAATTATGGTAATAAGATTTGCGTAGGTATTGGTACTGTTATTAATATAGAGCAAATCCATAGAGCTGTAAAAATTGGAGTTGATTTTATTGTAAGTCCTGGAATATCTGAGGAGTTAACAAGAGAATTAATAAATTCTAAAATTCCGTTTATTCCAGGAATTGCTACCCCAAGCGATATTATTTTAGGATTGGGTATGGGATTAAGATTCTTTAAGTTTTTTCCTGCAAATTTATTTGGAGGAATACCCGCTTTAAAAACGTACCAGTTTGTTTTTCCAAATGTTAGTTTTTGTCCAACTGGCGGAATAAATGAAGAATCTTATTCAGAATATTTAGAATTAAAAAATGTTTTAAGTGTTGGTGGTTCTTGGATGATGAAATAAAATTCTAAATTATAAAATAATTTCTTTGCTTAGCTATTCAAAACAGAAACCTTATCTGTAAAAGGCTTAATCTTATTAAAATGAAAATCAATTAAATTATTTATTGGATTTTTAACTATACCACCTATCTTGCAGTTATGTTTTTTGGCTACTATATTTATTTCATCTGATAAGAAGTATCCAACAGAACCAATAAAATTAATTTCTAAATCTTTATAATTTTCATAACAACATACATGTAAATTAAAAAAATCATTTAATGCATTATAAATTAGATTTTGGATTATCGGATGGTTTTTATTTTCTGTAATAAAAGGAAAATATTTTGAAAGATATACATTTGATCTATTGTTATTATAGATATTTTCTTTTATGATTGATAAATCAGTTTCAAATCCAGACTCAAACTTAACCTTTAAATCTTCAGGCATTATATTATTGAAATAGAGGCTCAATATTTTCTTACCAAAATAATTCCCTGACGCTTCATCTCCAATTAAAAATCCTAAAGAAGGAGCATTCTCAATAATATTCTCTCCATCATAAAAGCAAGAATTTGATCCTGTTCCTAGTATACATGTGATATTTGGATTTCCTTTATACATTGCATAGCAAGCTGCATCAATATCATGTTTAATAATGATTTTTGAGTTTATAAAGAAAGATTGAAGGGATTCTTCTATGATATTATTTTTATCTTTTGAGGAGCATCCTGCGCCATAAAAGAAAACTTCTTTAATCTCTTTAGCTCCTTCAGCTAAAGATGATTTTGTAAGTTCTTTTATAATATTTTTTTTGTCAATAAAATATGGATTAAATCCTATTGTCCTAATTTCTTTTATTAGCTTACCATTTTGGTCACATAAAGCCCAGCTACATTTCGTTGATCCGCTATCAGCAATTAAAATCATATTTTTTTCAAATTTTTTACAAAGATAGTGTAAAATATACACAAAATAAAATATACACTTAAAATATTAAAGAGTGTATAAAATACACTAACTTTGTAAAATTATTGTTATGCTTAATTTTATACTACTCTTATTTCTTTTTTTATTTGGCTGCTTAGTTGGTGGTGTTTTAGTTTTTTTCTTTTTTATAAAGAAAAAGATAGCATTGTATAGTGATAAAATTGAAAATAAACAAGAATATTTAGAACTATTAAATAACCATAATAAAATTGAAAGAGAACTTGTAGAATATAAAAATGAGTTTAATAATAAATATGTAGATGATGGCTATGATGCCTATTAAAAACAAATAAGCAAATCTAATAATATGAGAATAAATATAGGTATAAATGGCTTTGGTAGGATAGGCAGATTAGTATTTAGGGCTGCTATCAATAATAAATATATTAATGTTGTTGCAATAAATGATATAGTTGATATTGATTATTTAGTATACATGTTAAAATACGATTCTACTCATGGTAAATTTACTAAGAATATAAAAATTGATGGTAATTATTTAATAATTGATGAGCAAAGAATTAGAGTGAGTTCTGAAAAGAAAATTGAAAATATTAAATGGGGTGAAGTTAATGCTGATTATATTGTTGATTCTACTGGATTATGTCTAACTAAAGATTTAGCAAAACTACATCTTAAATCTGGTGCTAAGAAAGTAATTATGTCTGCACCTTCTAAAGATGATACGCCAATGTTTGTAATGGGGGTTAACAATAAAAACTATAATTCATCAATGGATATTGTTTCTAACGCTTCATGTACAACTAATTGTCTTGCTCCTATTGTAAAGGTTCTAGATGATAAGTTTGGGATAAAAAATGGTTTAATGACTACGGTGCATGCAGTAACTGGCACCCAGAAGACTGTAGACAGCCCTTCAGTAAAGGATTGGAGAGGTGGAAGAGGAGCGTATCAAAATATAATTCCATCATCTACCGGAGCGGCTAAAGCAGTTGAGAGAATAATACCATCTATGAAAGGTAAGTTAACTGGAATGGCATTTCGAGTTCCAACTGCTAATGTTTCTGTTATTGACCTTACTGTAAATCTTAAAACTCCAACTTCATATACTGATGTATGTCAAGCTATGAAAGAAGCCTCCTTATCAAAAGACCTAAACGGAATACTTGGCTATACAGATGATATGGTAGTTTCTTCTGATTTTATTTCTGATAGTAGATCTTCAATATTTGATGCAAATGCTGGTATGCAATTAGATGACACTTTTCTTAAAGTAATAAGCTGGTATGATAATGAATGGGGATATTCAAATAAAATAATAGATTTAATTTATCATATGTTTTGTGTCGATAATGTTATTGATATTAAAAGTCGTGACATTAAAAACTCATATGCATATGGAGGATGTATTTAATATTTTCTGTTTAAGTAGCTAGTCAATTTCTTATATTTTAGTTTCCTTATGTTTTTTAATTTATTTTTAAAAAGCCATCCCTAAGGTACTATTAATTTAACTTAGTGTATAATTTACATATACGCCAACATAATAATATAAAATAAGCAAAATTTTATATAGTGTTGTATTTACACTAAGTATGATATGTGCTATTTTTAATCTAGTAAAAAAAAAGTAAATGTAAATCCAACACTAACTATTTTTTATATACATTTATAACCGAAATATTAACCAAAACTTATTAGAATGAAAAAAATTACTAAATTATTAATCTTTAACCTGATGATATTCAGTGCTGTATTTGTGGCTAAAGCGCAAACCGCTGCTGATTCAGCAACAGTTACTTTTCAAGTAGATATGAGTTCTGTATCTTCAGGATTTACGACTCCTGAAGTAAATGGTACTTTTAACAATTGGTGTGGAGCTTGTTGGTCTATGTCTGATTCCAATGGAGATAATATCTGGGAGGTTTCAGCAAAGGTTCTTAAAAATACTGCACATGAATTTAAATTTTCCGCTGATGGATTTAGTATTGAAGAGAGCTTATTTTCTGGAGATCCTTGTACTGTTACAAATTTCGGATACACTAATAGAACCTTAAATGTTTCTGGAGACACTACTTTAGGAGTAGTGTGTTGGGAGTCATGCTCTAGCTGTAATTCTGCTCCATCATCTTATAATGTAACTTTCCAAGTTGACATGAATGGTGTATCTGGATTTACAACTCCAGAAGTAAACGGTACTTTTAATGGATGGTGCGGAAACTGTTGGGCAATGTCAGATGCTGATGGCGATAATGTTTGGGACTTTACTACATTATTAGCTCCAGGATCTTATGATTTCAAGTTTTCTGCTGATTCTTGGGGTATTCAAGAGTCTTTAGATTCAAGTTTATCTTGTGTGCTTACAACAATTGATTCATTAGGTAATGTATTTGTAAATAGAGAAGTAGAAGTTATCGCTTCTGATGTTACATTAGATGTTGTTGCATGGAATGGATGTGCTTCAGCAGTTGTGCCCGGATGTACTGATGCAGCAGCAAATAATTATAATGTCTCAGCTAATACAGATGATGGATCGTGTATGTATGACATAACCCTTACTGTAGACTTAAATTGTGAAAGTTTTACTCCTGGTTATGTTGCTGCTACAGGCCCATCTGATGGTTGGTCATGTGGTACATACGCATTAACTGATGGAGATGCTAATGGTGTTTGGGAAGGAACATTTAGTTTACCTGCCGGAACATTTGAATATATATATTGTGCAGATGGGTGGGCACAAAATGAAACAGCAGGTTTAATTGCAGCAATGCAGTCAGGAAGTACTTGTGCACCTGTTACAGATAATACAACTTATGCAAATAGATTAATTACAGTTGGTGCATTAACAACTGTTGATACTTGGGGCTCTTGTGGAGTATGTATTTCAGGTTCAGTTTCAGGTTGTACTGATCCAACAGCTACTAACTATAATCCAGCTGCTAATGTAGATGATGGTTCATGTACATATACTTCTACAGTTCTTACAATTACAACTACAGTTTGCTCTGGTGCTACTTCTGTAGCATTAACAGGTCCATGGTGGGGTTGGGATCCAATTGCTGGACCAGTAGCAGTAGATAATGGTAATGGAACTTGGACGTTTACACTAGATCCGGCACCAACTGCTGATATGGAGTACTTATTAGTTGTAGATGGCGTACAAGAAGATTTAGTTGCAGCAGGTACAGCATCAGGAGATTGGTCTTGTACTCCTATAACAGATTACTCATCTTATGCAAATAGACAATGGGTAGTTGGTTCAGGAGATGTTACTAATACATATAATACTTGTGGAGTTTGTGGAACTGTAATCTCTGGTTGTACAGATGCAACTGCAACAAATTATGACCCTACAGCTACTGTAGATGATGGTTCATGTGTATATGGTCCTATTTTAACACAAATTGATTTACCAGTAACTTGGGATGACACTACAGTTGATTATACTGTAACACCATTTGGAGGAACTACTGCTTCTTTAACAGCCGATCCAACAAATGCTTCTAATACTGTTTTAATGGTAGATAGAACTGCAGGATCACCTACTTGGGCAGGAACTACTCTTGGGACTAATGCAGGTTTTGCTACAGATATTCCATTAACTTTATCTAATTCAACAATGTCAGTTAGCGTTTGGTCACCTCAAGCAGGTACGCCTATACGTTTGAAAGTTGAGGATTCAAATGACCCGACTCATACTTGTGAAACAGAAGTTAATACCACAGCTTCAGGCTGGCAGGTGTTAGTATTTGATTTTTCAAATGAAGCACCTGGTACACAGCCTTTAAGTATTGGTTTAGGTTTTGGTTGGACATACAATAAAGCATCTGTATTCTGTGATTTTGGTAACGTTCCATCAGCAAGTACTATTTATTACTTAGATGATGTTACTTTTGGAGGTGTTGTATCTACTGTTTTGGGTTGTACTGATCCAACAGCTACTAACTATAATCCAGCTGCTAATGTAGATGATGGTTCATGTACATATACTTCTACAGTTCTTACAATTACAACTACAGTTTGCTCTGGTGCTACTTCTGTAGCATTAACAGGTCCATGGTGGGGTTGGGATCCAATTGCTGGACCAGTAGCAGTAGATAATGGTAATGGAACTTGGACGTTTACACTAGATCCGGCACCAACTGCTGATATGGAGTACTTATTAGTTGTAGATGGCGTACAAGAAGATTTAGTTGCAGCAGGTACATCATCAGGAGATTGGTCTTGTACTCCTATAACAGATTACTGGTCTTATGCAAATAGACAATGGGTAGTTGGTTCAGGAGATGTTACTAATACATATAATACTTGTGGAAGTTGTATTACAATAATTTTAGGATGTACAGATCCTTTAGCAACAAATTATGATCCTACAGCTACTGTAGATGATGGTTCATGTATAGCTCCAGTTTATGGTTGTACTGACCCATTAGCAACTAACTATTATGCAGGTGCAAGTATTGATGATGGTTCTTGTACTTATGTTCCTAGTACTTGTACTAATCCTGAACCTACGAATGCTTATATTTCTGAATTAATTCATGATAGAGCAAGAGTAAATTGGGATAATATGAATGATGCTAATTGTATGGTTGATCAATATCGTATTAGATACAGAGAAGTTGGAACAACTACATGGTCTTCTAAGACAATGGCAGGTTCTGGTTTATGTGTGTTTGGCTTGAATACTACGAGTAAGAAGATTTTAGGCTTAACGGCTTCAACTACTTATGAGTACTATATGAAAGCTTGGTATTGTGGTGGTGGCGTTTCAGCTTGGTCTGCTATCCAAAACTTTACTACAGCAGATGAGTGTCAAAATGTAATTAACTTTGTAGTTAGTTCACCAACTACAACAAAAGCTTCATTTACATGGGATACTACAGCAGCTTATAGTTTTGCACGTATTAAGTTAAGACCAGATACGACAGGTGGTGTTTGGACAACTGCAGGTGGATTTGGAGTATTCTATCCAGCACTTAGTAAGTCTAAGAATGGATTAACTCCAGGACAAACTTACCGTGCTTCTGCAAGAACTTGGTGTAACCCAACAGGAGGAACTTACCGTTCTGCAGGTTGGACATCTCCAATCTTCTGGACGCAACCAACTTCTATTAGAGTTGAAGGTGGTAGTGCAATCAATAACTTAGATGTTTATCCTAACCCGTCAAGAGATATCTTTAATGTGAGTTTCACATCAGAAGATGCTCAAGATTTAGAAGTTAGAATAATCAATGTTGTTGGTGAGGTTGTATACACTGAAAGCTTAGGGCAGTTTGTTGGTGAGTATACTAAACAAGTTGATTTAGCTACTTATACTAAAGGAGTTTACTTCTTAGAGATCACAACTAATAATGGTGTGGTTAACAAGAAATTAATTCTTCAGTAAGAAGTTAGTTAATTCTTAATATTAAAAAGCCCGAGCATTTGCTCGGGCTTTTTTTAATTTAATAATGTGTAGAATATGTATTTTTGTAATTATTTAAATTTTTAAAATGAGATTTTTTTATAGTATAATTTTTGTTAGTTTATTTTTTTCAACTTCATCTTTTTCTCAGAGTTGGAATTTAATTTGGTCTGATGAATTTAATGGAAGTAGTTTAGATACAGCAAAATGGATTCATGATATTGGAACGGGTTCACAATATGGTCTGTATGGATGGGGTAATAGTGAACTTCAATATTATCAACCACAGAATACTGTATTAGATAGTGGCTCTGTAAAAATAATTGCAAATGTGGAACCAAATGGAATAGTAGATTCTTGGAATAACACAATGTATTATTCTTCATCTAAAATCACAACCAAAGGAACTTTTGACTTTAGATATGGAAAAGTTGAAGCAAGAATCAAAACCATTGATGGTCAAGGATTTTGGCCAGCATTTTGGATGCTGCCAACTGGTGGAAATTGGCCTTGCGATGGAGAGATAGATGTTATGGAGCAGTGGGGTAGTGATGGGTCATCAAATACTACTACCGGAGCCGCTCATGTTGGAACATGTCCAGGTATTAGTAATTATCAGAGTTCCTCAAATGTTATATCTAGTGGTTCATATGCTGATAATTTCCATACTTATTCTATTCAATGGCATCCAGATCAAATTACATGGTATGTTGATAATATTCAATTTCTTCAAGTAACACCTTCTTCATATCCTAATAACACCTGGCCATTTAATTCTAATAATTGGTATTTGATGTTTAATTTAGCAATAACTAGTAGTGGCCCAAATTTAAATACTGTATTTCCTAGCCAAATTGAGATTGACTATGTAAGAGTATATGAGAATATTGGAGGAATATTAGGTTGTATAGATTCTACTGCAGAGAACTATAATATTTACGCAACAATAGATAATGGTTCTTGTGAATATATGGTTACTTTTGAAGTGAATTTAAATTGTGAAAATTTAAATATTACTCCAAATGCTGTTAATATCACTGGACCAAGTAACGGTTGGTCTTGCCAATCAAATACTTTATCTGATTTAGATGGAGATGGAATTTGGAATGGTAGTTTTGTGTTGCCATTAGGAAATTTTGAATATATTTATTGTGCTGATAATTGGTCTCAATCTGAGAATTTACTATCATATGGTTCAGGTACTGGAGATTGGTCGTGTACTCCCATTACTGATTATTGGTCTTATGCAAATAGACAAATTAATATACAAGGAGATACTACTATTTTTAATACTTGGGGTTCTTGTAATTCTTGCATAGGTGGCTGTCTTGATCCATTAGCAACTAATTATAATCCAAGTTCTAATTATGATGATGGTTCTTGTAATTATAATAATAATTTTAACGTTACATTTCAAGTTGATATGAATAATGTTGCAAACCCATTCACTCTACCAGAAGTTAATGGGACATTTAACAACTGGTGTGGTTCCTGCGCTTCTCTAACAGATGTAAATAATGATAATGTTTGGGATATTACTCTTTCTGTACCAGCAGGTTATTATGAGTATAAGTTTTCTTCTGATAATTGGACTAATCAAGAAGATTTATTGAATGCAGGTAATTGTGTTGTTTCTGCATGGGGATATACTAATAGGTTTTTAAATATAACAAGTGATACAATCCTTGATTTAGTTTGTTGGGGGTCTTGTGCTGAATGTATTTCTAGTTCTGTTTATGGTTGCACTGATCCATTAGCAACTAACTATGATTCAAGTGCTACGATAGATGATGGTTCTTGTATATATCCATCAAATTGTACTTATCCTTCTCCTACAGGTGCTTATATTTCTGAATTAATTCATGATAGAGTAAGAGTTAATTGGGATAATATGAATGATGCTAATTGTATGGTTACTCAATACCGTATTAGATACAGAGAAGTTGGAGCAAGTGCATGGTCTACTAAGACAATGTCAGGTTCTGTTTTATGTGTGTATGGCTTGAATACTACAAGTAAGAAGATTTTAGGCTTAATGGCTTCAACTACTTATGAGTATTATATGAAAGCTTGGTATTGTGGTGGTGGTGTTTCAGGATGGTCAGCTATACAAAACTTTACTACATTGGACTTATGTCAAAATGTAATTAACTTTGCAGTTACTTCACCAAGTACCACAAAAGCATCATTTACATGGGATACTACAGCAGCTTATAGTTTTGCACGTATTAAGTTAAGAGTAGATACAACTGGTGGTGTTTGGACAACTGCAGGTGGATTTGGAGTAATGTATCCAACTCTTAATAAGGATAAGAATGGCTTAACGCCAGGAACAAGCTATAGAGCACAAGCAAGAACATGGTGTGACCCTACAGGTGGTGCTTACCGATCTACAGTCTGGACACCTCTAATTTTCTGGACGCAACTAACTACTGTTAGACTTGAAGGAGGTAGCCCAATCAATAACTTAGCTATTTACCCAAACCCGTCTAGAAATATTTTTAATGTGAGTTTTACTTCTGTTTCGAAACAAGATTTAAGGATAAGAATAATGAATGTAATAGGGGAGGAGCTTATAAATGAAAACTTAGAACAGTTTGTAGGAAACTATACTAAGCAGATAAACCTAAGTGCTAATGCAAAAGGCATCTACTTTTTAGAGATTAAATTGGATGACAATTTAATTGTCAATAAATTAGTATTATTTTAAATAATTGTACAAATTACACTAAGTATTTTTATATTTGTCAAAAAATTGTAAAACCATGAAAAAAATTGTTTTATTATTATTGGTATTATTTTCTTTAAATACTTATTCACAAAACTTCACCTTTGAATTAGATTTATCTTTGTATAATGGAGCTTCTACAAGTGTTGAGTTTTTTAGAGCGGG
>Ga0308009_10001151_pt1 | contig 16275 bp, 12 predicted proteins | sample Neamet127_FD_203134 | JGI IMG/M metagenome (GOLD analysis project Ga0308009, IMG submission 203134) | Marine microbial communities from water near the shore, Antarctic Ocean - #127 | ecosystem: Environmental > Aquatic > Marine > Unclassified | place: Southern Ocean | collected 2014-07-24
GCAGAGCTTGGTTGACGCCTACGCAGGTGTTCTTGATTCGATGCTGTCTGACCCTAGCGTGGATAAGGCAATGGTCGCACAATTGCTTAGTCTTCCCACGGTTGGTTTTCTGATCGAGAGAGCCGATGTTGCCGATGTTGAGAGCATTCACCTTGTGCGTGAATTTTTGCTGAATGGGCTCGCCGCCAGGTTCTATTCATCGTTCCTCGATGTGTATACAAATAACACGGTCAATGCTGAATACGCTGCAGACGCTGAATCAATAGCTAGAAGGTCGCTTAGGAACTTAGCGCTATCCTACCTGATTAGAAGCGACATGGATGAAGCCGTTACGTTGGCGCAGCATCAGTTCGTTCAGGCTAGCAATATGACCGACCAACTGTCGGGCCTACGTTGTCTAGTTAATAATGGTGCAAGGGTCGCAGTCGAATTAAAGCGCGATGCGCTAGCAAGCTTTTACAAGCAATGGAGTCATGAGCCACTCGTGGTTGATCAATGGTTCGTGGTCCAGGCTGTCTGTCAGCTGCCCGGTAGCTTGGCTCAAGTTAAGCAGTTGCTTGAGCATGCGGACTTCGATATTCGCAACCCTAATAAAGTACGATCACTGATTGGTGCATTCTGTGGCCAGAACCATGTTGGATTTCACGATGCCAGTGGCGAGGGTTATGAGTTCCTAGCGGATCAGGTCTTGGTACTCGATAAACTGAATCCGCAGATAGCTTCTCGGCTCCTAATGCCATTGACACGTTGGAAGAAGTTCAGTGCAAAGCGGCAGGGGTTAATGCAGGCACAACTTCGTCGCATCAAGGCGCAAGAGGAATTGTCGAAGGACTTGTTCGAAATCGTAGAGAAGAGCACGATTTAGTTTCTATGTATCGAGGCGAAAAATAGAAAGTGAAGGAAATAAAAAAGGCGGCCTAGGCCGCCTTTTATTCAAACGAGCTTTACGTCTTGCTATGCGACTTCCTGCACATTAGTCACGGGAATATTTTTCGCCCGATCTGCCGCTTCCATAAAGTCCGCAATCTCGTTGAAGTTCATATAACGATAGATGCTATCAGCCATGGTGTTGATGTTGCCCATGTAGCTCATGTATTCATCCATAGTTGGAATTTTACCAAGCGCCGCGCAGACCGCCGCCAACTCTGAGGATGAGAGATAAACATTCGCTCCCTGACCGAGCCGGTTGGGAAAATTCCGCGTAGAGGTAGATACCACAGTAGAATTTGGCGCGACTCGTGCCTGGTTGCCCATGCATAGTGAGCAGCCTGGCATCTCGGTCCTTGCGCCCGATACACCGAAGATATTGTAGATGCCTTCTTCGCTTAGCTGATGCTCATCCATCTTCGTTGGCGGCGCTATCCAAAGCTTCGCAGGAAGGCCGCCATCTGCCTGCTTTAAGACCTCGGCAGCCGCGCGGAAGTGACCGATGTTAGTCATGCAAGAGCCGATGAAGACCTCGTCGATCAGCGTGCCTTGCACGTCAGAGAGGGTCCTCACGTCGTCTGGGTCATTCGGGCAAGCAAGCAATGGCTCAGTAATCTCGTTAAGATCGATCTCGATTACTTTGTAGTAATCAGCATCTGCATCCGGCTCGAGTAGTTCTGGATTCTCTAGCCATGCTTCCATAGCTTGTGCACGTCGCTCTAGAGTGCGCGCATCCTGATACCCATTGTCGATCATCCAACGCAGCAGCGTGATGTTTGACTTGAAGTATTCGATGATAGGCTCTTTATTTAGACGAACGCTGCAGCCGCCGGCCGAACGTTCTGCGGAGGCATCGGAAAGCTCAAAAGCCTGCTCGATCTTGAGGTCAGGTAGACCTTCGATCTCGAGAATGCGTCCGGAGAAAATATTCTTCTTGCCTTTCTTTTCCAAAGTGAGATCGCCGCTGCGTAGCGCCGCATAAGGAATCGAGTTGACGAGATCGCGCAGAGTAATACCGGGCTGCATTTTTCCCTTGAAGCGAACTAACACAGATTCAGGCATATCCAGAGGCATAACACCGGTCGCCGCTGCGAAGGCAACAAGACCAGAACCTGCTGGGAATGAGATGCCGATAGGGAAGCGTGTATGAGAATCGCCTCCGGTGCCTACCGTATCCGGCAGCAACATGCGGTTTAGCCAAGAGTGGATGATGCCATCGCCTGCGCGTAGCGAGACACCGCCGCGTGTCTGTATGAAATCTGGAAGCGTGTGTTGTGTATCAATGTCGACTGGCTTGGGATAGGCCGCTGTGTGACAGAAGGACTGCATAACAAGATCCGCAGAGAAGCCGAGGCAGGCGAGGTCTTTCAACTCATCGCGGGTCATGGGGCCAGTTGTATCTTGACTGCCTACAGTGGTCATCTTCGGTTCGCAGTAACTGCCTGGGCGAACACCTTCGACACCACATGCCTTGCCAACCATCTTCTGAGCGAGCGTGAAGCCGTTGTCAGACTCTGCTGCAGTAACTGGGATTCGGAATACGCTAGAAGGCTCTAAATTCAGTTCTTCGCGAGCTCGTTGCGTCAGTCCGCGTCCAATAATCAATGGAATGCGACCGCCGGCTCGAACTTCGTCGAGCAGAACTTCTGTCTTCAATTCGAATTCTGAAATTAGCTCGCCGCTTTCATGATTTGTAATGCGGCCCGTGTAGACGTCGATATCGATGATGTCACCGGTATTCATATTGTCGACTACTGTTTCAATCGGCAGGGCGCCGGCATCTTCCATCGTGTTGTAGAAAATCGGTGCGATGTTGCCGCCTATGCAAATTCCGCCATCTCTCTTATTAGGGATGTAGGGCATGTCGTCGCCGATGTGCCATAGCACAGAGTTCGTAGCTGATTTGCGTGATGAGCCAGTGCCCATTACATCGCCAACTAATGCAACTGGGTGGCCAGTCAGCTCTAGCTCCTTGATCTGTTCTTCGGCATTGGTCACGCCGTCTCTTGGGTTCTTATACATTGCCTGCGCGTGCAGAGGGATATCTGGGCGGGACCAGGCATCCTGTGCGGGCGAAAGGTCGTCCGTATTTGTTTCTCCGGGAATCTTATAGACGGCAGCCGTAATTTTGTTCGAGAGTGCAGGCTTGTTGGTAAACCACTGCGCATCCGCCCAAGACTGTAGTACGCGTTTCGCCTCAATATTGCCGGCCGTAGCTTTCTCCGCGACGTCATGGAAGGCATCGAACATCAGTAGGGTGTGACACAGTTCATCGGCAGCAGCGGCGGCCAGAGTGTCTGAATCAAGCAGCTCAACAAGGGTAGAGATGTTGTATCCGCCCAGCATTGTGCCGAGTAATTTGACGGCTAGTCGTTGATCGATAAGCGGTGATTTGGTTTCGCCTTTCGCAACCGCTGATAGGAAGCCAGCCTTAACATAGGCAGCTTCATCGACGCCCGCTGGTACGCGGTTGGAGAGTAGATCCATGAGGAATTCTTCTTCGCCGGCTGGTGGCGATTTCAATAACTCTACAAGGCCTGCAACTTGTTCGGCAGATAAAGGCTTCGGGACTATACCTTGCTCTGCGCGTTCGGCAACGTGTTCTCTGTAAGCTTCTAACAAAATTTTATCCTCTTCGATTCAGAGCTGTCAGTGAAATAAATCGATCGGCGTTGTAGTGTGATCGAAGTGATTAAAAAGAATCACTTAACAGGGGTTTTATCTTGCAAATGAATTGGGCCGGTCTGCCTATAGCCTGAGATTCCTTGTATCGAGAGTTGCTAATGAGTGTCGCAAATCATCTAGATTCAAAGCTGGGTAGGAGCCTAAAATGTACACGTAGTCTACTGTAAAATCAGGCAAAAATCCAGTTGGTGCTGGCCCTAGCTAATAGCATTTGCAATGCCTTTCATGAAATTTGAATTCTCTTGCCAAGCGCAGTTTGTGCGCGCAGTAATGTTGCAGACAGTTTACAATTGAGCAAATTTTGTTAAAGTCTCTGCCCCTAGTTCTGGCTAACACACAGCAATCGCGATAACACCATGGCCGCTATCAAAACACCTTGCCTCGGCATTTGCTCTACTACCTCTGTAGGAGACGCGGTGTGCCGTGGCTGCAAGCGTTACGCTTTCGAGGTGATCGATTGGAATAGCTACGACGATGAGGCGAAGTCGGCGGTTTTGAGTAGAATTGAGAGGCTCAATACGCAGATTCTAGAGAATAAGCTACGCATATTTTCGGTGCCGAATCTTAAGGCAGGTTTGGATCGCTTTCATATTCCCTACGATGAAACGCTCCCTCCCTATTGTTGGCTGCACAATCTGCTGAAGAAGGCGCACGGGCGTATGGAGAGTCTAGAGGAATACGGCGTCTACGCGTTGGGTAACTACGCAGGCATGCCCTTGCCTCAGTTGTGCGAGATTATAGAGAATGATCTGCTGTTACTGAGTGAGGCGCATCACGCACGCTATTTTGCGCCCGCGGAATTAGGTCACAAAAGCCGCTCATAGCGCTATGGCTATAGAGGAAACTTCTCGAGCCGCAGTCCCTTTTCATCTATCTCGGCAAACCAGCCATTGGTGTCCCAATCTCCTAGCACAACCCTTTGTGCCTTTTCCTCGCCTAGCTTTAATTCATGAACCTGCGGTCGGTGGGTGTGGCCATGAATCATTAATCTCTGCTGTGTCTCGCGCAGGCGCTGCTCAACTGAGGTGGCATTTACGTCCATAATCGCGTTCTTTTTAGTCGAGGTTGCCTGCTGGCTCTGCTGCCTAGCCTGATCGGCGAATGCGCGGCGTTCAGCGAGGTTTTTGCTGAGGAAATCCTGCTGCCATGATTTTTTGCGCACCGTATTGCGGAATTTTATGTATTCAACATCGTCCGAGCACAGATCATCACCATGTAGCACTAAGGCGGGACCAATGGGCGTATCGATAACAGTAGAATCATCGATTAGCGTAGCGCCGCAGCTCGCTGCATAGCTATCTCCGAGCAAGAAATCACGATTACCGTGTAGTATGAATATGTCTGTTCCAGCTTTGTTAAAGCTCTTCAGTGCATTCGCTACGGCCGTGCTAAGTTCGCTCGCATCGTCATCGCCAATCCAGACCTCGAATAAGTCACCCAGGATATATAGAGCGCCGCAGCTCGCCGCGTTTTTCTCGAGAAACGCAAACAACGCTGCGGCGATATCTGGTCTCCCATGTTCCAGGTGCAGATCGGAGATGAGCAGGATTCTGCTAGACAAGGCTAGTCTTCTTCAGTGACTTCGACTGATTCGATGATTATCTCGTTAACCGGTACATCTTGATGGCCATCTTGGGATGACGTCTCGCATTCCTTAAGCTTGTTAACCACGTCCATGCCGTCTGTCACTTTGCCAAAAACTGCATAACCCCAGCCTTGATCGTTCTTGCTAGTGTGATTCAGGAAGTGATTGTCGCCTACATTGATAAAGAACTGTGATGTGGCCGAGTGAGGAACTGCCGTTCTCGCCATCGCCAAGGTGCCGATTAGGTTCTTTAGACCGTTGTCGGCCTCGTTCTCGATGGGTGTTCCATTGTCTTTCTGTGTAAGACCGGACTCGAAACCACCGCCCTGAATCATGAAGTCGCTGATAACACGGTGAAAGATGGTGCCATCGTAGAATCCGGATTTGGCATACTTCACGAAATTTTCGGCCGAGATTGGCGCCTTGTCGAAGTCGAGCTCTACGGTAATTGCGCCGTAGTTGGTCTTTATTATGATCATGTCTACTACCTATTTAGTGAAGCTTAAGCCTTGCTTCTAAGTCTCGCTCATAAATACGCAAGATTGAGTAAGCCAGATACGGAAAACTAGGTGATTAAACGAGTCGTTTAAACCCCGTGTGCTACTTGCCAATGAAACTTTTTGTTATGGCAATGCAGAAGCCGCTATAATAAGCGTTTTACGCGCGTCACGACAGTCTCAGTTTCAGATTGAAGTGCAATACCAGCAGAGATAGAAGAACCCTCGCGATGACAGATCAAAAAAACGCTAGCACCACTCTTGATGGGGCTGTCGATAGTAGCACTTCGTCCAATTTCATCCGCAGCAAGATTGCTCATGATCTTAAGGAGGAAAAGCATTGCGGGCGCGTGCATACTCGATTTCCTCCAGAGCCGAATGGTTATCTGCATATCGGCCATGCCAAGTCTATTTGCCTCAACTTTGGGGTGGCCGCAGAAAACTCGGGCCTGTGTAATCTTCGCTTCGATGACACAAACCCGGAGAAGGAGAGTCAGGAGTATGTCGATGCTATCAAGGAAAGCATTTCTTGGTTAGGCTTTCAGTGGAATGGCGATGTGCGCTACTCTTCAAATTATTTTGAGCAATTGTACGCGTTCGCGCTGCAGCTCATTGAGTCGGGCAAGGCATACGTCTGCGATCTCGGTGCAAATGAGATGCGTGAGTATCGCGGCTCATTGACAGAACCCGGCCGGAACAGCCCGCACCGGGATCGGTCGATAGAAGAAAACCGGGACCTATTTGAGCGCATGCGAGCTGGCGAGTTTGCCGATGGAGCCTGCAGTCTGCGTGCAAAAATTGATATGGCATCGCCGAATGTCAATATGCGTGATCCTGTTTTGTACCGCATTAGGCACATAGAGCATCATCAGACTGGCTCGCAGTGGTGTATCTACCCCACTTACGACTATACGCACTGTATATCAGATGCAATCGAAGGCATTACTCATTCGCTGTGTACGCTCGAATTTGAGGGCCATCGTCCTCTGTATGACTGGATATTGAATAGTCTTGATATTGCATCTATAGCTGCAGCTAGCGACCTAGCCAGCACGGATAATGACTATGTGCTGCCCCAGCAGACCGAATTCGCGAAACTGAAGCTAAATTACACCATCGTGGGCAAGCGTAAGCTCAAGGAAATGGTAGAGACGAATGTAGTGGAAGGTTGGGATGATCCACGTATGCCGACCCTGGCTGGACTGCGTAGAAGAGGCTTTACGGCCACCGCCATCCGAAACTTTTGCGAGAGCGTTGGAGTGGCGCGTAACGACAGCATTGTCGATCTCGGGATGTTGGAGCACGCGATTCGAGATGATCTGGACAAGAATAGTCCTCGGGCGATGTGCGTGCTGAATCCAGTCACCGTTGTGCTGACGAATCTGCCGGATGAGCATCTCGAGATACTTAGTATGGCGAATCATCCGAAGGTTGATGAAATGGGCCGTCGCAGCGTTCCTCTAACGAAGCGAATCGTGATAGATGCCTCGGATTTCCAAGAGGTGCCTGTGCAGGGTTTCAAGCGCCTGATTGCAGGTGGAGAAGTACGCTTGCGCGGTGCCTATGTGATCAAATGTATTGATGTAATCAAGGATGAAGCTGGAAAACTCATCGAGCTACATTGCCGCGTCGATCTGGATACGCTAGGTAAGAAGCCCGAAGGGCGCAAAGTAAAAGGCGTAATCCACTGGGTATCCGAAGCTAAGGGAATAACTTTGAGCGTGCGGTTGTATGATCGGCTGTTCAATGTTGAAAACCCGGAAAGCAAAGACATTAAAGACTTTCGTGAATGCCTGAACGAAGATTCATTGGTAGAGATAACTTCTTGTATCGCGGAGCCATCAATAGCGGAAGAGGGCGCATCGTCGAGTTATCAATTCGAAAGAGAAGGCTATTACTGTCTCGACGAGAAAGATTCATCTGAAAACAAGCTAATTTTTAATCGAACCATAACCCTGCGCGATTCATGGTAGGCGAGAAGCCTTAAAAAAGTAGAGAGTATCCCGTGTTAAATATTTACAACAGCCTTACGCAAACTAAAGAAGAATTTAAGCCAATCAATGAAGGTAAGATCGGCATTTATGTTTGTGGAATAACGACCTACGATTACCTCCATCTCGGTCATGCACGAATGATGGTGGCATTTGATGTCATCACTCGCTACCTACGTGCAAGCGGCTTTGAAGTGAATTATGTACGAAATATTACAGACATCGATGACAAAATTCTAAATCGCGCTAGCGAGAACGGCGAATTGTTTTCAGATCTTACCGATCGATTCATCGATGCCATGCATGAAGATGAGGCGGCGTTAGCCGTGCTTTCGCCAGACGTTGAGCCGCGGGCGACAGGACATATTACTGAAATTGTAGACATGATAAAGGTGCTCATAGAGAAAGACATGGCTTATAGGACCGACAACGGCGATGTCTATTTCTCGGTCATGAACTTTCCAGGCTATGGAAAGCTATCCAAAATGAAGATGGATGAACTCTTGGATGGTGCGCGTGTGGAAGTGGGCGAGCTGAAAAAAGATCCCAGAGACTTTGTGTTATGGAAGTCATCAGCAGATGATGGTGTTGGCTGGGATTCTCCCTGGGGCTATGGCAGACCTGGCTGGCATATTGAATGTTCTGCTATGTCGAGTTGCTGTCTCGGAGACAACTTCGATATTCATGGCGGCGGATCGGATTTGCTGTTTCCTCATCATGAGAACGAAGTTGCGCAATCAGAAGCGGCGACCGGTAAGCGATTCGCGAATGTGTGGATGCACAATGGTCCGCTACGAGTCGACAACGAGAAGATGTCAAAGTCGCTGAATAATTTCTTCACCGTAAGGGAAATATTGGAAGTCTACGATGCCGAGGTCGTGCGCCATCTATTAATCGCGAGTCACTATCGTAGCCCGATCAATTACTCTGAGCAGAGTCTGCAGCAGTCCACCAGCGTATTGGAGCGTTTCTATAATTGCTTGAAGGGATTAGATATCGTGAGTGCGAAGTCGCTAACCAATAGTCGCTTCGAAAAGGCATTCTGCGCGGCGATGGACGATGACTTCAACACGCCGGAAGCCTTTAGTGTTCTTTTCGAGATGGTAAAGGAGATAAATAAGAGTAAGGAAACTGACACTGGGCTTGCTAATCAACTTGGCGCCTTGCTGGTGCGGCTTGCTAATCTGCTAGGTATTCTACAGAGCACTCCTGAGGAATTCCTGCGCAGCAATATTGCTGTTGAAGTGGATGAACAGGAGATAGATCAGCTGATAGCGGCGCGAAAACAGGCCCGCGCAGATAAGGATTGGGCGCGAGCCGATGAAATACGTGATCAGTTAGCGGCGATGAAAGTTGTCGTAGAAGACGGCGCCGATGGCAGTGGCTGGAGGGTCGAACGCTAGCTAACTTGTTTTGCTTTGTCTGAAGCGCCCGAGGCATCGTGTCTTTAGCTGAAAACCAATGGAATCAAGCATTGACTGACCTCATTGACGTGAGTATTATTCCGTCCTCTCGAAAACGAAGAGTTCTCGAGAGGATCAAGACCCATTATCGGGGTATAGCGCAGTCTGGTAGCGCGCTTGCTTTGGGAGCAAGATGTCGGGAGTTCAAATCTCTCTACCCCGACCAATTTCATTGGTTCACTCAATGTGGATCAATAGTGCGGATTCACAAGATTTCCTGAATCACCGCAGTTTAGCGATCAATGGTGACTGTAGCTCAGCTGGTAGAGCCCTGGACTGTGACTCCGGTGGTCGCGGGTTCGAACCCCGTCAGTCACCCCAATTAAATCAATGAGTTAGGGTCTGTTGTTAAAGCTCAAAATCGTGAAATGCTAACATCATTTTACAGACCCGAAATCGATCACTGTAACCTTGTCTGCGGTCCTGTTGTACTTCTCCATTTGAAGCCTTGATTTGTGACCACTAAACTCCTGCTTGTCACCCTCAAAGTCTGAAATCGCTTTTGCCTTCAGGTCGTTGGACAAATGTCTTCAGAAACATTAAGGTCCAAGCGTTATATATGTTATAGCGCCTTGGATTGTTCCCCTGTCTGTCGATCCAGCGCTCGTCAATGATTGTCGGCCTGACGCTGGCTCAGTGATTTCTCAGCAGGGCCATGTTGGCTGCTGAGCAGCTCGATGTCGCTTGCAATGGCTGCGCCGTAGCAATTTTAGAAGGAAAATACGTGGTCAGCCACCGTGAAACCGGCATCGCCTCGATGCAATTGACCAACTGTGAATTGGCGTCTCTCAGTTTTGTAGTTTTCTAACTTACCCAAATAACTAGGAGAGGCTAATGAGTATTTTGAAGAAATGGAACGAATTACCACATCTTGGAGCACGCATTGCCGTTGTCACTTTTTTTGGGCTTCAGGCACAGACAACGATTGCTGCAGACACGGCGAATGACGCAGATCCCGTGACTTATTCTGGCCACGTAGCCCGTATCATTAACGAGAATTGTGTGGTGTGCCACCGTGAAGGCGGCATTGGACCCATGGAGTTGAGCAGCTATGAACAAGTACGCCCCTGGGCTCCATTGATTCAGATGAAGGTGGCAAATCGGGAAATGCCTCCTTATGCCTATGACCATGATATCGGCAACCAAAACCTTCAGGGAGATTGGCGCCTTTCCGAGCAAGACATCGATACCGTAGTAGCTTGGGTTAATCAAGGGTCTCCCCTAGGAAATCTTGAAGAACTACCCCCCCCACCGGTATTGCCAGATGTCGACGATTGGAATTTTGCTGAGCAATTAGGCCAGCCGGATATCGTACTCGCATCCAACCCGATCGATGTACCTGCCAATGGCAACGATTTATGGGATAAGCACTTTATTTCTAGTGGCATCACCCAAGACCGCTGTATCAAGGCTCTTCAAGTTAAGCCTCGTGGCGACGCAAAGACAGTAGTCCATCATGCCAACACCTATTTTGCTGAAGTAAACGAAGACGGCAGTGTTGATCGAAAGCCGGTTACCGAATATGCCATGGGCAAGTGGGGCGAAATCGTGCCAGAGGGTGTTTGTCGTACAGCCTTTAAAGACAGTATGGTCCAGTGGGATATTCACATGTATCCTGGTGGCTTGGGCGGGACTGCACCAAACGCAGTGGTTGAGGACAATGTAGTGGATCTGGGTATATGGCTTCATCCGGAAGATTATCAGGCCAAAATCACTCAGGACCTAGCTACATATCAGTTAGACCAAGGTGGTCTGTTCATCCCACCTCATGGCACCGCTATGACTCAGGGGTTCCACTCCTTTGATCACCCCGTTCGGATCGACAGCTTTCAACCCCACGGGCACCTGCGCATGAATGCTGCCTCATTGGAAATTTTCTATCCAGAGACTGGCAAAACCGAATTGATAAGTATGATATCCAACTGGAGTGCCACGTGGCATCACAGCCATCTCTATGAGCAAGATTCTGCGCCACTCGTACCGACCGGAGCCGTCTTAGTAACTAAGCAATGGTATGACAACACGGCCAGCAATCCGAACAATCCTGACCCCAGGCAATGGGTAGGCTGGGGTCAACGCACAGCTGATGAGATGTCGCATTCCTGGATTGCCATAAGCCATCTTGATGATGAGACTTATCAGGAGCTTGCACAGAAGCGGGAAAGTGATAAACAAGCCCTACTACCATCCGGAGATTAGTGGATTACACTATATAACTCCTGCTAAAAGCCCAAAAATAAGATTGGAAATTGATATTCATGAGACGTATTAAAAAAGTTGTGGCCAGCGTAGCGTTGGTAGTAGTCACAAATATTGTAATGGTAGCTACTACTCACGCACAACAAACATCAAGACCTCTACGTCCGCCTTCCCCGCAAGGTCTTGCTATCATTCCTTTCATGGAAGGCTGGTATGGTAATGAGGACGGGACTGTAACTGTCTCGTTTGGATACCACAATAGAAATACTGAAGATGTTATCGTCCCACTGGGTGGCAATAATCGAATTGAGCCCGCCCAGTTGGACGGGATGCAGCCGGAAATTTATTTCCCAGGCCGACACGCCGGAGTCTTTGCCGTCACTATTCCAGCATCAATGAAGGATGAGTCTGTTTGGTGGCACATCAAAACCGATAATCTAGAAGAGCTTAAAGTGCCTGGGGAGCGCGGTTCAAATGCTTATGAGCTTGATAGAAATCCACGGCCACAGGGGAGCGTGCAGCCACTTATCTGGTTTGAAAACGGTAGCAGTGGATCTGGTCCTGAAGGCGTCATAGCGGTTAATACTAGAACGATAGACGTCGGCACTCCGCTCACATTGGAAGTTGAGACCGAAGACCCATCTATTCGTGACTCTTCAAACCCACTTTTTGCCAAGCCACTCGATACTCGGGTTATATGGTACAAGCACCAAGGTCCTGGCGAGGTGAGCTTTACTGAACATGCTTCTACGCCTTTCATCATCCCGCAGGGTCGGCCAATAATCCTAGAACTAACACCTATAGCTTCTTCCAGAGTGGCGATACCCGCCGGAAAAGGGCCAGCTAGGGTTATGGCTACTTTCTCGGAACCTGGTGAGTATATGATTCGAGCGCGGCTGGACAACTGGAATTCCTCTGATAGCGATGGTTTAGATCAATGCTGTTGGAGCAACGCTTACCAGCGTGTACGTGTTACACAATGAAATAATAGACGCATTAAACGGCATTGATAAGTCACCCCTCCAATCGATGTAAAACTGTATCAAATCAGTTTTACATCGCCATTATTTTTCTCCCGGCGCAAAGATACGCAGCAACCGGTGCGGTAGGGATTCAAGTAGCAGGCTGCAGGGTAGCTATATTCTGTCTATAGGTTTAACTTTATGTTACTATTTTGACTGCAAACCATTGATATATAAGAGTTTAATAAGATACTGTGACTCCGGTGGTCGCGGGTTCGAACCCCGTCAGTCACCCCAATTAAATCAATGAGTTAGGGCCTGTTGTTAAAGTCCAAAATCGTGAAATGCTAGCCTAATGCTACCATCATTTTACAGACCCGAAATCGATCGCTTGAACCTTGTCTGCAGTCCTGTCATATAACCCCAGAGTAATAATGAAGGTGCGAGTCGGGCTGCTCAAACTAGCGCACAGCCTGGGTATTAGTCGTACCTGTGAAACAACTTGGTCCGTGGATATAGCCAATCTCAACTGATCCTATGCTGTCGTAAACGCAGGTCTCCCTCAGATGATTAAAGACGAAAACACTCAAACCCGGCGAGAATTTCTGCACTCCGTGGGAGATGTCGGAGGCAGTGCTGCCGTTTATCAAGCCATGATTTCAATGGGTTTGTTAATGCCCGGTGATGCAGCAGGTGCGGAACTTCGAAATCAATGGCAAGCCAGAGTAAATCAACTGACTACAGGAGTGAAGCCCACTGTCGCGGTATTGGGAGGGGGAATTTCCGGTCTGTGTGTGGCCTATGAACTTAAAAAGGCAGGATTTCCTTTCTACGTGATTGAAGCTCGGCAAAGGCCTGGGGGGCGCAATCATACTATCCGTTCTGGATCAATCGTAGATGAAGTTGATAGCCAACAGACTTGTACTTTTGATAACGAAGAAGAGCTCTACTTTAACGCTGGGCCCGCTCGTATTTCTCAACACCATAGTAATTTACTTGCTTATTGCCGCGAACTGAATGTGCCTTTGCAAGCATTGGTTAATGATAACCGAGGAGCTTATATCCACGATTCTGCAGCCTTTGGCGGAATCCCGGTAAGGGCGAGAGAAGTCATAACGGCAATGCGAGGCAGTATTACGGAATTACTAGCTAAAGCTATAAATGCGAACGCTCTAAATGGAGATATTGGAATTGATGAGCGGAGTTTTGTGCTTGATGTGCTTAGGGATTACGGCAACCTTAACCATAATTTCAAATACACAGGTTCCAAACGCGCAGGTATTTTATCAGGTACAGGAGGTCTGACACCTTGGCAGCCCATTCAGCCCCTTAACCTGAATGATTTTTTCTTCGATACCGGTGTGCCGTTTAGAGTTAATTTCGGGGAATCTTATAATCAAGCGGCGACCATGATGCAACCTGTTGGGGGCATGGATCGAATTGCTTATGCTTTCGCAAACGAGCTGAAAGAAGAACTTTATTATGGGGTAGAAGTTACAGCAATGCGTCGAGCGGGTAATCGCGTTAGATTAGAGGGCCGCACAAATGTGGAAGAAGGGGCCATTGAAGTCGATTATGCGATTGTTGCCATGCCTCCAAGTGTGATTAAGGATATCCCTAATGATTTTAGCAGATCAACACGAAGCGCGATTGCGGATGTGGAATATGCCAAGCCCATAAAAATAGCGTTTCAGTCGCCTCGCTTTTGGGAAACTGACGAGCAAATCTATGGCGGCATATCTTGGACCGACAATGAGATTCTTCAAATATGGTACCCGTCCGGTGGATTTGGTCAAGATAAAGGAATTATTTTAGGTTCTTATCTTTTTGATGGGGCTCATGCAGAAAATTTTGCCAATCTTAGTGTGGAGGCACGCAAAGAATTTACCTTGGCAGCAGGAGAAAAAGTTCACTCACAATATCGCGAGAATCTTAGCAGAGGAATATCGGTGGCATGGAATAAAGTCCCATATTCGCTAGGGGGTTGGGCTAAATCCACGCCTTCCACGGTATTACAGCAGCCTGACGGACCATTCTTATTTGCCGGTGACTATCTGACTTATTTACATGGCTGGCAAGAGGGTGCTGTGATATCAGGCCTTCACGCCCTTAATAATCTTTTAGATGTTATGGAGGTTTAAAGGCCTCAAACCAATCCAGAACTAGTAATAGGTTAGCTATATTCTGCCTATAGGTTTAGCTTTGTGTTAGTATTTTATCTGTAAGCCATTGATATATAATATTTTAAATAGGTGCTGTGACTCCGGTGGTCGCGGGTTCGAACCCCGTCAGTCACCCCATTATTCTCCGCATCCTCCTATCTGAATATTTCTATCGAACTAAAACTTGCGCTGTGAAGGTCTGTTTCTAGTGTTAATTCACAGACAATTGATAGAATCGGGCTATGTCAGAGCTAAAAGCCAAAACCATCAATGGCGCACCCACGCGACTATCCTCCTTGAATGTGGATTCACCCAGCGTATTGGAAGACCCTAAAATTGGACGGCTCACCCGTTTGTCTAGAATCTATCGCCGGTTAAACGATGTGATGTCAGGCATGTATACGGGAGTAGGCTGCGTCGGAACTCCGCACGAGTATCATCACTACGACGAACAACCCAAGAGTAAGAACTCCTCCGATTAAAGCAATTCCACCCAGACATGCACAACTCATAGCTAGCGAGTGGAATTCGTGTAAAATACACGCCGATTCGCCCCAGCCGAAAGGCCAGCGAATCATCCGCGCCCGTAGCTCAACCGGATAGAGCACCGGCCTTCTAAGCCGGGGGTTGCAGGTTCGAGTCCTGCCGGGCGCACCACCATTCGGGGTCTGTAGCTGATTTCTCTACTTTAAGGACGCAAGAGCCTTGCAGGAGAAATCAGCTACAGACTGCATTCTTTGGTAGACTCATATTCTAATGCAAGAGCCTTGCAGGAGAATAAAATGCCAAAGGCCGCCCGTAGCGTCAGGGATTTGGCTAAGCCAAATATCTGATGAGTCCTGACCTCAGGCTCCCCAGCACCCGAACTAAGCCACCCTTGCTAGATCCCCTAGCCCCGAAGCACAAGGTGTTTGTGACTTACGTTGAACAACCGACAGCTCATCATTCAACCCCCAGCCCTAGCAAAACCCCAACAGAAGTAGTATTTTCTTAAAATGAGACTAAGAACCAACACGAGAACAAAAAAATGAAGAACAACCAACCCAGACCACCCATTGCCGTAGCACGCGCAGCCCAAAACGAACTCCTACCGCGCTTGCGTGTTATCTTCTTCATCCTCGCCTCCCTCCTGCTCCTAGTGGTAACCCTAAGCCCAGTCTCAAACCTATTCGCCGCCGAAGACAACGAATTCGTTGGCGAACGAATCGTTCACTTACTCCAAGAGCCGCGCCACAGAACAGTGCACAGCGAGGGCGATCTCTACTTACTTGATGTGCAGGTCAACCCAGGCGATACCTCTCTGCCTCACGTTCACGATCAGGCCATCATGCTGACCTATATCAGCATGGCCGATGGTCCACGCGATGGTCAGATCGGCAACAATATCGACTACGCCAGCGAGGCAATAACGCACAAGGTGTCAAATGCGGGGCCAGGTCTATTTCGCATCATCGCCCTGGTCAATGGCAGCGCCGGAAATATCGACTTAGGTGCCGATAGGCCGTCTGGCTTAAGCGGTGAGCCAGAACTCGAAAATGCATGGTTTAGATCCTATCGTGTTGAGCTAGCTCCGGGTGAGGAAACCCAAGTTCAACATCATCAGCTGCCGAGCGTGGTTGTTCAGGTTGTCGATGGTTTGCTACAAGTTACTAGAGATGACCAAGTGATCGATGAGCTGGATCATCCTGGCAACTGGTCCTGGCGAAAGGCTGGGCAGTCTTATTCAGTTAAAAATGTCGGAGGTATTGCCACAGCCGTCGTGATCAACGAGGGCAGATTCTAAACCCATTTATTGATCTCAGTG
>Ga0308009_10001157_pt1 | contig 16166 bp, 18 predicted proteins | sample Neamet127_FD_203134 | JGI IMG/M metagenome (GOLD analysis project Ga0308009, IMG submission 203134) | Marine microbial communities from water near the shore, Antarctic Ocean - #127 | ecosystem: Environmental > Aquatic > Marine > Unclassified | place: Southern Ocean | collected 2014-07-24
CGTCTGTAAGATAGGCGATAGGGCTGTAACTATAGGTCTCATCATTGTCTTGGGACAGGGGCTCAATTGAAATGTCACGGCCACTAAAGCGTGTTTCCATTTCTATTACTTCTTCAGTTTTAACATTCAATTTTTCTGCAATAGCATCGACTTCTTCCGGACCCATGGTGCCAAGGTTTTGTTTCAGGCTTCGAAGATTAAAAAACAATTTTCGTTGTGCTTTTGTTGTTGCAATTTTTACGAGTCGCCAGTTTCGTAGTATGAATTCATTAATTTCCGCCTTAATCCAGTGTATGGCAAACGACACAAGTCGTACCCCACGTTCCGGATCATAACGTTTGACTGCTTTCATTAGCCCAATATTTCCTTCCTGAATTAAATCAGCCTGGGGCAGGCCGTACCCCTTATAGCCCCTAGCGATAGAAACCACTACGCGCAAATGTGATAGCACTAATTGGCGCGCCGAATTTATGTCATCTTCGTCCCTAAGACGTCGTGCGAGACTAATTTCCTCTTCCTGGGAAAGCATAGGGAAACTATTAGCAGACCTGATATAACTTTCAATGCTACCGCTAGTTGCAGGCATTGCAAGATCAAAAGTCATTGTTTACTCCTTGAATTAGTAGCACTAATTTTAGCATTCTATGGCTTTGAGTGCTAATCATCTCAAAAGTTCCTAGGGATAATCTTCAGGATTGCTTAAGGTTCTATTTGCCAGAGGTGACTTGCAACCGATAACCACGACCCTGCCCAACCGAGCCAGGATGAAAAAAGTAACAGACTGATACTATCTTCAAAAGAGATATGATGCAGTTGAAAATCAACAGCATATAGTTGTACTAAATTTGTCAATTCGCTATTAATTAAATTAATTACTAATGCAACAATGAGCCATGCTATAGCTCCTCCCGCCACACCTTGAATTGCACCAAAATAGAGAAAGGGGCGACGTATAAAATTACTGGTTGCCCCAATCAATTTTGATACCTCAATTTCGTCACGCTTTGTAAGAATTTGTAAACGAATGGTATTAAACGTTACTACTATTAACGCAAAACTTAATAAGGCTGTAAGTATCAATAGCGCTATCTGCCCAAGTTTTAACAATGCGTTTAGCCTCTCCATCCAGTCAGAATCAAGTTGAACGTCCTTAGAGTCTGGCCATTTCAGCATTTCGGTACGTAATCGCTTTAGTGATTCAGGCGAAATACTCTTGGCATCAATTATGAATGCATCGGGTAACGGGTTCCGCGTTAGGCTATTTACTGCCTCGGCCATCCCATTTTTTTGTTTTAGCTGCTCTAAGGCCTTGTCTTTAGAAAGGAACCGAAAACTTGCTATTTGTGGGTGCTGTCTCAGATGCGATTCTAGTTTCTCTATTGCATCCTTGCCTGTACCTAATTTTAGAAATACACTTAATTGTGGCGCTCCTGATAATTGACCAGAAAAGCTCTGAACGTTACCTAGCAGCATATAGACCCCTGCAGGAAGACTGAAGGCAACTCCTATCACGATAATATTGAGCAGGCTTGCAAGCGGGGAACCTACTAATCTTCGAAGGGCCAGAAAAAATGCATGCCAGTGATGAGAAAGCCACGTATTCACGTTACTAACTCCCCGTGACTTAAAGACAAAATACGATGTTGGGAGCCCTCAACTAATTCAGTATCAGGGGTAGTGATAAGAACTGTTACACCTACCTGATGAAATGATTTAAACATATTCATGATGTCCTTGGTATAGCCAGGATCAAGGTACGCAGCTGGTTCGTCGGCAATCAGAATAGATGGGCGATTAACTACAGCTCGGGCAATACATAATCTTTGCCGCTCACCACCTGATAGCGTAATGGGAAGCGCTTTTTCTTTGCCCAGTAATCCCACTTTATCCAAAGCTGCGCGTACTCTTCCAGTTGCTGCCCGGTGTTCAAAGCCACAGATTTGTAGTGGTAATACAACATTATCAAATACCGAACGATCAAACAGAATCTTTTGACCTTGGAAAACCATTCCAAGATTGCGCCGTAAAAATGGAATTGCACTGTTCTTTAGTTTGCTGACATTCTGATCATTGACAATGATCCCGCCAGTTGTTGGACGCTCGATAGCCCCGATCAATTTTAAAAGCGTACTTTTGCCGGCGCCAGAATTTCCAGTTATAAAAACCATCTCACCTTGATTAATGGTGAAAACAATATTTTTTAGCGCTTCAAACCCATTCGGATAACGCTTATAGACATTGCTGAAGCTAATCATATAGAAATAGTTCCAAACTACAGGGTTGTATAGTGAAATATGGCAAAATCAATCGAACAAAGCCTCTACAAACTTTCTTGCGTCAAAAGGCTGTAAATCTTCAATGCCCTCACCCGTCCCAATAAAGTAAAGTGGGATGGGGTTTTGTTGACGCTGCATGGCAATAGCAGCTATTACGCCACCTTTGGCTGTGCCATCAAGTTTAGTAAGTATAAGGCCCGTAATACCTAGTGCATCATCAAATGCGCTTACTTGGTTAACCGCATTCTGGCCGGTATTAGCATCCAGAACCAACAACACTTCATGAGGTGCGCTAGGGATCGCTTTCGAGATAACCCGTTTTACCTTTTTGATCTCTTCCATAAGATGTAGTTGTGTCGCGAGACGACCAGCAGTATCTGCCAATACAATATCTATATTGCGTGCCTTAGCAGCGTTAACTGCATCGAATATAACTGCGGCCGAATCACCTTTTTGCTGTTGATTAGTATCCTGTGAGATAACAGAAACATTATTGCGTTTACCCCAAATAATAAGTTGCTCACGAGCCGCCGCTCGGAATGTATCGCCAGCAGCAAGTAGTACAGATTTTTCCTGAGACTGAAAATAATGAGCAAGTTTGCCAACAGAAGTTGTTTTTCCTGCGCCATTTACACCTGTTATCATGACGATGAATGGTTTCTCTATGCTAGAATCAAAAGAGCATTCAAGTGGAGCAAGTAATATAAACAGGACTTCTTTTAACGCCTCTTTTAATTGTGTTGCGTTAGTTAAGCCTTCTTTCTTTACTTGTTTACGTAACGTGCTAAGCAACCAGGTAGTAGCATCTATACCTACATCGGCAGTAATTAATACCGTTTCCAGCTCTTCATAGAGGTTTTCATCTATTTTGCCGCCGCCAAGGATTCCTGATAAGCGCTTTCCCAGATTTCCCCAGATCATGAGAAGTCTCGTCTGATGATAGTTGTCCAACAGGCAAATAAAAAGTTGTCTTGGGTCGAGTTATTATTATATTTTATGAAACTTTTCATTTTGATAGGATGTCATATTAGAATTGGTTTATCGTAGGCTTTCATAAGTGAAATTCTATTCCATTATCTTAATCTTAGGTTATTAAAAAATGAAATTTAATTCTGGTCCTGCCTTTCATATTTGTAGATTACCAGCTTTCACGTTCATGTTGGTTTCATTGATCTCATTTGAGGTTCTCGCTAACCCACACGAATACATGCTTGCTAACGGTCTTAAAATAGTTGTCAAAGAAGACCACCGTTCCCCAGTAGTTATCTCTCAAATATGGTACAAGGCGGGCAGCATTGACGAATTGAATGGTACTACAGGCGTTGCTCACGTACTGGAGCATATGATGTTTAAGGGGACTAAAAATGTTAGTAGTGGTGAGTTTTCTAAGAAAATAGCAGCAATAGGTGGGCGCGACAATGCATTTACCAGTCGTGATTTTACGGGTTATTTTCAACAATTACACAAATCTGAATTAGCGTTAGCTATGAAGCTAGAGGCTGACCGGATGCGTAATCTCATATTAACAAAAGAAGAGTTCGCTAAAGAAATAAAGGTAGTAATGGAGGAGCGTCGATTACGTACTGATGATCAACCGCACGCGCTTGTATATGAAAAAATGATGTCCGTTGCGTATCAGTCTCATCCATATAGGCGTCCGATCATTGGTTGGATGAACGATTTGGAGAATATGACCGTTGATGACGCTCAGGAGTGGTATGACCGTTGGTATGCTCCCAACAACGCTGTGCTGGTAGTGGTGGGAGATGTGGATCCAAAAGAAGTATTTTCTTTGGCACAGAAATATTATGGAGAGATTAAATCTCGCCCGATAGCCTCTTTGGCTTTACGTAAGCCGCAAACAGAGGTAACGCAAGCAGGAATTAAACGGCTACAAGTAAAAGCCCCGGCACAAATGCCTTATCTAGTCATGGGTTATCATGCACCAGTGTTACATGATGCAAATGCTGACTGGGAGCCCTACGCACTGGAGATGCTAGTAGGAGTATTAGATGGCAATGAATCTGCACGACTAAATAAAGAACTGGTACGGGATCAACAAATTGCCAGCTCGATAAATGCTGAATACGATGCTACGGGGCGTGGCCCCGGTATGTTTTTTCTGAGTGGGACCCCAAGTGAGGGGAGGTCGGTAGCAGAGTTAGAGGGCGCTCTGCGTAACGAAATTAAAAGACTAATAAGTGCGGGCGTGACTGAAAAGGAGCTTAGGCGCGTTAGAGCTCAAGTAGTATCTGGTCATGTTTTTCAGCTTGATTCGATGTTTTACCAGGCGATGCAGATTGGCCAGTTAGAATCTGTCGGGTTGTCGTATCGTGATCTAGATACAATTATAAAGAAACTACAGACTGTCACTGCTAAACAGATTCGCGAAGTGGCAATAAAATATTTGATAGATGATAGTTTGACAGTGGCGATCCTTGATCCGCAGCCACTAGAGCAAAGAGCTGCTATTCCTGCCTCTACTAAATTACGCCATTAAATTAAATTAAATTAAATTCAGATGAAAAAAACACCTAGAAAAATGGTTTCGCTGCAATCGGTTAGTTGTTTCCTAGCCCTGTTCTTTGGTATCTATTCTCAATGGACGCTGGCGGCTCTCCCCATTCAGCATTGGCAAGCTTCTTCTGGCGCCCAGGTATATTTTGTCGAAAGTCGCGGGCTACCAATACTTGATATAAGCGTAGATTTCAGCGCAGGAAGCAGTGCTGACACACCTGAAAAATCAGGCCGTGCAAGCTTGACTCTGCAGCTCCTTGAGCTTGGGGCGGGCGGCTTATCGGAAGACAAAATCTCTAAATCTTTGGCTGATGTTGGCGCACAACTTAGCGCTCGATTTGATCGGGACCGTGCTGGTGTTTTATTAAGAACGCTAAGCAATAAAAATGAACGCAACCAGGCGCTAGATATCTTTTCTAAAATAATACAGCACCCAGAGTTTCCAAAAAGCGCGCTAAAAAGAGAAAGAGCAAGAGTAATTTCTAGGTTGAAAGAAGCAAAAACTAAGCCTGGTTACATTGCAAGTCGCACGCTAAATAATATGTTATACGGAGCTCACCCCTATGGGCTACGTAGTTCTGGTGAAATAGACACATTAAACGGATTGCAACGTAAGGATTTAGTAGATTTTTATCAGTCACACTATTCTGCTGCAAATTCTGTAATTTCAATTATGGGAGACGTTAGTCGTTCTGAGGCAGCTGCCATTGCGGAAGCATTATCAAAAGATTTGCCACAAGGAAAGGCTTTAAATATATTGCCTCCGGTGACAGAACCCTTACCGGGCACCAAAAGAATTACTCACCCAGCAACTCAAAGTCATATTCTATTGGCTTATCCTGGGTTAAAGCGAAATGATCCAGATTATTATCCGCTGTTGGTAGGAAATTACATACTTGGTGGGGGTGGGTTCGCATCTCGCTTGATGGAAGAAATTAGACAGAAACGTGGACTAGCCTACAGTGTCCGTAGTGGTTTTTACCCACTGAAGCAGGCGGGCCCTTTTCAGATTGGCTTGCAAACTAAAAAAGAGCAGTCCGAAGAAGCTTTAATGATTACGCAAAAAGTATTGGCTGACTTTGTTGCGGAAGGTCCAACTGAGAAGGAGCTGGCTGCAGCCAAGGGAAATATTGTTGGCGGCTTCCCTTTGCGTATAGATAGTAATAAGAAAATCATGGGATATCTCGCCGTGATAGGATTTTATAATCTTCCGCTCACCTATTTGGATGACTACGTAAGTGCTGTTGATACTGTTACAGTAGGACAGATCAAAGATGCATTTCAGAGGCGTATTCCTCCAGAAGGGATGGTGGCAGTTGTGGTGGGGGCTATAAAAAAGAAATAAAAATCTTTAGCCAAATAATTAATCTGTAAGCGTGCTCTCTTAAATTCCTTACCTGTGTCCTTGACTCAAAATAAAGTTCGTGTGATCGGTGGAAAATGGCGTGGCCGTGTAATCTCGTTTCCAAATAGTATCGCTTTGCGCCCTACGCCTAATAGGGTACGTGAAACAGTTTTTAACTGGTTGGGGCAGGATATGGGCGGTAAGGTCTGTCTGGATTTATTTGCGGGTAGTGGAGCGATGGGTATTGAGGCGGCATCTAGGGGATCAGAGCATGTAGTGATGGTGGAGTCTGACCGCAAGGTATATAGTGTCTTACAGAGCGGCTTGCAAAAACTAGAAACTGATCAAATAGAGTTACTAATGATCGATGCGTTAAAATTTATCAGGTCTGATCAGCGGCTATTTGACGTGATTTTTCTTGATCCGCCATATCAGTTAGGGCTATTACCTAAAATATTGGAATTGTTGCCATCGCATCTTACACAAGATGGCTTGATATATTTAGAGGCAGGAGATCCTTTTGAGCCAAACAAAAATTGGTCAGTTTGGCGTCGTAGTCAGGCAGGAAGAGTACATTATCAATTATTAAAATATGAGAAAAACCGATAAAGCTATCTATCCGGGCACTTTTGATCCTATCACTCGCGGTCATGAGGATTTGGTTAGGCGCGCCTCAAGTTTATTTAACCATGTGGTGGTTGCAGTAGCGCCAAGTAGCGGAAAAAAACCATTTTTTACTTTGGACGAGCGTGTGGAAATGGCTCGTGAGGTATTAAAGGATTGTGCCAACATAGAAGTAACAAAATTTTCTGGATTATTAATGGAATTCTTGCAGCAGCAAGATGCCAGGGTGATATTGCGTGGGTTACGTGCAGTTTCTGATTTTGAATATGAGTTCCAAATGGCAGGGATGAATCGTAGTATGTATCCCGATGTTGAGACTGTCTTTATGACTCCGTCTGAGCAATATATGTTTGTTTCTGCGACCATTGTGCGTGAAATTGTGTTACTTGGCGGTAATGCAGATAAATTTGTACATCCTTTGGTTGCAAAACAACTTCGCATCAAATCTGGGAAGTAATTTTATAGAGGTTTATATGGCTTTAATGATTACAGACGAATGTATAAATTGTGATGTATGTGAGCCTGAATGCCCTAATGATGCAATTTCACAAGGGGAAGAAATTTACATAATAGATCCTGAGTTATGTACTGAATGTGTGGGGCATTATGAAACAACGCAATGTGTTGAAGTATGTCCGGTAGATTGTATTATCGGCAATCCAAATATCATAGAAACTAAAGAGCAGTTGAAAGATAAGTATATTTCTATTACCGAATAGTACGGGCAGCTGCAAGTTCTTCGGGTATAGGATAGCGTCTTGGTCCAAAAATGGAAGTTCCAATTCGTACCATAGTCGCGCCTTCTGCAATAGCAATATCCATGTCTTCTGACATGCCCATTGAGAGCGTATCAAGATCAAACCCGTCCTGCCTCAGCTGATCATATATAGTTCGAAGCATTTGAAACTGACTGCGTTGCAAAGCAGTTGCGGTAGTAAGTTCAGGGACCGCCATTAATCCGCGTAATTTAATACGTGGCAAGCCTGCTACATAAGCTGCCAAATCTGCTGCAGACTCAGGTAGTATGCCACTTTTCGTATCTTCTCCACTTACATTTACTTGTAGGCAGACTTGAAGTGGAGGAAGTGCTTCAGGTCTATCTCGTGACAAGCGATCTGCAATCTTCTTTCTATCTACACTGTGAACCCAAGAAAAATTCTCCGCAATACGTTTTGTCTTATTGCTCTGTATCGGTCCAATAAAATGCCATTCAATAGGTAGGTCAGATAGTGCCAGTATTTTTTCTAGTGCTTCTTGAAGGTAGTTTTCGCCAAAAATAGTTTGACCTGCAAGCCAAGCTTTTTTTACCTGTTCAGCAGGGTTAGTTTTACTTGCGGCCAAAAGCATGATTTCTTCTGGCTGACGGCCAGCATTTATTGCTGCTGTAGCTATATGTTTTTTAACGGATTGTAGTGCGGAGTCTATATTTTTCGTCATAATAAATTAGTTTAATTTAATTGTCCACATCAGCTCATGCGAAATGAGTCGCCCCAATAAAATATCTAGCTTTGGGTATAAATAGCCTAATTTACTAAATCTTTAAGAGGCAATTGCCAGAAATAAGGATAAAGTAAGTCGGGGAACTATTTTATGAGCATAGTAGAACTACTCAACATTGTGGTCAAGAAATAGAATTAAATTGCAGGAAGGAGTGATCCTAAAAAGAGAATGGGCATAAAAATTATCTGTTAAATATGTTATGGTTTCATTGTTTTAATTTCTCTAATTTGCTGTGGATAAACGCTATTAAGATATATAGCTTGAAATCCCCAAGAGTTGTCTCTTGACAGTCTTTCAATGAAACATTAAACTCTCGCTTTTTCCAGCGTTGGACTTCGGAAATCAAGCGTTGAGATGCGGTAATGAAATCCAGCGTACACCGTACAGCAGTACTGCAAATAGTAATTTCCGTAATAGCCGGGGTAGTTGCTTATGCCTTAGAAGGTGAAGCGGAGGCAGGAGCTGCGATATATGGTGGGGTAGTTGCTTTGATTGGTACGCTGTTGTTACTTTGGCGCATGCAAAGTAGTAAACACAAAACCCTGAAAGAACCGCAGCAGCATTTGTGGAGATTTTATCGCTCCGGAGCGGAGCGCTTTTTGGTACTAAGTATACTTTTAGCTATAGGGATGGGGACATTTAAGCTTGTTCCTTTAGCAGTTTTAGTTGGTTTTGTAGCGAGTCAGTTGGCATGGATAATTGCTCCGCTACAAGGTGAGAATAAAAGTAATTAAAGAAAATATAATAAAGTATTTATGGCTAGCGAAACACACACTTCAACTGAATATATCAAGCACCACTTACAGAACCTAACTTTTGGTGAATTACCAGATGGTTCCTTAGGGTTGGCGCAAACACCAGAACAGGCTAAAGCCATGGGGTTCTGGGCAATTAATGTAGATACTATCGCAGTATCTTTCATACTTGGCGCGATATTTCTATACCTCTTTGCCAAGGTAGCAAAAAGTGCAACCTTGAGTGTTCCAGCAGGCGGACAGAATTTTGTAGAAATGATAATTGAGTTTATTGACGATAGTGTGCGGGGATCATTCACTGGCCGAAATCCACTAGTCGCTCCATTGGCCCTAACCATTTTCATATGGATATTTTTAATGAATCTGATGGATCTGGTGCCTATAGATTATTTACCAGGTTTAGCTACCGTACTCGGACTTCCTTTTCTTAAGGTGGTGCCAACGACAGATCCGAATGCTACATTTGGCATGTCCATTGCAGTATTTGTTTTAGTAATTTATTACAGCATCAAGGTTAAAGGTGCGGCTGGCTTTGCCGGGGAATTAGCACTACAGCCATTTAGTAGCGCTAACCCAGTAATAAAAGGAATATTTATTCCTATAAATCTATTTTTGGAAGGCGTAAACTTAATAGCTAAGCCAATTTCACTCTCATTGCGGTTGTTTGGGAATATGTATGCCGGAGAGATGATATTTATATTGCTAGCAATAATGGGCGGATCATTTGCAGCCGCTAATATGGGTGGATCCTCAGTATTATTTGGAACACAAATACTATTATCTTTAGCGTGGGCAATATTTCACATCCTAATCATAACGCTGCAGGCATTTATATTTATGACGCTGACAATAGTTTATTTAGACATGGCTCATCAGGAGCATCATTGATTTTTGTAATATTTTATTTATAGGAGAACTCTGTGGAACAATCACTATTATATATCGCTGGAGCGATCATGATGGGCCTAGGCGCACTTGGTGCAGCAGTTGGCATCGGAATTTTGGGCGGACGATTCCTTGAAGGAGCGGCACGTCAACCAGAATTAATTCCAATGTTGCGTACCCAGTTTTTCATTGTCATGGGTCTAGTCGATGCTGTGCCAATGATTGCTGTTGGTATTTCCATGTATATTCTGTTTGCAGTTGTCGGCGGCTAGATCTCCGACATTGTTAATCATTAAAAAGGTTCGTACATGAATATCAATGCTACCTTAATCGCACAAACAATCATGTTTATATTGTTTGTCTGGTTCTGTATGAAATTTGTATGGCCGCCAATTATGCAAGCACTTAGTGATCGCAAGAAACAAATTGCTGATGGTTTGGCGGCGGGAGAACGCGGTAAGCAAGAGTTAGAGTTGGCTTCTAAGAGTGCTGCTGACGAAATGCTTACAGCAAAGCAGAAGGCTGCTGAAATAATAACTCAAGCAGAAAAAAGGTCATCTCAGGTTGTCGAGGAAGCAAAAGGTCTCGCTAAAGAAGAAGGGGATCGGATTGTTTCCATGGCAAAAGCTGAGGTTGAGCAAGAGGTCGTTCGTGCCAGAGAGATGTTGCGTCAGAATGTAGCTGATTTAGCTGTAGCTGGTGCGGCAAAGATTCTGGATCGAGAAGTAGATGCTAAAGCTCACGCTGAGTTACTTAAAAATATTAAGGCAGAGCTATAATCTATGGCTGAAGCACTAACAATAGCACGTCCATATGCGGAAGCAGCGTTTAAGCTAGCTAAGACCAGTGATAAATTATCAGACTGGTCTAACATGCTTAAATTAGCTGCATTTGTGGCAAATGACGAACGTATACGCTCTCTTCTAGGCAATCCTTCGGTACCTGCTAAACGATTGGGTGAATTACTATTAGAAATATGCGGCATTTTACACCTTGGTATATGTGGCAAAAAGCTTGATAAAGATAATTGCACTTTTATCTTATTATTGGCTGAAGGAAAGCGGGTTGCGGTATTGCCCGAGGTAAGCGAATTATTTGAGCAACTGAAAACACAACAAGATGGTGTGCTGGAAGCAAAAATTACTTCCGCATTTGCCATAACAAAACAACAACTTAATGACTTAGTAACAGGCCTCGAGTCTAAGTTTAAGTGCAAAATAGAGGCCAAGGTAGATGTAAATCCCGAATTAATAGGTGGGGTAAAGGTTGAGATTGGCGACGAGGTGTTAGATGCCTCTGTACGCGGAAAACTGGAAGCCATGTCTGTTGCGCTTAAAAGCTAGGAGTTATAAGAAATGCAGTTAAATCCATCTGAAATTAGCGAACTGATTAAGAATAAGATAGAAGGACTTGATGCCACTTCGGAGATCAAGACTCAAGGAACCGTAGTTTCGGTTACTGACGGAATTGTGCGTGTTCACGGCCTGTCTGATGTGATGCAAGGAGAAATGCTTGAGTTTCCCGGTAACACTTTTGGACTTGCGCTAAATCTTGAGCGTGATTCTGTGGGCGCAGTGATTCTAGGTGAATATGAGCACATAACCGAAGGTGATATTGTCAAGTGTACCGGTCGTATTTTAGAGGTACCTGTAGGCGAAGAGCTAATGGGGCGGGTTGTTAATTCACTTGGCCAGCCAATAGACGGGAAAGGACCAATAGAAGCAAATGGTTCTGAACCAATTGAAAAAATTGCTCCAGGGGTAATCTGGCGTAAATCTGTTGATCAACCTGTACAAACTGGATTGAAATCAATTGATGCCATGGTTCCTGTAGGACGAGGACAAAGAGAATTAATTATTGGTGATCGTCAAACTGGTAAAACAGCTGTAGCGATTGATACCATTATTAATCAGAAAGGTCAGAACATGACCTGCATCTATGTTGCAATCGGACAAAAAGCATCTTCAGTTGCAAACGTAGTACGTAAACTAGAAGAGCACGGCGCAATGGAATACACGATTGTAGTTGCAGCTACCGCATCTGAATCAGCAGCAATGCAATTTATTGCACCATACTCTGGTTGCACAATGGGAGAATACTTCCGTGATAAGGGCGAAGATGCTCTAATCATTTATGATGATTTAACCAAACAAGCATGGGCATACCGTCAAATATCATTGTTGCTTCGTAGACCACCAGGTCGTGAAGCTTATCCTGGCGATGTGTTCTATCTACATTCACGATTGCTCGAACGAGCAGCACGTGTCAGTGAAGATTATGTTGAAAAAGCTACTGAAGGTAAGGTTAAGGGTAAAACAGGTTCACTAACTGCGATGCCAGTAATTGAAACACAAGCTGGTGACGTTACAGCTTTTGTTCCTACCAACGTAATTTCTATCACCGATGGACAGATATTCCTGGAAACTGATTTATTTAATGCGGGTATTCGTCCTGCAATTAACGCGGGGGTTTCTGTATCTCGTGTTGGTGGCGCAGCACAAACCAAGGTAATTAAAAAACTAGGTGGTGGTGTACGTTTAGCTTTAGCACAGTATCGTGAACTTGCAGCATTTGCTCAATTTGCTTCTGATCTTGATGAAGCTACCAGAAAGCAATTAGAACGTGGAAAAATGGTAACAGAGCTTATGAAGCAAGCACAATATGCTACTTTAAGTGTGGCAGAAATGGCGCTCACATTATTTGCTGTTAACAAGGGATACTTAGATGATGTAGAAGTAGGTCGTGCACTAGCATTTGAATCTGCACTTAGGGGTCATATGCGGAGTAAATACAGCGACATCATGGACAAAATCCAAACAAGTGGTGAACTTGACGCTGAAACTGATAAAGCGCTTGATGCGGCAGTTCAAGACTTTAAATCGAGTGGGTCTTATTAAGCTATGGCTGGAAGCAGAGAAATACGGACCAAGATCAGTAGCGTAAAAAATACGCAAAAGATCACACGTGCGATGGAAATGGTTGCTGCATCTAAAATGCGGAAGGCACAAGAGCGGATGAAAAAAGCCCGTCCATACGGAGATAAAATCCGGAATGTGGCAGCGCATATGAGTCGTGCTAGTAGTGAATATAAACACCCATTCTTAGTAGAAAGAGACTCAGTAAAGCGTATTGGAATCATTGTCGTTACTTCCGATAAAGGTTTGTGCGGGGGGCTTAATACAAACATCCTGCGCTTGGCTACTGCAAAAATTAAAGAGTGGGAAGGTGAAGGAGAGCAGATAGAAGTCTGCTGTATTGGCAATAAAAGTTTAGGTTTCATGACACGAATTGGAGCTAATGTAGTCTCTAATGTCGTTGGATTAGGTGATGCGCCAAATATTGATAGTCTTATCGGCGCAGTTAAGGTAGTGCTCGACGGATATAATGAAGATCGTTTTGATCGAGTTTACCTTTTCTATACCAAATTTATTAATGCTATGAAACAAGAGCCTATAGTGGAGCAATTACTTCCATTATCTGATGAACAGCTACAGGGCAGTAGTGAAGAAGGGCAAGAAAGCGATGGCAAGAATCATGAAGGACCGGCTGGGACATGGGACTACATATACGAACCGGATGCTAAAACTGTTATTGATGATGTAATGGTGAGATATATAGAGGCACTCATTTATCAATCTTTGACAGAGAATATAGCTTCTGAGCAATCTGCTCGGATGGTAGCAATGAAGGCCGCATCAGATAATGCGGGTGACGTAATTAACGAGCTTACATTGGTTTACAACAAGACCCGTCAAGCAGCTATCACTAAAGAACTTTCTGAGATAGTTGCGGGCGCTGCAGCGGTTTAATAATTTTCGATTTAGTAATTAAGGACAACCATGGATCAAGGAAAAATTGTTCAATGTATCGGCGCAGTAGTTGACGTCGAGTTTTCACGTGAAGCGCTACCTAAGGTATATGACGCGCTAACAATGGAAGGATCAGAGCTTACGCTAGAAGTGCAGCAACAATTGGGCGACGGCATAGTACGTACAATCGCACTAGGATCCTCAGATGGGTTGCGTCGTGGAATGATGGTAAGCAACACAAAAGAGCCAATTAAAGTACCGGTCGGTCCTCAGACATTGGGCCGTATCATGGATGTTTTGGGAAACCCAATTGATGAAATGGGTCCTATTGGCGCAGAAAAACATATGTCAATTCACCGTAAAGCACCTGCTTTTGATGAATTGTCAGCTTCAACTGAGTTACTTGAAACAGGTATTAAAGTGATTGATCTAGTTTGTCCTTTTGCTAAGGGCGGCAAGGTTGGACTGTTTGGTGGCGCGGGTGTTGGTAAAACCGTTAACATGATGGAATTAATTCGTAATATTGCAACAGAACATAGCGGATATTCTGTATTTGCTGGAGTGGGTGAGCGTACCCGTGAAGGTAATGATTTCTATCATGAAATGAAAGATTCTAACGTGCTTGATAAGGTGTCGCTTGTTTACGGACAGATGAACGAGCCTCCTGGAAACAGACTGCGTGTAGCCTTAACTGGTTTAACAATGGCTGAAAATTTCCGTGATGAAGGTCGAGATGTTCTGTTCTTTGTTGATAACATATATCGATTCACACTAGCAGGAACGGAAGTATCTGCGTTGCTTGGACGTATGCCTTCTGCAGTAGGATATCAGCCTACGCTAGCTGAAGAAATGGGACGTTTGCAAGAACGAATTACATCAACTAAATCCGGATCAATTACTTCGATTCAGGCAGTCTATGTGCCAGCGGATGATTTGACTGATCCTTCTCCTGCTACAACTTTTGGGCATTTGGATGCTACCGTAGTATTGTCACGCGACATTGCTTCTCTGGGGATTTACCCAGCTGTAGATCCACTTGATTCTACTTCACGTCAGCTTGATCCTTTAGTTGTTGGCGAAGATCATTACAATACAGCGCGTGATGTTCAGCAAACGCTGCAACGTTATAAAGAATTGCGTGACATTATTGCTATTTTGGGAATGGACGAGCTATCTCCAGAAGATAAACTTTCAGTAGCAAGGGCACGTAAAATACAACGTTTTCTTTCTCAGCCGTTTAATGTGGCAGAGGTATTTACCGGTACACCTGGAAAATATGTTTCACTGAAAGATACTATTAAAGGCTTTAAAGGTATTGTTAATGGTGAATATGACCATTTACCAGAACAAGCTTTTTATATGGTTGGTGGGATAGAAGAAGTAGTTGAAAAAGCTAAGACTATTTAGTAAAAATTAATATATGGCAATGACAATACATGTAGATGTGGTAAGTGCTGAGCAGGAAATTTTTTCTGGGCTCGCTGAGGTAGTCATTGTGCCGGCGCAAATGGGCGAAGTAGGTATTTACCCACGTCATGCACCAATGATTACAAGAATAAAACCAGGTTCAGTACGGATTAGAATTCCTGATCAGGCTGAGGATGAATTAATTTATGTTTCTGGTGGAATGCTAGAAGTACAGCCTAGTATTGTGACTATTCTTGCTGATACAGCTATTCGAGGTGCCGATCTGGATGAGGCTAAGGCTATTGAAGCTAAAGTTCGTGCAGAAGAGGCTATGAAGGATAAGTCTTCTAAAATTGATTATGCTAAAGCTCAGGCAGAATTGGCAGAGTCTCTTGCTCAAATAGCAGCAATTGAAAAAATAAGAAAGCATCCGCGTTAGTAGATAATTCGGAAGCAGAAAAAGGCGACTTAGGTCGCCTTTTTTATTTTCTGAATATAATTTAAGCATAAAATTAAAATTAAAGTTAAACTTTATATTTCCCACCAGAATAGTTACATACCTATCGCGTGAAAGAACTTAATATCATTATATTAGCAGCCGGTCTTGGTAAGCGGATGAACTCGTCTTTACCAAAGGTTTTACATTCTCTTGCAGGAAAGCCACTGCTATCTCATGTGCTTGACACCGCCAATGGATTATTGCCACATAAAATCTGTGTAGTATATGGACATGGCAATGATGCTGTTCGGGAAGCTATAGGCAAAAAAGAGCTGGTATGGGTCAAACAAGAACCCCAACTTGGTACAGGACATGCGTTGATGCAGGCTCTGCCACATTTAGATAAGAAAGGTTTGACGCTGGTTTTATATGGTGATGTGCCTCTAATTAGTCTTGAAACACTTCAAAAATTAATATCAGCTTCCTCAAAAGAAAACCTAGCATTACTAACAGTGAGGCTAGATGATCCAACTGGTTATGGAAGAATTGTGCGAGATAATAAAGCAAATAATATTATTGCAATTGTTGAAGATAAAGATATAAATATAG
>Ga0308009_10001158_pt1 | contig 16166 bp, 14 predicted proteins | sample Neamet127_FD_203134 | JGI IMG/M metagenome (GOLD analysis project Ga0308009, IMG submission 203134) | Marine microbial communities from water near the shore, Antarctic Ocean - #127 | ecosystem: Environmental > Aquatic > Marine > Unclassified | place: Southern Ocean | collected 2014-07-24
TGGCGCAGAAGCTGTTCCATGGTGTTGCTCTCGCCGCCCCGGGCGAGCAGCGCCTTTTCGACATCCTCAAGCTCGGATTGCGACCGACCCTTGCCCGAGGCCCCCTTTCCAGCCTCATCTCCGGCCTGATCCGCCGGGGCGGTGGAAGTCTTGCGATCCATCGCGCCCGTGCCGGTATAGGCCATGGTTTCTTCGGCAAAGACGCTGCTGCCGCCAAAGGCACCGTCGCCCCCCCCCGAGATGCGGTTCACGGGGATCGTCGGATTGAAATAATCCGAGATGCCCTTCCGTTGCTTTTCCGTCGTCGCGTTCAACAGCCACATCAAAAGGAAGAACGCCATCATGGCGGTCACGAAATCGGCGTAGGCCACTTTCCAGGCCCCGCCATGGTGGCCCCCGCCACTGACGACTTTCTTCCGCTTGATGATGACCGGCGCCGCATTGCTTTGCGCAGCCATCCCACATCACCCCAGTCCTTTACCCGGGACCAGATCTAGCGGGTCAGCATTTACAGGCGCTTAACCGATTGGGTTTTAGAGGTTTTACGCAGTTCCGCCACAGTTGCAGCGTCAGGCCATCAATCCGCGCCAGGCCGAAAGGGCCGCCTGGGAGCCACCACCTTCGATGACGCCGAGAAGCACCGTCCCATGCAGTCGGGCGCAGACGAGACTGTGCCCGTCGATCAGGGTGACCCCCAGCATGAGACAGACCGGATCGCCTTCCTGCGCCGACATCAGGTCAAGCTGACCGATCACCGCCGCGTGCTCATCGTCAAGAAAGTCCCGCAGATGCGAGACCATTTCTTCCGGGCCTTCGCTGCGACCATCGTCTTGGCCACCCCGGCTTAGCCAGGCGACCAGAACCGGCCCGATGCCCGTGGCGAAATCTGCGATGCTGCGACCCGAAAACCGGATCGCCGCGCGGTCCGGCGCGGGTGACGCGACATCGCCGGCTTCGTGCTCCGGCTCTTCCGCACCGACGTCATTCAGGTCGATCAGGAGAAGATCGGCCAGAAGCGCCACGGGCAGGCCCACGCTGACCTCGGCGCCGCCGCGACCGATGGGCCCCGAGATCACCCGGAGTTCCTTCCCCGGTACCGCAAGCGCCTGCAGAAGCTTGATCAGGTCATCCTTTTGCTCATCCTCCAGCACTTCCGAGCCAAGGCAGCTTTCAGCCCCGGCGAGCCCGTGGCTTGCGGTAAGACGCAACAGGCGGCGTCCGGCGACGTCGAGGGTCAGCGCAGGCCCTGCCGAAGACACGAACTCCAGCGATCGGGCCAGCATTGTCTCGTTCGCGGCGCGCAGAAGCCGGGCCACCGGGTTGCGGTCATGCGCTTCCGCAATCACCCGCGCGCCGCCCGGCAGCACGCGGATATCCGCCTGCAGGCTGGACAGCCGGGCGAGGATCGGAAGTGTAGTGTTGTTCAACGGTTCGACCGACCCCCGTCACCCGCCCTGTCACCCGCCATGGGTGATGCTCTCCAGCGTTTCGCGAATCTTGGGCACAAACGCGGCAAGGTCAATGCCGGGATCGCAGATGCAGCAAAGAGCATCCGCAGGTTCGGTGTCGGAGCGCAGGAACAGACGCACACTGTCCGGCCCCATCACCACGGCACAATGCGGCTCTCCGAAAGCCCCGACGGACAGGGAAAACAGGGGATCGTCAAAACTCGTTCGGGCCGCGTTGCACAACCGGTCGAGGTGTTCCTGCGTCACCGACATCGGGCCCGCGCTTGCCAGGATCATGCGCGACGACAGATCGGCAAAAGCCACCAGCCTGGCCTGGGGAAAGGCCTTCACCATCGACCCGAGACTTTCTGCGACACCCATACCCATGCCGCCTTACGAGGTCTTCATCCGACCGGCCGGCATGGCATCGCCCGTGCCGACGATATGGTCGGCAAAGGTCACCATCGTCGGACCGGTTTCGGCGGTCGGGCGTTCGGTGCGCAGCAGGCGTTCGGTCTTGGCCTCGACCCGGCGCGGCAGGACCTTCAACACCGGAGTGTTGCGGATCACCATGAGCCGTTCGAAAGTCTGGGCGATCAGGCTTTGGCCAACTTCGGTCGCATCCGCCGGATCAGGCCGGATGGCGGCCTTGCCGATATCGCCCGGTTCGGGGTGGCCGGCATCGATGATGCGGTGCACGATGTCGAACAGCGCCCGGGTGAAGGCATCGGCACCGCTTTCGATCCACTTGCTCTCATCCGCGCCCGCGCGCATCGCCTGCAACAGCGACACCGGGAAAACCTCGGCGAAAAGACCCTCGGTCTCCTGGACCACGCGCTTGATCACCTTGGCGCGGTCGCTTTCGCCGACGATCTTGTCGAACCGCGTCACCAGAAGCAGGCTGTTCTGCCGCATCTCTTGCGGGAAGTTCGCCCAGACCCCGGCCTCGGACTGCCGCCAGGCCTGGGTCGCATGGGTGCACCACAGAACCGCATCCGCCAGGTGAGCCATCCGCTCCCACACTTCGGACGACATAGAAGGGTCCGAAATGCCGGGCATGTCGATCAGGTCGCAATAGCGCAGGATGTCGCTTTTCATGAAGATACGGATGTGTTCCGTGGTCTCGAGGCTGACATGCTCCAGCTCGCGCAGGTCCAGGTCGTAGGCATGGCCGTCGAGACCCATCGTGTAAGCATCGTCGGGGCCATAGGAGAGCCAGACCGGCGGCAACTGCGTCGCCGTCACCTTCTCCAGAAGTGGCCTTGCCCCCATCAGCACGTTGCAAAGCGTGCTTTTCCCGGAACTGAACTCGCCCATGATGGCGATACGGGGCTTGCGGGTCAGCGGCATTCCACAGGTCCTTTCCTACCCTCTCCACACCTAGTCGGCATAGATCGCCAATTCGTCCATGATCGAGGTCAGGCATTCCTGCCGATCCTCCCAGGCGTTCACGCCGAACAGCTCCTTCATCTCATCCATCGAGATTTCCGAACTGGCCAGCGCGCTCATCAACAGCTCGCGCTGTTCCTGCAGGAAGTCGCGCAGGGTCGACTGGGTACGTTCGCGGAACAGCCCGATCTGGATCGTCTTCAGATCATTGATGATCGGGTCGGTCTCGGCGCGGATCAGCTTGTTGAAATCCTGCGCAAAGGCCTTGTAGCCCCGGCGACGCTGCCACCAGCCCTTCCACCAGCCGACCTGCAGGTCCAAGGCGATGGTCTGGCCCAGGTTGATCGGCGGCGGGATGTAGCTGACGACCGGCGTCTCGATCTTGAAGCCCTCGACCGTGATCGAGAAGGTCTTGCCGTAAAGGTCGGCGATCTGCACCGCCGTCTCGTTGTTCACCTCGGCCGCGATGGCGTGCATCTTTTTCAGCACGACCTGGTAGCTGGAGCTGAGCAGCATCCGCAGCCCAAGCGGGCTGTAATGCCAGGTTGCATCCTCGCCATTGGTCTGCAGGTGCTCGATCAGGCTGTTCGTCGCCCGGTCGAGGAACCTTTCATAGCTCTGGTCGATCCGGTTGGTGAAATCCTTGCAGACGGTGTTGGTCAGATGCATCAGCTTCTCGACCGCGCCAAGCTCGATCTTGCGAAGCTCTGCGTCAAGTTGCTGCGGGGTCATCGTGCGGTTCAGTTGACCGTCCGATTCCAGGATGCGGACCTGGTCGACGACATCCAGCGACTGGGCCAGGTTCAGCGCCTGGCGCGACGACTTCTGCAAAGCCTCGCGCACCGGGCCTTCGTACATCCGCTGGCCAAGAGCATCCAGAAGTGCGGGCACACCCGAGGCATGCCACACAAGCTGCTCGGCCGACCAGCTTTCCATCTTGTCGGCAAAGGCGGCGCGGGTCCAGTTGATCGCCGACTCGGTCGAGTCGTCGGTCATTTCGTCGATCTTGCCTTCCAGAACCGCGTTCGCCCAATGGGCCGAGCCGTAGATGATGTCGATGTCCGGCGGGGCGTTGTTCTTTTCCAGAGTGTCCAGGATCGAGCGGTGAATCTCGGGCACCTGGTTGGCAGGGTCCGGCAGTTCGTCGATCCGGTTCACGAAGATGATGATCTCGCGCGACTGGCGGTGCGCGATCAGGCGGATCAGCGCCATGTCCATCGTCGTCAGCGCCTGGTGCGCGGACAGCACGACGATACAGGACCGGCTGTCGCGCACGGCATTGATCGTGATCTGCTCGCGCATCATGAAGGTGTCGTTCACGCCGGGCGTGTCGCGCACGCACAGCTGGACCGGGAAATCCTCGCGCTCGATATACAGGTCGGCAGATTTGGTGATGTCGGTGAACCGGCCCTGTTCGGCGCCACCCGACTCCTCGTCGCCGACGCAGACATAGCGGCGCAGCAGCGTGTCGTCGACCGTGCCATAGCGGTGCTCGGTGCCCAGCAGCATCTCGAACTTGCGACCGAGGCGCGCCTGCGCCTTTTCGCGCATCTGCACCACCTGCAGGCGCAGTTTCTCCAGTTCCTCATCCGCGCCAGCGCGCGCTGCAAGCTGGCCGATCCGGCCACCGTTCGAGACGAGCTTTTCCCATTCGGCATTGTCGAAGAACTTGAACTTCGCCTTCACGTTCAGCTCAGGGCTGGGCGTGTTGATGTGCAGCGAGGTGACGACCGAGGTCCAGGGGTTCACGTCGGTCGGCAGCAGGCCCGGCGCGCCGATCATCGCGTTCAGAAGCGAGGTCTTGCCCGCCTTGATCTGGCCGATCACCGTGACCGAAGGCTCGACCTCTCGCACCTGGGTCATGATCCGGGTGACCTTCTTGGCCGTGTCCGGGTCGGCCATGGTCACGAAATCGCGCAGCACGTCCTCGAACTGCTTGATCGCATCGGCGATCCGGCCGAGGCCGGGAAAGTTGCGTTTCAGCGCGACCTCAGGCTCCAGAGCGGCGACGCCGTCAAGCTCGTCCTCGTTTTCAGCAACCGCACCGAGTCCCATGTTCACCTCATACCTGCGGGCATGAACCGTCCAGGGCGAACGCCACAAGACAGAAGTCCCCGCAATCATGTCATAAGTTTGGAAAGTGGTCCCAATTGGGCACATTCTTGACGATTCTACGCTCACAATGGCGTCACACGGCCCGCAATGTTTCCAGTTCGCGTCTAAGTTGCAAGAGTAGCGTCAGCGCATCGTCTGCGGGAGCGTGACCTTTTTCCAGTTGCATCAACATGATGAGGTCCAGCACTTCCCCAAGGTCGCTGTTGATTCGGCGCATGGCTTCCGAACTGCCCCGGGAAATTACGGCCATCAACTGTTCCCCGGTCTCGCGCGCGTGGTCGAGAATCAGATCGACCGGCACCTTGCCACCGGGGTCGATTTCGCGTTCCAGTTCGGCCGAGCGGGCCAGGATCACCGCCACCGCTTCGTCAGCCAGACCCCGGTCGGCACCAATCTCCGGTCCGGGAGCAGCAGGCGCTTCGGTCGCGGGCGCGGCCTTTGCGGCGATCCGCGGGCGCTCGCGGCGGGGCGCGGGATCTTCGGTCTCGCTGCGGCGCTCGCGCATCATGATCGCGCGCGGCGTGAATTGCGCCGCGTCCCCCGCTGGCGGGGACGAGGGGGAAACGGGCACCTCCGCCGGGGCGCGGGCCGAAGCGGGCAGCCGCGAGATCGGTGTCATCCGCGGCTGGGACTGGGCGGGGACAGGAGGCGTCGGCGCAACCTCGCGCCCGGTGTCGCGCGCTGCCGGCGGGCGACCGAAGAGCCTGGGACGCTCTGCCGTGGCCGCCGTCCTTGGCTGCGGTGGCGCAATCTCCTCGACGGGGGCGGGGGCGGGATCGGCCGCCGGTTGCAGAGCATGCGCGGTCTCGGCACTCAGCGCGTCCGACGGGCGTTCCTCTCCGTCCGGGTCGGGTCCGCTCTCCCCTGCGGCGTCCGCGTCCGGCATCTCCTCGGGTCGGGCCCGCAGCGAGGACAGGTCCGGCAGCGCCGCGCCGCGCACCATGCCGGCCGCCGTGTCCCGGGTTGCACCGAACGGCTTCGGCTGGGCCGCCGCCGGGACTTCCGCAGCCGGTTCTGCAGCCGGACGCGGCGTCACCGCGCGCGGGCTCCGTTCGCTCGGTGGCGCCGGACGCTCCGGCCCAGCAGGTCGTTCCGGGGCGGCCGTGATATCGGCCAGCTTCCGTGCCAGGTCACCGTCATCGGGCGCGGACTGCCCCGTTGCCCGGGGTCGGCGCACCGGCTCGGATGGCTGCGGCTCTGGCACCGCGGCCGGTGCCTCAGCCTCTGCCTTCGACTTCCACGTAGAGCGCAGCGGCACCATCGGCGCTGCGGCCGGTTCGGCGTCCGAGGCGACGCGCTTTATCCGATCGGCAAATCGCCTGCGTGAGCCGGGCTGCCCCGGTTCGGCAGGGTCGAGCGCGATTTCGATGTCGCGTGCGGACTGGTCTTCCGGCCCGCCCACCGGCGCGGCTTGCGGCATATCCCCCGGCTCGGGCACCATGTCGAAGTCACCGACCGGTTCCACAGTTGCCGGCTCTGCACCGCTTTCCACCGCCGCCGGATCAAGGTTTCCGGTCTGTCGCGCGGTCACGACCCTGTCGTCTTCGTCCGGCCGTGCCGCGTCGGCCGCGTGCCGGGTGTCCTGCGGTTCCGGCGGCGGGGTCCAGACTTGCTGGACATTGGCCGCCTCTCCCGGCTCGGCAAAGCGGCGTGCCACCAGTTCGCTTGCCTCGACATGGCGCGCCAGCAGCAGTTCCGCCGTGTCGGTGTCCGCCCGCCGCCCCGACTGGACGCGGGTCTTGATCGCCGAAATCACGGCCGCCGCACCGCTTTCGCGGAAGAGATCGCGATTCACCGGCCCTCCGGCGGGCACCGCCGCCCGCGCCTCTTTCGCCGATACCGACAGGATCTGGCGGAATTCCTCGCCCGCGCGCAGCTCGACCCGGTCATGCATCGCCGAGGCCTGCTGCCGGCTGCCCAGCAGATCGACCTTGGTCAGGAACATGAAGCTGTTGTCCTTGACCGAATCGGGCAGGCTTTCCCACACCACCTGCTCTTTCGGCAGATAGGACGTCGTGCACCAGACCACGATGTCCGCGCGTTTGCTGGCCCAGGTGGCGGCCCGTTTCTGTTCCGCCTCGATCGGCCCCGCCGAAACTTCCAGCAGGCTGATCACCTTCAGCGCCGCCAGATCCAGTTCCACCGTCACCAAGGCCGGGGCCAACGCCAGAACCTCGGCCAGGTCGCTGCCCGGCAGGATCTTGGTGCTGCCGTCGGTCAGCGTGCAGATCATCCGTGCCGTGGTGCCGTGCTGGACGATGATCGTCGGCAGACGCAGGGTTTCCGGCACGACGACGGTGCCGACCAGAAGGTTCAGGATCGACGATTTTCCTGACCCGGGAAGGCCCAGAAGCGCGATCCGCGCCGGACGCTCCAGCCGTTCGATCAGGCGCTCGGCAGCCTCTGCCGGACCGCCGGCGGGCAAGAGCCCCCGGTCAAGTGCGCGGCCAAGCCGCTGGGCGACTGTCAGTTCCTCATCCGGATTTGCCATATCTTACTTTATGACGGTGACTCGCCGTGGCCGCAACCTGACTGGAGACAAATCCTCGACCGCCGGGTCGGGGTTGCTTTCTTGCACCGCCTGCCCGGCCTGCCGCGGCGTCCGTGCGACCCATGGTTCCGGCAAAGGCAGCGGTGTCGGAGCCAGTCTCGGGGTCGGCGCCGGGGCCCTTGCCGGTCCGATCACCGGGGCGGCCGCCGGAACGGGCGTCACGAATTGGGCAGGCTTCTGCAACGGCTGCGACAAATGATCCGGTGCCACTGTCGTCAAGCGGCGCGGCCGCGCGACAGCCGTCGAAGGCCCGCGCGGGCGTTCCTGCCCGGACCGGACCGAGGCGTCATTCACCTTGATCACGGTAAAGCTGATGTTGTCCTGATCCGGGTCATCCAGGCGGATCAGGTCTTCCAGAAGCCGTTCGGCAATCTCGGTCGACCGCGCCTTGCGATACCGGTTCAGCACCTTCTCGATCTGGGCATTGGTCAGGAACTGCACCCCGTCCGAGGCGCAAAGCACGATGTCACCGGCCTGCAGCTCATACGGCTTCGTCGGGCAGTCGATCTTCGGGATCCGCGTGCCCATCAGGACCGAGATCAGACAGTTGCGGTCGGGATGGTTGGCCGCGACTTCGGGGTCCATCAGGCCGGACTTCACCATGAAGTCGATCTGCGGCGCCATCGAATGATCCTCGTTCAGCTGCGAAAGCCTGCCGCCGCGGAACAGGAACAGCGGCGAATCGCCGATCGAGATCCACCACAGCCGGTTTTCCACCAGCGCCGGCACCACCAGGGTCGCCCCCATCCCCTCGGTCTCGGGGTGGCTGCGGGTGTGCTGGCGCAGCGTCTCGTTCGCGAAATCCGCGATGTTGCGCAGGATCTCGGGCGCCCGGGCCTCGAACGACCGCACATCCGCGAAATGGAATTTGAGCTCGCTGAACACCTCGGTCAGGACGATCTTGGACGCGACATCGCCCGCCGCATGTCCACCCATTCCGTCGGCCAGCACCACGAACCCGGCCTCAGCCCCCACCGGGAAGTCTGCGGTGATCGCATCTTCCTGATAGTCGCGTGCGCCCTGGCTGATCCCCGAGGCTACGTCATAGCGTGGCTCACGCGATCGCCATATCATTCGCGTCCCCCTCGGAGTCGACCGCCGACCAATTGAAGTCGGATGTACACAACACTTTCAACACCAGAGTGGTCTCTCCGATCTGGATTTCGTCCCCGTCGGCCGCAACCGATGTCGACAGCAGGGGCTTTCCGTTCAGCCGCACCAGGTTCGACTTGCCGCCATGCCCGATGTGGAACTGATGCGTCATCGGATCGTAGGCGATTGCCGCATGATGCTGGCGCGAAATCGCCATGTCTCCGAAATCCAGCGCGATGGTCTGGTCCGACCCACGCCCGATCTGCGACACGCCACGCATCACCGGGAAGGCCGCACCGCGCCCGGGGCCGGCCTTGATCACCAGCCAGCCCGTCGGATACATCACCACGCCCGACTTGTCGCCCGGCTCGATGGAGTCCTCCATCCGGCCTTCGTCGAACAACGGCACGACCGATGCCGGTTGCGGCTCGAACCCCAGCACCCGCGTCTTGGTCCGCGTCGCCCGCCGCCGCACACCCGCATCGGCGGCAATCTCGCGCGCGGGCGTCGGAGCTGGCACCGGGGCCACCGGCTCTTCTTCCATCTCCCAGATATTCACCCGGGGCGTCGGGCCTTCCTTGGCCACCACCGCGCTGTTGGCGGTCTGCGTCAGGACCTCGGGCGCGCCGTCGGCGAGTTTGGGGAACCGGCCCGCAGCCGGACCGTTGCCCTTGGCGACAGACTCGATCGCGGCCTTGGTGGCCTTGATCTGCTCGGCTTCGCTGCCCTTGAACCGGGCACCGCGCGATGCCTTGGCGTTCCGACGAAACAGCCAGTCGAAGAACTTCATTTTCCGCACTCCACCCCGGGGGGATTCCCCAGGCTTCTTCATCATCAGCCGACACCGGTTACCAAGGCCTCAACGGGCTTGACGTGACCAGCACCCGGTCACTGGTCGAGCCTTTATCCCTTGCAGCGTCGGTCCCCGAGCCCCATCACGGGCCTTCATGATTGAGTTAGGCAAAGACTTTGTCCAAAAAATGATCCTAATTCGGTCATTTCGCGGATCAAGTTGTTCCACGCCTCAGGATAGGCGACCGACCACGAAATCCGCAAGCTCGGACAGAGTGTCGCGGAGGGAATGCGCGGGCAGGTTGAAAAGTGCGGCCTTTGCCCGACCAGCCCAGGCCAGTGCATCGGCACGGGCGGCAGATATTGCGTCATGGCGGCGGAGAATCTCCATGGCCTGTGCCAGATCGTCCTCACGCTGGTCGCCCTTCTCGATCACCCGGACCCAGAAGGCGCGCTCTTCCGCATCGGCTTTGGCGACCGCCTTGATCAAAGGCAGCGTCAGTTTCCGTTCCCGGAAATCATCGCCGGTATTCTTGCCGATCAGCGCATCCGAGCCGCCGTAATCGAGAATGTCGTCGACAATCTGGAAGGCAATTCCCAGGGCATCACCGTAGTCGCGCAGCGCGGCAACTTCTGCCTCGCCTGCGCCCGCGATGATCCCGCCGACCTCGGTCGCCGCCGCGAACAGAGCCGCAGTCTTGCCCCGGACGACCTGCAGATAGATCCGCTCATCCGTGCCCAGGTCCTGCGCCGCAGTAAGCTGCAGCACCTCGCCCTCGGCAATCGTGGCCGAGGCGTTGGCCAGGATATCCAGAACCCGCAGGTTGCCGGTTTCCACCATCAACTGGAAGCTGCGCGAAAAAAGGTAGTCGCCCACGAGGACGCTGGATTTGTTGTCCCACAGCAGGTTCGCCGTCGGCCGTCCGCGCCGCCGGTGGCTTTCGTCGACCACGTCATCATGCAGCAAGGTTGCGGTGTGGATGAATTCGACGGTGGCGGCCAGCTTGACATGGTCGCCGCCCGCGTAGCCGAACATCCGTGCCGCTGCGAGCGTCAGCAGCGGCCGCAACCGCTTGCCCCCGGCCTCGACCAGATGCGCCGTCACTTCGGGAATGCGTGGCGCGTGCTCGCTGGCCATCCGCTGCCGGATCAGCAGGTTCACAGCGGCCATGTCTTCGGCTAGAAGGGCGCTCAGCCGGTCCTGCGGTGTCACCGTCTTCTGCACCGCGCTGTCGCCCGCCCCGTCCATGCTGTCCTTGCCCCGCGCGTCCGGCGAGAGTAACCCGATCCGATGAAGGAACTTCTGCGCACGACCGACCCCACAGTGATCGCCTTCGCCACGGTCCTTCTTGACGGCGAGGGTATAGCCGCGTTTCCGCTGGACGTCCACATGAGCATCCTTGACGGCAGCCTTGGCATCTTGCCGCAGCGCCTGATGGTGGCGGATCAGGATCACTTCCGCGCGACAGCCATCCTGCGTGACAACGACATCCTGCCGGACCGCTGATGTTTGCCGAGGCCGAGCTTACCGACGACAGGTTCCTCTGCGGCCAACTGACCCTGTTGCAGCCGGTCCGGGGCTACCGCGCCGCCACCGACCCGGTGCTTCTGGCAGCGGCCTGCCCTGCCAAGCCCGGCCAGAGCGTCCTTGACCTGGGCTGCGGGGCTGGCGCCGCTGCACTTTGTCTCGGCCGTCGGGTGCCGGGCCTGACGCTGGCCGGGCTGGAACTGCAACCGGCCTACGCCGACCTTGCCCGCCGCAATTCGCTCCGCAACCACATCCCGCTCGAGGTGCATGAGGGCGACCTGACCCGGATGCCCAGGATACTTCGGGTGGACTTCGACCACGTCATCGCCAACCCGCCCTACTATGCGCCGGGCGGAAGTCCCTCGCCGATCGAAGCCCGCGCGCGCGCCATGCAGATCGAGACGCCCCTCACCGCCTGGGTGCAGGCTGCGACCCGCCGCTTGCGTCCCGGGGGCTGGCTTACCCTGATCTGCGGAACGGACGGCATGCCCGAGGTCCTGGCCGCGCTGGCCCCAAGGCTCGGCTCGGCGTCCGTCCTGCCGTTGGCCCCGCGCGAGGGAAGGCCTGCCCTCCGCATAATCCTGCAGGCCCGCAAGGGCGGTCACGCGGCCTTCCGCCTGCTTGCCCCCCTCGTCATCCACCAGGGCCCCGTCCATGACGGCGACCGTGAAAGCTATGCTCCTGCCGCCAACGCCGTCCTGCGCCACGGCGCTGACCTTCTGGCGCTGTTCCGCTGAATTCTCCGCATCAATCTGTCACAGGCCCGCAACAGATGATGACACGACTCGGGTTTCGTGATGCACTTCGCTGGTGGGTAGCTTTTACAGGAGGACGACCATGACGATCGCATCGCATCTGGTGGAACTGCGCAAGAAGCACGAAGCTCTCTCGGAAATGGTCGAGATGGCTCAGCGCAGCCCCGCTACGGATGCCCTGAAGATCGCGGATCTGAAAAAGCAGAAGCTCCGCCTGAAAGAGGAGATCGAGCGTCTGAGCCACTAACCGCTGTCGGCGCTGGCCCTCGCCGCCAGCGTCGCACCCGCCGTGATCAGCACCGCCGCAAAGGCGATGGTCCAGCTTGGCTTGGCAATGCCTGCCGCGACCAAGGCCAGAGTTGACAGCAAAGGCGCGGCATAGCTTGCCACCCCCAACAACTGGATATCCCCGCGTTTCATCCCGATGTCCCAGGTGAAGAACGCCGCGCCGACCGGTCCCAACCCCAGGGCAAGAACCGAGGCCCAGCCCATCGCGCCGACCGGCCAGACCGTCTCTTCCAGCGCCAGATGCGCCAGGGTCGACAGAACTGCCGCTGCAAGGCAGAACACCGTGACGGATTCGGTTCGAACCGCACCCAGCTTGCGCGACAACACCGAATAGCCGGCCCAGGTCAGCGCGAAGACGAAGGCCACGGCAAAGCCCGGCAGCGCTTTGGCATCAAGCCCTCCCCCGCTGCGAAGGACGATCAGCGCGGCGCCGGCAAATGCCAACACTGCGCCGACAAGGTGCAGCGGCTGCAACCGCTCACCCGGCAAAAAGCCGGACATCAGCACGATAAGCATCGGCCACAGGTAGGCAATCAGGCCAGTCTCGGCCAGCGGAGCCATGCGAAAGGCGGTGAAATACAGGAAATGCGCGCCGAACAGCCCGATGGTCCCAAAGGCATAGACCTTCCAACCGACCCCGCGCAGCACGCCAAAGCCTTGCCGCGCCGTCCAGATCAGCCCGATCATCCCGCCGATCGCGAAACAGATCGCGTTCAGCAGCAAGGGGGGAACCGGGGCGCTGCCGATGGTGAACAAGGCCAGCAGCGACCACATCAGGACGGCGGTAAAGCCGATCAGGGTTGCGCGTCCCTTGGTCACAATGGTCTCCCGGTTCGGTAAAGTCTGCATAGCGGCCCACGAGGCCAAGGAAAAGGCCGCCCCGACGGACGGCCCCGAAACGCCTGTCGCTGACGGCGTCGAGCGTGGAGGGTTCAGACGAAGAACTGCCCGCCGTTCGCGCTGACCGTCGACCCGGTGATGAAGCCCGCATCTTCCGACGCCAGGAAGACCACGATCCGCGCGATTTCTTCCGGCTCGCCCAGACGGCCCACCGGGATCAGCGGAATGATGCGTTCGGCCAGCACCTTTTCGTCGATGGCCTTGACCATTTCCGTCGCGATATAGCCCGGGCAGATCGCATTCACCGTGATCCCGGCCCGTGCACCTTCCTGCGCCAGCGCCTTGGTAAAGCCCAGATCGCCCGCCTTGGCCGCCGAGTAGTTCGCCTGCCCGGCCTGGCCCTTCTGCCCGTTGATCGAGCTGATCGAGATCACCCGCCCGAACTTCCGGTCGCGCATTCCCGACCACACGGGATGGGTCATGTTGAACAGGCCCGAGAGGTTGGTGTCGATCACCTCTTTCCACTGCTGCGGCGTCATCTTGTGGAACATCGCGTCGCGGGTGATCCCGGCGTTGTTCACCAGGATGTCCACCGGCCCCAGGTCCGCCGCGACCTGCGCCGCACCCGCCGCGCAGGCGTCATACTCCGCGACCGACCATTTGTAGGTCGGGATGCCGGTCTCCCTGGTGAAGGCCGCCGCCGCCTCGTCATTCCCGGCGTAGTTCGCCGCGACCGTGTAGCCGGCCGCCTTCAGCGCGACAGAAATCGCCGCGCCGATGCCGCGCGATCCGCCCGTCACCAATGCCACTCGTGCCATATCCTCTCCTCCCGGCATGCAGTTGTATTCCTTGAAATACAGTTACCGAAAGGAATACGGGCGCGCAAGATTATTGCGCGCCCGCACGTCATTTCCCGGCGAAAAGCTCAGGCACGTTCCAGGCACATGGCGACACCCATGCCGCCGCCGATGCAAAGCGTTGCCAGGCCCTTCTTCGCGTCGCGCCGCGCCATCTCGAACAGAAGCGTGTTCAGGATGCGCGCGCCGCTCGCACCGATCGGGTGGCCGATGGCGATGGCGCCGCCGTTCACGTTCACGATCGACGGGTCCCAACCCATGTCCTTGTTCACCGCACAGGCCTGGGCTGCAAAGGCCTCGTTCGCCTCGACGAGATCCAGGTCACCGACCTTCCAGCCCGCCTTGGTCAGCGCCTTGCGGGACGCGTGGATCGGGCCGACGCCCATGATCGACGGATCAAGCCCGGCCGTCGCATAGGAGGCGATGCGGGCCAGCGGGGTCAGCCCGCGCTTCGCGGCCTCATCCACCGTCATCAGCACCACCGCTGCCGCACCGTCGTTCAGGCCCGAGGCATTCGCCGCCGTAACCGAGCCATCCTTCACGAACGCCGGACGCAGCTTCTGCATGCTCTCCAGCGTCGCGCCATGGCGGATGTATTCGTCGCTGTCGACGACGACGTCGCCCTTTCGCGTCTTCACGGTAAAGGCGACGATCTCATCCTTGAATTTGCCAGCCTTCTGCGCGGCTTCGGCCTTGGTCTGGCTGGCGAGAGCGAACGCGTCCTGCATGTCGCGGGAAATCTGCCACTGGTTCGCGACATTTTCGGCGGTCTGGCCCATGTGATAGCCGTTGAAGGCGTCCCAGAGCCCGTCCTTGATCATCGAGTCGACGAAGTTCAGGTCGCCCATCTTCTGACCGCTGCGCAGATGCGCGACATGGGGGGACAGCGACATCGATTCCTGCCCGCCCGCGACGACGATCCTCGCGTCGCCCAACTGGACATGCTGCGCGCCAAGCGCCACGGCACGAAGCCCCGATCCGCAGACCTGGTTCAACGACCAGGCGCTTGCCTCTTTCGCAAGGCCCGCCTTGATATGCGCCTGCCGCGCGGGGTTCTGGCCCTGTCCCGCCGTCAGCACCTGGCCAAGGATCGTCTCTTCAACCTCGCCCTTGTCGATGCCTGCGCGGGCCACCACGGCCTCGATCACCGCCGCACCCAGATCATGCGCCGGGGTATTGGCGAATGCGCCGTTGAAGCTGCCCACGGCGGTCCGGCCCGCCGACACGATTACGACATTGGTCATGTTCAGATCCTCTCTCTGGCGCCGACAGCGCGCGCCCTTGCTGTTAGGCTGAGGCGCAAGAGGCTCGCGCCGCATCTCCCTTGGCGTAAGGGCAACTTGCTGCGAGTGCAAGAACCAAGGCGTCCCGTCGGCGCGTGCGGTGTCGATCCGCCCCGGGGGTTGCGGCGGGACCTATCCGGCGACGGAAGGCTTCATCCGCTGAAATTTGGTCGCCCATGCCGGAAGGCGCGGAAGTCCGGCGTCACCGTCGGAGGGCCGAAGAGATAGCCCTGCAGGCAACCAACCCCCGCCTCGCGCAGCCAATTTGCTTCGCCTTCGGTCTCGACCGCTTCGGCGACGACATACATTCCCAGTTCCTGCGCCATGGTGATCGCCGCCCGCGCCGCCGACCTTCCGTCCGATGACCGGTCCACGTTCTTCACCAGGCTGCCGTCGATCTTGGCGATTTCGAAGTCCATCTCCTGCAGCAGTTTCAGCGAGGTCATCCCGGCCCCGAAATCGTCCAGCGCAAAGACGATGCCCTTTTCCCGCATCTCGGCCATGAAGGGTTTCAGCACGTCCGGCACCTGCAGCGCCGAATCCTCGTTGATCTCCAGAATCAGGTTGGCCCCCATCCGAGGCGTTTCGACCAGAGCGCGGTTCAGGATTTCGATCCACGGGCGATAGCCGACCGAACGGGCCGACATGTTGATCGACACCCGGATCTGCGGATTGCGCTGCATCGCCATCAGACCCAGCTGCAAGGCCGCGCAGTCGATCTCGCGGCCCAGCTGCCGCTGTTCGACCGCCGCCATGAAATCCCGCGCCGGAATCACCTGGTCGCGCAGGTTCAGAAGCCGGATGAAGCCCTCGAAGAACCCGATCAGCGTGGGGTCGGAAGCATAGACCACCGGCTGGAACGCCAGCCGCATCCGCCGGTCCTTCAGTGCCGAGGCGACCATCGCGAGCGTATCACGGTCCTGCGCCGAAATCGCGGCGTTCAGCGGGCTCGACGCTGAGGGATCGCGGTCATACTTCGATACCCTCGGTTCCTTCATATAGCTCATGCGCCACCCCCGGCCGATCAGATCACTGTCGACACCCTAGCGGCATCCGGGTAAACGGAAGGTCAATATTCGCATTTTGTTCTAATTATCCACGCCACAAACCCGCAGGCCTGCCGATGGAAAATGCCGACAATTCGACGCGATGCCCCTGGTGCGGGTCCGACCCGCTGTACCAGGCCTATCACGACCACGAATGGGGCCGCCCCGAACGCGATCCGAAG
>Ga0308009_10001164_pt1 | contig 16075 bp, 16 predicted proteins | sample Neamet127_FD_203134 | JGI IMG/M metagenome (GOLD analysis project Ga0308009, IMG submission 203134) | Marine microbial communities from water near the shore, Antarctic Ocean - #127 | ecosystem: Environmental > Aquatic > Marine > Unclassified | place: Southern Ocean | collected 2014-07-24
TGCGCGTTTGAACTCGTCCTTGATGACCTGTGAGGGTAGGCGAAGTCCTTTGCCGGCACTTTGCACCACAGCCCGGCTCGGCGTCGATTCGCCGCCCATGAACAGCGAGATACCGACCAGTCCTTCGTGGCCTACAACAGCAATTTCAGCCGATGAGCCATTTTCAAGCACATACAGAAGCGAAATAATAGAAGTAGTCGGAAAGTAAACATGGCTCAGGGTGCTGCCTGACTCGTACAGCACCTGGCCCAGGGGCATGTCGACCCATTCAAGCTGCGGCAACCAGCGCTGCCACTCGGCGTCCGGCAGGGCCGCCAGCAATTGGTTTTTTTTGGGGTCGGGGGAAACGGCCATTAACAAAATCTCCGCAGCAGTCCTGGCTTTGAGCGACGCCTCTGGCAGAGGCGTTTGGACCAACCTTGGATAGTAGGTCGTCTCAACCGGCTTGTATGTGCGATATCGAACAATCCGACAAACGGTGATTTCGGCCCCCAAAGGTCCTGGTTCCTTTTCAGTTCAGGTGGGAACCGCTAGGGTATGCAGTGCGATGGCGTCGCGCTGCGCTTCCTGAACGTCCTCCTGGCTGATGTTCGCTGTCTGCTCTGTGCAGTAGGCGTACAGGGCGTCCCGTTCAGTGGCCTTGTCAAACACCGCGTCGGCGCCCAGTTCGCGGGCCCGCTGGCGGATCTCCGGCGTGGCGTAGTTGGTCAGCAGCACCACCTTCTGGTAAGGCTCACGGTTGCGGCAACCTGCCAGCACACCAAGCCCGCTGCCTTCCTTGAGAAAAAGATCCACGATGGCCAAATGCCATTTGCCGTCCTGGTGCGTTAACCAACGGCTTGCTTCGACCTGCGTCACGGCATGTGCCGCGACTTTGACATCTGCGATCTCCTCCAGTGTGTCGATCAGGTTGTCGAGAATAGCCTGGTTGTCTTCTGCGAGGTAGGTGATAAGCGCCATGGTTGCATCCGTTGGAAGGGGTTGGACCGCCCGCGGGTGCGGTGGGTAAAACTGCTGCATCAAGGAAACGTCGGGCGTGTAAAAAAAATGTCATCTGCCAGCGCGGATGGATGTAGGACGCACGGCCAGGCGGCCGCTGGGCGCCGGGTTTTTTCCCAAATTTGGGCTTGAGTGCGGTAGCGCACAGACAGCTTTAGGACGCCGGGCCAACCTCATTGCACAAAGTGTTACGAGGCCGTTTGCAGCGCGCTGCCCCCTCTGAAAGTGGGACGGACCTACCGCTTGCAATGCGGCGGTGGCGTCCTACAACTAGCAGCGATATTTCCCCAGACAAGCCACCAACGGGGGTTTCTATATTGCATAAGGACCCAAGTTAACCCCTCCAACAAAGCGTCACGCTAATTACCATCATGCATCACGAATTCGATCAACTTAACAACTTCGCCGACATCAACGCGCTCAAGCCGGCGCTTCATTCCCTGTGTTCGCGTTATGGCTCGGTCGCCCGGCTCGACATTCTGGCGGCCAGTCAGGCCGGCAAGCGCCAGGCTCTGTGCTTTTTGCGCATGGGCTCTGCCGAGCAGGAGCATCACCTGATGAGCGAGCTCGGGGTAGGGCGCTTTGGCGGCGACCTGGTGGTGATTGTTGATTTGCAGACGCTGGCCACCGCGAGCCGTCCGCACCAGATGGCGCAGGCATCATGAGCCGCCGGGCCGTTCCCATGGTGCCTTCCGCAATTCGCAGAGCGAAGGATATCCAATGACCGCCGCCGTGCCTGCCGCCGAAAAAGCAATTCACAACATCCTTCTGGTCTCGGGCACCCGCCCTGAAATCATCAAGCTGGCGCCGGTTTACCACGCGTTGCGGCAGGCGCCCTGGGCGCGCGTGCAGTGGTTGCACACCGGCCAGCACGCGGACATGGCCAGCCAGATACTGGCCTGTTTTGATGTGGTGCCTGACATCACCCTCACGCGGACCGGCACCAGCTTGCTGGAGTTCAGCGCCGGTTGCCGGCAGCAGCTCGAAGCTGCCATGCTCCAGCAGGACTGGTCGCTGGTGATTGTGCAGGGCGACACTGAAAGCGCTTTTCAGGGGGCCTTGGTGGGTTTTTACAACCGGGTGCCGGTCGCGCATGTGGAAGCCGGGCTGCGCACTTACAACCTGGCCCGCCCCTTCCCTGAGGAAGGCCTGCGCCAGATGATCAGCCGGCTCGCGCGTTTTCACTTTGCGCCTACCCAGCGCGCCCGCTTGGCGCTGCAAACCGAAGGCATCGCCGACGAATTTATCGAGCTCACCGGCAACACCGTGATTGATGCCCAGCAGTGGACCTGCACGAACCGCAGTGTCCACCGGCGGGCGGCGGGACGCGGCCACTTGCTGGTGACGGTGCACCGGCGTGAAAACTGGGGCAACGATGTACAGGAAATTTGCCATGCGGTGGCAGACATTGCGCGCCAGCAGCCCGATCTGCAGGTGTTGTTTCCGGTGCACCTGAATCCGGTGATCCAGGGGCCGGTCAACGAAATTTTGGGCGGCATCAGCAATGTCACGCTGACGGCGCCGCTGGACTACACCGGCATGCAGCAAGCGCTGGCCGATGCATGGATGGTGCTGACCGATTCTGGCGGCCTGCAGGAAGAAGCGCCCACCTTTGGCGTGCCGGTGCTGGTGCTGCGCGACGAGACTGAGCGGCCCGAAGCCATTGAGGCAGGTTGCGCGGTGCTGACAGGCGCCACGCGCCGCGCGATTGTCCAGGAGGTCAACCGGCTCACCCACGACAACGCGGCATACACACGCATGGCGCAGGCTGGCAACCCATTTGGCGACGGCACGGCCTCGGCGCAAATTGTTGCCGCGCTCAAACGCAGCCTGGTAGCCGCTGCCGCGCCACAGCCGGTTCTGGCCTGATATTTTTCTGGGAGTGATCTGTATGTTGCAATTCTTTCGCGCTTTGCCTCTGAAAGTTCTTCTGTTGACGCCGCTTATTGGCGCGCTGCCGGCTTTTGCGCAGCCGGTGTCAGAAGGCCTGGTGCCCTCGTTCAAAGACTACCCGGTGGCTGCCGTGATGGCGTCGCTGCTGGTGTTGATCGTGGTGCTCATGACGCTTTACGGCATCCGGCATTTCCTGTTCACCATGAACCGCCTGATCGGCGTGCAGCGCCACCCCTACATCGACATTGCGGTGGCGCGCTGGCCGATGATCACGGTGTTCATCGCGGCCCACAATGAAGAAAAAGTCATTGCCGGCTGCATTGAAGCGCTGCTCAATACCGACTATCCCGCAGACCGTCTCAAGATCATTCCGGTCAATGACCGGTCCAAGGATGGGACGGGGGCCATTATTGACAGTTATGTGGCACGTTACCCGGCACGCATCTCACCGTTTCATCGTGTTGACGGCAAAGCTGGCAAGTCGGCCGCGCTCAAAGACGCGTTGCATTTTGCCGAGGGTGACATAGCCATCATCTTTGATGCTGACTATGTGCCCGGCCGTGGCTTGCTCAAGCAACTTGTGGCGCCGTTTTTCGACCCTGAAATCGGTGCCGTGATGGGCCGCGTGGTGCCGATCAACAGTGGCGCCAACTTGCTGACCCGCATGCTGGACCTGGAGCGCTCCGCCGGCTACCAGGTGGACCAGCAGGCGCGCATGAACCTGAACTTGATGCCGCAGTACGGCGGCACTGTGGGGGGCGTGCGCCTGTCTGCGGTCGAGGCAGTCGGCGGCTGGCATGACGACACGCTGGCCGAAGACACCGACATCACCTTCCGGCTGATGTTCAACGGCTGGAAAACCGTCTACACCAACCGCTCGGAATGTTATGAGGAAGTGCCGGAAGAGTGGAGCGTGCGCATCAAGCAGGTGACGCGCTGGGCCAAGGGCCACAACCAGGTCATGGCGCGGTATTGGTGGCAGTTTGCCAGCAGCCCTTATCTGACCCTGGGCCAACGCGTGGACGGGCTGCTGCTGCTGTTTGTATTTTTGATTCCGCTGCTGATGCTGGTGGGCTGGTGCCTGGCGCTGGGCCTGTATTTTCTGAACGCCGGTTCTTTGCTGTCGCAGGTGATTCCGATCTTCGCCTTGATGATTTACGGCACGCTGGGCAACTTTGCCGCCTTTTTTGAGATCGTTGTCGCGGTGTTGATTGACGGCAACCGCAGGCGATTGCGGTTGCTGCCTTTCAACATGCTGGGCTTCTTGGTCAGCCTGTTTGCCATTTCGGGCGCCGTCTGGAGCCTGGTGCTGGACCGTCTGCTCAAGCGCGACATGGTCTGGGACAAAACCATTCGTTACCGCGGAACCCAGGAGGCCACCAAATGATGTCGTCAACTTATCTCACCTATACCGTGTTTGCGGTCGTTTGCCTGTTGCTGCTGACGCTGCCGTTTGTACCGGCGTTTCGCGAGTGGCTGCGTCCGACCGATTTGGCGGCGCTGCCGATCTCGCCCAACTACACCAGCGACATTGATCACTTTGCCCGGCGCCTGCATGCCGACGCTGCGGCCAAGCTGGGCCAGGGTGCGGCTACCGGGTATGAAGAGTTTGACTTTGTGCCCGATGCATCTGAAGGGACGGACTGGCGCAGCGCGACCAAACGCATGATTTCGCGCAGCAGCCTGAGCAGCCCGTCACCGATCCAGAGCACCCAGCCGCTGTATGTGCAGGGCGACCTGCGCGCTGGCCCGGCATCCACTTTTTCGGCGCTTTACGCCACGGGTGATATTGCGCTGGACGCAGAAAGTGAAATCCACGACTGGGCGCACGCTGACGGCGTGGTGCGCCTGGGGCGCAAGGGCATCGCCCTCCGGCGAATTTCGGCCGGCAGCGCCATCGAGCTGGGCAACGAAACCTGGTTTGAGCGCCTGCAAGCTCCATCGCTGCACTTTGGCTCCCGCGATGTGCCCGTGCCTGCGCCCTACCCCGGCACGCCCTTGGAGGCCAGTTATGCCGACTTGCCGGATGCGGTGCAACAGACGCCCTTGCTGTTTTTGATTCGCGGTAACTGTGCGCTGCCGCCGGACAGCATTTACCGCGGCTCGCTGGTGGTGACGGGTTTTCTGACCATCGGCATGGGCACCACCGTTCTCGGTGACATCAAGGCGCGAGAAGGCGTGAGCATGGGTTACGGCGCCGAGGTGCACGGTGCAGTAACCTGCGAAAAGCGCGTTTATGTGTTCAAGCAGGCCCGTGCCTGGGGGCCGCTGGTGTCGGAGAGCGACATCCTGATCGGAGCCGGCGCTGTGATCGGCCTGCCCGATGCGCAGACGACGGTCAGCGCCAACAACATCATTGTGGAAGACGGGGTCACGATCCACGGGACCGTTTGGGCGCATGAAGTCGGGATGGTGAAAGCGGCATGACGGGCAAACAATTTTTTTTAAGCTGCGTGCTGGTGTGGATGGGTCATGCGGGTGCCGCAGCGGCCTCGCCCGTGCTGGACCTGACCGGTTATATCGAACCAGGTGGCGCTATCACCGTGCTGCACGGCGGCGACTCAGCCGACCCCTACTTTGCCATGCAAGCCTTGCTGCTGGCGCATGACAATGGCATGGGCATCGCGGCACCGTCCGAAAAGTTCGTCAACTGGCTGCTGCCCAGCCAGAAGCCTGATGGCACCTTTGACCGGTTCTGCCGCGACGCCGCAAAAAAATGGGTTTCCTGCAAAACCGCTGATGCAGACGACTCGCTGCTGGCGTTGTGGATGCGTTTGCTCGACACCATGCCGGACAAGCTGAGCAAAAATCCGGCCTGGCAAAAAAGCCGTTCTATTGCACAAGTTTCCCTGGCGCGTCTGTTTCAGCCATCGCGCGGCATCTATATGGTGTCACCGGTGGTGCTGCACGGCCTGTTCATGGACAACCTGGAAGTCTGGTCGCTCAAGGTACAGGGCCGGCAGCCGGCGCAGCGGGTCGAGGCCGAAAAATTGGCAACCGCCATTCAAAATACGTTCTGGAACCCGGTGGACAAGCGGTATTTGGTGTCTACCCAGCTAGAGCAGCGCTCGCAAAAACCCGCGTTTTACCCGGACCATGTGGCGCAGATCTTCCCGCTGCTGGTGGATTTTCCGCTGCTGCCATCGACCGCGCGGCAGCATTACCGCTCCTGGATGCAGATGCATCGCGCGGAATGGCTGGCGCACGGCAAGGCCGACTATCCGTGGGGGGTGTTGGCGGTGCTGGCTTTGCGGCAGAATGACAAGGCCAGTGCGAGCTGTTGGCTGCGCGAAGCGGCGCCTATGCGACACTCCGCGCAATGGGCGGTGACCGATGAGACCGCTTTTCAGTTGTTGGTGGCCAAAGGACTGAGCGCAGCGGGCGCAGGCACCAATTGCAAATAGGCGCGAGCGCAGAGATGTTCTCTCGTTTCGCTATTCCGTGTGGCAGTACTGGCCGCCCGCCCGGCTCGTTTTTTTCAGGTTCCATTAATTACTACAGGAGGTCCCATGTTCAGATTTAGTCCCGTTGTTGCCCTGCTAGGCTTGTTTTTACCCATGGCCGCGGTCTTGGCTCAACCTCAAACCCAAAACGCTGCACCCAGCCGGGTCGGTGTGGTGCCGGCGCAACCGGCCCCGGAGGGTGCACCCATGCAACGCAATCTGGAGCTCAGCGCAGGCGGGCAAAATCTATCAGGCGGATTTGGCAACTGGCGCGATGTCACGCTGCGGGGGATCTATGGCTTGCCTTCCCATGTGCTGCAGGGTGAGTTGTCCCAAAACAATCGATTTGGCGTAGATGGCACCTTTGTCGGCCTGAGCGACACCTACACCTTCAACGAAGACTGGTTTGGGTCGGTGGCTGTGGGCGCAGGTGATGGCGCTTTTTATCTGCCAAAGTTTCGGGTTGACGCGACCTTATACCGAAAATTTCTTCAAGGGCGTAACCTGGTGGGCTCTGTGGGGGTGGGCTACTACGATGCGCCCACGGGCTACACCGACCGCAGCGTGTCGCTGGGTGCCGCCTATTATTTTGAAGCGCCGTGGATTGTCGAGGGTGGCGTGCGAATGAACACCAGCAACCCGGGTTCGGTCAAGAGCCAGCAGCAGTTTGTGGCGCTGACTTATGGCCGAGCTAAACAAAACCTGGTGACAGGACGTTATGGCTGGGGCAGTGAAGGTTATCTTGCGATTGCTGCCGGTGCGCAGCTGGTCAACTTCGACAGCCGCGAGGCCAGTCTCACATGGCGCCACTGGGTGAATTCCAATACCGGTGTGCTGGTGGGCGTCAACCGTTATACCAATCCGTCGTACCGCCGTAGCGGCGCGATGGTCGGCATCTTTCACGACTTTTGATTGCTGCATATGAACTCCAAAACTATTTCTGTGTCCGACGAGGCGCGTGAACATGACCGACTTTTTCATACGTCATTTTCGATGGTCAAGGAGGCGAGGGCGCGCAATGTGAAGGTGCGCCCACACCGCGCAATCACGCCGCTCAAGGTCACGCCCTGGCTGCTGACGCAGGCGATTGTTCTGCCGGTGCTTCTGTGTGGCTTGTTGTTGTGGGCCAAGCCGCTGTTGCTGGAGTTCTGGCGTAACTGCATTTTGTTCTGGTCCGCCGGTCTGAGCCTGCCCTTTGGCCTGTCCACCCGGCTCAACGAGGCGGGGCAATATGCGTTGGCGTTGTCCAATGTGTCAGAAGACGCGCTGATGCCGAGCACAACCACACTGGTCGTGACCACGGTGGTCACCCTGGTGGGGTTTGTGTTTTCCATGCGCATGCGCGACGCGGCCTTGCCCTTGAAGTTTCCGCTGCGTATTGTGTGCGTGGTTCAACTCATCACGCTGGCGTATTTCTGGCTGACGCCTTCTGCCTTTCCGTACAGCGTAGCGCGTCACAGTGAGGAGTTGATGACCATCGGCTACGTCGTGATGCTGGCCACGCCGCTGATGCTGGCGGTAGGTTATTACATTCTGAACCAGGGCTTGCTGGTCAAACTGATTCACACCGCATTGATTCTGCTGTTTTTTGCAGTGATGATCCCGCACCAGGTGCTGGCACAGGCTTTCATCATGCAGCACTTGTCGGTGTTATTCATGCCCGTGCTTTACATCTGTTTTGGCGCTGTGTTTGACGCGCTGGTCTTTGTGGCGTTGTATTCGTGGGCTGTCAGCAAGGCGCCCATGAATGCGACGATGTGAGTCAATACCGGACCTTGCAGACTTCCAGCGCGTTGAGCCCATGGTCGGAGATGAGGTAGCCGCCGCTGCCATCTTCGTCCAGAAAACCGTGCTTGTGCAGTGAAGCCACGGTTTTCAGGCCATGTGCGCGGGTTTTGTGGGGCTGCGGCTGATTGCGGTCTGATGGCGGTAGACCGACGATGCGAAAGCCATACCTTGCGTCTTCCAGGCATTCGTACTGCTTGTAGGTCAGGATTTTGATCGGCAGCGCGCCGGTGGTGGTGCCGCTCCATTCAAACTCGGGCGGCGCATAACTGACCTCAAAAGCGTTGTCTGGCGGAGAAGCAGTCGATGTCTGCGATACCTTGGCCTTACTGCGGAATTTGCGCATTCCTGCAAAGCCGAGCACTCCCAGCAACGCCAGGAAAACAAACGCAAACACCATCGATTCCACAATGCGCCTTTCAGTCGATCAATCGGCTGATTATCGGCAAAAAATCCGAGCTTTGTTGGGGACGTCGTCAGCGCTCACCGATGGACAGCTCGAAATGCGCGTCGCCCATGTAGCGCTCTGCGCCAAATGCCGCCTGGGTCGCGGCCAGCTCCGCCGCTTCCCATTGGTCGGCCAACAGTTGTTCTGCCGGGCTCAGGTCCCAGGGCCGGGCGTCTTCACCGTGCGCCTGCAACAGCCGCAGCCAGGCGCGGTAGACCGGCGCCACCAGGCTGGCGTCGCCCAGAGAGGCTTCGAGCGCCGCACGAAACCGCTTGACGGCCGCTTCGCGCTCCGCAGGCGAGACATCCTCGCTGTGAAAAATTTTAACGCTGTAGTCCATGCCGCGAGTCTATAACTGCACCCGCGCATCGGCACTTTCCTAAAGTTTTTCGTTACTCATCTTGCATTAGCGGTGGAGACTTTTGGAAACTGCCTCCGTACCATCGGTCTCTTTTGAAGGAATCCACATGGCACTGCAATCACCGTTCTTCGGCAAGCGAGACAGCGAATCCACCAGCCTGCGCCACGGCAGTCCCAACCCCAACCCCTACAGCAATGGCACTCCGGCCGCAGGCACCAGCACCGCGCCCGTGAGTGCGCAGGCGACAGCCGCTTCGGCGAGCTCGTCATCGACCAGCAGCACGCGCGAAGGTGGCAGCAAGTTGACGGTGGGCCCCAATATCAAGCTCAAGGGCGTCGAGATCACTGACTGCGACACCCTGGTGGTTGAAGGCCTGGTCGAGGCCACCATGGACTCGCGCGTCATTCAGATTGCCGAGCACGGTGCGTTCAAGGGTTCGGCCGAGATCGACATCGCTGAGATTCACGGCGAGTTTGACGGCAACCTCACGGTGCGCCAGAAGCTGGTGATTTACGCCACCGGCAAGGTCACCGGCAAGATCCGTTACGGCAAGCTGGTGGTCGAAGAGGGTGGCCAGCTCGCTGGCGAGATTCTCTACGGCGCGGTGGCTGGTACCAAGGCTGCGCTGGTCGTCAAGCCGGGTCTTCAGGTCGCCTGAGCTGCTGTTGAACCAGGCTTGAACAGGCCTGCTTCCCCCGGCCTGTGAGACGGCCGATCTGTCGCCGGCTTGACCCGCCGGCTGTTACCGGCGGCGCACAATCTCCGGATGAACGCTGTCCATTCCCCTTTGCAGGCCCGCGTTGTCCAGTGGGCTGTTGCGCCCGGCGACTTTGTGGAGGTCGGCGACCTGCTGCTGATTCTCGAAGCCATGAAGATGGAGCATGAGGTCCGTGCCACCACGGCGGGCCAGGTTGCTGAACTGTTCTTCGCGGCCGATGAAGGGGTGGAGGCGGGCGCCCTGGTCGCCACATTGCACGTCGGCCTGACACATGCGGCTCCGCGCGCGTCGTCGGCGCCAGCCTCTTCCGTGGAGACTGCACACCCGGCGTTGCGGCCGGACCTGAAGCGCGTGCTCGACCGTCACGTCACCACTCAGGACGCCAGCCGTCCGCAGGCCATGGCCAAACGCCATGCGCTCGGCTTGCGCAGCGCGCGCGAGAACATCGCCGACCTCTGCGATGAGGGCTCCTTCATTGAGTATGGCGCGCTGGCGGTGGCGGCCCAGCGCAGCCGCCGCAGCGAAGACGACCTGATTGCCAACACGCCGGCCGACGGCATGGTCAGCGGCATTGGCAGCATCAACAGCGGTCTGTTCGGTGATCAGGCCAGCCGCGCGGTCGTTTTGGCCTACGACGCCACCGTGCTGGCCGGTACCCAGGGCATGCGCAACCACCAGAAGACCGACCGCATGCTGGGCATTGCGCTGCAAAACAAATTGCCCGTGGTGCTGTTTGCCGAAGGCGGCGGTGGCCGACCCGGCGACACCGACTCGGCCCTGGTTGCCGGCCTGCATGTCAGCACTTTTGCCAGTTATGCGCGCCTGTCGGGCCAGGTGCCGGTGGTCGGCATCGTGGCCGGCCGCTGCTTTGCCGGCAATGCGGCCTTGCTGGGCTGCAGCGATGTGGTCATTGCCACACGGGGCAGCAACATCGGCATGGGCGGGCCGGCCATGGTTGAAGGCGGTAGCCTCGGTGTGTTCACGCCGGAGCAAATTGGCCCCAGCAGCGTGCAGCATGGCAACGGCGTGATCGACGTGCTGGTCGATGATGAAGCGCAGGCTGTTGTGGCCGCGCGCCACTACCTGTCTTTTTTTCAGGGTGCCGCGAAGGACTGGCTGGCGCCCGATGCGACCGGCCTGCGTGATGCGGTGCCGGAGAACCGCCTTCGGGTGTACGACACATTGGCGGTGGTGAGCGGCGTGGTCGACAAGGGCAGCCTGCTGCTTCTGCGCAGTGGCTTCGGTGCAGGCATCCACACCGCGCTGGCCCGCATTGAGGGGCGCGCTGTCGGCATCATCGCCAGCAACCCCCAGCACCTGGGCGGCGCCATCGACGCCGATGCCGCCGACAAGGCCGCTCGGTTTATGCAACTGTGCAACGCCCACGGCCTGCCGCTGGTGAGTTTTGTCGACACACCCGGCTTCATGGTCGGCCCCGAGATGGAGGCGCAGGCGCAGGTGCGCCATGTCAGCCGCCTGTTTGTGGTTGCGGCAGCCTTGCGCGTGCCCTTCTTTAGCGTGGTGCTGCGCAAGGGTTACGGCCTGGGCGCCATGGCCATGACGGCCGGCGGTTTTCATTCGCCGATGTTCACCGTCGCCTGGCCGACCGGCGAGTTTGGTGCGATGGGCCTGGAAGGCGCGATCAAACTCGGCTACCGCAAGGAGCTTGAGGCGGTGCCTGAAGGCCCCGAGCGCGATGCCTTGTACGAAAGTCTGGTGGCGCGCCAGTACCAGAGCGGCAGCGCCCTCAACATGGCGGCCACGCTGGAGATCGACGCGGTGATTGACCCGGCGCAGACCCGTCCCTGGCTGGTGCGCGGATTGTTGTCGGCGCGCGTGCGGCCGGACGCCGGGCCACGTTTTGTGGATTCCTGGTGAACGGCCAGAGGCTTGAAATTATGTAACTACTCAGGTCGCGGCATGCAGTGCGCTGCTCTTGCTCCCTCGCCCTCTGGGAGGGGGTAGGGGTGAGGGGGCCAGCAAGCCACAACATGCGATAGCTCTACGCACAGACCGCCTGCCCTCACCCCCGCCCTCTCCCAGGGGGAGAGGGAGTAAAACCAGTCCAGACGACCTGAGTAGTTACAAAATTATTGACAAAATTGGCCTACAGCCCATGACTGGCGGGCGTAAGTAGCTATAAAAGTTATAGCAAACCAGCTAAAACAGGCGAAACAACAGCGGCAGCAGCAGCGAAGCCAGCACCACCTGCAAGCCCAACGCCAGACCCGCGTAAGCGCCCGCATCGGCATTGACCTGCATCGCGCGCGCTGCGCCTATGCCGTGTGACACCGTGCCCAGCGCAAAGCCGCGTGCGGCCCAACCGGCGGCGTCGAGCGGAATGCGGCACAGGTCGAACAGGTACTTGCCGGCCACTGCGCCAACCAGGCCGGTGATGACGGCAAACACGGCGGCCAGCGCCGGGATGCCACCGATTTTTTCGGCGATACCCATGGCCACTGGCGCGGTGACCGATTTGGGCGCCAGCGACAGCAACACCTCGGGCGGCAAGCCGACCGCCCAGCCCAGGGCGACGGCCGAAACCATGGTGGCCGCGCCGCCGGCCAGCGCCGCCAGCAGCAGCCGGCCCCAGCGCTCGCGCAACCCGGTGCGCCGCTGCCACAGCGGCCAGGCCAGCGCCACCACCGCTGGTCCGAGCAGGAAGTGAATGAATTGCGCACCGGCAAAATAGGTCGGGTAGGGCACGTCGGTGGCCAGCAGCACTGCGGCAATGGTCAGTACCGTCCAGAACACCGGGTTCGCCCAGGCAGCCTGCTGCAGCCGTGCATAAGCCGCCTGCGCCAGCACATACACCACCAGCGTCGCCGTCAAGCCGAACAGCGGCGTGGCGGAGAGATAAACCCAGAGCTCAACGAACTTTGGCATCGCCCCTGCGCCACAAAAAGTTCAGGGTCAGCGCCGTCACCACCAGACCGACCAGCGTGGACAGGATGATCACCAGCAGCAGCCTTCCACCGTATTCACTAATCAGCGACAGATGCGTCATGACACCGACACCCACCGGCACAAACAGCAGCGACAAATGCGCCAGCAAAAAATCGGCGCAGGCGGCCACCGGCTCGCGCACCAGCGGCCAGTTCAGCGCCAGCAGCAGCAAAATCATGCCGACCACCGGGCCGGGAAACGGCAAGGACAGCGCGCGCGACAGCAGCTCGCCAATGGACTGCAGAAGCAGCAGCCAGGCCAGGCCGCGAAGACCTTGCATGGCTAGAACCTGGGGAGGTCGGGGTGCGGGATGTTGCCGCCGCGCACCAGCATCTTTCCGTACTCGGCGCAGCGCTGCAGTGTCGGGATCACCTTGCCGGGGTTGAGCAGGCCTTGCGGGTCGAAGGCGCGCTTGACGCCGAACATCTGCTCGTTTTCTGCGGCCGAGAACTGCACACACATGGAGTTGAGTTTTTCCACGCCGACGCCGTGTTCGCCGGTCACGGTGCCGCCCATGGCCACGCTGGTTTCCAGGATGTCAGCGCCGAAGAGTTCGCAGCGGTGCAACTGGTCGGCGTCGTTGGCGTCGAACAGGATCAAGGGGTGCAGGTTGCCGTCGCCAGCGTGAAACACATTGGCGCAGCGCAGGCCGTATTTGATTTCCATTTGCTGGATCGCCAGCAAAATGTCGGCCAGGCGCTTGCGCGGAATGGTCGAGTCCATGCACATGTAGTCGGGGCTGATCCGGCCCGAAGCCGGAAAGGCGTTCTTGCGGCCACTCCAGAAGCGCAGGCGTTCAGCCTCGTTCTGGCTGACCGCAATCGCAGTCGCGCCGCAACTGCGCAGCACCGCACTCATGCGGCCGATTTCCTCCTCGACTTCTTCCGGTGTGCCGTCGCTTTCGCACAGCAAAATCGCCTCGGCACTCAGGTCGTAGCCGGCATGCACGAAGTCTTCGACCGCCGCCGTCATGGGTTTGTCCATCATTTCCAGCCCGGCTGGAATGATGCCGGCGGCAATCACCGCCGCCACCGCATCGCCGGCCTTGCGCAGGTCGTCGAAGCTGGCCATGATGCAGCGCGCCAGCACCGGCTTGGGCACCAGCTTGACAGTCACCTCGGTGGTGACAGCCAGCATGCCTTCGCTGCCGATGAGCACCGCCAGCAGGTCGTAACCGGCGCCATCGAGCGCATCGCTGCCGAATTCGACTTCCTCGCCCTCGACCGTGAAACCTTTGACCTTGAGCACGTTGTGCAGGGTCAGGCCGTACTTCAGGCAATGCACGCCGCCCGAGTTCTCGGCGACGTTGCCGCCTATGGTGCAGGCGATCTGGCTGGACGGATCGGGCGCGTAATACAGGCCCAGCGGCGCGGCGGCCTCGCTGATGGCCAGGTTGCGCACGCCGCCCTGGACCACGGCGGTGCGGCTGCTTGCATCCATCTTCAGAATCTTGTTGAACTTGGCCAGCGACAGGGTCACGCCCAGCTTGTGCGGCATGGCACCGCCGGACAGGCCGGTGCCGGCGCCGCGCGCCACCACCGGCACGGCGAGTGCGTGGCAGGTTTTGAGAACGGCCTGCACCTGGTCATAGGTCTCGGGCAGGGCGACGACCAGCGGGCGCTGGCGGTAGGCGGTCAGGCCGTCGCATTCATAAGGTGTGGTGTCTTCACTGTTCCAGAGCAGTGCATGGGCCGGCAGCACTGCCTGCAGCGCGCGCACGACTTGCGCCTGGCGGTCAGCGCGCGCTAACTGTTGCTGTTGCGGGGTGTCCAAAGGTGCGTTCATGGGGCGGGCTCGCGGGCTGAGTCTAAAAAAGCACTTTAATGCAAAGCACGCGCGGCCGGTGTGAAGAAATTGCAGGCTCGCCGTGAAAAACAAAACGCTATCAAATATGTAGCTGCTTGCGCCCGTCAGTAAAGGGCTGGAGGCCTAAAAAACTTAAAACATTGATGTGTCATTGCCGGGCCTACGCTATGCACCTGCGGCGGCATCACGCTACGGCCCGGCCCCGCAATCCAGGCTACCCAACTGGCGCTGGCTCGGTGGGGCATGGATCCCGGATCAAGTCCGGGATGACAGACCAAGGGCGCGGTAACAGGCTCAGGTCACTGACTTCTTGAGCCAGTCGGCAAAGGCCGCGCATTCCCAGCGGTCCATCATGCCGGTGCGCCAGCACAGGTAGTGGGCATGCGGGCTCGGCACATTGCGCTCGTAGAGGCGCACCAGCGAGCCATTTTCGAGCCAGGGCGCGCCGAGCTTGAGCCGGATCAGCGCCACGCCCATGCCAGCGGCGGCTGCGTCGCACATCAGGCCGATGTCATTGAACTGCGAACCGTCCACCGGCTCCGGCCAGTCCAGCGCGTGCGCGGCAAACCAGGTGCGCCACGGCTCCAGCGGCGAGCGCAGCAAGGCTTCGCCGTCCAGGTCTTCCGGCGCTTCAAACGGCCCGTGCTCGCGCACGTAGGCGGGCGAGGCCAGCGGCGTGACTTCGTCTTTCATCAGGCAGACATGTTCGACATCGGCATATCGGCCGGTGCCGAAACGCACGATCAGGTCGGCGTCTTCGGCCACCACGTCGAGCAAGGGAATCGACACCTGGAGCGTCAGGTCGATCTCCGGGTAGGCATCGGTGAACTGGCGCAGGCGCGGGATCAGGATGGAGCGCGCAAAGGTCGGCGTGACGGCCAGCCGCAGCTTGCGCTTGCCCGGCGTACCGCTTTGCCCGGCCGTGCCCGGAAATTTTTGCAGGATGGCGATGCCTTCGCGCACATGGGCCAGGTATTCGCTGCCCTCGGTGGTCAGTGAAAAGTCGGCGCGGCCGAACAGCTTGGTGCCGATGATTTGCTCCAGCTGTTTGACCCGGTGGCTGACCGCGCTGGGTGTGACATTGAGTTCTTCCGCCGCCTGCGTGACGCTGCGCAGCCGCGCCAGCGTTTCAAAGGTCAGCAGGCATTGAATCGGCGGGATGCGGCTGGCGGTCATCTGACTACTTCTGTCATTGCGGGTCTGATCCGCAATCCATGCTGCGCTGACCTGAGGCGGTGGCTCTTGTGGCATGGATCCCGGATCAAGTCCGGGATGACAAAATTGGAGGTCACTTAAAAATGACGGTCTTGTGGCCGTTCAGCAGCACGCGGTGTTCGCTGTGCCACAACACGGCTCTGGCCAACACCTGACTTTCGGTATCACGCCCCATGGCGGTCAGGGCTTCCACGGTTTTGCTGTGGTCGGCTCTGGCCACGTCCTGTTCGATGATCGGGCCTTCGTCGAGGTCGGCCGTCACATAGTGCGCCGTGGCGCCTATCAGTTTGACGCCGCGCGCATGCGCCTGGTAATAAGGCTTGGCGCCCTTGAAGCTCGGCAAAAACGAGTGGTGGATGTTGATGGCGCGGCCTGCCAGCTTCTTGCACAGGTCGTTGCTCAGGATCTGCATGTAACGTGCCAGCACCACCAGCTCGGCACCTTCGGCTTCGATGATGTCG
>Ga0308009_10001167_pt1 | contig 16044 bp, 4 predicted proteins | sample Neamet127_FD_203134 | JGI IMG/M metagenome (GOLD analysis project Ga0308009, IMG submission 203134) | Marine microbial communities from water near the shore, Antarctic Ocean - #127 | ecosystem: Environmental > Aquatic > Marine > Unclassified | place: Southern Ocean | collected 2014-07-24
CAATGCAGGTCATGATCCGTGACGACGTCGTATTCGTAGCCGTGCTTGTCGAGCCAGAGATGAAGGAAGCGCTCGCCACGGAGCAAATGACTGTATCCTCCTCCGATGTAAGTCTTGTTTGGGCCGCCCGCCGGCCAGGGAACTTTCAATCCCACCTTGTAGGTTGGCTGCCCGTTGCGGTGGTCGCTGTAAAAGCTGTACTTGGGCGCGCTCGGGTGACTGTTGGCCAATCCTCCCGTGCCCATGTTGATCAAACCCTGCCCATGGTTGACCGGAAACGGAACCGAATTGTAGGCCAGCCAGGTATTTGAGGACACGAGAACCAGCAGGGGTGCCTTCGGCCTGGATTCGGGGCGCCGCACGATGAACGAGGTGTGGTAGCGCATCGGTTTGCCGTTCAACTTGAAATCGAAGCGCCCGGCGTAGACACCCGACCTGGTATCGGGGGGAACACGGAACCGATGGCTTACCTTCCAGCGGGCGTTGTAGATGTCGTCGGTAGCCAAGCGGAGCCCGTGACCGCGTTTGGCATCCTTGACCGGATCGTATGCCGCATCATGCCGGCCGATCGCCGTCGCATTGAAGCTCGGCCCCCCGATCATCCAGGTTCCCCGGTTGATGATCCGTCCATCTCTTCCGTAATCACCCGCATCGGCAACCTGTGTGCCGCGTTCCTCGGTGAACGGCCAGCAGGCCAGCAGGTGGTCATCCTTGGGGATCGTCAAGCCGCGATCGGAAAAGCGTTTCTTTATTTGATCCACACTTAGCGCCCTATCATAGATAGCGCACATCGCGACGTCGCCGTTATAGAAGTTCACAGCCTCTCCCTTTTGACCATAGGCACCAATCCGGAGCGCAGTCTCACCGGGTCGCACCGTTCCGGCAAAGGGGAACTCCGCCGCAAGTTTGCCATCTACGTAGATCCGTTTTTTCTTCCCGTCCCAACAGCCAACGAGATGATGCCATTGCTGGGCTTTGATCAGCCCGGGCTGGGTTTGGTGAAAGGCGGCCTGATCGTAAGTGCCACCCGCCCCGGTCCCAAAGACGATCCTCCCATCGCTAAGGAACAATCCAACTCCACAACGCTCCGGATAATCGTGCTGGGTGACCAATCCCTGCCAACCAGACAACTGGAACGGGCGAATCCAGCATTCCAGGGTCAGCTGCGACATGCGTCTCTCAACAGGCAACGCCTTAGCCACGTGAAGGTAAGAACCAGGATGAATCGCCTGAACCTGCGGTTGTTCGACTCGAAAGGTTTTGAGCACCGGATCCTTGTCCCGGTTCTCCGGGTCCGGGCCCAGTTGCACGACGGAGAGCTCATAAGGGACGGCACTGCTAACGCGCAGCTCAATCTCCTCGCCAGCGGCAATGCTCTTTTGGGCATACGCATGCAGGCCGGGCAAAGGGATCGCATGATGAGGCGGAATATCCTCAGTCGGGGCTGACGCGACCGGCCCCTTTGCCTCTTTCAGAAAGGCCACCAGGTCGGCGATTTGCTCCGGTTTCAATAGAGTGTCAGAAACCTCGGGCATCAGGGAAACGTTTGAATACTTGGCTCCCTTGATTTCTTTCATGGGGATGGATTGCTCAATTCCCGGAGCCAGACCGAGAACAATTTTGTCGAGGGTATCCCTACGCAGCAAGCCAGCCGCTTCGCCCTGTTTTTTTTGCACCATCACCAGTTCGTAGTAACGGGCGATGGAGGAACTGGGGTAAACAATTGCCTCGAGCAAGTCCCGTTCACTGCGGATGGCTCCGATTCTGGTAAGGTCAGGTCCGAAATCCACTCCTGCCTCACCCTTCACATGGCAGGTGACGCACAAGGACTTGCTCGCGTCGTGAAAAAGTTTCTCCCCGCGAACGGGATCTCCCTTGGGCAGGAAACCGGTAAGGTGATCGAGGCGTTTTCGTTGGCGGGCCTCCTTGGTCAGATCGGGTTTCACGGCATCAGCCAGTTGGATGACAGGCATGACGTGCGGTGAGGGGCTACGCTTGCCGGTCTGGTGCATGAGCCGAACCTGTTTGGTCATCGGATGATCACCGGGAAGGCTCTCTTCATCCCCGATCTCGTATAGCGCGTAGATGATGGCATGCTGCAAGAACGGATCCGTTTTTACCAAGCCTGCCTCCAGCAAAGGTTTCACCGCACTGCGGTCCCCTATTCTACCCAAGGCCATGGCGGCCAATCGACGGAGAAGGGCATCATCGGAAGCAAGGATTTCGATCAACGGTTTCACCGCCGCCGAATCGCGCCAAAGCCCCGCGCTATGAATGGCCGCCACGCGGGTATCGACATTGTCATCACTCAGAAAACCCCGAACCGCGGCACGAGCCACCTTGCCTGGCATACGGTGGAGCGCCCAGAGGGCGGGGATACGGGCCTTGGTTGCTCTCAATTCATCCACGTTGCCTACTCTGGCCAAGGCTTCAATCGATCGCTTGATCACGGCGGGTCGCTTGTCGGACAGCCAATCGACTTGAGGCTTCGACCAATCCAGTTCCAAGCCGCGAGGATCTTCGGGAGAGGCTGCATTCTTCTTTTGAATCCGATAGATCGCTCCGAGGACATCGGGCTTGGCGACCTTGGAGGTAGGGCAACAGATCTTGTACCAACTGCCGGTATCCGCCACGAGCAGGCTGCCATCCGCATCTTCGATCACGTCGGTGGGATGAAAATCACTTTGATCACTTTCAAGAAAGCTGCTCGTCTGCGCAGTGTAGGTCGAACCGGATCGGATCAGCCTGTGTCTGGACAAACGCCGCAGGTTGAAGTCGGAGCAGAGCAGATCGCCCCTCATGTCCAACGCATCACTTTTGGGCATCACGATACCTGAAGGCGCGGCAGGACCCATCTGTGTCAGGATCGGCAGCAAGCCTCCCGAACTTGGATGCGGTGAAAGAACACGGTCGTTTTTCCTGCCATACATTCCGCCGTAGACGGCATGGAGAATGCCATCGCGTTTTCCTGGTCCGGAAAGGTCAAAGAAGGTTCCACTTAAAAAGCGTTCTCCGGTGTCACTAAAGGTCAATCCAACAGGATTGTTCATCCCCCCGGTGATGACCACTTCCAGTTGGCTGCCGTCGGGTCTGGCGCGATAAATATGAGCGGCGCTCGAGTTAAACGTCCTGCCATTGCCGAGCACGTGGCTCTGCGGTTGAAAGGCTCCCTTGCACCAGTAGAAAAAACCGTCCGGACCGAGATAGGGACCGTGCAGATCGTTGCCGCAACCTTCGATGGATCCCCCGTCGAACCAGACGGTTCGTTCATCTGCAACGTGATCGCCATCGGTATCACGCAGTTTCCAAATATGTGGGGGAGCTCCCACGTAGACGGCGCCTTTATGAACGAGGATGCCTTCCGGAAAAGGCAAGCGCTCGGCGAAAACGGACGAATGATCAAAAACACCATCGCCGTCCCGGTCGACAAGCCGCAATACACGATGAGTGGGGTTCTTGAGTTGTTTCGGAGCCGGGTCCGTGTTTCCGGAGCTGTCGGTGACGTAGAGCACGCCATTCTCATCGAACGACATGTGAATGGGCCTCTGTACCAAGGGCGGCGCGGCGACACGCTTCAAGACATAACCATCCGGAAGCGTAAAGGTATGCGGGGAGAACTTTGCTTTTTCCACGCTGTAAACCGACACGGGGGAGGGAAAGAGAAAGGCCTGCAATATAAAGCAGGTTGTTAGGGTTAAATATGAAATGTGACTCTTCATTAAGGCGACAGACAGTTTGGACAAAAGCCCAGCGAAGATCGACTATTTTACCTTTTGCAGCAACTCGATCATTCCATGTCGCTTGTTTGCGTATTTTTTATGTCTTTTTGCGACACGCAAACGGCTAAAGAGCAGGTGTGAGCTCCCCAGCGATCCATTGGGGATGGATCCATGGATTCCCTTTCACATCACCTGTCATCCCGTTCGAATGTCTGCACGAAACGAATGAGGTCCGCGAGGTCTTGGTGATTCATCCCGGCCTCGAGACCCTCCGGCATGAGGGAAAGGCCAGTGCCTTGAAGGGTTTTGATGTCGCGGCGGAGCAGTTGCCGGTCGGTGCCGTCAAGGAGACGGAGGATCAGGTTGTTGGAGGTCTCAGACAACACCCGTCCGTAGAGGGCGGTGCCATCGGCAAGGGTGACGGCATAGCCCACATAGGAAGCATCGACATTCTGGTTGGGATCCAGAATCGAGCTAAAGAGTCCGTCCTTGGTCCGGTCGGTGATGGAGCGGAGATCGGGGCCGTTCATGGGTTGTCCGTTCGGAGGAAGGTGGCAGACTGCGCAGAGTTTATCGAACACGGCCCTCCCCCGCTTTTCGTCCACGGGTAGTTTCAGGGCGGGGCGATACGCCTCGATCCGCTCACGCCGCGCTTTCTGGGGCCCGGAATTCAGTATGCCCGCCGCAGTTTCTCGAACGGATGGATCCGCATGCTTGAGCAGCAGTTGGCGTCGGGCGGCATCGAGATCACCGCGGCCCACCATGCCGCGTTCGATGGCCTTCAGGCAGGCGTGGGTCCACTCCTTCCGCTGCAGCAGGGCATCGAGGACCCGGGAGCGTTCCTGCGGGAGATAGCCGGGCCAGCCCTTGAGCAATGTGTCGGGAAGCCTGTCGCCCCCCACCCTGGTCAGCGTATGCACGGCGGCAAACTTGATCTCGCTCACCACCTGTGGGGCCAAAAGATCAGCCAGTCGGCGCTTGTCCGCTGCCAGACTTTCGGGTTGCCGTGCGAGCAGTCCGACCGCTGCGGCCCGCAACGGTGACGGAGCAGTATCGTCGGTAACGATACCCCGGGCACGAGCCAACACTTCGGCCATCTCGGGAGAGACCTTGGGGTTGTGATTCAGCCAACCCCCGAGTGAACGGAATTGTTCAGGGCCATACCCTTCCTTACCTGGCTTCATCAGGCCGGCAAGAAGGGCGTCCAGCGAGGTCTTGCGCCGGGCTCCCAGCTTTAAGACGTCATCGATAAGCACGCCATGCTCGAGGGCTGCCTGGGCGAGCCGGTCAAAATGAGGTTCAGCCGAGCTGAACACGGCTGCCCGAACATAGGGGTTCGCCGCGTCACGAATCGCCACCTTGGCGAGCGCGTGGCCGGCTACCGCGCTCTTTGATTCGCCCCACGAGCAGGCTGCCTGCAGACGGACCGCGGCATGCGGGTCATCGGCGAGCCGGACGGATGCCTTCAGGAGTTCCGGTTCCCCGTCCCATCGTGATTCGGCAAGACGTAGGGCATGCCGCCGGATTTCAGGATGAGGGTCACGAAAGGCAGTCTTCAAAAGAGTCGAGCTCAACCGATCCAGTCCATCGAGGGCACAGAGGGCATGGAGGCGAGCCTTGGCGGAAGCATGGCCTCTCGCCATCTTAACCAGTGCCTCGGTTGCGGAAACGTCTTTTCGCTGCACCAGCAATCGGTGGGCCATGTCCCGGATGATTCCATTGCTGTCTGCGAGATGCTCCACGAGTTCCTGAGCGGACGACTTGTCCAGTCGGGGAATGCGGCGAGGAGGGTTCCCGTCCTTGTAAACCCGATAGATCCGACCGTGCTCCATACCGGAGCGCTCGAACGGCTTCATTTCGGATTTGCCACCGGCCGGGAGCCATTGAGGATGCTCGATCATGTAGCGGTACATGTCGACGATCCAAAGGGCGCCGTCGGGTCCGGTGCGGGCCATCACCGGCCGGCACCAGCGATCTTCCGAGGCAAAGAAATCCAGTTCATCCTTTGGTTCCGCCCTTTCGGCAGTGAAGCTTTCTCCATCGCGCTTGAGGATCACACGCTGCACCAGGTTGTGAAAGGGCTCACAGGTGAAAGCATAAACGTTGGCGTCATCGAAGAGGTGATCGTCCCGGTAGATCGTGGGAGAACATGCGCTGGTGAAGCGTCCGGACTGATTGAAGCTGTGGAAGCGTTTTTGGGGGGGTCTGGCTGGAAAGACGAGCGGGTTACTTTTGGTCAGTATGCGTCGCGGGTCAGGCGGAGCGAAATCCGGATTGCGGGAAAGGTAGCGATGTTCCAGTACGTAGTGCCAGAGCGGAAAGCTGTTTTGGACGCCGAACCAATTCCCCCAGTCATCACGCGACCGCCCGAACTGGGAAGGTCCCGACAGCGGTTCCAACAATCCCTCGTCGGGCCGGATCCGGAAATCGAAACCTCCGAGTTCAAAGGTTTGACTCGACCACGACTTGATTTTGATCCCCGCAGTGTACCGGGAATGGTGGCTCCCGTTCGCCCCGTGCACCCAGTTGTCGAGCCCCCAGCGCAAGCCGTTGACCCGGAGTTGCTGGTTACCCTGCTTGAATCCCGTGTAGAGAATGGTTTGCTTGTCCGCCTTGCCGTCGCCCGTGGTATCCTCGGCATAAAAAATATCAGGGGCCGCGGCAACCAGCGCCCCTTTTTGCCAACTCATTATGCCGGCCGGGAAGTTTACCCCGTCAAGAAATACGGTGGACTTGTCGTAGACCCCGTCCCCGTCGCTGTCTTCGAGAAAGCGGACCCGACCACCTGCCTTGCCATTTACACCACTCGGGTAATCCGCCATTTCAGCGACCCAAAGCTTTCCGTCCGGGGCCCAATCGATGGCCACGGGATCTTTGACCAAAGGCTCGGCGGCCACCAGTTGCACCTTGTATCCCTTCGGTAAGTGGATGGCTTTCAGCCCGTTTTCCGGAGTCATGGGCATCGGGGCCGTGCTCGCTTGTTTTTTTGGTGCCGGAGTAAGTTTTACGGCCTTGAAATGAGCGCTTACTTCGTCCGGCGTCAGGGCGCGGTCATAAAGAGCAACTTCGTCGAGGTTACCCTTTAGGTTGGCGAAGTTGTCATTGCGGCCGCCGAGGAAGAACTGCGGATGGTCCATCGGATAGGAACGGGCTAACTTGCCATCAATATCGGGCTTGGGGTTTCCGTTCAAGTAGACCCGGATGCGCTCCTCCTCTCGCACCATGGCAACGTGATGCCAACTCTTGGGTTCCACTTCGGCCACCCCTGTCAGCAGCCCTTTGCTGCGGTTGCCTTGGTAAACGAAGAGACGTCCTGCCGAGGCGTAGGTTCCTCCAATGCCAAGGTGATCGCCCTCGGCTTCCTTCATGCCGTCGATTCCCCGCGAAAAGAGATAGGCGGTCACGGAACGGCTGTTATTAGGGAGGTTGTTGCGAAACCAGAACTCGATACTGTAGGTATCGCCAATACCTTCAATCTTAGCACACATGCGCCCTCCCTTGAAGGAACCCCTATCCTGATCGGACACCATGGGGCCAGCCCCTTTTTCGAATTTACCGTGGTGAGCATTGGAGGAGCTATCCTTGGCTGAATCACGCAAGCGCCACAAGGCAAGGGGCTTGGATTGCATAACCGCCTTGGCATAGGCATTGGTAGGCCCGCGCTTCATGGTCGATCTTGGTGGCGGAGGCTTTGGCGGAGGAGTTATACCAGAGAGGGCGTGTAGCCGCTTGGCCTCCTTGCCGGAAAGTGAGGACTTGAACCAGGCCACCTCGTCGATCCGCCCCTCGAAGGGGAGATCGCCACCGAATCGCAAAGCACCCGCCAAGCAGGGAGCAGATAACTCAGTCTGGATCTCGGGTTCGGGATTACCGTCGAGATAGACATTCAAAGTGGTGCCTTCCAGTGAGACCATGACCTGATGCCAGGTACGGAGACCGAGCACCGTGGTGCCCTTGAATTGCTTTTCGTCGACCTGAAGAACGAGGTGGCCACGAGCTTCCTCGTCCGCCTTGCCCCCGATGCGCAACTTAAGTGACTCGTCCAGGGTGAAGAGGTCTCCCGTATTGTCGCGCACCGAACTCAACATTCCGTTCCAGAACCAGAAGGACATGCTATCGCCATACGGTATGGATGCGGAAACCGTGCCACCAGCCAGTTGCAGAGAAGCATTCCTGGAGTCTTCGGAAAACGACTGGTTCTTCGGACCGGGCAGATGGTAAGCCACAACACCTTCGATTTTGCCAGTGCGTTCATTGCCGGAAGCATCCGCCAATCGACCGCCCTCGAACTCCTCGCAGCGCCAGTAGGCCAAGGGCTTTTCGGCCAAGATAGCCTTGGCATAGGCACCATGGGTAGCGGCAGGACCACGTCGAGGCTTCCCGGCCAATGACTCCAGCGAACCCAGGAGGGTCTCCACGATCTTCGGTTCCGCACCAAACTCAAGGCCAGCCGTGCGGGCAGGCCAGGTGGTGTATCCGCCAAGGCCATGCTGGGCAGGTGGTGGGATATACCCCGCCGCTCCGTTGGCCAACTCGACGTTGAAGGTGGCGGGGAACGGGCTCCGGGCCTTCAGCTTCAAGCCGGTGATCGAGTAGACCTCGTTGGGGAGGGTGGTGATGGCGAGGTCGCCGATCCGCAGGGCCTGCAAGACCAGTTTCTCAGTCGGGTTATCGTGGATAAAACGAGCCTGTTCCGCGTAGACCTCGGGGCGGTTTTTCGGTCGACGCCCCTTCATCGTGGCAAGCAATTTGTCAGCCCAAGCGAGGCGTTCCGCATCAGGCAAGCGGCGGGACAATGTGATTACCTTTTGCTCCATAGCCAAAATCGGCTCGTCCTGATAGCGAATCCCTTCCAAGGCTTGGGCAGCGAGCTGAACAAGCCCGTCCGCGTAACGGGAGGCATTCGACCCATTGTTGGGTTTGCCGTAATTCATCCAGTGCAGGTCACCGCTGGTTCCCTGCGACATGGCGCAGACCGGCGCGCTCCCACCGGATTCCAGACGCTTTGCCAAGCGCTCGGCAAAGAGGCCGAAGTAATCCGCGGGGCCAGCGCCTCCGTAATAATGCATCGAGAAATTGGTGATCACCGCGAGCGGCTTGCCCTTCAAGGTTTGAATGGAAATCACGGAGAGTTCGTCGTCTACCGGACCGGATGGCCCGACGTAGGACTGGTTTTGGTAGCCCGGATGCATCATGGCTCGAACGGTCCTGTTGCCAAAGGGATCGAATTGCATACGGTCCGGTCTCATGATCCAGCGTCGGCAATGAGTGAACCCGGGAGCTCGCACTTGGTTCCACCCGATGCGGGCAGGTTCCAGATTGGCATAAGCGCCAACGATGCCCTCGGCAATCTTCGGGGGAAGAAACTTGGTGTATGCGGGGTCGGCCATGGTGCCCAGGAAGTAGTTCATCACGCTCGGGGCGCTGTGGGTGTGGGTTGCCGCAATGAGGATCCGGTCGGTAGGGATGCCGGTGGCTTTCGAGGCCAACTTCTTTGCCTGATCGCAGACGGTTCTCGGGATCATGCAGCTGTCGACGATGGCGATCGCGATACTTACCTTGCCTCGCTGAAGAACGAAGCAACGGGCCTTGAGATCCCCCGGATTCATTTTGCCACGCCGACGCTCGGTAAAGCCCCCGCCGACCAGAAGGGAGTCAAAGGACCCGGTAACGTCCTGAACGTAGGCCCCGGCGCGTAGTTGCTGTTCGGCGACCTGGGCAGATGCGGCCCAGGGGATGAGGAGGGTGAATAGAAAAAATATGTGGCAGCATTTACGGTTCATAGAAAATCTTAGGCAGGGAATAGTTTCTAAGGTCGAAAAACCTCGGCATGAATCTGTTTCATCTTTCACGCATCACCACTACCAACCGGCCGTCGGGTGCGCGTTTGATGGCGTCGTGTTTCTTCATAATTAGATCTTCCTTTGTTGTAGTAGGTAATTGTTGTTTCCGCTCTGTCACCGTTTCGGTAACAACCTTCCATGATTGCATGCTATTTCGGCTTGATGAACAGAACCTCGTTCGGTGTGACCCACCCTGTTCTCAGATCGACTCGGAACCATCCGTCGCTGTTTTTCCGGTGGAAACGCACCGCGGTACGCTTGCCGAATTCCTTCAAGTCGTACTGCGCCCAGGTCTTGCCCATGTCGGGCGAGAACATGATTCCTGTGCGGAATGGGGATTCGAGCGCAATGTGGCCGGCAAGAATCACACCGTCCTCAATGATCATCAAGGCTACGGGATATTTCGGGTTGAATAGCATCGTGTGCTTCGATGGATCGGCGAGGTCCGCCGGGTTGCAACGAAAAATGCCGCGGTCAAAAGGCGCTTTGCCATTGGCGTCCGCTGCCCAGTAAACTTTGCCGTCGACAAAGTTAATGCCTCCGGATTTATAGCGTGAGTTTGAAGTGCTCGACACCAGCACTTTCCAGCTCCACATATCATCTCTTCGGTCATAGACGCCCCGCAACCAATGGCACTCGTGACGATTGCCCCGAGTATGGTCACCCGTACATGCGTAGAACGCCTTCTCGGCTGGGTTGTATGCCACCGAATGAATGTGACGGCAGATAACCGGGTTGTCGGGGTCACCCAACGGTCTTCCAGTCTTCGCGTCACGATCGTGATGGCCAGGATTATGTCCAAAGGAATACGCGATCTTCACCGTCTGTCCCTGGTCGGTGGAATAGTAAATATTGATCGGAACCGGTCCGCCGAGGACATTGCAGTAGTTGCCCCACACCAGCATTTCCCTCCCATCGACATCCCAGGTGTGTACACCGTCGAGCGGATGAAAGTACCAGCCGGGTTGGTTGGGATCTCGCGGAGTATGTGGTAGATAGTCGCGACCTTTCTGATCCTTGACCGTAATCTGCTTGTACGTTTTCAGGTTGTCCGTGCTCAGATAAAGCTTGGTGCGCGTAGCAAAAAGGACGTTCCCGTTTTTCAGAATGCAACTGAACGTGATATTTTTCGCGTTGGGGAATTCCTTCGTATGCGGCCAGGTCTTTCCGTTGTCTTCCGAGAGCAGGATGACGCCTTTCCGAAAAGCGAAGGCCTTGTTATCGCGCTGCGAGTCGATGTAAGGGTCGGCTGGCGCTAGGCGGTACCAGAAGTGTTCGGTCTCGCCGTCTTTTGCCACACGCACTGCGGCTGCTTGTTTCGGCCCTTCAACCAGCGTCACTCCCGCGGCATCGAAATGAGCCTTCGCTTCCTTCGGGGTTAGCGCCCGATCGTACAGGGCGACTTCGTCCATACGGCCAAAGAGGTTTGCGAAGTTATCGCTGCGACCACCGACAAAAATCTTTGCGCTATCCGGTTTGTACGTGACGGCCAGCCGGCCCTGGATTTCCGGTTCGGTATGACCATTCAAATAAACGGCCACTTCGTTCTTTTGCCGGACCATCACGACGTGATTCCAGGTACGCGGCACAAGTTGCGTCGAGCCGGTGATTACCTCGTTGCGTTTGTTGCCGTTGAATACGAAAAGCTTGCCGGTGGCGCTGTGTGTGCCGCCGATCCCCAAATGGTCACCGGCCACACTCTTGTCAACGTCCGATCCGCGTGAAAACATGTATCCGGTCACCAGGCGCACGTGATGAGGCGTCTCGTTCCAGAACCAGCATTCGACGCTGTAGGTGTCGGCCGGCAGTTTCAACCTGGCCCACATGCGCCCACCGTTCAGGTTGTCGGCTTTACCGCCAGGGGAATAAGGTGAGGCGCCCTTCTCGTACGTTCCGTTGTTTCCGTTGGGCGACGTGTCAACGGCGACCGCCCCCTCCTTGCCGTGCATGCGCCAGTAGGCCAGCGGCTTGGACGCCAACACCGCCTCGCTCAATCGCTGGAGGCCCGTCGCATCCGCCGGCTTTTCCTTGATAACTCGTACGGCGCCGGGTCTGTCGCCCGGCTTGCCGTCCGCCGCGGCGCCGGGAAGGCTCGGTAACGTCGCCGCCAACGCGACGACGACCAAAGAAGCAGTTGTCCAAGGGTGGTTCTTCATCCCGGTAATTCCCCTTCTGAAGTGGATGTCATTCCTTTGTCATGGATCGTTGTTCGTGTAACTTTACCGGGGGTCAGTAAGATTAACCCCAACAAAAAGATAGCGATTGTGGTTGTGTTTCGTTTCTTTGCTATATTTTTCAATTCTATTGATTTCCCTACGGTCGGAATAATTCTGCGTGGCGTTGTTTCATCTTCAGAACCTTCTCTGGAAACTGGGCCGCGAGGTTTTTCGATTCATTGCGATCCTGACTGAGATCAAATAACTCCGGCTTCGCCTGGTTTTGCAGCACCAGTTTCCACCGACCTTCGCGGATCGCTTTGGGCCAGGCGAGAAAGCGCGATTTCTCACTTTCATGGGCAGAATCGCGAAGCGCCGAAACGAAGCTCGTTCCATCGAGCGGGATGACGGCTCGCCCATCAAACTCGTCAGGATGCCTCACGCCAGCCAGTTCCAAACAGGTGGGCATGATGTCAGCGATATGCGTGAGGCGATCAGTGATACGTCCTTTTCCCTTCACCCCGCGGGGCCACCACGCAACTAATGGCGATGCGATGCCGCCTTCGAAATTGGATGCCTTGTAATTCCGGAACGGCACGTTGTTCAGCGCAGCCACTGCGGGTCCCTGATTGAGAAAAGTGTCCGCGCTCCCCGGGCGTACGCCGTCCGGAACTTTGCCTTTGTCGAATACCATCTGATGACTCGCTCCATTGTCCGACAGCACCAGAATCAATGTGTTGTCCTGTTTACCCGCCTTCTTCAGGGCCGCCATGGTCCGGGCAAGGCTACGATCGATGCTCTCGACCATTGCAGCGTGAATCGCCATGCGTTCGTCGGCCAGATACCCGCCAGCAGTAGGCTTTGCGTTGACCATGGAGCTGTGCAGCGGGGTCCCTTTCGGCATCAAACCCGCCGCGATCTGGCGCTGCAATCGCGCTTCCATCAGCGCTTTTCGATCCTGACCTTGATACAACTCACGACATGGCGCGATATCTTTCTCCTCGGCGTGAAGCGGCCAATGCGGCGCATAGTGCGACAGATAGATGAAGAACGGCTTTTCGGTCTCGGCCGACTCTTCGATAAACTCAACTACAAAATCCGAAATCAAGTCCGTGGAATACTGCCCGTCCGGTCTGTCCCATTTCTTTCCGTCCTTGAACCAGGGCGTGCCCTTTGGGTAACCCGGAAAATCCGTGCCCTTGACTTCCCGATAGTAATTGCCTGGGCTGTTGCTGGCGGAGCCGAGGAAACGATCCGCTGCCCCCGCCACTTGGGCCGGATCATGCCAGTCATCCGCCGTCACCATGTCCAACCGCCCGACCGTGCAAGTTTGGTATCCATTGGCCTTGAGCAATTGCATCACCGTGGCACAATTCTTCTTGAGATTGGCAAAGATACTAACCCCTTTTTTCTGCCCAACTTTCCACGGATAACACCCAGTCATCAGCGAGGCCCGGCTCGGACCACAGATAGCGCAATTGTAGAACTGCGAGAACCTCACTCCTTCTTTCGCCAATTGGTCGATCGTGGGTGTCCTGATCTCACCGCCGTAGCAGCCGAGATCGGAGAACCCCATATCGTCCGCCATCACGACGATGAAGTTTGGCCTGGCTGTTTCCACGGCTATGGAACATGGGGTGCCCCCGATGATCAGCAGGGCGGAAATCAGGAGTAGAGCCTGAACTCGCAGAGAGTCAGGCATGGTTGAACGCGTTGGGTTCTTGCCAAAGCAAAGCATACAGTATGGAACTGACGAGACGGAGGAGAATCGAGGGGGATTCATAGTTGTTTGGTTCGACGTTCTTACTCTCATTCAGTCAGTTCTGCCAGCGCGGCGGCGATGTTCTTGAGGCTTTTTGGCCATTGATCAAAGGAGGTGCTCTTGGCACCAGGGATCCTGGGGACGGTAATGCCTTCGACCAGGGAGCTCGCCGGTTGGGCATAGAGAAACTGAACCTTCTTTTGGCCGAAGGTGCCCGGCAGGCTCTTGGTGTAGATCTCTAACTCAGCCGAATAGTCTTTTGGGTTCTCGCCTAGATTGCTTTCGGACGGTACCCAGATCACACCCGCAACGCCCATGGGGGTCAAAGGGCTTATGCACCAGTTGTAGGCATAAGTGGGAATCGTGTCCGAGGCAACGGTGCCGCCCTTGCCCGCTTCCGGGAAAGAAGGAGCCTTGAGCGCGAAGCTCGACGGATCCGCGCCCCGCTTGCCGGCCGCGGTGATCTTTTGGACAAATTCTTTCACCTCCTCGAGGTGAGTGGCGGCGGCCTTCTTTGCCACCCCAGAGTTGGGGAACTGCAGGAACAACTCATCAAGGCGGGTCTTGAAGACCGGGTTATCCACCTTCCTAACACCTTGGAAGGAGGTCCAGGACAGCGGTGAAGCGAGTTGTCGATTACGCCCCCCTTGCCCAGATGACATCGTGATGAAGCCCTGCGGAATGCCCGGCCGGTTCAAGGCCTCCGCAAACTCATAAGCAAACATGGTCACACCATTACCCACTTTAGAGTAATCAGCGCTCAACCAATGGGAACGGTATTTACCTCCCCCTGTTTCGAAGCGGCGCTTCCTGGGAGTTGCAAAGGCACTGGCGCTGGTTTTTCTGCAAAACTCCCTGACCAGTGGCATCGCCCTTGGAAGGTCGGCTTCCTTGTCGCGCTGATTGTAGGCCCACTCGGAGGTCAGCAGCGAGCTGCCCGTCAGGTACCAGACGTCTCCAAGGAGAATGTCTTTGACCGTTCGGCTGTGACCGTGACTGGAAGTGATAGTCAAGATGATCGGCTTGGCAGACGCTTTCCTTGGCGGGAATGAAACCGACCATTGTTGCAAGTCATTTGCCACCGCAGTCTTCGTTGCGTCATCCAAAGTCACTGTTACATTCACCCCCTGGTTGGCATGCCCCCACACCTGTATCGGGTGATTGCGCTGGAGAATGACCCCATCACGATAATACTCAGCAACCTGCAGGATGGGGTAATTGGGATCGGTGTATTGTGCGTACTTTGCCTTGAGGGCAGCAGCTTTTTCCAGGTCGTCTTCCTCGAAGATCAGTTCGCCATCCATCTCGGCAAAGGGAGTCGCCGGCAGGCCGGCCTGATTGTAGAGGTTGGAGTTTTCCGGCACCGCGTTGTAGGCATATTGCACCCCGATGGGGGCTGGCACCTTCGGGGAACTCGCCACCACGGTATCACCAACGATCACCGCCTCGGCGGCGTGCCACTTCCGGTCAGCTCCGCAGACGCGGAAATGGTCGAGTTTGTCCCCAGGGGTGGGTCTTGCGGGTTCCACGAATTTCCCCGGTTCCCGGTAATCCTTGGCCATGCCCTTGTTGCCAACCATTAAGCCGCCAAAGAGACTTTCCTTCTCGAAGGAGACCACCACCTTACGGCCGTCCACTTTGTATCCACTGTAAATCGGGCCGGTGCAGGCGATGTCCTTGCCATACTGTTTGGCGAGCGCCCAGCGTGCCATCCTCATCCCCGGATGGAGCTTGTTGTAGTAATGGATTCCGCCGGGCCTGGCCGAGTTGAGGTCGGACTGAACCACCATCCCGACATTCTTGCGGTTGTTTTGGAAGAACAAGTGCTGGACCTGACGAATGTCGGCAAAGCCAACGTTATTCGGGTCAGACGCCCCGTAGCTTTGCATCTGCGTGAAATAGAACGGCATCTCGGGCATGCCCCAGGCATCTCTCCAGCCCTTGACCAGGGCTTCCATCCTGGCCGCGTAGATTCTGCCGTCACCACCGTTGCTCGTCCCTTGGCACCAGATGGCGCCTCGGATGGCGTAAGGAATAACCGGCGCAATTTTGCCATTAAAGAATTGAGACGGCCCACGCCACATTCCGCCGATCCCGGGGAGATTCGGTCGCGCCGGCTTCTTGCCCCCGGCCTCTGCCATCCTCCCGGCCTCTTCCTGCCATGCCTTCAGATCCGAGTAGTATCGCTCATAGGCATTGCGGCCTTGATCGGTGAGCGGATCCGCATCGCGAATGAGATCGGCGTCCCCGGCGAGTTTCGGATGCGCCTCAATTGCATCGCGTTGGGTAAAGGCTTCGATCCGTGTATTGCTGTGGGCACTGAGCAGGATACCGATGGGTACGTTCAGTTCTTTATAGAGCTCGTAGGCGAAAGAAAGGGACAACGCTGAAAAACCACTCGCCCCATTGGCTTTTTCCCATCCACCCTCAGAGGTGCCCTTCTTCTGTGGATAGAGTGCAGACACGGTGTTGATGTTGATTTCCCGGATGGGCACGTCCTTCTTGAATGAGGCGAGTTCTCGGGCCAACTCGTTGCACATGCTCTTGCCAGCCGTCCAGACCAT
>Ga0308009_10001175_pt1 | contig 15976 bp, 7 predicted proteins | sample Neamet127_FD_203134 | JGI IMG/M metagenome (GOLD analysis project Ga0308009, IMG submission 203134) | Marine microbial communities from water near the shore, Antarctic Ocean - #127 | ecosystem: Environmental > Aquatic > Marine > Unclassified | place: Southern Ocean | collected 2014-07-24
AGCCGACCTCCACGTAATCCAAACCGGGGCGTTCGATGCGCAGGCGCGTCAAGTAATCCTCATCGCCGCCAATGAAGCGGCCATCGAACTCGACGTTTGCGCCGCCCTTGGTCTGGCCGGTGGCCGTCACTTGGCCAAGCCCAAGCGAGAGTCCCCCTGTCATTCCCCAGTGTTGGCGGAACGCCTCCTCGCTGCCGCTGATCGTGATGTAGCGCGCCATCGGCTCGGCAGTGAAAACCGTTTTAGTCGGCTCTGACCACGCCGCGCCCTGGTCGATCCAGCCGCGAACCAGGCCGATCTCCGCGTCGCTTAACGTTGGAGCCTTGCCTTCCGGCGGCATCTCGGTGTCCTCGACCAAGCCGGCGATGTAATGGACGAGCGGGCTGTTGGCGCTGTCACCGGGTAAGATCGCGCCGCCGAGTTCGCCGCTGTTGAGCGCCAACTCGCGACTCGTCAACCGGTAGTCACTCTTAGGCCGCTTGTCCCCGTGGCACTTGAGGCAGGAACGCTCCAGCAACGGCAGGATGTCAGTGGCGAAATCGACCTTGCGCTCGGCAGGCATCGGCAGTTTGCCGGTATCGATCGGCTCCCGTGCCCCCGCGCCCACACCACTCAACAGGATAGCCAGTAGCGTTCGCATCAGTACAGCAGGCGCGGGCTGAAGTTGGAGCCGTGCACGGCCGAGTGGCAACCGGCGGACCAGCAGGTGCCTCCACGTAGAAAGCCGGTGTGATCCATCTTGCCGATGAATACCCCGCTGGCGCCAGTCTGGATTTGCGCGTGGCAACGGAGGCAGAGGTTGGCGTCACGCTGGACGAGCATGCCGCGGTTCATTGCGCCATGCGGCTTATGGCAGCTCATGCAACCCTCGCGTAGCGCCTCATGCTCAAATACATGCGGTGCAGTCTGTTCCTTGTGGCACCGGACGCAGACGGCGTCGCGCTGTTGCAGCCCCAGGCCGCCGGCGGGCTGGTGAATTTTTTGGCCGTGCGGATCGTGGCAATCGATACAGGTCATGCGCCCTTCGAGCACGCGGTGATGATGCGGCATCGTGAACTCGCCGTGGGTCGAGACATGGCACTTGAGGCAGGCCAGTGGGTCGTGGCGCGGATTCACAATGTCTGCCGCCAAGCCGGTCCCAACGTGTTTGCTGCCGGCGCCGTGGCACGATTCGCAACCGGCCACCGAAGCCCAGTGGGCGTCGTCGCCACGATAAAAACGGCCGTGTGCACTGCCGGGGAAGTCGCCGTGGATTTTCTCGTGGCACTCGGCGCAGGCCTTGTTGCCGACGAACTTCGCCCCAGGAATCTGCGGCGGCGCGGCCAGAGTTACGGGAGCGTATTGAGTCGTAGTGCAGGAAATGAGGATGGCGCTGGCCAGGGCGAGACATAGCAGCGCCGGGAAATTCAACAACAACCCCAGCGTTTGTCGAATCCGGTTGGTTTGTGTTCTCATCGGTGACACCACCGCTGTCTGGCCAAGTGGCTGGCCGACTCGATCAGCGGCCGTTGGTGATCTGTTTCACTCGGTAGTACCGCTCGCCAAACCATGACCGCTCCGCATGGAAGACCACCCCGGACGAACCGGCGCTTTTCTCGTGCACCGATACCCAGTCGATAAGGTTTTTGGACGACTCGAGCACGTAAAGCTCGCCCGGCACGCTTGGCCAAGCGAGGCGCACAGTCGGCGGCCAGAATTGGCTTTCGATCTCCAGTTCGATCGGCAGCGGGGAAATCAAGTGATCCTGCTCGTCAGCCAAAGTAGTGTGCAGGGTGAACTCACTTGGCGCGTCGCCGACGGTGTTGACCTGCACCACCCAGTCGCCCTCGAGGCTTGGGATGGTGTCATCTTCGCGCAGAACGATCTGCTCCGGTGCCGGGCCAAGGTGGATGCTGTTGCGGTAGTGCAAGCCGTCGGTGCTGATCAACTCGATGTCAGCATCGGCAGTGAGGCCGGTGGCCTCGAGCAACGCCGCCGGGGTGCCGGCCGGGATGCTCCACAAAAAGCGTGTAGGCGTGCCCGGCTGGGCCTGGAATAACTCGCTGCCGGTAGCGTTGGCCAATCGTATGATGTCGCCGGATGCATTCGGTGGAGAACCGCCGCCGCAGTCGCCGTCCCACTTGGCCACAATGTCGTACAAGGCGCGCTCGGTGACGTTGGTATCTGTTTTTTGAACTGTAAGGTAGAGCAACTCGCCCGGTTGCAGCGGCAGATGGCCGGTGTCGCCGATGACGAGATTGGCAAAATAGGAGTCGTTCATGTCCACCTGGATGTAATCGTCTGCTTTGGTGTCGCCGGATGGGAAGCCGCCGTAGCTGGCAAGCAGGGAGACCTTGGCGTTTCTACGCTTTTTCACGGAGGACAACTCGACAGTCAGCTTGCTCGAGTCGCTGCACGTCTCGACGGTCCAGTAGTGAGTCTCGTTGTCATAAATCCTGCCACGAACTTTTTTACCTTCCTTGAGTGCCTCGGCTGTGTCGTCACGAGTGTACGGCTTGCTACCTTCGGGGGTGACCTCGGTGTCCTCCACCTCACTGCCCATAATTTTGATGTACCAACTAATAAGCATCGGCTCGATCTCAGTATCAGTATCATCAAGGCCAACCCGGCGATCCCGAACTTCAAGCACCCAGTCACCCATGGCGCGTTCGCCGCTCAGGACATCAAGCGCCTCCTCGGCAAGGTTGTGCGGCCCAGGCCCGATCAATTCGACCGTGTCGAGCCGCACAGCGGCACTCTCGGTGCGGATCGTCAGCGGCGTGGAGGAGCGCGCGGCGGTGAAGCGCACCGTGTTGGTGACCCAATCAGCGCTTTGCGGGATAGCGTTGGTCAGGCTGATCGCGCCCTCGACACGATTGGTGACCACACCGCCAAGCAAGTACTCGGCGTCATCTCCGGCGGCGTGGGTAACGAAACTAAGTCTGTAGTCCTGGCCAACCGCAGTGGGCAGATCGCGCCAGATGGCACCCCCCTCCTTCGCCTCGGAAGCGCTGTCGTAGGAGAGCATCGCGTAGTAGTTGCCACTGTGCGCCCCGATGCTCTGGCTGACTCGCACCTTTGTGTTGATTACTGTCCAGCCATCGACGATGTCATTCGTCTTAACCAAGCCGACTGTCTCACCCTCGAACCCGCTGAAGAGCACCTGCTCCTCCTCCTTGGCGTACGGCGCGTCGCCGAACTTCATAGATGCCTTGGCCAAGTTCTCAAGTTCGGAAAACACAGCGTAAAGATTGGCCGGTGTGACCTCGTCTAAACGCACGCTATCGAGCATCACCGCGTATACGTCAGGCTCAAGTGACTGGAATCGGATTTGCGTATTGGCCGACTTGGCCGTGAACACCACGTCCTGCATCTGCCATGAGAGTGTGTTGTTAGCCGCCTCGATCGACGCGGTGACCGTCAGGTTGGTCACAGAACCGACGAAAACCTTCATCTCCAGCGGTTCATCGGCGTCAGGATTCTTGGCGTAGGCAAACTGCAGGCGATACGTCTTGTCCGCCTCTGTCAGGGCATTGGTCGAGATGGTGCCAGGCTCGAGACCGTTCATCTCGAGAAACTGGACACCTGAGTGCGCCCTCAAGCCAGCTACCTCGCCCGAGCGGTAAGCGTACACCTCACCGCTTTCGAGTTCCCAACCAGAGTGGAACATCGCCGAGTCGTCGATGAAATCGTTGTCCGCAGACTCGAAGCCGTCCTCGAAAACCGGAACTGTTCCGGTCTCCTCGGTGAGCATCATACCGTAGGCGATGTTTGTGTGACCACGGTTCTCGGCAAGCAATAGTCGAGTGCCCTGCGGGCTGACAAGGTGCAGATCCAGATCGGCAAGGCGCGGGTGGTCGATCCGTACACCAATCTCGGCGGAGCCGACTAAAAAATCGTTGGTCACAGTCAGCCGCGAGGTGGTGACGATGTCGTCATCGATCGTCTCCGGCCCGGCGCTGACCAGCTGGATCGTATTGTCCAGCGAGATGTCGTACTCGAAAATGACCTTGAGGTGGAAATCGACGCCGGTGATCTCCGGATTGTCGATGGTGACGAACCAGCGCCCCTCGATGCCCCTCGGCGAGTCGTTCAGCCCGTAATGCAGCTCACCCCGTGGCGGGCTACCGTCCCATTCAACGATATCGTCTTCAGTTCCAATCTCTCCGTCCGGGCCAGGTAAAATTGCAGCATCTACTGTAGATTTGTCGTACTCTTTTTTGTCGAAATCCGGCTCGATGTCCTTGCGGATGTAAACATCCACCGGGCCGGTCATCTCGGTCAACTGCACGATCATGTTGGTGGCATTGAACGGCACTTCCACCAGGAAATCCTTGCTTTCATCCGGGTCAAGGTGAACATCAATGCCACGATCTCCGATCAGGCTTAAATCTGGAATTGCATCCACATTCACATTGAGATGCTGCACCAGGCCTGTGAAGGACAATGCACTGTCCACGATGTCGAACTGCCATACGCCCATGGCCGGTTGCCACTTGAAATCATTCAGGCTGCCCGGGCCATCTGTCGGGATGGATCCCGGCATAACGTTGGCGGGAACGAGTTCGTCGTCGTAAATGAACACGAAATCGGTGGGATACGGCTTGCCCGTGACGAGTTCGGCCAAAGTGTGGTTGTTAAGGACGACGCCGTCGCGGTCGTGGCTTAGCTGACCCCACAAATCGCCAACCTCCTCGTGATGTATTATGCTCGTTGCCGTCACTTTGCGGACTTTGTCGTACGGCATACCTGTGTAGATGCCGAACACTGAAACGCCTCCCGGGTTGGCCGCCGAGCCGTCCGGGATGATCGCCGGCATCGGCATCATCAACAGGTTCCCTTCGTCCATGAAACCGTTCGCGTTATCGGTCGACAAACCGACCAGACCGAACTCGGCCGCCATCTGGTCCTCAGACTTGACGCCTATGTAAAACACCTCGTCCTTGCCCACCTTGGCATCGTCGAAGGTGATGTACTCCGTGCCACCGCGCCCGGTCGAGCGGAACGCTGCGTCGAGCACGGCCGGCTCGAGATTGGTCAGGTTCGAGTCGCGCGACACGTACAGGTCGATGTCCGCCTCGCGGTAACGCGGCGTGGACAGATTCGGCGACATGAAGGTGATGAATGCCACATGCCGGCCGAAGCTTGGCTGGTTATCATCATCGTCGTCGTCGGTCGCCGGGTCGCCGGGCGTGGTGCCGGATTGATTCGTCGTCTCCGGCGGCGCGTTAGTGAAGGTGTAAAAATGCCACTGATTGGTGATGCCCCGGCGGTTGGCGAACACGGTGTGGCTTGGGTCGTTCGTCTTCGCCAGGGGAGAGTTGGCGCCGACACGCTGGTTAAGCATCGGCATGCCGTTGGTCAGGGTAGTGATGGCTGGCAGCTCGATCTCCTCCGGCTTGTCTGTCTTGATTTTGAAGGCGTCCTTCACCTCCGGGTTGGCGCTGGACATCACGAGCGCGAAATCCTGCACCACGTCAACGTGGTCGGCACGTGTGTCGGCATCATAAAACCCCGAAAGCGAATCGACATTCACCCGGCGCGCGTAGACGGTGATGCGGTATTTCTCCGCGCTTGGCTCCTCGATGAAGACGTTCTCAACGTTGTTGATCACGTCGTTGGTCACACCCATCGTACTGTAAACGGACGCGCCGATGTTGTTGCCGTAATAGACCTCGTTGGTGTCGGCCGTTGTATCCGCCGGCTCGTCGCCAGGGTCGTCGGGATCCGGCGGGGCGCCTTGGCCAAGCGGTGAATCCGAGATCGGCGTAACGATCAAATCGAGGTCATTGACGAGCTTGACGGCAGCGTTCGGGTTCCCGGGCGGGTCGGTCCACGCCAGCGTAAAGCGTAGCGGGTAGTGCATCGCGTTGGTGCCAAGGGTAATCTCCCACGATCGGCTCTCACCGGTAGCCAGAGAGTTGGTAAGGCTTTGGTCGATGAATTGCATTGGCCAAGCGGCCTCGTCGTTGGGGTTCTCATCAGCCAGTGCCGGCACAGCGCGGCCAAGGTTCGGGAGGCCCCAGCCTTGGTGGTTCACCGTGCCGCGGACGTTGTGGTCGTACCGGGCATCGACCGACTGCGCGCTGTTGATCAGCAAGGCCTTCATCAACGCCGGGCTGTTGGTCCGCTTGTTGCGGCCAGTGAGGCGGCGGTGGTAAAATTCCTCCATCAAGGCCAGCATGCCGCTGATCGCCGGGGCGGCCACGCTGGTGCCGGATTCGTACCGGTACTGGTCGCCGAGTTCGTCATTTTGTTTCTCCAGCGCATCTGCGTCCGCCTGCACGTTGGTTGAGGTGATCGTGTTTTCCCAATCGCCGGAACGGGTGGAGATGATGAACGTACCGGGCGCGACCAGGTCCGGCTTGAAGCGGCCAAACTGCCCCTCGATGCCGATGCCCACATTACCCCGACTCGAGAATGCAGCCACCTGGTTGTCAGAATCCGACATGCCAGCGAACGGCGTGTTGGTGGTTGTCGTGACTTCCTCCTTCTCGACCTCGTTGCCATCGTCGTCGGTCTCGGTGACAGTATTGGTGACACTGGTGTACGACTCGGCGGCGATCTCGCGGATCGACTCGATCGCGCCGACGGTAATCACGTTCTTGGCAGTGCCGGGCGCGGTGATGGTGTTCGGGCTGGCGTTGAGGCCGTTGTCGGTGCCTGAACCGGAGTTGCCGGCCGGGAACACATAAATCACCTGCTGATCGCCGGGCTCCTCCGGCAGTGCGTCTCGGGTGGCGGCGTCATAGCTGGCCGCCGCCCACGTGTAATCGCTTTCATCCTCGTATTCCCAACTGTTATTTGAAACCAGCGTGTATTTTTGCTTGGGACTTTGGATGTAATGATAGTCAGCCGACTCGGTCTGCAGCCAGCGATCAGATACATGATTATTCACGTTGCTATCACTATACTTGAGTACGTGCAGCTTGGCCTTGATCGCCATGCCCTTGAAATCCGGATCCTCGGACGAGCCGGGCGGCGGGTTGGTCTTGATCGTGTCCGAGCCGGCGCCGTCCCCGGCAATGATGCCGGCCACAAATGTTCCGTGACCGTCAGGATCCTTGCCCTCGCCCGGGCCCTTGATCCGCTTGCCAAACGCGGCGTGACTCCCGTCCACACCCGTATCGTTGACGTTGACGTAAATACGATTGCCGGTCAGGCCGAGGTGATTCGTGCTCCACACCTTGGTCACTTCGCCATCGCCGTTGGTCTCGGCGTTGAAAACATCGACACCCAAACGCGGCCGCGTGAGGTCGTTGGCCAGTCGACGTTGCCGATGTCGCTCAAGTCCCTGTACCTCGGTCAGACGGGCCAAGGCGGCCAGTTTTTCGGCGGGCACGCGAGCCACGAGTTTGGCCCCGAACGGCGTGCGATCCTGCGACAATACCTCGACACCTAGCTTGGCCAGGCGCTTGGCCGCGGCAGGCTCGCTGTTCGGGAACAACACCACATTGAGCAACGCCCTCTCCGGCAGCGCCTGGCCGGTGAGCGCCATCTCAAGCAGTTTCATCTCCAGCTTGTAATATGGCTCGAACGCCAACACCGACTGCGTGCCGGACCAGTTGGCCAGACGCGCCGCGCCGACGGCGTCCACCCGCACGAGGTAAGCGTTATTGGGAATGTACGAAATGATTTTGCCGCCGCTCGCGGAGATGTGCCGCCGGAACGCCGCCGTGGCCGGACCGCGCGACTGTGCGATGTACGTCAGCGGATCGCCGGTAGTTTTGAATTCAGCTGGGATTGCCAGCCTGGAGCCAAGCGCGGTGTCGATGAAGGCGTTTCGCAGCAGCACCGCCGTCTCGTTGCGGACGAGTTCGCCGATCGGCGCGTCAGTGTTTTTGAGCCGGAACGGGAACGGGGCATTCGCGGCAACCGGCAACGCAACTGCGGGCGGACTGGCCAAGCGGGCGGGCTGGGTCGTTGGCGCCTGGCCAAGCGCCAGACCGGCAGGTGATGCCTCGCGGGCAACCGGTCCGCGGCTGATACCAATGTAGGCCAACGCGGCAATGAGTGCCGTCAACAAAACCGCGGAGAGTGTTTGCCTGTTTTTCATCCTACGCTATTCCTCTGCCAACACCTGGTAATCCTCGATCACTGCGCGAAACACTTTATTGGTGCCCTCCCATTGATCCTCGAGTTTGTAAGTGGTCTTGGTGAATACCTCACCCACAACGGCGTAGTTGGTGCACATTTGATAGTACTGTCCGGGGCGGGTCACAATCGAGTTCTCCGCCGGCTTGAGCGCCTGGCCGAACGCGTAAACGGTGATCCTCGGCTCGTCCTCCTTGAGGAGCGACAATATTTGCTGCGGAATCCATTCCATCACGTTCTCGTGGATGGCGTACTTCTGCTGTTCGGTCGGAACACCTTTCAATGCCATCTCCATCGGGTTGATGTTCAGGAAGGGTACGGAACCCGCCCTTGGCCAGGCGTGCCTGATTCATCCCGTAAATGACATTGGAGCGGCCATTGATCCACATGGTCTGCTGCCCGTGCGTACCGTTGAGGATCCAATCCAGTTGAGGTGAGGTCGGCTGTATGAGGTGCGCCTCCTCCGCCGTGCCCACCTCCGCAACGTACGCGGCGAGGGTCGGACTGTCAGGTAGGGAGTTGGACAAAACGGTCAAGCCGCTGAACACCGCCGACCATGCGGCAGCGTTGGTCTGGTTCACGGAGAGCAGCCCGGTGGCGGCGCTGGCGTTGGGTGCGGTGGTGAAGAGTTGCAGCAGCCGCCAGTCGTTCGTCGGATGGGTGGTGCTCAGCCCAAGCAGCGACGTCGCCAACAGCGGATGCGTGCCAGCACGGTATTCCTGGAGGTTAACAAGGCCATCTATGTCGGGATCGAGGTAGGCATCCTGTTTTTGTGGATTGAGGCCGTAAAGAGTTTCCCAATAATCGGGCATGCCGTCCCGGTCGCGGTCGAAACCCTTCATCAGGTTGTGCGTGCCGAAGCTGCCGGACCACGACCACCAATTTGTGAGCGATGCCACCCCGGACTTGAGATACATCGTCTGCCACGACGTGCCGCGGTGCACCCGCCCCAGCCAGCCGATGCCGGGGAACTTGTTATCGGGGAACTGCCACGCGTCACTGTTCACAATGAGCGGATCCTTGGCGTAAAAGTTGTAGGCGTTGACATCGGTCAACTGCCCTCCCCCGCCCCACGGCCGGTACCGCTCGTTGATCAGCCCAAGGTTGCTCCCGGGCAGCGGTGTGTTAGGCGGCCGCAGATAAACCACGTTGTTCGTGCTGAACCGGTCGGTGATGATCGGATCGGTCAGGTCGTTGACCGTGTAGTGTACGAGCGGGTCGTTGGCCTGCCACGAGGCGCGCTTATAAATCTTACGGGTCGGGGTGAACGGCGCCTGCTTGCGAATCATGTCGGACGGGCGGCGCGGACGGTTTCGACCACGAAGAAAGTCGTCGAAATCCTGAATTGCCTTGGCCTTGTTCCGGCCGGCGTAGGGGTCGCTGTTGTAGCTGCGCCAGAACGCCGTGCTCACCGGTTTTTGGCCACGAGCCACCTGAATCTGGTTCATAACGCCGTAGGTCGGACTGCGGTTGCCCTGGCTGGCGTTCACACGGTTGGTTTCCCAAAAAGCGCCCTCGGACAGGTTCCCACTGCCGAACAAGCTCGACGCGGCACCTGTCTGGCCGGTGGTCAACTGCGTGATATCCATCGAGGTGACGAGGTTATCGAGGTTCACCGCGTCCACCACGCGGTTCAATTCGAGATCGACGAGGAAATACTGAACACGGTTGGTGATGTGCAGCTTCCAGTCCGGCACGGCGAACCCGGCTTCGAACACGTTGGTGAAGGCGCGGTTGGCCGGGAAGAAGCGCTTGAGGTCGGTGCTGTAGATTGAGTTGGTGATGGTGGTCGCTGCCGCGTTCAATGGCACCTTGAATTCCCTCCCACGCCATTTGTTTTGCAGCGTGGTAAATTTGTTGTACGGGGTGGAGACCAGGTTCGTGAGCAACCTTGGCAACGCGACGCCGGACTTGTTCGTGACACTGTGATCCCACAGCCCGATCTGGTATTGATGCCGAATGTCCATGGCAAGACGGCGCGGGTAGTCATTTGTATAGGAGTTCCAGCCCTCGATGCCAAACACGTTGGTGATGCCAAGGGTGTACATCTGATTCGTCCGCCAGTTGCGGCTCATCGCCGGGGAAATATTGTTCTCATTTCCCTTGTTGACCTCGAGCCGGCGCGACACCTGCACGATGGATTCCACCGAGTATTCGTTGAAGTTGGGCAGGCCCTTCTTCGCACCGACAATCCACGGAACGCCGTGGATGTTGATGTGCAGATCGGTGTCGAACGCAAGCTGTGAGTTGAGCACCACATTGGCGAGCTTCACAAAGCTCTGCCGGCGTATCCTCTGCCAGTCATTGGTCACCTCCGTGTAACGGGAAATGAACACGCCGGGGCCACCGGCCGGGTTGGCGTACTTGCGGAACACCGGCCGCATGACCGTCGGCGGGTTGGGATAAACCAGTTGATTGGTGGTCGCGTCGTAAATATTTGCCGCAACCTGCAGCAACCGGTGCACCTCCGGCGTGTAGGCGTTGGCCGGAAAAAGCTGGATGCCGCTCGATACGCCGTTGGTCGGGTTGAACACGGCCTGGTTTTGCGGCACCGGGAACAGCGGATGCTGCAACCCGGCGATGCCGATGTCCGGGTTCACCACCTTGCCGCCGATGAAATATCCGGTGGCGGTGTTCCCGGTGGCTGGATCGGTTGCGCTTTGCGAAACCACGCTAGCCCTAAGCATCGCGTGGGCGGCCCTGTTGATGAACTCGTTAGCGGTCCAGTTGGTCTGCGTGTTGTGCCCCGTGAACCAGTCATTGGCATAATTGATGTTTAACTTGCCACGCAATGCCGGCTCGGAGTCCACACCCATCTGGCTCAACAGCCGGTAGTAGGTGCGGCGTTCGTAGGAGTCGAGGCGCTTGCGCGTGTACATCGACTTGGGCTGGACGTTCATTGCCTGACGCAGGCGCGACACGAAGTTGTTCGCCCGCTGCGGTTGCTCGGCATAGGGCTGAAAAGATAGCAACTGCTGCACGTCGGTGAAACGGCGCGGATTCTCAGCGCCTGGCCAAGGGGCAATGGAAGGATCAACGCGCAGCCCTCCTTCGCCGTCATCTTTATCAAACGGAAACTCATCAGAAAACATTAACGGCCCATCCGAGTAGTCGTCCACCAGATTGTACCCAAGCCTTGGCGCCTCGCTTGGTGGCAAACCAAGCGCGGGGATCATTCCGGAGAGATTGCGCCGGGATCCATAGTAGCGGTGCATCATGATGTCCCGAGCATCCGAGAAGGCCAAGCGGTCGGCTCTCGGCAAATCCAACCCCTTGGCATTGATTGGGCGCGAAATCCAGTCATAGAAGTACTGCCACTGAATGGGGTTTAATTGGCGTAGGAACCCAGCCATATTCAGCTCCCATGAGCCAACCCCCTGGTTGCGCATGTAGAGGTACTGGTTTCCCCGACCCCTGGGTGTGTCGAGCCTCGGGTTCATCGGCTCACGTGCCTGGTTGTGAATGTGGTTGATGTCCAGCGAGCGTCCGGTCGGCAGGATCATGTAGGCGTAACGCCCGATGAAGCGGTTGGTGGGGCCGTGCGCGAAGGCGGGGCTCTCCAACTGGCCAATCCACTCGGGGTCGCCGATAAAAAAATCGGTCGCAAAACGGCCATCGGAGGCCACCAGCGGGCGGCCCTGCCAGTTGGTCACCACCAGCAACCCACTCGGCTCATAGGCTCGGTTGCGGTTCAGGTCGAGGTAGAACCGGAAGTCCTCAGCCACGCTGTAGTTCTTGGGCCGCCAGCCAAGCGCGTTGGTGTCCACGAACACCGGCGGCCTCGCAAGCTCGTGCAGGTTGGCCAGATTGATCAGCAGGTCATCCGGCGTGAGCGACCGACCGTTCGGGTACACATAGCTGACATTCGCCGGCGATACTTGGCCCGGCACGAAGCCGTTTTGGTTGAGATAGTTCGTCGAGACGGAGAAGTCGTAGGCCAAAGGATCCTGCGTCGCCACCATCCGGCCGGCCACCTTGGCCAAGGCGGTGGCGGCGGCAGTCTCGGCCATGAGTTTGGCGCTGATCTGGTCAGACACCACTGTCACCGAGGCCCGCTCCCGGCTGCTGATACCGAGGAACACCACCGTCATCGCAGTCACCATCCCCAGCATGATCAGGGTGATAACCAGCGCCGCGCCTTGTTGTGTCCTGAATCGATTCACTTCGTGTCTCTGATGGGAACCCGCTGCCGGAACAGGGTTACTTTGCCAATCTGCCGACCAAGGAAGTTGGCGCGCACCTCCGGATTCGGTGGCAGTGACCGAACCTGCTTGAGCACCCGGGGTGCAATCACCGCCATTTCCACGTCGAAATAACTCGGCAACGCCCCATAAAACTGGGCTTGGCTCTGGGCGTAGCGATCCTGCATCAGCGTCCCGTCCACGGGCCGGTTAGTATTCATCTGGAACAGCGCTTGGCCAGCCGCACCGCGCCTATCGAGATTCAGGCCAAGTGGATCGTAAAAGATTCGGCCGTGGCCAAGCGGACGCCCCAACTGGTCGTACGGCGTGATGCGCAGGTGGATCACCCCGTCGGTGATCGGCTCAAACGCTTCGGCGGAAGTGTTGGCGACCGGCTCGAAGTAAAAACGGTTGAAAATCCCGGTCTTATTGAGCAGCGCTTGGCCAGGCGCGGTGACTCGCAGCGTGCCGTTGGTGCGGTACCGGGCGAGCGTGCCGACGCCGCTGTCCACATCGATCACCCGGTAACTGGTGACATGAAACCCGGAATCGCCGCGGCTGGTAAAGGTGAAGTCCTGCAGGATGTTCGTCCGGAACCCCTGCTCAATGGCCCAGACATCGCTCACGGGCGGCATGGCATCAGACTGGTACGCCATCCGCAGCGCAACGCTTTCACCCGGCGTGACGCGTGAAAAGAAACTCTTGCTGCCGGAGTAGGTGAGCTTCGTCTGCAAATCGGTGATGGCCGGGTAACCGCTGACCTCCATTTGCGACAGCTCGCGGACAATCATCTCCATCGCGGCGCGCCCGCCCTCGTTCACGTCCACCTGGGAGGCATTCTTGCGCAGGGCCATTTGCGTCTGGTTGAACAACGCATAAAGCACGTAGATGACGAGCGTCATCACCGACACGGCCACCAGCAGCTCCAGGATGGTGAAGGCCCGGCGGCGGCTGGCCCACAAGCGGGCGTTGTCGTGTCTGCTGTTCATTGACCTCGGACCACCTTGGGGACGCTGAACTTGTTTGGCTCAAAAAAGAAAAACGGCGAAGTGGCATCCTCCTGAAACTGGCCCGTCGCCGTGTCCAGCGGGTTGAGCAGGTTCAGGTTGCGGTTGACCAGGCGGCCGGCAACGACGGTGCGAAAAACCTTTTTGTTCGGCCCCGGCCGTTCCTCGTCACCAAATTTGTATTCCGGCCACTGGAATGTCAGCTTGATCTCGTAAAAATTCAGCTTGCTGAACCGGTTCGCATCAAGCTCGAGTTTGTCGCCGGTGTTGTCCCACACACGGCCGGTGAGATCCCCCCAGTCCCCCGACGTGCGGATCGGCCTCACCTCGGAAGTCAGTCGATAGGAAAAAGCCATCTCCTTGGCGGCTTCGCCCTTGTCCACCGCGCTACCGCTAATCGCGCGAACCTTGGCCCGGATCAGGTTGTACTCGCCGGATCGGGTATCCACCTGCGGCCAGTTTCTGACCGTAACCGGCCCCACCAAGTCGGCCTGCACCGGCATACTCAACAACCCGACAATCGCCGCCCCCTGCACGCCCCTTGGCAACTCCATGTGACCGTCTCCCGCCCCAGCCGGCAACGGCTCCCATCGATAGACCTGTGAGTTGGAATTTCGTATCTCAATGAACGTAATGTGCTCAGCGAGCTCGTTCATGCCTGTGGCACCGCTCCGGATCGCCTCCATCCAGTACATGCCGTCCTGGTTAATGATGGTTTCCTCGCGATTGTCCTTTTGCACGTTGATGCCGATCGGCAGCACGCCGATGATGGCAACCAGCGCGAAGGCAATGATGCCGAGGCAGATCGCCAGCTCAACCATTGTGAACCCGCCCCGGCCCCGAAGATATGCCGCTTTGTTGTTCCGCAGTTTCATTTCGAATCGACCGTCGCCGCCGCTGCCGTCTCCACCCGAGCACGACCGGTGATGTGGTTTACCACGATCTTGGAGTGGTACCGATTTTTGCGTCTGAACAGATCCCAAGTCATCCCCTGTTTCTCAGCAGATGTCATGTCATTCCAAACTTCAATAAGTCGCGCCTCGTCATCAAATCCGCCAGTGGCCAGCAGATCTGGCCGGCCGGAGCGGTAGTTGCCAAAACGGTCCCGATCATGAAACAAACTGCCCTCGACAAACGGGATGATTTCGTTCCGACCCGCCGGCACGAGCTTGCCGAAACCGTTACGCTTAACCAGTTGCCCTCGGGAATTGAAGGCCACATGCGGCAGCCGCGCCGGGCTGCTGTCCGCCAGCGGAAACGGGATCAGCGGCATCTGCGGCGCGTGGCCGAAAAAATGGTCCTTCTGGAAGCCGTCAGTGTATTCGTCGCCTCGCCTGTACTCATTCTCCCCCTTGCGCCACGCCATGAATTTGTAGGGCGCGATGAGCATCCCGGCGGGCAGTCTTTTCCATTCGGTGAGGTAGTTGGGGTGGCTCTGCCCGGGCTGGTCGCCGACCGAGCGCATCGACATGATGGCGTAGCCGCTGAACTGCTTCTCCAGCATGTTGGTCAGCGAGAGCAATCGAGGATCCTTCTTTCGCGGCGGCAACATCTCCTTGTCCACGTTTTTAATTATATCCCAGATGTTAGTGGGGGTGAAAACGACGTACACGGTCGAGCGGTTGCGAAGCGCGACCTGCCGGGCAAACCTCAAGTCCTCCACCAACTGACGCGTCGCGCCCTTGTTGGTGGCACTACGCCCGAGCCCCTTCATCGCCGGCAGCGTGATGCTAGTAAGCACGGCTATAATCCCGATGACCACCAGCAACTCAAGCAACGTGAACGCGCCTTGGCCAAGCTCGCCGTGCCATCGTCGGTTGATTTCTGATTTTTTCATACCTTGGCCAAGCGCACTCCCGGCTTACTGCCAACTCAAGATATTGTCCTTATTGCTGCCCAAGGTCGCGTTGTTATTCGTCCCAGCGTCCCCATCGGGGCCGAGGGACCAGACCATCACTGGCGTGTTGGCTTGATACCCCGCCTTGACCTTGGTCAAACCTGTCAAACCAGCGTTCTTGTCCGCGCTGGAAACAGCGCCCTGGCCATAAAATGCGTCAATCGTCTTGCCGTCATAATTTGCATCCACCGTGACGATGTACGGGCTGCCCCACGGGTCGCGGAACACACCGTCGGTGCCCACCCCCCCCTGTGTCGTCGAGGTCACGTCCTTCGCGTTGAGAAAACTAATTTTCTTCGGATTCATCTTGTGATTCCGGTTCGATGTTGAGCGATTATTTCGGAATTTTTCCTGCGCCCGCAGGATCGCCACCAACTCCGCGTTGCTCACCTGCACTCGGCCCGGGGTGGCAATCTTCGGCAACGCATTCCCCTTGGGATTTGTCAGGAGCCTGGCCGAGCTGCCGGCCATGTGCATGGTGCCAAAGGTGTAGTCCGGGGTTTTTAACTGCTGGGTTATCTGCGACGGGATCGGGAAGCGGCTGTACTCCGCCTCGTAGGCCCGCACCGCCCCGGAGATATTCTGCATCTCACTCTTGGCCTGCGCCTTCTTGGCCGAGTCCTTGGCCTTGGCCAACGCTGGTAAAATCATGCCCGCCAGGATCGCTATGATGCCAATCACCACCAGCAACTCGACCAGCGTGAAACCACGCCTGGCCGCTGCAGTGTTAGATTTTTTTGTCTTCGTTTTCATGTTTCGTTTTGTTGTTCGAAATCGGTTAGCGTTTTCCTTTTTTATAGTATCTAGAAAGCTGCTCG
>Ga0308009_10001183_pt1 | contig 15920 bp, 11 predicted proteins | sample Neamet127_FD_203134 | JGI IMG/M metagenome (GOLD analysis project Ga0308009, IMG submission 203134) | Marine microbial communities from water near the shore, Antarctic Ocean - #127 | ecosystem: Environmental > Aquatic > Marine > Unclassified | place: Southern Ocean | collected 2014-07-24
CGAACCTTGTTGTTACTACTCTTGCGGCAGTATTTCTTGTGCCGCAGCTGGGGATAGCCCAGCCCGACGACACCAGTGTTTATACTGCAGCCACAACTCCTTGGGGGCATCCTGATTTTCAAGGCGTCTGGGATCGTCGTACCATCACCCCCTTAGAGAGACCAGAACGCCTCGCGGGCAAACCTTTTCTGACAGCAGAAGAAATAATCGCCTACGAAAAAGCAAGCGCTGCACGACCTGATGGCAGGCCATTGGATGCCCGCCGCGCAGGAATATCAGTGCATGATCCGCAAGATTTGGACTATGGTTCTACTGTTCTTGCTACCGGACAAACCTCTTTAGTGGTCGACCCACCAGATGGGCGCATTCCTGCTTACACTCAAGCTGCCAATGAGCGCGCCGCCGCCGCTGCACAAGTTCGTGAAAGCAGAGGTTCTGCCGACAGCTGGACTGATCGTAGTTTAAATGAGCGCTGCCTCACCTGGGGAATGCCCAACGGCATGCTCCCACAAGCGTACAACAACAATATCCAAATAATTCAGACACCCAATGAAGTGATGATACTGACTGAAATGGTGCACGACGCTCGCATAATCCCCCTCGATGGACGCCCCCACATATCTAAAAAAATTACTCAATGGCATGGCGATGCTCGGGGTCACTGGGAAGATGAGACATTAGTAATTGAGACGACAAATTTCTCAGCAAAATCTAGCTTTCGCCGCTCAAGTTCAAACCTACAATTGGAAGAGCGTTATACAAGAATCGCCGACGGTACGTTGCAGTACGAATTTACTGTCACCGATGACACTACTTGGGAGCGGCCCTGGTCCGTATCATTCCCAATGATTAAAGGTGGTGAGCCTCTCTATGAATTTGCCTGCCATGAAGGAAATTACGGATTGAAGAATATTTTGCGAGCAGCCCGACACCTAGAAAAGCAATAACATTCAAACGGCGCCTCTATGAAAAATCAAGTTTCAATAATACAAAACCACACTCTTTGCTTCTTTTCATTGATGATGTTTAGTTCAGTGTCTGCGCAATCCGATACAGCCAATTGGCCTAGTCAAAACTTAAATATTGAAAACAGCCGTTACTCCACACTCGATCAAATCAACACCAGCAATGTTGATCAGCTGAACATGCTCTGGTCTTTTGAACCAGGACTTAGAGATGATATTGCGCAGGTAACTCCTCTGGTAGTGGATGGAGTTATGTATCTTCACTCTCGAGCCACGATGTATGCCCTGGATGCAACTACCGGTGAGGAGTTGTGGCGGCGCATTCTCGATTCAGGCCCCGCCAACGGTCCCGTGCGAGGATCAACCTATGCCGAAGGCCGAGTCTATGCTTATAGAGGTGCGGATCTTTATGCCTTCGATGCAGAAACCGGAGCGGCATTAGCAAGTTTTGGTAACGCAGGATTTCTCAAAGTAGTCGCGCAGGGGCTGCATCATCAGTATCCAGATACGTATCCGACGGATATCGATCCGATTACAATTGGCTATCGCTTAACTACTCCACCTACTTTCCATGACGGCATCATTTATGTCGCTGCAGCTCTTTCTGAGGGGCATATTCCCGGCGGTCTGGTCATTGCTATTGATGCGACTACTGGGACGATCCAGTGGGTATTCAATACCATTCCACAGACCCCAAGAGACTCAGGCTGGGAATTAGCGCAAGAAAGCTGGGGTACTGGCGCCCGCGCAGGTGGCGGGGTCTGGACTCCACCGGCGATAGATGCTCAGCTGCGAATGGTTTATGTCAACGCCGGCAATCCTTCGCCTGATTATGATGGTTCCGCTCGAGTGGGCGCGAATCTGTTTTCTAATAGTACTATTGCCATCGACATGGACACTGGAAAATTGCGCTGGCACTATCAGGCTGTACATCACGACCTATGGGACTGGGACCATGTTACCGGACCACTACTATTTGATGTCACCACAGATAATGGCGAGCTTATAAAAGGAGTCGCTGCAGCTGGCAAGAATTGTCTATTCTATATGTGGGACCGTGCTACGGGGAAACCTGTTCACGCCATGGTAGAAACGATAGTGCCCACACAAACAGATGTTCCTGGTGAAGTGGTTTATCCCACTCAACCAATTCCCTACACTGCCAGAGGTGTTCCAATGGATCCTCTGTGTGCAACTTACATTGAATTCGATGATCCAGAACTAGCCGCACGCAGCAAGCAACTGTATACGCCCTACTCAACCACTGAGCCTTTTATTCTTCCACACGGCGGCTCCAGCTTTGGTTCTGCATCATTTAGCCCCCGCACCGAACTGATCTACGTTACTGGAAAGAACGGCGCGATTACTCTCTTGGTTGAGCCTGTAGGCAATAGCCTAATCCCGGGGCCAGACAGCCGTGGTCATACAGAAAATTTTTCCGAGTTGGACCGCATTTCAGAAAACTACACTCCCTTGTTAACAGTCTCAGCTTACAGCCCCGTCACCGGCGAACAAACTTGGCAGCGTGAATTACCGGCGGTCTCCTCAATAGGCGCCAGCGGTAATATGGTGACTGCGGGTGATCTGGTATTTCAGGGCATAGAAGATGGCAGTTTTTACGCACTGCATGCACAAACAGGTGAGATCTTGTATCAGTTTGAAGCACCACGCACTATTCGAGCAAGCCCACTCACGTATGAAGTGAATGGCAAACAATACGTTAGTGTGGTCGCTACCAATACGGTCATTACCCTCGCGCTGCCCTGAGCGGTCGAACAATATCTATAGGTTGTAATAAGAGAGAAAATTTGTAAGATAGTAGAAGCTAAAAATTATTGAGAATGGGCAAGAACTTACTTGTAATGCAAAGGGGACTAAATTGAAAACTCAACTCGCAAAGTTGTTGCTTACGCTGTTTGCAACACTGATTATTTCAGCTTCGACAGCGCAAGACAGCTGGCAAGTTCCGCGGACAGAAACAGGCGCTCCCGATCTGCAAGGTACTTGGACATCGGCCAGCATTACCACGCTTGAACGCGATCCAGAATTAGGAGAAAAATTGGTCGTAACGGCTGAAGAGGCGTTGAGGATGGAGCAGACTTCAGCTTTCAATTTGCTCTCGGTATTAGACGATGTGCCTAGCGATCCGAATCGTACCGCACCTACGGACGGGAATGCAGACGCTGGTTACAACGCATTCTGGATAGACCCCGGTAAGCGAATAGCCCGCATCGGCAAAGAATACCGAACTTCATTTATTATAGACCCAGAAAACGGACAAATTCCTTACACTGAATCCTCTGGCCGCGCGTTCTTTGATTATCGGCAAAATAGTGGCTTTGATGGTCCAGAGCAACGCCCCTTGGGTGAGCGTTGCATGGTGGGCTTTGGGTCAAGTGCAGGGCCACCCATGTTGCCTGTGCTGTATAACAACCATTATCAGATTGTTCAGAATGAAAACTATGTAATGATCTTAGTTGAAATGAATCATGATGCGCGGATTGTTAGGTTGGATTCCGAACATCAAGGGGATGATTTCAAACCCTGGCTAGGTGACTCCATTGGCTTTTGGGACGGAGATACTTTGGTGGTGGAAACAGTTAATTTTCATCCTCAACAAAGTTTTCGCTTTGCTATAAAACACACGCTATATTTGCCTCAGACAGCTAAAGTTATTGAGCGGTTTACTCGCACAGCAGAAAATGAAATTCTCTACGAATTTACCATTGAGGACGAACAAGCTTACTCGCAACCATGGACTGCGCAAATCCCGCTGCGGCCTGCAGAAGGACAGCTCTATGAATATGCCTGCCATGAGGGAAACTATGCATTACCAGGAATCCTAGCAGGTGCTCGCAGAGGCGAGTTAGAAGGTTCAAATTAAGTAGCACTTTAAAGGCGCTCATTCTATCAGCTGGCCCCGAACGCTAATCAGTATTATTCTGCAACGACGAGGGAAAATAATAGGAGACTCAAATGAAAAAAGATTTGAAAAAATCAAATCCCATCAACAGCGAATTGAACCAAGGTGCGTTGACGCGGCGGGATTTTTTAAAGAATGCTTCAAGCGCTACAGCCTTTTCAGCAACCTCCTTCATGATAGTGCCTCGCTCTGTATTAGGCGGGCCGGCTTATGTTGCTCCCAGTGACAAGATCAATATAGCCGCAGTCGGAGCCGCTGGTAAGGGCACGACAGATATTCGCAGTGTCGCTCACGAAAACATCTATGCCCTGTGCGATATCGATGACAACCGTCTGGCCAGTACCTTAAACCAAGATTTTGCTGCACCCTTCCGAGAAAAAGTTAAACGCTATCGCGACTACCGCGAAATGTTGGACTCCGAGCCAGAGATTGACGCCGTACTGGTTAGCACACCCGATCACATGCACGCCCCCATCGCCACTCATGCCATGAGCCTAGGAAAGCATCTCTATGTTCAAAAGCCTTTATGTCATACGGTTGCTGAAGCGCGCTACTTAGCACGGCAAGCAGAAGAAACTGATGTGGTGACTCAGATGGGAAATCAGGGGCACGCTGAAGAAGGCGCTAGACAAATTAACGAATGGGTTGCCAGCGGTACTTTAGGGAACATCAGCGAAATACACTGCTGGACGAATCGACCGGTTTGGCCTCAGGGCATTGCTAGAGCTGATAGTTCGACGCCTGTACCTGGAAGCATGGATTGGGACTTGTGGCTAGGCGCTGCAGCTGAGAGAGCTTATATAAACCGTGCCTACCATCCCTTTAACTGGAGAGGATGGGCGGATTTTGGTACCGGAGTAGTTGGAGATATGGGTGCTCACATTATAGATCACCCTTATTGGGCGTTAGATTTAGACCTCCCGGCTAGAGTGTCTGCGAGTTCAACCCGTTGGGGCAGAGATTACGAATCATTTCCGGTGGGCTCAAAGATTCATTTCGAATTTGCCGCGAATGCCGTTAGAGGACCAGTGAAGATGACCTGGTACGACGGTGGCTTGCTACCGGAGCGGCCTGAATTGATCGAAAATGGTCGACAGATGGGGGACAATGACGGCGGCGTACTTATCGTCGGAGACAAAAACACTCTTATGCACGGCGTTTATGGGAGAAACCCTCGACTGCTTCCAGATGCAACCCACGCTGCCACCAGCGCACCAGCGAAAGTTCTGCCGCGCTCGCCGGGCATCTACCAAGAATGGCTTGATGCCATCAAAGATCGAAGTAAGATCACTACCTCAAGCTTCGCGTACTCAGCGAGGCTTACCGAGACAATGTTGCTTGGAAATGTAGCGCTAAGGCGGGCAGGTGATCACAAAGTTCTGAACTATGATGGCGAGAATATGAGGTTTACCAACGACGATGAGGCGAATGGCTATCTTGATAAAAATTATCGACCTGGCTTTGGTCTGGTTTAGAAAGTACTTTCTGAGGAATGACTGAGCGATTATTAACAGCTAACTGCAATTCGGGAATCAATAAAAAAACAATGACACAACAACTTCTCCTTGATATGTAACCTGACAATGACAGGTTACTATACAACTGAGCTTGGATTTAAAGACTTGGGTTGCCAAGGGAATACGTCAAATATCTGGGATGGCGTGCCGGAGTCAGTACTAACCAAGCATACGAATCACAATTGCTAGAAAAATGTGCTGATCAGTCCCAGCAAGATATTACGGCACAGTGAGATGATGATATGAATTTAATTACTTAGATTGCTACTGCTAGAAATAACTCACTTTTACAATTGAGATTTTGATGATGAAAAAAATCGTATTGATCATGGCTGCACTAAGTTTGTGTGGGCCGCTTTATGCGCAGAACACTGCTGCTGAACCAGAATTGGTCAATGGCGTAATGAATGGCAATGCGCCTTCGGATGCAATTGTATTGTTCGATGGCAGTAATCTTGATTCCTGGCATATCGCGAGCAGCGAAGAAGCGGCACGCTGGGAAATTTCTGATGGCGCGATGACAGTCAGGCGTGGTGTTGGAACCATGAAAACCAAGCAACGTTTTGGGGATATCCAATTGCATGTTGAATGGCGACCGACTGCTGAGATTGAAGGTGACGGCCAGAGCCGTGGTAACAGTGGCATCTTTCTGAACTCATTGTATGAGGTACAGATATTGGATAGCTGGCAAAATCCTACCTACCCAAATGGTCAGACAGCTTCCATCTATCTTCAGCATACGCCTCTGGTAAATGCAGCCAAGCCGCCGGGCCAGTGGCAGAGCTATGACATTATCTTTAAGGCACCGGTCTTTGCGGCCAACGGAACCCTGCTATCGCCTGCCTATGTCACTCTTGTGCACAATGGAGTGGTTGTACAGAACAACGTAGAGATATTAGGGTCCACATTTACCGAGGAGCCCGAATACTCAACTCGATGTGTGCCCTACTCTCAAGAGAAGGAGACTGACTGCAGTGGCAGAATGCCCATTACCTTGCAAGACCATGGTCAAGTGGTCTCTTTTCGCAACATTTGGGTACGTGAACTGTAGTGCTAATTAGGCTAAAGATAATGCTACTCAGATGATGTAGCTGGCTGTGTCGAGGCGCCTCGGTAATGTAGTCAAAGAGGTCAGAGTAAGTTGATCGGAGCGCTCCGATCAACTTACTCTGACCTCTTTGAAAAATGATTTTGTATGCCTGCTACTCTGCGTAGGGGTTTACATACCCGGCCGGTAGTACTTTTTCAGGGTCGGGGCGGATGCTTACCATCTCTATGCGCTCTTCCACTTCATGCCATCCATGAAATACACCGGCAGGAATTACAATTATATCGCCCTCGGATACCAGCCGCACTTGACCGTCGCCCCGGGCAACGGATGTAGAGAAACTCTCTCCCACTAACACCTCAACAATATCAGTATTTGACGGAATATCTCTTCGACCTAACATGGTGCCGCCGGTAACTAACACACCCGTGCCGGAAGTAATGTAGTAAACCTCAGACACTTTTGTATGGACGATGCCCGTTACCGGTTCATCGTTAGCGACAATTTGGTTGCGAAACAATACACCAACTGCCACATGTGAGTTGCCGATATCCACAACTTTGACCTGACGGTCAACTCTGCCTTCAGGAGCGTGCAATACAGCTTGCCACTCGCTTAAATTCACATCGGTGGCGAATGAAATCGAACTCTCCTGTGAAAATACAGTGAACGTTGCAAAACTGCCCAACACGACGCACATCGATACAAATATTCCTATTTTTGTCAGCATAGCGGTAACCCTATTAGTCAAATGTAAGATTTGAATACAGAGAATACGGGGGACCCCAATAGCTAATCAAGCAAATTCCCTTGAATTCTGAGCATTAAAACCTCGGGGACACTCATAGCTTAACAAACTAATAATAGCCCGGTTAAAGTTGTTAAGTTATGAATGTAACTTATTTTTCCCCTGTTTTTTCTTTAGATCTATGGGGCACGCTTAGTAGACTCTTCTCACCGAAGCAATAAATTGCTAAGTTGTGGGTCTCCTCATTCACTAGTCAGATTTAGGAAGGAAGTTAGCCATGAACACATCTAGGTTTCGTAGTCCATTATTTGCTGCATTGCTAAGCTGCTGTGTGTTCGTCTCCTCGCTAGCCAGTGCTCAATCCGACCCACCTGAAGGCTGGGTAACACCTTTTCCTGCATTTCGGGTGATTGGTCCTTTGTACGGAGTCGGTATGCTGGATCTCAGTGTGTTCCTGATTACCTCCGACGAAGGTCACATCCTCATCAATACGGGTTTAGCCAACTCAACCGAGGTTATCCGCCGTAATATCGAATCGCTTGGATTCCGCCTAGAAGATGTCAGTATCCTGCTTACTATGCAGGCCCACTGGGATCACACGGCGGCCATGGCCGAGATTAAGCAGATCACAGATGCTCAGGTATGGGCCACAGCAAAAGATGCACGAGTACTCGAGGACGGGGGATTTAGCGATGCCCATTTCGGGGGCAGTGAATCCTTCGATCCGGTAAAAGTAGACCGTATCCTTAAACAGGATGAAATCATCACGTTAGGTGATCTGCGCATCACTGTGCATGAGCATCCAGGCCACACCGAAGGCAGTTCCAGCTATAGCTTTCAGGTGACCGAAGACGGTAGAACCTACGATGTCGCTATTGCCAATATGGGCACCGTCAATGGCGGCAAGCAACTCGTTGTCGAGCCCACCTACGCAGGAGTCGCCGTGGATTTTGCCACTACTTACAATAAGCAGAAGCAGATGGATGTCGACGTCTGGGTAGCAGCTCATGCCAGCCAATACAACATGCATGAAAAATACACCTTAGGGCAATCCTACAGCCCGGATACATTCGTCGACCCGATGGGCTTCATCAAGGCCATCGAAAGATTGGAAACCGCTTACCTAGAAGTCATAGCGGATGAGCTCGATCAATAAATAGGGGCCAGAGTAAACCTCCCCCCTACAATAAAAATAGAAAGGAACTGTAATGCAAGCTTTGATGATGAATACCCAACTCATGATTTCGTCAATACTGAATCACGCTGAGTATAATTTCCCAGATGTGGAGATGGTGTCAGTAACCGTCGACAACCCCCGGCACAGACAAAACAACAAGACGTTCGCCAAGCGATGTCGGCAGCTAGCAAACGTATTGGATTCACTCGGGGCTGAGTTTGGCGACAGGATCGGCACTCTAGCCTGGAATGATTATCGCCATATGGAGCTCTACTATGCTGTTTCTGGAAGCGGGATGGTCTGCCACACCATTAACCCCAAACTATTCCCAGAGCAAGTGGCCTACATAATCAACCATGCAGAAGACAAGGTTCTTTTTGTTGATGTTTTAGTAATGCCTTTGCTGGAAGCACTAAAAGAACATCTGTCGAAGGTAGAGACAATTGTGGTTCTCACCACAGTGGAAAACATGCCTGAATCCAGCCTGCCAAACGTTATGTGTTATGAACAACTGCTTGCTGCACAGTCAGATGTTTTCGATTGGCCCCAGTTTGATGAGAACACCGCCAGTGGCATGTGCTACACCTCAGGGACCACTGGAAACCCTAAGGGTGTCGTTTATAGCCATCGCTCTACAGTGCTTCATGCACTTGGCGGGGCGCTCCCTGACGTTACACGCGCATCGAATATAGAGACTAGTCTGCCCGTTGTGCCGATGTTCCATGTCAACGCTTGGGGCGCGCCTTATGCGGCCCTCATGGTGGGCATGAAGCTGGTATTGCCCGGGCCTAAAATGGCCGATGGAGAAACCTTATGCGACCTGATGAACACAGAAGAAGTAACCTTTAGCTCTGGCGTACCTACCATATGGCTAGCATTGCTCGATTATCTCGAAACCAACAAGAAGTCCGTTCCTAGTCTTACTCGGGTAAGTGTTGGTGGCGCTGCCTGTCCAAGAATAATCGTCGATCGCTTCAGGGAACAACACGACTGCATCGTTGTACAAGGATGGGGCATGACAGAAACCAGCCCGCTCGGAACAGTATTCAGCTTAAAGAAAGGCATGGAAGACCTCACTACGGAACAAGTTACCGACTTGCAGTGCTTACAAGGGCGTGGAGTTTTTGGCATAGAAATGAAAATTGTGAGTGAAGACGATAAAACACTTCCTTGGGATGGTGTCGCCTTCGGCGCATTGAAAGTAAAAGGGCCCTGGGTAGCTAGAGGCTACTACGGATTGTCTGATGTTCCTGGTGATGAAGATTGCCCTGTCGATGAAAAAGGCTGGTTTCAAACCGGTGACGTGGCGTCCATAACTCCAGAGGGATTCCTGAAAATTACAGACCGCACCAAGGATGTAATTAAATCCGGTGGCGAATGGATTAGCTCTATCGATATTGAAAATGCCGCGGTCAACCACGATGATATCGCTGAAGCTGCAGTAATTGGCCGCTATCACCCCAAGTGGACCGAGAGGCCTCTGCTGATTGTTGTATTGCAGCCAGGAAAATCCGTGAGCAGCGAAGAAGTACTGGATTTTCTACAGGACAAGCTGCATAAAATGGCCAGACCAGATGACGTCGTGTTTGTCGATGAATTGCCGCACACGGCAACAGGCAAAATCAGCAAGATTGGTTTACGTAAAACCTTTGAGGACTATCAGTTTCCTGCTGCTTAGAGAGGAAGATAAACCGGACATACTTTCATTCGCTGAGTATAACGCCCTAATACTAGGACGTAATTTGTGCGAGTGGCTTCTCCGTTGATTTCACTTTTTCGCATCTCTTTCTTGTACGCGTGCCCCGCGAAGTGCGCCGACCATGCTGTAATTTCCTTCATGGCAGCCATACTCGTAGATATGGCTATTCTCTTCTCGGGTGAATGAAAATTCACCGCTCCACGGCTGGGTGTAATACGTCGGATCATCCACTGTGAACTGATAATTCAACTCGCTTTGTGAAGTGCGTGTGAAACGCTCTGTCACGCGAGCTGCGCTGCTTAACAGCATTGGACGCCCAATAGTGGCTCGCTCTGGATTGGTGTCGCTATAGTGAGAAACTTCCACAACCAGCGTATCCCCTTCCCAGTGACCAACACTGTGTCCGTCAAAACTTATAATGGCTTCTGGCCGTTGGTACCCGTCCATGTGAATAACTCGCAGCGGAGCGACTTCTTCGCTAATGATCGCGATCGTATCGGCGGTCTGAACAAAGCCATGAAACAACTGATACATGAATGCACGCATGGGCGGATTTCCCCAGGACTCTGTGCAGCGCTCTACTCCAGGTCTCTGTTCAGGCCCATCGTAGCCTACGCCTTCGAAATAGGAGTGGGCGGACCTTTGATTGCCGAGATCATTGTAAGGAAGAATCCCATTTTCTGGAGAAACGATAACAGAACTACGATACTCACCATTTACAACAGCCAAAACTGGCGGACCTAGTATGTCGATATCCGGATCATTATTGTCAGCACTCCCCTCAGCAACCGCCTGTGCAAATCCATTTGCTTGCCCTGGAGACAGTACTAGCGGAAGACCTTCGGGGCGCTCCAACATAGTGTTGAACCTTGTACTCCAGACGCCCTGAAAGTCGGGTTGGCCGTGCTCCGTTCTCGGCACTTGGTAGTCTTCTACTGACTGAGCATAGCTCGAAGCACTGGAAAGACAAGCACAGAGCGCTAAAGCAAAGATACGGGTATACATAGTGACATCCTAGTTTTTACATCTAATAGGGAAATTGAAAAAAGTGTTAATGAGTCCTAAGTGCCTGTGCTCATCTAAATAAAGTAAGTACAGTATCGTGTAAATGAAATTTACAAAGTCACAGACACAATTATTTTGAAATGATCACTCCAGTAGAGGCGAGATTTATTCGATCAAAACCCAGTACAGCAAAGTCAAGATCGTCGACAAAATAATCCACTATTCGCACTGGATTTTTGTCTGAGATATAGTCATCGAAGCTTGCCAGGAATAACGTGGTTTGGGTTCTATTTTTACCTGTGATGAAATGCGACGTTAGAGTTTCACGCTAGGAATTAAGAAGTTCTGATTATACCAAATTGATGGTGTATTGTCTGTTTTTATACAGCCTGGGCCAATAGCAGACACTTCTGTTCTGTCACCCACTGACTTTTCATGCCCCCGCCCTGTGGCCCCGAGCAGAGATCGTTTAGCTAATTTCTTATTCTATTTAATTGGGTTGCCCACGTTGAACACACCAGAATCCTTATACTCTTTCTTGGGGTCGCGCTCTATATCGGGAGGGAAGACATCTCGCTTACAGCGGTAATACTTTTCCCGGTAGCTGCCTTCCGATGCCCGATTATAAGTAATGTACAAAACCCGGCGTGGCTGTTCGCTACGGTTGGGGCCGGAACGGTGGGGGAGATAGGAATCGAAGAAGACGATGTCGCCTATCTCACTGGGGAGCGGCTCCCAGTTCAGGGTCTCGGCGAGGTCGGGATCGATGGTGGCATCGGCGGCTGTCGCTAAGATTCCCTGCCGGTGATGGCCCGGCACAATCTCCAGACAGCCATTTTCCTCGTTACAGGGATCGATGTTCACCATCATGGTGATGTGATACGTCTGATCGAACGAGGTGAAGGCCGGTGCGTCCTGATGGGGCAGAAATCCATTGCCACCGGGTAATTTGAAATTGATCTTCTCCTTGAACAACACCGCCGGTTCTCCCATCAACTCGGATAAGATGCCAATGAGTTTCTCGCCCCGCAGCAGCGCATCGAAGCCGGCATGGAATTGCAGAAAGTTTTCCACCCTGCAGAGTTGCCGACCACCGGGCTCACCCACGGGGGCTTCGAAATATTTCATCCATTTGCCCGCGCTCTCGGGGCGCGCCTGCATGTCTGCCACCCACGCCAGCAACTCTTGCTTCTGGCTCTCGGTGAAATAGTCACCGATCTTAAGGCAGCCGTCTTGTTGCCAGAGATTAAGTTGATGTTCGCTAAGGTAGTTACTCATAAGAAGTGGTGATCGATCATTTCTCCCCTGCAATCGGGAGACGACGGCTTGTTGCTGAAGATGTTTTCTCGCCATGCTCCGATAGATGTCCAGATCCGGCACCGGTTGGTTTTGTTGCTTCGCCAATTCGTCCCAGGCCCTCACCTTGATACAGAGAGAGTGCAGGGGATCGCTCTCGAAGGCTGCGACCTCCGCGGCGGACATGGCCCCCCCTTGAAATGTCAGGGTCTGCTTCGAAGCCTGGGATAACTTGTTGTAGTACGCAGAACTTCTCGCACACAGGTATCGCTTGGCCTCCACGTGCCTTTCCACCAGGGCGACTATCTTCTCGGAAAAGCCTCTAAACCGCAGAAAATCGGCGCCCACTTTCTCATGGCTGATGCGACCGTAGCCGCCCATGTCGTCTGCCTCGTCGTATTTTGCACAGATATGCCCCAGATCATGAAAAAACGCGGCCAGGATGACTTCATCATCATGACCCTGGCGCCGGGCTAACTCGGCACACTGGCTCATGTGCTCTATCTGCGAGACAGGTTCACCGATGTAGTCGTCCCCACCGTGCTTGAGGTAAGGCTCGAAAACTTGGTCGAGGACTAATTCTATCTGGTTGTTCATGGGTGTTTGTCCTGGCTAGCTGCCCTCTTTAGTTCCTGAAACGTGACATCGAAAGATTCGCGCCAGTGCAGCACCGGTGCTGCCCGAGTTCGGTGAAGAGTAGACGGAATTTACTCGATCTCACCTGTTTCATCTACCTCGTTCAACTCTACAAACCCCTGGAACTACCAATCAGGGCTGGCGCGGAAAAGCCATCCTCACTCCTTGCAGGGTAACCCAAATACTCCATGATAGTAGGGACCACGCTGGTAACACCGGGATATCCCATCAAGCCATTGCTCGCCTCATCATCCGACAGCTCGAGGGCGAGTTCGGGCTCGAAGAAGAGATTGTTCATCAGGGCGGGCTTGTTGACGCCGATAAAAGAAGTTCTCTCCACGACGCTATCGCCGCCGTGGCCACCGCCTTTCCGATGGCCATGGTCTGCGACCAGCATCACCAGCCACTGTTCGCTGCGGTTTTGCTCCCTGTCACTAATCACTTGTAGCAGCCGGCCAATACGGGCATCCGTGGCGGTGAGCGTCTCGCCATAAAGTGTGCACCAACCGCAGTCGTGGCCGGCACCATCGATCTCATCCAGATGCAGGAAGACGAAGTCGAGATCGCTCCCCTGGCCTGACAATTCCTCGATCACTGCCCGTGTCACAAACTCATCCACCGAGAGGTCTTCGGGTCGCGAGGCACCGTCCACCCTGCGCTTGACGAAGGCCATGTCTTTAACCAAGTGTCCGGTATTGATATCTGACCACGCGCTGAAGCTGCCGAAATTTAGTGCCGGATTACGTGTGTGTAAGCGAGAAAATATGCCCGGCACAGCGGCATGCGCCCCATTATTGCTGACCACTCCGTGCTGGTCTGTCCAGGTTCCGGTAAGAATGCTGGTCCAACTGGGGCCCGACGAACTGATCTGATGACTGGCGGTATTGAGATAGCCACCCACGAAGGCCTTAGTCAGAGCGAATTTGGGGAAATGAGTGAGGGTGGGTTCATCGAGCTCGGGATCATCCACATCATCGATATAGCTGTACATCAGCCCGTCGAGGCCGATCAGTAATACTTTCTGATCCAGTAGCTGCGCAGTGGGCTGCGCTCCTGGTTGAGAAAGCGAACTCTGGGCCTGAATCAATAAGCCCAACGTCCAGGCTATCATCGCCAACTGTTTGATGATCGTCCTCACCATTTTCAACATCGGTTTGCGTATAAGAAGAACAAACACCCTTTTCTTGGCCACTGTATCCTAAGTAATCAAAGTACGGCAACCAATTATCGTTGTTGAGGCGGCTGGCAATTAATATAAACCAGCTAGTTGCTCGTAAGTTACAGGGCCAGTTTAGCGCCACAGCGGTGCTCGCTTATCGAGATCGAATCGAAGAAGTGTGGGATTTTCCTGTACGAAACCATATACCTAGCGTGAGGCTTTATTTGACTATATCACTCCTGGCTTGGGCCGCAGCGGCGCTGACTGAGCAGTTTGTGAATGGCACTTTAGCGTAATACTCATTAGCAATTCTTCTCAACGCGAGAGTAGTAAAAGACCCTACCTTATAGGAAAATAAAAACACTTGTTGACTCATAATTTATTTTGATCCCTAATATCTCACGAATAAAATTTAGTTAGGCTATCAAATCAGATTCCGGCTGCCGCCCTTCTAGGGTTAGCATAAAAATCCCTGAGCAGATAATTATTGCACTTCCTGTAAGCATCAGCGCATTAACAGTCTCATCAAAAATAAAAATGGCCAAACCGAGCGCGAAAATCAACCGCGTATATCTAAAAGGCGCCACCGTTGCCACATCGCCGGCACGCGTCGCTAGAACAACAGATAGGTATGCACCAGTTCCAGCCGCAGCTGCAACGAGAAGCAATAACAAATCACTAGATGTCACAGGAATAAACACAGAAAACAAGGGAATCGTTAAAATCCCCGCAAGCAAAAGAGCAAAAAAAGCCCAGAATGAAATAGTAACCGCAGGAATAGAGACAGATATAACCCGCGTAATAGTATCCCGTAGAGCAAGAAAAAAAACAGCAATCATTGCGAATATTGCGGCAGGCTGGAAGCCATCCCTACCCGGTTGGATAACTAATAAAACACCCAAAAATCCAATTAATATAAAACACCACTGGCCTATAGAAACTCTTTGTTTTAGAAATACCGCCCCAGCGAGAGTCACTATTAACGGTGTGGCCTGCAAGATCGCCGAAGAGATTGATAACGATGCATACACGATTGCTGTAACGAAAAAGATCGCCGCGGCAAGCTCGGATAGCGTGCGAGCAATGAACCATGGATTATAAACCTCAGATGCAAGCAATTGAACTTTACGTATTTTTGCCAGAAGGCCAAACGCAACTATTCCGGTAAACCCCATGAGCAATAAAATCTGAGAAACAGGCATTGTAAGTGATAATTTTTTAATGACAGCGTCCTCAATCGCAAACCCCGCCATAGCTAGAATCATAAAAGCAATGCAGCGTAAGTTTTCATTTTTTACTGTGGAATAAGGCATATTAAGTTCGCAATATAAATTTAAAGGAAGTGAATTCTATCAGGAATCTTTAGGAAAAAATCAGACTGATTAATATCAGGCAGTAAAATTTATTTGAAATGACCCAATTAGCGTATTAATACGTATTGATAGCCGAAGTGTTTTTTTTGTGCTCGCTTCATAAGACTTTAAGCACATAAATTGAAGTAAAGAGGATGAACGATGAAATTTCTAAACACGATACTTGCCGGTTCTTTAGTAATACTTTCTGGTACGGCCCTTGCGGAAAGCCATGAGGTGCAGATGCTCAACACTGGCCCAGATGGCGTGATGGTCTTTGAACCAGCAGTTTTAAGTATAAATCCTGGCGATTCTGTCACGTTTAAAGCAACAAATCCTGGTCATAATTCAGAGTCTATGGAGGGAATGAAGCCAGAAGGTGCAGAAGGTTGGCA